>PVBE012472551.1_pt1 | contig 21978 bp, 20 predicted proteins | sample 1631181 | NCBI WGS metagenome assembly PVBE01 (sample SAMN08397723, study PRJNA350692) | Marine metagenome, whole genome shotgun sequencing project. | isolation source: water | place: Pacific Ocean | collected 2012-04 | reverse complement strand
CTTCCATGTCCGGAAAAGGGAATTGCCATGATAAGGCAGCCGTTGAAACATTCTTCAAATCATTGAAGGCGGAATTAATCTGGAGGAACCAATATGAGATCAGGGCACAGGCCCAAAACGACTTGTTCAGCTACATCAACGGGCTCTATAATCCACGACGACGCCATTCATATTTGGGCAACATCAGCCCGGTGACATTTGAAAGCATGGCAAGCTAAATGAGGAGGTAACTCTCCATTTTATCGGTGCAAGTCCAAAGAACATCAAAATCCAGAGGGAAACTTTTCTTGCGACTGATAGAACAAGCCCTGCAAACAGCCCCTATTCAGGGCAATATGCTAGTGACTACATCTGGGGGGAGGGTGCGCTTAGCTGCATAGCCCAGTAACAAAATAACGGACCTGCTCTACCAGGGGCATGCCCTAAAACCGACCTCTGCAGCGCATAGAAACTTTCCAGTATCACCATTGCTTCGCAACAGAACCTTCCGGTTCATAGATGTGTGGTTGCGGCCACTTCCATAGTCATAACAACGGCGGTGATCATTGATAAATTTCGCTGGAGCCGGTTTGCAGCCATAGGCAATGCACGAATGCCCAGGCGTTCCGTCGATTTTAACGATCGTCCGAGCCAATCAACAAGGGTCATCCCTTATTGTCGTATTGCCGTTATCAGGTGGCGCGCGTCGTTTGGCACACATCTTGCTGTTAAGGGCTGTAGTAAGATGAGGACGGCAATCAAACGAATTTAACGCTCGTCCCAACTGACAGGAATTGGGGGTTTCGGGATCATGAAGAGTGGGTTTGATTCACTTGAGCATCGCCTAGGCGTATCTCGCAGAGAATTTATGACGTTTTGTGCTGGTGTGGCCGCGACAATGGGGTTGTCCTCAAAGGACGCTCTGGCGATGGCCACTGCGGTTGATGCGGTTAAGAAGCGTCCCGTTGTGATCTGGCTGCACGGGCAGGAATGCACGGGGCCAACGGAAAGCCTGCTCAGAGGCGAACATCCGACGATTGAACGTTTGATCCTGGAAATGATCTCGCTTGATTATCACCAGACACTTGATGCCGGTGCCGGACACGCCGTTGAAGCCGCCAAGGATGCCTCCATCGAAGCCAACAAGGGCAAATATCTTTTGGTGATTGAAGGGTCGATTCCGACCAAGGATGGTGGCATCTACTGTCAGATCGCCGGTAAAACCATGTTGAAACACACTCAGGAGGCAGCCAAGCACGCCGCTGCTATTGTCGCGTTTGGTTCTTGCGCTTCTTGGGGCGGTGTGCAATCGACGGGTCCCAACCCAACGGAAGCCATGGGTGTTGCCGAAATTATCACCGACAAGCCCGTGGTAAATCTTCCGGGCTGCCCACCAAACCCATACAACTTCCTGGCAACTGTGCTTCATTATATCACCTTCGGAAAACTGCCTGCTCTGGATAAAGAAGGCCGTCCGGTCTTTGCCTACGGTCGCTTGATTCATGAAAACTGCGAACGACGCCCGCACTTTGATGCTGGCCGTTTCGCCACCCAATTCGGCGATGAAGGCCATCGCAAGGGATATTGTCTTTATAAACTCGGCTGCAAAGGCCCAGAAACCTATGCCAACTGCCCGGCCATCGAATTTAATGATGTCGGTGGTGGCACCTGGCCGGTTGGCATTGGTCATCCGTGTTTCGGATGTGTCGAAAAAGGAGTTGGATTTACCAAGCCACTACATTCCCTGGCTGACGTCAAGACCCACACCGCCCCCAATACGTTCCCGGATATCGCTTCGCGCGAAGAACCCAGTGGGCCTTCGGCGGCAAGTTCCGCCGTCATTGGCGGGGTTGTTGGTGCGGCTATCGGGGCTGGTGCCATCGCTGCCAAGAAACTGGGCGACAAGGAATCTTCCTCCTCCTCCGACCAGAATAGTTAGGAGGCTATTATGAAGAGAAGGGAATTTCTCAAAGGAGCCGTCGGCAGCGCCGCCGTCATTTGTTCGGCAGGAACGGCCGAGGCGCGCCCCAATCTAGAGCCAGCACCGGAAGCCGTCGGTATGCTCTACGATTCAACCTTGTGTGTTGGGTGTAAAGCGTGCGTGTCGATGTGTAAAAAGGTCAATGGCATGCCGCCCGTTATTGCCGGTGACAAGGTCCATTATGACTCGGCCCGCGATCTGTCCGGCGACACGCTAAATGTCATCAAAGTCTATAAGGATGGTTCCGCCCAAAACAAGGATGCCATCACCGACGGCTACGCCTTTGAAAAACGCAGCTGCATGCACTGTGTCGATCCAGGTTGTGTATCGGTTTGCCCCGTAACCGCCATGCGGCACGACAAGAAAACCGGCATCGTCACTTATCACGCGGACGCCTGCATCGGCTGTCGTAACTGCACGATCGGGTGTCCCTACAATGTTCCCCAATTTGAATACGATGATACCGAGGGACAAATTCAAAAATGCCAAATGTGTAATCAAAAAGGGGTTGAGCGCATTGATAACGGGCAGATGACCGGTTGCTCCGAAGTTTGCCCGACGGGTGCGACGCTGTTTGGCACCCGCAAGGATTTAATGGCAGAAGCCAAGCGACGGATGAAGTTGAAGCCTGGCGAAATATACAACTATCCGCGCGGTGATCTTTCAAAGCCCGACAGTTGGCACGAAAAAGAAGTGCCCGCTTATCAAAAACACATATGGGGCGAGAAAGAAGCGGGCGGTACCAACGTCCTGCATATTTCGTCGATCCCGTTCGACAAGTTGGGTATGCCGCCTTTGAAGGAGCGTTCCGCTGCTTCGGTCTCCGAAGGGGTTCAGAACTCACTGTACAGCTATCTGGCATTACCTGCCGCCGCCCTTGCCGGGCTCACCTACGTGGTGCGCCGCAACAGCGAAGATGATGATGAGGGGACAAAATAATGAGTGCTTATAAACCTGTCTCTGGACGGATAATCACTTTCCCGTTCGTGGTGCTGGGTACATTGGCCCTGATCGGCTTTTATTACCTGGTTCAGCGTTTCTTGTTTGGATTGGGCGCTGTAACCAACCTGAACGCGGGTTTTCCCTGGGGCATTTGGGTCGTCTATGACATCGTTATTGGTACGGCGTTGGCCTGCGGCGGTTATGCCCTTGCGATTACGGTCTACGTCATGAACAAAGGAAAATACCATCCCTTGGTTCGACCGGCGATCCTGGCCAGTTTGTTCGGCTACGCCATGGGTGGTTTCGGCGCCATTATCGACATGGGCCGCTGGTGGCAATTCTATAATATTCTGCTGCCGTGGCACATGAACTTCAATTCGGTGATGCTTGAAGTAGGTCTGTGTGTCTTCATCTACATTATGGTTTTGTTTGTCGAGTTCGCCCCGACTCTGCTTGAGAAGATTGGGGCGACAGGGGCGAAGAACGCTATTGAGAAAATGCTGTTCTTCTTCATCGCCTTGGGCATTTTGCTTCCAACCATGCACCAATCGTCCTTGGGATCATTGCTAATCGCAGCCGGTTACAAAGTGACGCCTTTATGGCAATCCATGCAATTACTGCCGCTTCTGGCCGTTCTGTCAGCACTTACTATGGGCTTTTCCATCGTAGTGTTTGAAGCATCGCTGTCGACGGTCTGTTTTCGGCGGGCATCCGAGACCCCGTTGTTGGCGGGATTGGGCAAGGCGATCATGGGAATGCTGATGCTGTTCCTGGCGATCCGCTTTGGGGATTTGATTTACCGCGGGGAGCTTGGAAGAATTTTTGCCGGTGACTTAAAAAGTCTGATGTTCATTCTGGAAACAGCTTTATTTGTCATTCCGCTGTTGATCCTGCTTTCAGAAAAGAACCGCACAAACGGCAAGAAGCTGCTGATTGCAGCATTGGCAATGCTTTTTGGCGGCAGTCTTTATCGTCTGAACGCCTTCCTGATTGGCTTCGATCCGGGGCCGGGGTTCAGTTATTTCCCATCCGTGCCCGAGCTAATGGTGACCATCGGCATCATCGCCGTTGAAATCATGGCCTACCTGATTTTCGTGAAGAAACTGCCCGTACTGCATAGTGCAGGTCACACCTGAGGGACTGAATTAAGAGAGTTTGAGGAGAAATACCGTGACGACAAGAATTACCGTTGATCCAGTCACCCGAATTGAAGGACATCTGCGTATCGATGTTGAAGTCGATGATGGCAAGGTCACAAAGGCCTGGTCATCCGGACAGATGTGGCGCGGCATCGAGAAAATCCTGGTCGGGCGCGATCCGCGCGAAGCCTGGTTATTCACGCAACGCTTCTGCGGCGTTTGCACAACTGTGCATGCCATCACATCGGTTCGCACAGTTGAGAATGCCCTTGGATTGGAAGTCCCCGTCAATGCCCAGTTGGTGCGGAACATCATCCAGACGGCCCATGCCATTCAGGATCACATCGTGCACTTCTATCACTTGTCGGCGGTAGACTGGGTCGATGTTGTATCCGCCCTGAAAGCCGATCCGGTAGCGACGGCGAAATTAGCCGAAAGCTTATCGGATTGGCACCTGAACGGCCCGCACGAAATGAAAGCGGTTCAAGAGCGCCTTAAGACATTTGTCGATAGTGGGCAGTTGGGTCCGTTCGCCAGCGGTTATTGGGGACATCCGGAAATGAAATTGCCGCCGGAAGTCAACTTGTTGGCGGTTGCACATTATCTTCAGGCCCTGGAAGTACAGAACTTTGCTAACAAGATCGTCGCTATTCTAGGTGGCAAAACACCACATATTCAAAACCTGGCCGTCGGCGGTATCGCCAACTCGATCAACCTGGACAGCCAGTCGGTGCTGAATATGGAAAGGCTGATGATGATCAAGGGATGGATCGACAAGCTCGACCATTTTGTCAAATCAGTTTACATGACCGACGTTCCGGCCATTGGCGCTTTCTACCTTGATTGGACCGGTTATGGAGCCGGGGTTACCAATTATCTGTCGGTTCCCGATTGCCCACAAAACAGCAGGGGCACAGTTTTCGATCTTCCCGGTGGCTATATCGACGGTGGTGATCTTTCCACCTTCAGGCCCATTACCAGCCACACCGATGCATATTTCCGCGACGGTGTTGCTGAAAGCTCGAAACATGCCTGGTACGAAGGGGACAAAGCCCTTCATCCATATGATGGGGAAACCGAACCGCAATACACGGATTTCCAGGACGATGGACAATATTCCTGGGTCAAGGCACCGACATTTTATGGCAAGCGCGTGCAGGTTGGGCCACTGTCCAATGTGCTGGGTATGGTTGCCGCTGGCCACGAACCGGCCAAACAGCATCTGGATACGGTGATGAACACCTTGAAGACGGTGTCTCAGAATCCGAATATTCCCCTGGCCGCGCTGCATTCCACCATCGGTCGCCATGCCGCCCGTGCCGTTCGTTGCGGGGTCATGCTCGATACTCTGAAGCAGCAGTGGCAAAAACTGGTTGATAACATCGGCACAGGTGACATGGATACGTTCAATCCCCCGACCTTCCCGAAAGGCGAAATCAGGGGCTTCGGCTTCCACGAAGCGCCGCGTGGAACATTGTCGCACTGGGTTGTCATTGAAGACGGCAAGATCAAGAATTATCAGGCCGTTGTTCCCAGCACATGGAATGCCGGCCCACGCGATCAGAATGGTGAGATCGGGCCTTACGAGGCCTCTCTCATGGACAACCCGGTCGCGGATCCGGAAAGCCCACTGGAAGTATTACGCACGGTCCATTCATTTGATCCTTGTATCGCTTGCGCCATCCACATGGTGGATGACGAGCAAAATGAAATTGTCAAGGTACAGGCGCTCTAAGCGCTCAGGAACAAGAGGGTATTGCTATGATCAAAACGTTGGGTCTAACCCTTTGCGCACTTGTCGCGATGTCATCCCAGGTCTTTGCCCATACGGGCGTCAGTGAACATCAAGGTGGGTTGTTTCACGATCTTCGGCACTTGTTTATGGATCATGACGGATCAATGGCGACGGGGCTGACTTTGGCAGTAATAGCTGGCGGCGTAGTTTCTCTTTGCCTTGCCCTGCGTCGTCATATCAAGTCTTAAAAATATGACTGTTGAAACCCTGATTATTGGCCTTGGTAATGTTTTGATGCAGGACGAGGGCATCGGTGTGCGCGCCGTCGAGGAACTGGAAAGTCGTTACCATATGCCGGAAGGGGTCGACGCCATCGATGGTGGAACCTCGGGGACAGAACTGCTGGAGCATATCCGAGGTGTCAAAAACCTGATTGTTGCCGATGCGATAAACTCCAAGTCTCTCCCCGGGACATTTATTCGCCTCGTTGATGATCAGGTTCCGGCTTTTTTTCAGACTAAAATTTCCAATCATCAGTTAGGGTTGTCTGATCTGTTGGCGATTTTAAAGGTGACCGGTGGGGCGCCTGAACACGTTACGATTATTGGCATGGTGCCGCGCGTACTGGAAAATAAACTGGGCCTTAGCCCGAAAACCGAAAAAGCCGTTGGTGTCATGGTCGACAAATTGCTTGCCGAGCTTAAGGCCATAGGCATCGTGCCAAAATTGCGCGACGAACCTTTGTCCGGTTTCTGGGCGGGGCAAGCGCGTTCGGGTGAACTACAGTGTGTATAGGCGTACCCGTCAAAGTCGTTGAATCCAGGGGCTCTATGGCCCTTTGTGAGGGCCGTAACGGTGAACAGGAAGTCAACATGATGTTAACCGGCCCGCAGGAGGCCGGTACCTGGGTGTTGAATTTTCTGGGTTCGGCGCGTGAAGTGTTGGCCCCTGAAGATGCCGCCAAAATAGATAGTGCACTTGATGCCCTGGTGGCCGTCGCCAACGGTGATACCGATGTCGATATCGATAGCTTCTTTCCCGATCTTGTCGCTGCCTCAGAAAGTTAAGTCAAATTTCTTTTTTTCGAGTCAAAATGGAAAGATAGTTTCCAGGTCAACATTTTTTCAGGCCGTAAAAATGGTCAAATGATTGAAGAAATGCTAAGTAAGTTTCCATAATATAAAATTATCGAATAATAACATTGCGTCCAGTCTGTGCCCATGGAGGGATGCAGCCGTAAAACATGCGTGTTTTCAACAGGCTGTCTGTGATGTGTCAAATGGCATGATGTTTGCTCTTCAGGAATGAAACGTAAATGGGTGGCGCATAAAAATGTCGGACAATTCAACGGCTTCAAGGCTTGAGGCCTGCTTTCAAAAAATCGAAGAAGAGCAGATGAAGGGAATGCCGATTCTTAATTCTGCCATTGGCGTTGAAGCCATCGGTTTTCAAGAATACCGGAACCGGAAAATGGGTGTGATGATCACGCCCTGGTTCATGAGTTTATTTCTGCTGCCGTCGTCCGATGACAATTGGGACGATTTGCCCCTAGGTGAATGGCACAAGCATGATTTTCCAGAAAAGACCTGCCAATTTGTCATCAATAAATTTGACGGTCTGGGCCAGTGTCAAACTCATGCCATTCACTCGCCAATGTTTCAATTTAATACCCAACAGGAAGCCAGGGACGTTGCGGAACAATTTCTCGCCAACCTGATGGAAGAGGCAGAGCCTCAGGAAGTCGACATGGAAGCCGAACGCCTGCAACGTTTTCTTAATGGCGACGAAAGTGCTCTTCTTGAAAAGGTGGAAGAGGTAGAAACCGGGCCCGATCAACCCTCGCCGGAAAAGCAACAAAAGACTCCCAGCAGGCGGGATCTGTTGCGGGGTGCAAGTGTCATGGGGTCGGCTCATGGCGATTGAGGGCCAATTAACAATTGATCTGTATCGGGAAAAGGGTGCCGTTATCAAGGTTGATATCCAATCTTCTCGCCCCTTGAAGGTCGTTTCTGTTCTGGAAGGTAAAAGGGTAGGGGAGGTGTTGGAATTGTTGCCACGGTTGTTTAATGTTTGTGCGACAGCTCAAGGGGTAGCCGCCACCCGGGCCTGCCAGCGTGCCATGGGAAGGAAGCCCGTTGTTGCCGTCGAGGCGGCCCGCGAGATGCTGCTGTTGATTGAAGCGGCGCGGGAACATTTATGGCGCATTGCCCTTAACTGGCCAATGTTGCTGGGTGAAACAGGCCAATCACAGTGGGCAGCTTCGCTGAGCACGATGCTGGCAGATACACAGATGGCGCTGTTCGGAAAGAGCCATGCGTTTTCTCTTGATGCCACGGTAGAAGTCGATCACCAGCTGCTGAAAACTCAGCTCTCACATTTGAAATTTATTCTCGCCTCGGAAATTTATGGCTGCCCATCGGGCGAGTGGCTTAATGGCCTGGACATGGCAACATGGCGAGACTGGGCCAGGAACGGTGACACACCTGCGAGCAGATTAGTCAATTGGGTGCGTCATTCCGATTTGCAGCGATCGGGTTCGACTACGGCTCTTTTTTTGCCGGCGCTATCTGAGATGGAATTACATGAAAAGCTGAGCGGGGATGCGGCGGACCGTTTTGTTGCCCGTCCGGATTGGAATGGAAAATGCCTGGAAACAACCTCTCTGGTCCGCCAAGCTGAACAAACCTTGATCAAGGCTCTCATCAGCGAACAGGGTTATGGTATCGAAACCAGATTGGCGGCGAAACTTGTCGAATTGGCTACTATCCAAATCCGCCTGCTGGAAAAAACGGAAAGCCTGAATGCTATCGAAGAGGACACATCTGAAAATCCTTTGCCGAAGGGCGAGGGCATTGGACAGGTCGAAGCGGCACGTGGCCGACTCGCCCATTGGGTTCGTATTGATGATGATATTGTAAAAGCGTATCGAATTTTGGCTCCGACAGAATGGAACTTTCATCCGGACGGGGTGGTGGCGCGAAGTCTTCAATCCTTGCCCGGCGAAGATGATCACACCCTGCGTCAAATGGCGCTGCTGTTGATCGAAACCATCGACCCTTGTGTCGGTTTTGAATTGACGTTGCACTGATGCATGAAATGTCGCTGTGCGAAGGCATTCTTCAGGTTCTGGAAGACAATGCGAAGGAGAAAGCATTCACGAGCGTCAAAACTGTGTGGCTGGAAATAGGTGCCTTATCGGGGGTTGAAATTGAGGCCATGCGTTTCGGTTTCGATGCGGTCATGAAAGGCTCCTTGGCTGACGGCGCCAAGTTGGAAATAGTGAAATTACCAGGACGGGCCTGGTGTTTGAAATGTGAAAGGAACGTGACAGTGAAACAACATTTCGATGCTTGTCCCGAATGCGGCGGTTTTCAACTTCATGTCACGGGTGGCGACGAAATGCGGATTAAGGAATTGGAGGTCGAATAATGTGTAATGTATGCGGTTGTGGCCACGGGGAAACCCGCATCGAAGGCCATGATCATCACCACGATGGACATGTACACGACCATGGCACTCAGTCAGGGCATCATCATGATTATGGGCAGGGACCGGCGCATGCTCACGCACCTGGAATGAGCCAGTCGCGCATGGTGGAGATCGAACAAAATATCCTTTCCAAGAATGATGAATATGCGGCGGCCAATCGGACTTATTTTATTGAGCGGGAAATATTGGCGCTAAATCTGGTCTCATCACCGGGGTCTGGTAAAACCACCTTGTTGACGCGAACCATCGAAGGTCTGAAAAACTCCCTTTCCATGTCCGTTATCGAGGGGGATCAGCAAACGGCCAATGATGCCGACAGAATTCGCGAAACCGGCGTCAAGGCGGTGCAGATCAATACCGGAAAAGGTTGCCACCTGGATGCGCACATGGTCGGCCATGCGCTTGAGACCCTGGAGCCGGAAAACAACAGTGCCGTCTTCATCGAAAATGTCGGCAATCTTGTTTGCCCGGCTGCTTTCGATCTGGGAGAGGCGCACAAAGTTGCCATCTTTTCCGTGACGGAAGGAGAAGATAAACCCCTTAAATACCCGGACATGTTCCACGCCGCTGATGTGATGATATTGAACAAAATTGATCTGCTTCCCTATTTGGATTTCAAGGTCGGGCAGTGTATCGACTATTCGCGAAGGGTTAATCCGGATATCGAAGTGTTGCAAGTCTCGGCCAGGAGCGGTGAAGGAATGGACGCGTGGTTTAGCTGGATCGAAAAAGAACGCAAAAAAATTGGGCAGCGCCAAGCTGCGCAGTAAAGAAAGGGAATGCAAACAGATGTGTCTCGCGCTGCCGGCCAAAGTGATCGAAATCAAAGAAGATAATAACGCCCTTATCGAACTGGATGGCGTTCGCAAGGAAATTTCGTTGGCCCTTGTCAGCGACGTCAAGGTTGGCGAATACGTTCTCATCCATGTCGGATACGCCCTGAATAAAGTGAGCGAGGAAGAAGCCCTGAAAACCCTGAAAATGTTCGCCGAGGCAGGCCTTTTGTCGGAGGACGTGGCGTGAAGTACATCGACGAATTTCGCGGCAAGGAACTGGCAAGTAAGCTTTCAGGTGCCATCGCCAAGGCAGCCGACCCCAAGCGAATCTATAATCTAATGGAATTCTGCGGCGGTCATACCCACGCTATTTTCAGATACGGTGTCCAGGACCTGATGCCGGAAAATGTGCGATTTGTGCATGGTCCGGGTTGCCCTGTTTGCGTCTTGCCTGTTGGCCGTATCGATGGCGCTTTGTATCTGGCTGAAAAGCATGGCGTCACCCTGTGTACCTACGGCGATCTTATGCGGGTTCCGGCCGGAAAGCGCCGCAGTTTGTTGAAGGCGAAAGCGGATGGTGCCGATATCCAAATGGTTTATTCAACGATGGACGCCCTGAAGATAGCCCGGGACAATCCCGAAAAGCAGGTTGTTTTTTTTGCTATCGGGTTTGAGACGACAACCCCGCCAACCGCAGTTGCGATCAAGCAGGCCCAGGCGGAAGGATTGGAAAATTTCTCAGTCTATTCGAATCATGTGTTAACGCCGGCGGCGATCCAACACATCTTGCAATCGCCCGAAGTCCGCGAATTTGAAAGTGTTTCCATCGATGGCTTCTTCGGCCCTGCCCATGTCAGTTCGGTCATTGGCAGCCAACCTTACGAGTACTTTGCCGAAGAATTTCAAAGGCCTGTTGTGATTGCCGGCTTTGAGCCGTTGGATGTGATGCAGGCAGCCCTGATGCTGATCCGCCAGCTTAATGAAGGGCGTTATGAAGTTGAAAATGAATACACACGGGTCGTTACCTATGAAGGCAATACCAAGGCCCAGGCTTTGGTGGCGGAAATCTTCGAGCTGCGCCGTGCTTTTCAATGGCGGGGATTAGGTGAGGTTCCCTATAGCGCTCTCAGGATCAAGGAAGGTCATGGAAATTTTGATGCTGAATGTCGCTTTGACATTCCTGAAAGCACGGCCGACGACGTAAAGGACTGTGCCTGCCCGGCTATCCTGCGCGGCGCTAAAAGGCCGACCGATTGCAAATTGTTCGGCACGGTTTGCACACCCGATAACCCAATGGGGTCCTGCATGGTTTCTTCTGAAGGGGCCTGTGCGGCGTATTGGGCATACGGGCGTTTCCGCAAGGGTGAGGAGACGGCAGCATGAACAGGATCGACAAAAAGATAGATATGACTCATGGCAGCGGTGGTCGCGCCTCGGCACAATTGATCGATGAGCTTTTCGTCAAATACTTCGACAATGATTGGCTCAGGCAATCCAACGATCAGGCATCATTCGATGTGCCGGAAGGCCGAATGGTCATCAGTACAGACGGGCATGTTGTATCACCGTTGTTTTTCCCCGGTGGTGATATTGGGTCGCTGTCTGTGCATGGCACCATCAACGATGTCGCCATGTCGGGCGCCAGGCCCCTGTACCTGTCGGCAGGGTTCATCATCGAAGAAGGGTTCTCCCACGTTGATCTTGAACGGATCGTCGTCAGCATGGCGGATGCATCCAAACAAGCCGGTGTACCGATCGTCACCGGTGACACCAAGGTCGTCGAACGGGGCAAGGGGGATGGGGTGTTCATCACCACAACCGGAATCGGGGTGGTGCCGCATGGTATCGAAATTTCCGGCGACAAGGCTCGTCCCGGCGACGTCATTCTTGTCAACGGTTCAATCGGCGACCACGGTGTCGCTATCATGTCGAGCCGGGAAAACCTGGAATTTGAAACAACCATTCAATCCGATTCGGCGGCCCTTCACGATCTGGTCGCCGATATGGTTATTGCGGCTCCCGACATTCATTGCTTGCGGGACCCGACCCGGGGTGGTCTGGCAACTACTATAAATGAACTGGCCCGTCAATCCGGCGTCGGCATGGTGTTGGAAGAAGAGGCACTGCCCATCAAGAATCAGACCGCAGCAGCCTGTGAATTGCTTGGATTGGATCCACTTTATGTCGCCAACGAAGGAAAACTGGTTTGCATCTGTCCGGAAGCAAAGGCTGATATTCTTCTGACAACTATGAAAGCCCATCCTTTGGGTGGTGAGGCAGTGGTCATCGGCCGGGTTATCGAAGACGAACACGGGTTTGTTCAAATGAAAACCGCTTTTGGTGGTTCCCGGGTTGTCGATTGGCTTTCCGGTGAGCAATTACCGAGGATTTGCTGAACAATGCGCATTCTCCTCCTGACCCATGCCTTTAATTCCCTGACGCAACGGCTGTTTGTTGAGCTCAGGGAATATGGCCATGAGGTTTCGGTGGAGTTCGATATCAACGATAGTGTCACCATCAACGCGATTTCCTTATTTCAGCCCAATCTGATCGTTGCGCCGTTTCTTAAGCGTGCCATCCCGGATGTTGTGTGGCGCAATCATGTTTGCCTGATCGTGCATCCCGGTATCATGGGGGACAGGGGACCGTCGTCGCTTGACTGGGCGGTTCTTGAAGGAAAAGAAAAATGGGGTGTCACTGTCCTGCAGGCACTGGAAGAAATGGATGCTGGCGATATTTGGGCTTCAGTCGAATTCCCAACCCGAAATGCGGCAAAGGCGAGCATATACCGGGATGAAGTGTCCAGGGCTGCGGTAAAGGCGGTTTTGCTGGCCATCACGAGATTCCAATCCGGCACCTTCACCCCGGAACCACTGGATTATTCCCGCCCTGATGTCAGAGGGCAGATGCGACCCGCGATCAAACGGGCAGATCGAGCTATCGACTGGAGTTCAGATTCGACAGCCTTGATTGAACGTAAAATAAACAGCGCCGACGGATTCCCGGGATTGCGTGACAAGATGTTTGGGCGTGACCTTTTCCTTTTCGATGCTCACCCGAGCTTTGACCAAAAAGGCACGCCCGGCGAGGTAGTGGCCAAATGTGGCCCGGCAATCTGTCGCACGACGATTGACGGCGCATTGTGGATCGGTCACTTGCGAGACCCGAACGGGCCTCATCCCTTTAAATTACCAGCAACCCATCTTCTGGGTGATGAAATTCGAGATGTGCCGGAAGCCGACAATGGCTACCCGGATATCGTTTATGAAGAAGAAGGCGCGTGCGGTTACCTCCATTTCGACTTTTACAACGGTGCAATGGGAACTGAACAGTGTGAACGTTTGCTGGCGGCTTACCGGGACGCAAAAAAACGCGACACCAAAGTAATCGTATTGATGGGCGGGCGGGATTTCTGGTCCAACGGCATGCATTTGAATTTGATCGAAACGGCAGCAAGTCCGGCTGAAGAGTCATGGCGCAACATTAATGCGATAGACGATTTAGCCCAGGAAATCATCGAGACAGAAAGCCATGTAACAGTTTCCTCGGTTGGGGCTAACGCGGGGGCTGGTGGCGTTTTTCTGGCCCGTGCGGCGGATCAGGTATGGGGTCGCAAGGGGGTAATCCTCAATCCTCATTACAAGGATATGGGCAACCTGTATGGATCTGAGTTTTGGACTTATTTACTGCCCCGGTACGCTGGCGATGACAATGCTCAACGTATTTCGCAGGCGCGATTGCCCATGGGCATGACGGAAGCCGTTTCAATGGGGCTGGTGGATAAAATCATTGATGGTGATTTTGAGACGTTTTCAAACAACGTTAAAAAACAGGCAATGGCCACGGCGTTTTTGTCGGATGATTTATTAAAGAAGAAAATCTCACGCATGAGTTCTGATGAAAATACGAAGCCACTTCTGCGGTATCGCGAGGAAGAACTGGCAAAAATGCACCTCAACTTTTTCGGCTTTGATCCCAGCTACCATATTGCCCGCTACAATTTTGTCTACAAAGTGGTGAAGTCGCGCACGCCGTTGACAATCGCCGTTCACAGAGATTCCAGAGGGGGTTTGAAGAAGGTGTCATGACAGCTATGCCTACCGTCCTGATCGTCGATGATGAAGTGCGCAGCCTTGAGACCCTGCGGCGAATATTGGAAGACGAGTTCACTATCCATACGGCAGAAAATGCTGAAGAGGCCGAAGCCATTCTGGCCAAGGAATGGATACAGATTATTTTATGCGACCAGCGTATGCCCGATGTGACGGGTGTTGAATTCCTGAAGACGGTTCGGGAAAATTGGCCGGATGTAGTGCGAATGATTATTTCAGGTTTTACCAATTCCGAAGATATTATCCAGGCCGTCAACGATGCCGGAATTTATCAATATATTACCAAACCGTGGCAGCCGAATAATCTTATCCTGACCCTAAAAAACGCTGCCTGGTTGTTTGACTTGCAGCGACAAAATGAGATGCTTTCCGTTGAGTTGAAAATGATACCTGACAGACTTGATGAAACCGTCAAGGAAAAGCGGCAAAAACTAAAAGAAAATTACCAATGCGAAGACGGTATCATTCGCACCGCAGAAAGCTGCATGCAGAATATTTGTGAAAAAATTCGCCGAGTGGCACCTTATGATGTGTCTGTTTTGCTGGCTGGGGAGTCGGGTACCGGTAAGGAATTGGCGGCTCGGGCCCTGCATTATAACAGTCTGCGCTGGGACAAGCCGTTTGTCGTTGAAAACTGCGCCGCCTTGCCGGACGAATTACTGGAGAGCGAATTATTCGGATACAAACGGGGCGCCTTTACCGGCGCTGTTGAAGATCGTGTTGGACTGTTCAAACGAGCAGACGGCGGCACTGTTTTTCTCGACGAAATTGGCGATATCTCGCCCGCCTTTCAGGTAAAACTTCTCAGGGTTTTGCAAGAGGGGGAAATCCGCTCACTTGGTGCCAGCAAAATGGTTCAGGTTGATGTTCGTATCATTGCCGCGACGAATAGGGATTTGGCGGCTGATGTTTGCTCAGGGCGATTTCGCGAGGACCTCTATTACCGGCTGACGCCAATGATTATTGAAATGCCGCCGTTGCGTGATCGCATCATCGATATCCCTGTACTGACAAAGGCCCTGCTGGATCAAGCTATGCAGCACCTGGGGAAAAAAGTTGATGGAATCAATGACGAGGCCCTGGCTTGCATGCAGGCTTACTACTGGCCCGGCAATGTCAGGGAAATGCAGAATGAAATCCACCATATGCTTATCATGTGCGATGGACCCGAACTGACTGCCGACCTGTTGTCGCCCAGAATATTGCGAGCGGCCCCGCAAGAAGATGAATCAGATCTGGAGCAATTGGCTGAATTCGATGGCACCCTGAAGGAACGTATAGAATCCCTTGAAATGCGCATTTTACGCGAAAGCCTGATCCGTCATCGCTGGAATAAAAGCCGGGCAGCAAGGGAATTAGGATTGTCCCGTGTCGGTCTGCGCAGCAAGTTGGAGCGCTACGAGCTTGAAAAAGTAGAAAGTATCAGCGGCGAAAAAAACCCGAAAACGGCCGGTTAGATCATGACGGAACCCAAGACAAAGGCAGGTGCCAGTCTGATCGCCAAGGCGGGGGTCAAGAATGAACTTGATTTGAGCGCCGATACAGAAAGTGCCTGGATCGAGGTCATCTACAAGATGGACGCAGTCTACGCCGACCTGGTGCAATACCAGATTGACCTGGAAGAAAAAAACTCCGCCCTGGAAGATGCTCAACGATTCATTGGCAGCGTCCAATCTTCGATGACCGATGTTCTGATCGTTTGCAATATTCAGGGAAATATCCAAAGCGCTAACAAAGCCCTGGAAGAATTAACGGGGAAATCCGAAAGCGAGTTACGCGATAAGCCGTTGCAGGATCTTTTCGGTCCCGATTGTCTGGACCTGGTCGATATTTTCCTGGAAAACCTTAGCGCAGACACCATCATGGATCGCGAGGCCAATTTGATCGATTGGACGGGTGAACCAGCGCCATTGGCGATTAACTGCTCGCCGCGTTTTGACCACAAAGGACGCCTGGTCGGCATGGTCCTTATTGGCCGGCCAATCGGTGAACTGCGAAAGGCCTATGCAGAATTAAATGTTGCCCATAAACAGTTAACGCAAACGCAGGAACAACTGGTTCATTCTGAGAAAATGGTATCGTTGGGCCGCCTCGTTGCCGGTGTCGCCCACGAATTGAATAATCCGATTAGTTTTGTCTTTGGGAACATGCACGCCCTGAAACAATACGGAAGCCGAATTTCCGAATATCTAAATGCGGTAAATAAAGAGGCTCCATCGAAGGTTCTGAAAGATAAGCGCAAAGATTTGAAAATTGATAAAATTCTTGACGATATGGAGTCCTTGATCGAAGGAACTATGGAAGGGGCCGAACGCGTCAGCGATATTGTTGCAGACTTACGTCGTTATTCAGGTGGCCAAAAGGAACAGGTGGAGGAATTTGATCTGGCCAGGGTGGCGAGAACTGCAGTTGAATGGGTGGTCAAGGCCTGCCCTATTAAACCGACCATCAAATATAAAATTCCTGAAGCAATGACGATCACAGGGCATAAGGGGCATATCCATCAGATCATTGGCAATCTTCTGCAAAATGCCGTTGACGTGATGGAAGAAAACAAACATCCCAAAATTAGTATTTCTCTTTATGAAAAAGAGGAGTCTGTCCACCTGGAAGTTCATGATTCCGGCACAGGCATTCCTCAAGTGGATATCAGCAGTATTTTTGATCCCTTTTTCACCACGAAACCTGTGGGCAAGGGGACAGGGCTGGGTCTCTATATCAGCTACGGTCTGGCACAAAATATGGGGGGCGATCTGATCGCCAGCAATCATCCGGATGGTGGTGCCTTGTTCACTCTTATATTGCCGCGCGAGGGAGAAACAGAATGACCGCTAAACGTCCCTTGAATATGTTGTGGCTGCAATCCGGTGGCTGTGGCGGTTGCAGCTTGTCATTGTTGGGAGCGGAAACGCCCGATTTGTTTACCGTACTGGAAGGGGCGGGCATCAACCTCCTTTGGCATCCTGCTTTCAGTGTTGAAAGTGGCGTCGATGCAAGAGGCGTCATGGATAAAGTGCTGTCCGGGGAAATTGAGTTGGATATTTTCTGCCTTGAGGGCTCCGTACTTCGGGGCCCGGACGGTACAGGTGGTTTTCACCGGCAATCGGGCACCGGTCAGTCGATGATGGAAATCATCGCCCAGCTGGTGGCCAAGGCAGAGTATGTTCTCGCTATCGGCAGTTGCGCTGCTTTCGGGGGCATAACGTCCGGTGGTGGAAATCCCAGCGAAGCGTGTGGCCTGCAATACGACAATGCCGATGGGGGCGGATTGCTCGGGGACGTTTTTCGTTCGAAAAAAGATTTGCCTGTCATTAACATCGCCGGATGCCCCATTCATCCTGATTGGGTTACGGGAACCTTGATGCAGATCGCCATGGGGGAATTAGATGCAACCTTCCTTGATCCCCTTGGCAGACCGAACAGTTACGTCAATCATCTGGTTCACCACGGTTGCCCCCGCAACGAATTTTATGAATACAAGGCAAGCGCAAAAAGCCCCTGCCAATTGGGATGCCTGATGGAGCACATGGGGTGCATGGGGACCTTGGCCCAGGCCGATTGCAATACGCAGTTGTGGAATGGCGGCGGATCGTGCGTTCGTGGCGGTTACGCCTGTATCAACTGCACGGCGCCGGGTTTCGAGGAACCCGGTCATGTATTTGTCGAAACACCGAAAATTGCCGGAATCCCTTTCGGATTGCCGATGGATATGCCGAAGGCATGGTTTGTTGCCCTTGCTTCATTAGCAAAGGCGGCAACGCCCAAGCGTCTTGAGAAAAATGCCGTGGCCGATCACGTCCTGGTTCCGCCGGTTAAACACACGGGGAAAAAATCTTGAAACAGCGAATTTTAGGACCCTTCAGCCGTGTCGAAGGTGATCTGGAAGTCAAGGTCGACATAAGTGACGACAGGGTTGAAAAGGCCTGGGTAACGTCACCACAGTACCGGGGCTTTGAGCAAATTCTTCATGGCAAAGATCCCCGCGATGCCCTTGTTTACACCCCCCGGATTTGCGGCATTTGTTCAGTCTCGCAATCGATGGCTTCTGCGGCCGCACTGGCCGACTCACAAGGGGTGGTTCGACCCGATAATGGAATACTCGCCCTAAATCTGATGCTCGCTAACGAAAACGTCGCCGATCATCTGACGCACTTTTATGTTTTCTTCATGTCCGATTTCACACGCCAAATATATCAAGACGAGAACTGGTATCCCTCAACACTGGAACGCTTTCAGGCGACAAAGGGCACCGCGACCGGGGATGTACTTCCTGCGCGGGCCGAATTCCTTCATCTAATGGGGATACTGGCAGGCAAATGGCCGCATAGCCTGAGCATCCAGCCCGGTGGTTCGACTCGTGCCGTTGACTGGCAGGATAAAACCCGCATCTTGTCGAACCTCTATGGGTTTCGTCGTTTCCTTGAAACGTATTTATTTGGCGACGAGCTTGAGGCCGTAGCGTCTCTTAGTTCGGCAAAGGAGCTCGATACATGGCGGGATCAGCAGGCCCCGGAACAAAGTGATTTCAGGCGCTTCCTGCATATAGCCGACACCCTGGAGTTGGAAAAATTGGGCCGTGCTTCAAATCAATTCATGAGCTACGGGGCCTATCAGGGAACTGACGGCGATTATCTGCTCGGTCAGGGTGTCTGGCGGGATGGGAGCCTGGAGGCTTTCAGAAGCGAGGCGATTATGGAAGATCTCTCGCACAGTTGGATGGCCCATCGCAACACCCCCCGTCACCCCTTTGACGGTATCACCCATCCAAGGGCTGAAGCTGAAAATGGTTACACCTGGTGCAAAGCCCCGCGCCTTGCCGGTGAGGTCATGGAAGTGGGTGCCCTGGCCCGTCAGTTGATCGATGGACATCCGCTCATTGCCGATCTTGTTCGGATAAGCGGCGGCAACGTTCGCAACCGGGTCATCGCCCGTTTGCTTGAAATTACCCGGGTCGTGCCGGCGATGGAAGTTTGGGCCAATGAGCTAGAACCCGGGGAACCATTCTATATCCACAAGGATATTCCGGATGAAGCACAAGGTGCCGGCCTTGTCGAAGCGGCACGTGGAAGCCTTGGACATTGGTTGAAGATAAAGAACGGGCGGATATTCAACTATCAAATCATAGCTCCGACGACGTGGAATTTTTCCCCACGGGACCGGGACGATCATCCAGGCGTCCTGGAGCTGGCCTTGGTTGGTGCACCAGTGCGCAAAGGAGAGACGGACCCGGTGTCGGTTCAGCACATCGTCCGGTCCTTCGATCCGTGCATGGTTTGTACAGTGCACTGATACCATGCCAGGACTTTCTATCCGTGTCAGGGGGATTGTTCAGGGTGTTGGTTACCGCCCAACCGTCTGGCATCTCGCCCGTGAATGCTCACTTTCCGGATCGGTCCGCAATGATGCCAAGGGGGTTTTGATTCATGCCTGGGGCATGGAAAGTGATTTGTCTAGATTTAAAGACAGGCTTGAAGCATCACCGCCGCCGCTGGCCAGGGTCGAAAGTATCGAAAGTTCGCCCCTTCTGGAAGAAGCTCCCGGCGACGATTTTAGTATTATCGAAAGTACCGCAGGGGATATCCAAACTGGTGTCGCACCTGATGCTGCAACGTGTCCCGATTGCCTTGCCGAAACACGGAACCCGAAGAACAGACGCTATCGCTACCCGTTCACCAACTGTACTCACTGCGGACCCCGGCTTTCCATTCTAGGTTCCGTTCCCTATGACCGCCCCCATACCAGTATGAGTTCCTTTAAAATGTGTCAGGTCTGTCAGGCTGAATACAATAATTCTTCCGATAGGCGTTTCCACGCTCAACCGAATGCCTGTGCGGTTTGCGGCCCCCGGGTCTGGATTGAGGACAAAGAAGGAAGTGAAATCGAACCGGCACAAGGAAGCGATGCCGTGGCGCTGGCAGCCGCCTTGATCGACAAGGGAGAAATCATCGCCGTAAAGGGGATTGGTGGTTTCCATCTGGCCTGTGACGCTGCGCAGGGCGAAACCGTGTCCCGGCTCAGACAACGAAAGAGACGTTATGGAAAACCTTTCGCACTAATGGCCCCCGATGTTGAGACGATCGGCAAGTTTGCGCGTGTAGGCGAGACGGAGGAACAACTGCTTGGGGACCGGGCCGCCCCGATTGTTATTTTGCAGGCCACCGGCCAACCGCTTGCGCCCGGTGTCACCCCCGGCCAAAGCAATCTCGGCTTCATGCTGCCCTACACGCCGTTGCATCATCTACTGATGGAGCATTTGAAGCGACCCATCGTCATGACGTCCGGCAATCTGAGCGATGAGCCGCAATGCTTCAACAACGCACCGGCTCGCGAGCGGCTGGCCGGGATCGTCGATTATTTTTTGCTGCACGACCGCCCCATTGTTAACCGACTGGACGATTCCGTTCTCAAGATCATGGCCGGAGCCCCGCGATTCTTGCGCCGCGCCAGGGGCTATGCACCGGTACCTCTGCTGTTGCCGAAAGGCTTCGAAGACGCCCCTGATGTTCTGGCCATGGGCGCAGAGCTGAAGAATACATTCTGCCTGCTAAAAAACGGTCGGGCGGTGGTGTCCCAGCACATGGGAGACCTTGAGGAAATGGCCGTGCTCAGGGATTGTCTGAGTAATATTAATCTCTATGAGCAGCTGTTCGACCATCTCCCGCAAACCATCGCAATCGATTTGCATCCGGGATATCTGTCTAGCCAAACCGGCAGAGACTGGGCGGACGAGCGTGGTCTGGACTTGATCGAAGTCCAGCACCACCATGCCCATATCGCCGCCTGTATGGTCGAACATGGTTTGCCAGCCGATTGCGAAGACGTGCTCGGCGTCGTACTCGACGGCTTGGGCATGGGCGACGACGGCACAATTTGGGGTGCCGAGTTCCTGCAGGTAGGCTACGCCGGTTTCGAGCGCCTGGCCCGCTTTCGCCCCACCCCGATGATCGGCGCCGCCAGGGCCGTCCGGGAACCGTGGCGTAGCGCCTATACACAACTTCGCCAAAGTCTTGGCTGGCGGATGGTGGTGGAAACATACGCTGGCCTCGACGTCGTTGAAGACCTGCAACGCCGACCGCTGAAAACCCTGGACGCCATGGCTGATAGGGGACTGAATAGCCCGATGGCGTCATCGGCCGGCCGCCTGTTCGACGCGGCTGCTGCGATCCTGGGAATTTGCCAGGACGGCGTTTCCTATGAGGGTGAGGCCGCGATCCTGATGGAGGACATGGCCACCCCCAACTTTGAAAGAGAAAAGGCTAATGCCTATCCCTCATCAATCAACGAAGGTAACGCCGCCATAATTGAACTTGTCTGGGATGGCCTGTGGACGGCCCTGCTTGATGACCTGAAGGGCGGTGTGGATCGGGCAATTGTGGCGGCACGCTTCCACCAGGGCGTCGTTGCCGCCGTCAGCGGTGTGGCGGAACGATTAGTGCGGCAACGGGGCCTGAACACAGTCGTCCTCAGCGGTGGTGTGTTTCAGAATTGCCTGATTCTTGAAGGTGTTAGTGAGGTGCTTTCCCAAAAACGTTTGCAGGTTCTCTCCCCTCGGCTGTTTCCAGCCAACGATGGCGGATTGTCGCTGGGTCAGGCGGTGGTTGCCGCAATGAGTTATGGGGAGTGAGAAATGATAGCGGCTGAGGTTAGCAAGTCATAAACGAACCTAATCATGACTGTAAAAGAATTTGGGGCTGTACCAGATAACCCATAAATGGTGTTATCATGATCGTCATTAGGAAGAGCCGTTTAAGTAGGCACAAGCAGAATCGGCTGGTGGAACATTTTGTAGCTGGGACGACGGCCAGATGCGCAGCTTCACTTGTCG
>PVBE012391584.1_pt1 | contig 21982 bp, 19 predicted proteins | sample 1631181 | NCBI WGS metagenome assembly PVBE01 (sample SAMN08397723, study PRJNA350692) | Marine metagenome, whole genome shotgun sequencing project. | isolation source: water | place: Pacific Ocean | collected 2012-04 | reverse complement strand
CTTTTGTGACAACCGATCACGAAGTTGAACATGTAACTCCACTAATGAAACACTCATCCATGTTTCGACGGCATAGTTATACTGGTAGTAGGGACTACTCTGCCATACGATGGACGGTCGATGAAGAAGACGACTTGTTAGTTGTCTCACAAATCGTAGAAGAGTTTTGGCCACATATTGACTTCTCATGGACGGATGCAATAGAACTCTATGATCAAGACCCATCAAAATATAGCAGCAATTCTCATTTGTTGCGTGGTGCTGGAAGCGAAATGAGTAATGGCCAGAAGTTGTGGAGGCGTGCTCAACGCCGAATTCCAGGAGGCACAATGCTCTTATCGAAGCGGCCAGAAATGTATCTACCTGGGAAGTGGCCTACCTATTTTTCGAGAACCTCAGGATGCAGGATTTGGGACTTGGATGGCCAAGAGTACCTGGATATGGCAGCAATGGGATTTGGTACAAATGTACTTGGGTACTCGCGTCCTGAGGTTGATGATGCCGTGAGGGAGGTGGTGAACAATGGCAACCTGTCGACGCTGATTTGTCCTGAGGAGGTCTACCTAGCGGAAACTCTTATCGATCTCCATCCCTGGGCAACGATGGCGCGGTTTGCGCGTACAGGCGGTGAGGCTTGTGCCATAGCTGTAAGAATTGGCCGAGCGGCATCGAGGCGAACCAACGTGGCTGTCTGTGGGTATCACGGGTGGCACGATTGGTATCTTGCGAGCAACCTACAGGGAAATGATCAGTTGGATGGCCACCTTCTGCCGGGATTGGACCCTGTTGGAGTGCCTTCAGAACTTGCTGGGACAGTTCACACATTTGAATACAATGATATTGAGACTCTTGCCTTACTTGTAGCTAAGCACAATATTGGCACAATTATTATGGAAGTTCAAAGAGACGTCACTCCCAATACCGATTTCATTAAATCAGTGCGAAGTCTCGCAACGGATAATCATATCGTTTTGATATTTGATGAATCTACTTCCGGATTGCGACAAACGCTAGGAGGCATTCACCTTGAATATCAAGTTGATCCAGATATTGCTGTCTTTGCAAAGGCTCTGGGAAATGGATATGCCATTGCAGCGGTTATCGGTACAGAGGAGATTATGGCTCTTGCAGAGGAGTCGTTCATCAGTAGCACATTCTGGACTGATAGATTGGGATCTGCCGCAGCATTGGCCACTCTTGAGGTGATGGGCAGAGAACAAACATGGAAATCAATTGTAGCTACAGGCCTGACTATTACCCATGCTTGGCAACGTATTGCAGGAGAGTTTGGCCTTAAACTCCGGACAAACGGCCTTACATCCATTCCGCAGTTTCGTATCGATTCACCACGAGAACGATTATACAAGACCTATATTTCTCAAGAAATGCTAAGAGTCGGTATACTTGCATCTAATAGGATATATATATGTACAGAACACACGCCTGCAATAGTTGATCAGTACCTAGGCGAGTTGGCACCCATTTTCGGACGCATCGCAGAAATGGAAGACGGACGCTCTATTGAGAATGTCATTGAAGGAGAACTGTGCCAGACTGGTTTCAAGAGACTTAATTGATGAATACCAGATATTGCTAGCAACACCAGGGAGGGTGTATATGCTGCGATTATCAAGTAGGTCATAATCCAAACCGGTATTTTGAAATACTGTCATAACGTAATCTCACAGAGAGATACTTGCCTGTTGGATTTCCTGGTCAGAGATTAGGATTTACGAATAGTGACTTCATTTCTGTTTCTAACCGAAGGGTCATGTCACACGTAGAGCCGGATCGGCTCTTAGGGCGTTGAACTCCTGGATTGTGGCCTCGATGGAGGCGAGTTCCGCAGCGGCAGCCGATGTCAGGACGAGCCCCTCCGATTGGAGAATGGCTGGCATTTCATCAAGAGTCCCGTAGTAATCTCCCCCCTGCTGACCGAGGGCACGAAGTGCCCTACCTTTGGCTGACTTGACCCGTAGCAATAGTGAGTCTGGTAAGAGGTTGCTGAGCATCCGTGGCGCTTTATGCACTCGCCATGGTCGCGTCACCTTGTAGGCGGGCTTGTTGTGACTTACGTCGAGTTGGGGTTGGATGATGAGATACGACTCGATCGCCTCCAACACCCAGGTAGAAATCTCACTCACTTCTACCTGCAACTGTTGAGAGACAAGGGTGGCCACCGACTCGCAGTACTCGACCTGAACGATGGCATCCGACCTCGTCCACCACTCTGTGAAGCTGGTTTTACTATTCCACAGAGGCTTAACAATCATCTCGTTTTCACTGGATCGGAGCCACTGGATGTGGTCTGTCGCAACAAAGCCGCCCAAGAGGTAAACGGCCATCGCGTGTTGGTGTTCCATTGCTGTTGGTGCTGACCAGTCTGGAAGTGAACCCCAGGTGCTTTGCCATGTAGGCGTGCGGAGTACCCCGTAGCAGGTCGCTGGGGTGTATCCAGACATCGCTGTCATTAAGCGATCCGCAGGATTAGGGTTTCTGACGCTGTATCCGAGGTGTTGCGGATACGAAGGGCCGCATATGAGGTGGTGCGCCCGTCCAACTATGCCAAACCACAGGCACTGGCCGATGCAGCCGACCAGTTCAGGGTTTTCCCCAAGGATGTCCAGTGAAGCACTCAGACCTGTCTGTAGATGAAATTCATCGTCGGCGCCCAGAACTGTGTACGGGGTCTCGATCCTCTCGGCTGCCATTGCCAGGCGTTCGCTCAGCGATGATTGTGCATGCAGGTACGTCATTCGCTCATGGTGCTCCATTGCGGACCGGACTCGGTAGTCAAGCGGTTGGGTCGAACCATCGATGACAATGAGATCGGCAGAACTCGATGCCCAGAAGCGAATTTGTCGTAGCAGGTAGTCCTGCCGGTCTAGGGAGGGCACCACGACTGTGAGCATCGACAGGTCGACCTCAGAACTCTGCCTGTTCCCAGTAGGTCCGGTTAGAGAACTAAGACACCAGTCAACAAGGGTCCGACTGGTCCCGTTAACGCTACCCATGTCAGACACGATAAGACGAATAACTGGCAGCCGTAATGACTCTTAGGTTCCAGTCAACCTGACCAGTCAGGTAATGGTTCAGCAGTTGTCTCATTGAGCGATTCTCCAGAAGGTACTGCTGACGAGGGGGACGAGGATACTGAACTGCCCCAGGTTTCGCGCAGGCCGATGTGTCTTGGGTATTTCGCGGGTGGGTGTTGGAATTTGTCACGCTACGGATTGTCGGGTTCGGAGTGTCTCATATTCGACTGGGGTGAGTATCCCGATTGCTGAGTGGCAGTGTTGGCGGTTGTGGAGGATCTCGAGATACTCGAAGATGGCGTTTGCCAACTCGACTCGGGCCTACCAGCGTTTCTGGTTGAGGACCCTGAGCTGGAGTCGCGCCCAGAAGGACTCGATGACGGCGTTGTCGAAGCAGTCGTCGACCGATCCCACCGATGGCAACAGCTCCGATTCGCGGGTTCGGAGGGTGAACGACTGGTTGACTCCACCTGAACTCTCTGGTCCGAGTGAAGAATCAGCCCGGAGCCGGGTTCGGGTTGCCGGTTCGAGGTGGCCACCCCGAGCGCGTCGGTGAACAGTGTCGATATCTGCGTCGAGTCGATCGACCAGTCGACGGCGCGTCGGCTGAACGCGTCGAGCACGACACAGCAGTAGAGTTTGCCTTCACGGGTCTGGTGTTCGGTGATCTACAGTTGATCTAGGTCGCTACGGGCGAAGTTCCGATCGACGAGGTCTGCTGCCGTCGGTGCCGAAGGAGCCTTGCAGCGCCGGCTCCGGTTGTCTGGAAGCCCTTGTATGCCGGCTCGTCGTATCAACAGACAGACCGCTTCGTAGCCGACCGGGATGCCTCTCCCGATCGTGAGCTCCGTATGTACCCGACAGCCCCCGTAGATTCCCCTTGAGTCGTAATGGACCATCAAGATCAGGTCCGTTAGGCAGGCGTGACGAATCGCCCGCTTCGACGGTGACCTCCTCCGCCACGCGTAGAACCCCGACTCCGACACGCAACACGCCCGGGTCGAAACCGTCACCGGATGGCCTTCTGCGGCCATCACCTCGGCGGTTTCAAACTGTCTTTTTGGGGGCACCACCGCCCTGAGCAGATCGTAGCCACGCTGAGTCGCAGCCAACTCGGCTTCCAACTCGGCGATCCTCTGCTTAGCTGTGGCCAACTCAGTACTATCTTCCGACGACGTTCCTGGCTTTCGCCCGGTGTCGACCAGATGCTGGTTCCACCAGTTGCAGATCGTCGCTGCCGTCACCTCCAGGCCCTCAGTGACCTCGGCCACAGATATGTCGGGATTCAATCAGGTTGATCACACGACGGAGGTACTCGGGCGGCTAGGACCTCGGCATCTCACTGTCTCCTCGCTGTCAGGAAGCATGACCGATTCAAACAGACCAACTCCACTAAACCCAGAGAACATCACTGGTATGTTTGAGTCCTGACCAACTCGGTTGGGACGCTTTGACGGTAGTGGAGGTCTTCGAACTCTGCCGGTGGGATGTGGCCGAGTTCGTCGAACAGGTGACGGTGGTTGAACCAGTCGACCCCTTTGAGGATGGAGTGCTCCGGTACAACTCGAAGTTGCTATGGCAAACTGGCTCCCAATGTGGTCACCAAACACATCTTGGAATCGATAGATGTGGTCGTGGCAACGCCCACACCAGCCGTATTCTGCCGCGCCGGTCGCATAAGCAACCTTGAGTTCGGTAATCTAGGATCTGCCATACGCGATCCGTCCCATGTCCCTCGCCACGTCTGCCAATAGCGACGTGAATGGTAGTCTATGCTTCATCTAAGAACCTCTACATGTTCTAGAAATCATCCACATGTCCCTTGGGAGCAAGAATACTATGAAGGTAGAATTGAGCCCAGTGCATCCCCAGTGCATCCCCAGTGCAGGGCGTAGTCCCTTCTGAAGAAGCAAGCAAATTTTATTTCGCACCGGCCTTTTCTTCGTGGATCGAATATTTCTTGTCCAACTAGGAACTGGAGAGTCAATCTGAAATGATTATTCCCGCGACAGTAGATATAGAGATTGTTAAAGGACTTTGTTCCGCTGATTGCCCCATGTGCTGCATTGATGAGACTCGGTGGGATAGGCAGATAATGACTCACAATCTTTTCACAAAGATCATCGATAGTTTCGGGCCTGATATTGATCAAATCAAGAAGTTTGTTTTGTGTGGTATCGGTGAAGCACTTCTAGATAAGAACATTGGTTCTAAGATCGAATATATTCGCTCAAAAGGAGTTGAATCGGTAGGCATTCCTACAAATGCCTCACATTTGAACACTGAGGTTGGAACTACTATCTTAGATGCTGGTGTTGGTGAGATCGTAATTGGTATCGACAGTCTAGATAAACAAGTCTTTGAGGATATTCGAAAGGGCCTAGTGTTTGAAACGATTATGGCGAATACACATCAATATATCGATTTACGGAATGCTGGAGATTACAAATCCAAAGTGATGATACGGATGATATCTTCAGAACGGAATGTCGATGATTGGGATGACTATGTTCAGTATTGGTCTGAATATCTTGATTTTTCTAAGGGCGACATGCTTCTATATTTTCCCGAACATAATTGGGCAGAACACAATTACCCTAATGCGACCAAGGTTAACCTACCTGGAGCCAGAACAACTTCCCCCTACGTCAGTTCAAATGTCAACATTGATGTGGATAAATGTCCATATGTTTGGGATAAGTACAACATCAATGTACACGGAAAGGTGAAACTGTGTTGCGTTGACGCTAACGCCTCTTTTTTTGAATTGGGGAATGTGTTGGATTCAAATCCATTTGAACTCTATAATAGTGCCGAACTCTCCCGTATCAGGAACCTAATGAGCCACGGGAGCCTTCAAGAGATTGGACCTTGCTCAAAGTGTAATATACCTATCACGCGGGCCAAACGGGGATTCTTTGATGGTCACACACTTAGCAACAAGTATGCAAATGATTACACCTATAGTTAGAGTATTTCGGTCCGCTACGGTGCACGGTGTTTTAGTCCATTTCCGGATCAGAGGATTTCGATCTTGATACCAGGGCGTTAATCGTAACGGATTCTTCAAAGACAGTCGGCGAGTGGTTGATGACTGTGTCCTCAATATTCTTATGCGGTAGGGATTCAAGTCCTGAAGAATCAATATCGTAGAACAAAACAGTTCTCGGAAATAGCGTCTCAACAGCTACGAAGAAGAAATCCTTGTCATCCAGGTGAGACTCTCTCTCACAAAATGACCTCAACATTTCTATACGGTCATCTGTGATGCTTAAGGAGACCGATCCTTCGTAGGTAGCAAAGTCCTGTTTCGGTTGATGGAACTTATCCTCTCGCCAGGCATTCGGGTCAAAGTCAACATCGATTTCCCCCCCGCAGGGCTGGATATTTCGTAAGTCCACAACCAGCCTTCCACACAGTTCAAGAATGTTCTTTGCTTCCGAAATTTCGGCACCGTCCAAGTGGGGTGCGATATTGCAGAAAACCCGGAGAAGGACGGTCTCAATCCAATCGCGCTCTCTGTACATCAAGCGTGAGTAGAAATAGGGGTTTAGCCGGGCTGGTTCAACCACACCATCGTTGGTAAAGTATGTCTGTTCCGCGGCTACAGCGAGGGAGTCCAAATCGGGATGGAGCTCCTCGACTGCAGCGGTTCGGAAATCCTTCACAAACTGAAAATATGCTGAGGGCCACTCCTCTGCATTGGACGGGTTCATAAACTCATGGAAGAACGAGGCAAGGAGAATGTCTTTGCTTTTCACATAATGGAAAAAGTATTTAAAAAAACTTCCCTGAAACACTGAGAAGAACATAAGATTCAGACATCGGATATTTATGAAGTCTTCAAAATTGAAAGTATCACTGGCCGTAACTACCTTTTCAAACTCATAGATAAATGTGTCATCAAGCATCGCAGAGTTATTCCCAAGTAGTCGATAACTAGCATGAAATCCCCAACGTTCTATTTCCGGTTCACGAGCTAGTTCGCTTCCTTCTACGAGAATGAGATTATGTACCATGATCGAATCAAACCCCTGAGCAACACACTTGTTTAGGAGGTCCACCATTGAGCCATAGGTCTCGTGAGGCAATCCAAAGATCAACTCCGTAGTCACAGGAACTCGATTTGCCTTAGCCCAGCTAATGCCATCCTGAATCATTTCATTGGAAAGATTCTTTCGCTTGATAGCTAGAATACCTTCTGGATGATCGGTCTGAAGACTGAAGATAACACCATCCTTATTGAGGTGGCCGAGCGCGGAAATAACCTGCTTTCCACTTTCGCGGAACTTCTTGTCCTGGTAAAAATAGACACTTCTCGGATAACCGACCCTGTCTGCTGCCTCTCGCAGATATTCAGCAATTTCAGGATCCTGGCGGTGTATTCCAAAATTGAGTTCTGCCAGGTTCAATACTACGTGAGGACGATCCCTATTCCATTCACAGATATAGTCAATCTCCCTCTTAACTTGCTCCAACGGGAATGCGCGCAACCTGGCACGTTCCTTTCCTTCAACACAGAATGTGCACTGATACGGACAGGTTCGAGTTGCTTGCAGAAGTGGCATATATTTTGCTTTGAGAAACTGGTCAAGTGAACCATTCAGATACGGAGACGGAATGTTACTGAGATTCAGATTAGTACTAGTATTCTCACCCTTCACCAACTGGCCATCTTGAAAATATAATGAACAATCGATTGGAGATCCGTATAACGTTCCTTCCCCACCAAGTGCACTGTTGACGATGGCTGCAAATCCAGCCTCACCTTCACCCTCAACAAAGATATCGACTTCAGGGAAATTATTGAATAACTTCAACTGCTCAGCTTGATCGCTGTCAACTGAAGGTCCGCCAAAGACTATGAGAACATCACTTCCATATAGTTTGCGAATTTGTTGTACAACGTAGTTGTTCAGATTCTGATTCCAAAAGTAAAATGAGAAACCAACGATATCAGGTTGTTGGTGTTTGATTCTATTAAGTAAGAGAGCAACGTCCTTATACATGGAGACTTCAACATCTTGACCAAAAAGATTCTCTACATAGGAACTTATATAGCCGATGTTGAGGGGGACACATAGCCGATTTGTCGTAAGGTGGTTTACATAGAAAAGATCAGCTAGCAGAATTTGAGCTTTTCTGTCCAACGGGTCTCCGAATCGCCTCAGTCTAAGGAACCTGCATCTTAACGTCCCCTGCTCCCTCTGCTAGGCAGGAGCCTACCCCTACAAGTTGGCGCCTATGCAATGCCCGTAGGAAGGCAACCTGTCACCAGCGTCGTTCAATCCTCCTCGAATCTTTCTGTAAGTTCAAACGGTTGGTCGAGCCTGCTAACAAGACCCTCTTCAGCAAGGATATTGGAAACTGCTTCCAATAATCTGAGGTGAATCTGGCTTGTCCGAGCATTGCCAAATCAATGTTCATGAAGTACAAGGCGAGGCTTACTCACCGGTGACCACCGCGGCTCTCAATCCCTCGGAGGCGTCGCATCGGCCACCGTCGAACAAGGATCCGATAGTTCTTGAGCGGCGGAGCCGATAATCACCTAGCCAGTTTTGTTGTCGATCAGGTCTGACGTGGGAACGAAGTGTTGGTGCTGGGATTGAAGGAGGGGTGATGTGCCTTGGGTTTGGTGGAGTCGGTTGGTTGGACTCACGTTGTCGTCGCGTGATGTCGAGCCTCGGACTCACCGGGTGTAGCCATGCCAGGCGCAGAGTGGTGACGCTGGCGGTTGTGGAAGATCTCTATGTACTCAAGGATTGCGTTGGCCAACTCGACTTTGGTCTCCCAGCGATGTCTGTCTAGGAGTTCGATCTGCATTCGGCTCCGGAATGACTCGACCAGTGCCTTGTCGTAGTAGTCGCCTGTTGATCCCATGGACGGTGGCAGTCGATGGCCATTGAGAGTGTGTGAGTGACGAGAGCCGCAGTCGCTTACGAGTCGATGGACCAGTCGACCAGACGGCGTGAGAAGGTGTCGAGCACTACAGCGCAGTACGTTTTTCTCTCCCGGGTGGAATGCTCGGTGATGTCGGCGACCCACAACTGGTTCGAGTGGTCGCGGTGGAACCGGCGATTGACGAGATCGTTTGCAGCGGCGAAGTTGGGTGTCTGCCGCCACCTGGGTCGTCCAGAGATCCCCTGAAGGCCGACCCTACACATCAACAGGTGAACCGCTTATTTGCCGATGGCGGTGCCATTTCCCATTGTGAACTCGGCGTGGACACGCCGGTACCCGTACACACCTCGAAAGTCCGCATGCACCTGTCGGATCGTATTGGTGAGCCATGCGTGACGAATCGTTCGCTTCGACATCGGACGGATCCGCCAGGCGTAGAAGCCAGACGCCCCCGCCGACCACACCTGACAGGCCACCTCGACGGGAAGCCCCTCCGCAGCCATCATCGCGATGGCTGCGAACCTGCTCTTATGTCGGCATGCTCCTTGAGCAACTCGGTGGCTCGATGATGAACCGTTAACTCGGTCTCGAGTTCGCGAACACGCTTACGGGCCGCTTCCAGTTCTGTCTTCTCCATGGTTGTGAGCCCCGGTCCGAGGTCACGGTCGACGCGGTCCTGACGGTGCCAAGCATTAATTGTCTGCTCATTGGTTCCAAGATCAGTGGCAACCTCAGAAATCCTGCGGTCACCGTCGACCAGATCCATGATCCGGCGACGAAACTCAGGTGCATAACCCCTTCAGGCCATACTGTCCTCTTAAAGGACAGCAGCACCACAGTCCAGTAATCCACCTCCACGAAACTCGGACCACACCAGAGCCTGCGCAATACCCGGGGCGGTTCACCCTTCCAGATCTCATTAGGTTCGGATCGCGCTTGATGTCAAGCCAAACGCTTGGGCTCGTAGTACGTGATTCGTGAGCCACCAGTGTCGAACCGAGGCTTGATGAAAGGCATGCCGGAGAGAGCAGAAGCAACGTCTGGTTGCCGCGAGGGTTCTACGAAGAACATGAGAAACCCCCCTCCACCTGCACCGACCAGTTTCCCACCGCCGGCGCCCGCTTCCATTGCCCGCTCGAATGCCGTATCAATCTCGGCAGTTGAGGTCCGGTTCGTTATTGAGCGCTTCAACAACCAACTCTCATGAAGCATAGGACCGACATCTGAGAGAACACCTCGACCAGACAGGATCTCGACCATCGGATCGACCATGTCACACATGGCTGTTAGCACATCTTCCTTCTCGCCGGTAGCAGCTACCTGAGCCTTCAACACGTTGGAAGCGTCGCGCTGGTTACCCATATAGAACAGCATCAACCTGGTGTTCAGCGACTCAACGATGTCAGGGTCGTAGTACACCGGCTCGACCGTGACCGACTCGTCGGCATTGAACGTGTAGACGTTAAACGAACCGTATGCAGCCGCGAAGTGATCCTGCTTGCCCATAGCGCGTTCGAGGACGTCCAACTCGATTGCCGCCGCCTCTGCTGCCAGAGTGTGCTTCGTGACGCGATCGCCGTTCAGCGCATGAAGAGCGTTGAACAACCCGACGCTGAAGGCACTGGATGATCCAAGACCGGTTCCCGCAGGGATGTCGGAGAATGTCGTCAACTCAATCGGATGTTCCACGCCGAATTTCCGTAACACCTCGCGCGCTATCGGATTCTGGATCTCGTCGATCTCGTCACAGAACTCAGTTCTGCTCCAGTTGATCCGGTAGCGGTGCTCGACGAACTCTGCCTGGTGCCGGATGACAACATACAGGTAGCACTGGATGCTAGTGCTAATCACCCGTCCCGGCCGTCGGCGGTAGAAGGAACGAAGATCGGTCCCGCCCCCGAAGAAACTCAACCTTAGTGGTGTTCGACTGATAATCAGGGGTGCTCTCCCTCGTCGTACCGGCTCCTGATCATCTCGAGTGCTTCCATGAGCGAACGGTGGGCCGACTGATGATGACGGGTCACCGGCAGATGCCCAATGTCTGAACCGTCAGTGAGGAAGACCATACCGCAACCGGCTGCCGCGGCCGCCTGGCAGTCGCGGATGTCATCACCCACATAGAGCACCCGGTCCAATCGGAAGCGATGCTCATCCGACGCAAGATGGAACATCCCCGGTGCAGGCTTTCGCATTACCGAGCCTGAGTCCCAATGGTCTGGCGACATGTAGACATCAAGGACAGGAATGCCCCGTCGGCCAAGTTCCATTGTCATGTTCTCGTGGATTCGATCGACCTCGGCCTCCTCTACCACGCCCAGAGCGATCCCGGCCTGGTTGGTGATGACGATGAACTCAAAGCCGTCATCGGCGAGTTCCCGCATCGCCTGCACGGTCTCTGGCACGAACTCGAACTGCTCCCAGGTCGCGACATACTGACCCCGTGCAAGACGTCGGCTGATCGTGCCATCCCGATCGATGAGCAGGATCTTCTTGGTGGAGAAGTATTTCCTGGTCAACTCCAGTCGGGTTGGATCGGAGACGCTGTAGTACGCCCCGCCTAGCTCGATACCACCGAGCTCCCCGACTCCTGCAGCTGCACAAAGTACGTCCGAGAACGCAATGTCCGGATAGCCGTCGATCGCCTCAAACATCCTGAGCGTGGCGTCGCGCTCGACAAGCATGTAACCGATCTCGACGTGGCCAAGACCAGGGGCGGATCGTGTCGGGTCATAGGCAGTGATATCCCCCTTCGGCGAGTACCTGACGTTACCGCCGATCTTCGACTTGAGTGTGACCGTAAGAGATCGGCCGGTTTCCGAATGCCGGTTGGCCAGGACACCGAGGTCGACCGGAGCGAAGTTGTCCGAGTAGAGGAGTACGAACGATTCGTCCAGCAGCCCGGCCGCTTCGACGACGCGACGACCGGTGTCCCAGCCGGCCGGACCGTGAGAATACCCGATGTCCCAACCCCACCTCGATCCGGTCCCGAAGTAGTCGTGGATCTGCTCACCCATGTGTCCGGTCATAAGAACAAATCGGACGATGCCCTGCTCGGCGAGTTGTCGAAGGAGGTGTTCGAGAAACGGCCGGTCGGCCACCTCGACCATCGGTTTCGGCGCTGTGTCAGTGTAAGGGCGGAGGCGGGTGCCACGGCCACCACAGAGCACAGCGGCCTGACGAGGCATCGTTTCGCTCACGGGAAGGACCCGCGACAAGTGCGTGCGGTAGTACGATCAGGAAACACGTTTCAGGTAGCCGCCCGGAGCTACTGAAATAAGGAGTTTGTCGAACACCGAACGGTCTACTTCGAAATCACTATTATTGTCGAGGAACTTGTTCACGGCAGTCATGGGACTGTCGCCAGGAGCACACCGCCTATCTTTCGCATCAAAGTAGGATTGCGGTAACTTCTCTGCGATCGTGTCAAATACGACACAATAACTGCCGACCGATGTGAGAGGTGCGTACGCCCTGAGCTCTGCAAGAACATGCTCGCAACTGTGCAAACTGTCGAGGCAAACAAGGACTCGCCCGAATCTGGAAGCAACGGACTTTACCTCGTCGACTACCGTCGGTGCAGTACTTGATCCCTCGATCAGTTGGATCCGATGTGCCATCGGGTGAGCCTCAATTGCCTCTCGATTGTGCGACCTGATCTCTATGTCGATTCCAAGAACTGTGGCCTCTGAGGGCCCGCCACAAGAGGCGATCAACTCAAGCATCGATGAGTAGAAGATGAGTGACCCTCCATGAGCTACCCCGGTCTCAATAATGAGATCAGGTTTTACTCCAAACAGTATTTCCTGCATGGCCACCAAGTCCTGCGGATACTGGATTATCGGACGCCCCAGCCACTCGAAGTGAAGCGAGTACTTTGAGTGCATAGACCGATCAATCCACTCCTGAGTCGTTGCCAAGAACTCCGTATCCTCACCCTGCAACTTCACTTCCTCAGTGCACTCCTGTCGAAATTGCTCGTACGGGTTCAATTCACCACTCCGATCGGATGCCTTGACCATCAGCGCTCCACTAGATCCCATTAATCTGTGACTCTAAGTTGGCTAGTCGAGTCAACCGTATGCCTTCGACAAGGCCGGTCCTCGGTCGCCAATCAAGCATGCCTCTGGCCGTAGAAAGATTTGCCCAGAGCCCGTTCCCGGGTGGATTGAAACGTTCTGCTGCCAGTTGGGCCACCAAGCCTGATTCGGTTGTGGCAACTTGCAACACCTTCTTGACGCGGCAGAGATGCCCTGATCCAAGATCGGCGACCTCGGGCCCACCGGTTGACTCAACGGCCAACCGAAATGCGGTCGCCACATCACCTACGTAGACGAAGTCGTGGGCACTGTCCGGGTTCTCGAGGTGAGGCACCTGACCCGATCCGAGTTGGTGCAGCAGCGATGGTATAAGGCTCTCACGACGCTGACCCGGACCATAAACGTAGAATAGCCGGAACCAAGTCAGGTCAATCCGCGCCTCCTCACAGGCCGTTCGAAGTCCCTGATGAAGAACGTCCTTGACCCGCCCGAACTCGTCTACCGGAGAGACCTCAACCGTCCCAGGTGATCGGCCAGTCAGGTCGCCGTATTCACGACAGGTGCCCGCCACCACCACTCGGCGGAGCACCGGTGACATCAGGATCGATCTAAAGAACGATTCCTGATCCAACCTGTTATTCAGGCACTTCTCTCTGCTGAAGTCTGGGATGCCATCCCAAGCAAGATGAGCCAAAGCCTCGGGCTCAAACTCAGCCATCACCTCGGGTAGAGGTTCCCCCATCCGGTACTTGCACATACTGCCACGGGAGGGCCGGGCCAGTATGTCAGATTCTCGTGTCGTTCCCATGACACTGTGGCCTGCTGCCGATAGCACACGACAGACATGTCTGCCTACAAAGCCGGTTGCACCGGTGACCAGTACTCTCACAGCGTTATTGTTTCGAAGGTGTCAAAGCCTTGATCCCGGTCCGAAATAACGGTTGGTTCGACGGGCCATTTGACTCCAAATGCAGGATCGTCGTACCGGAACCCGGTGTAGTTCTCAGGCTGGTAGTGGTCACTCATCTGGTAGTGGACGATCGTTTCATCGACAAGGGTGAGAAATCCCGTCGCACACCCGTCTGGAACCAAGAGCGACGAGCGGTCACCGACATCGAAATCAAAGGCCTCGTGGGCCAGGAAGGTGGGTGAGTCCGGCCTGACATCGACGATCACGGCATGCAGAGCTCCCACCATTACCGTGAGAATCTTCTGCTCTGTTGAAGGCCGTCGCTGGTAGTGAAAACCGCGCAGCGTGTTCTGGTGTCGGTTGACAGAGACGTTGCTCTGGCAAACCTCAAACTTGATACCACTCTCGGCGAGATCCTGGCGGCAGTACGAGCGCCAGAACTCGCCCCGATCGTCCAAGTGGACCTCGGGAACAATCCTGTACAAGCCGTCCAGTGATGTCCCTTCAACATTCATAGGACCCGAATAGTACGTGGCAGTGGAACAACGATGCTGCCGCGGAACCCACTTCTACGGAGTTTGTCGACAATTTCCTCCTTGAAGTTCCACGCAAGAAGAAGAACCGTGTCAGATTTCCCGATCTTTCCTATCCCGACCTCAGGAGACACAATCGGGATATCGCTTCCGGCGGTTAGACGCCCCTGTTTCAGTTTGTTCTGATCGATGACGGCGACCACGTCAGCGCTGGTGATTCCAGCAAAGTTGAGCATTGTGGAACTTCTCGCCGATGCTCCGTACCCGACGACCTTCCCTGACCGGCTGCACTCTGCGATGACTTCTTTCAGGGTTGTGGCATGTTCGATCGCTGAGTCGGCGAATGCCTCCCAACGATCATGGCTGTTCGTCTCAAGACCCCTGCCCCGGCGGACTTCTTCATCCAGACGGCTACTAGGTGGGTAACGGTGTTGGGCGAAGAATGCGACAACTGACCCGCCACTTATCGGGCTATCGAATACGTCAAATGGGTATAAGCCGTGTTGTTCGCAGAGGCCACACAGGGTTTCAAGGGAAAAATAGAAGAGATGCTCATGATAAATAGAGTCGTAGTGGAGTTCATTCAGGATCACTTCGGCTGAGTGGGCCTCGATCACGACGACTCCGCGGTCGCCAGCCACGGTCGCCAGGCCCTCAATGACCGAATGGACATCAGCCACATGGGGAATAACGTTTCTGGCAACTACGACATCAGCACAGCCGTACTCGCGCTGCAGGAGGTCGGCGAGTTCGGTGCTAAAAAACTCTGTGAGCGTGGGGACTCCGCAGGCCGCGGCTGTTTCTGCAATGTTCCCGGCCGGCTCGACACCGAATGCCTTCCATCCACGTTCCAGGAACCGCCGGAGGAAGGTGCCGTCGTTGCTGGCGACCTCAATTACGAACTTGGGTGCTTTATTTCCAATGCCGTCCAACTTTGACAATACTCTGTCAACCCGGTCAACGAAGGTGTCACTGTAGTGTCGGGCGGCATCTGAGGTTCCCGTCACCCAGAGGTAGCTAGTGAAGAGTTCGTGCGGGTGGACCGTCGCCGAAATCTGTGCCGTCGAACAGGTCAAGCACAACCTCAGGTCCAGCGGTATCGGCTCTGGCGGCCGGTCGCTTGGGTACCTGAGGTGGTTGGCCAGAGGCTGAGCACCGAGATCAAGGACATCGTCAAGGTCGGTAGCACCACAGATCCGGCAGTCTGTGACCAGGTCGTACAACGTTCAGTTCCCGACTAGTCGAAGGGATGCGTCGACCCTGCCGGTTTCAAGGAGTTCGTTGATCCTGGCTAGCCGATTGCAGCGGCTCCCCCGGAAGTCGGAATGGGTAAACTTTGCTTCAGCAAGAAGATCATGGAGTTCATGTCCACCGCGATCCAGATTCCATACCGGCCGGTAATGCTCTCGGAGTTCGTTCAGTATCCGATCGAAGCTCACCGAATACGTTCTCGCGTCAGTTCCATGTTCGCCAGTAAACACCAGTTGCGAATCCGGAACTGCCATCTGTGCAGCGGCTGCAAGGTCCCGAACTGTGTAGTTGCCGTCGGTCACGCCGACATTAAACGCCCTACCATCGACAAGTGCAGTATCGGCCTCCAGACCAGCGATGAACGCCTCGCACACGTCCCGGACGTGTACTGCGGGTCGACGAGGGGTCCCGTCACTCTTGATTTCAATTGCACCAGTCGTGTAGGCGCATGCAACGAAGTTGTTGAACACAATGTCGCATCTCAAACGCGGACTCGCTCCGTAGACAGTTGATGGCCGAAGTGCCGTGACCTCAAATCCTGGGGACCTGAGGGTCATAAGGTCCTGTTCAGCACTCCACTTGGTCTTGGCGTAGGCAGTGAGTGGGTTCTTTTCACTAGTGTCCTCCTCCAACTCGATTCCGGTAGCAGACCTGCCGTACATGCTCTGGGACGACGCATAGACAAGTCTCCGGGTGCCCATACGGCGTGCCAACTCACCGAGTCGCATTGAGGCGTCGTAATTGATTGCTTCAGTCAGTGACTCATCCAACTCTCCAAGAGGATCGTTCGATAATCCCGCTAAATGCACAACCGCCGTAACTCCTTCAAGATCCTTACGCTCGATGTCGCGGATGTCTTTGGTGATCTGCTCGGGTGGCTCATCTACAGGTGTTAGGAGGCAATCCCTGAAGAAACCATTGTCGAAACCTCTGACCTGGTGCCCCCTCTGGCCAAGTATCGGCGTCAAAACGGAACCTATGTAGCCGAGGTTTCCTGTAATCAGAACGGTCATCGCAGACATGGCACAGGGGACACCCCAGCAATCGCCATTAGTCGGTATCCTCTGGAGGATTCCCTGCGCCCTTCACGTTGTCGGCTACCAGATAGTCCACGATCGAGAGCATCCAGATCTGGTGCACGTTCTCAACAATGTTGTATGTGTGACTGTTCACCCACAGGTTTACACAACCAAGTGACCGCAGCCTATTGTCACTAGCGAAACCTGACAGCGTGAGGATTGATAGCCCCAAGGCTTTAGCCCTTCTGGCACCGTTGGCGATGTTGGCCGATTCACCACTGCTACTGATGAGTATCAGTAGATCGCCTTTGTCTGCATGGTAATCGAGAGCCTTCTCGACCCAGTGTTCGTAGCCGTAGTCATTGGCAAAACAGGTTAGGAGGGTGGGTTCGTTGAAGTTGACTGTTCGAATCCCCGCTGCCTTGGTGAGATCAACGGTGAGATGACTGGCTATCGCAGCACTACCACCGTTTCCGACTACGATGATCTTGCCGCCCGACGTCAGGATGCCACGGATGAGATCGGTTGCAGCGACAAGATCACTTGTATCAGCGTCGTTCAACCGCTCAGTGATCTCGCTGAAACAGTTCCTAAAGAACTCCACTAGGTTGCACCTCCCTTTGTCATGCGACACGCACCGTCTTGTTGGCCCACGGTGCCACGGGTTCAAACCTAGTTGGAACGAATCCAGTTCGGAGTTTCTTGTCGGCCCCTCAATCAGACCCGGCGAAGCCCCAGCGCGAGGTCCAAAGGCCCCGGCAACCTATATGAAGCCGGGAGTGATTCACACTCCCAGGGTACGTTGCCTGATGGTATTATCCAGATTGTCCACCAGATCCAATGGACGCTCTCGACGTAAATGCGCTTCGCCTACATGGCTGGGCAATATGGTTGCTTCTGATGGAATTATCAAGTAGGCCACGGGATCCGTCATCGTGTCCTTCATTTGAAGGACCAGCGGTTCCAACCTTTGGACAGCGGGAACCGGGAGTAGTCGAACCTGAGCCTATCTACGCGCTGTGACAATGGGATTTCGGGCACGTCTACGCTCCGTGGTGGCGGCAACTGCCGTATTCCAAAGGACGATTCGGGAACAGACCATTGGACTGCCGTTTGCGTTGCTTGAACAACGACTTTCCGAACAGTTGGTTAACCAGTTCATTGAGGATGACGCAATCTGGTTTCCGGGTATCGAGGAACTTCAACAATACGCCCTATCTCAGGTTACTATTGACGGACTGTTTCTCGAGTTTGGAGTATGGAACGGTGATTCAATCCGTCGAATTGCCAAACAGGTCAAGGGCCCTGTGCATGGTTTCGATAGTTTCAGAGGGTTACCTGAGAAATGGACAGATGGCTATGAGGAGGGAATGTTCTCCCGTGATGGAATACTGCCAGACGTACCGGGAAATGTTGAGTTGCATGTAGGATGGTTTGAAGACACACTTTCAGTGTTCGTTAGGTCGCATTCTGGCCCTGTCGCATTTGTCAATATTGATAGCGACCTGTACTCATCGGCTGCTACGGTATTGCATGAGTTAGGTGACAGAATTGTGCCTGGAACAGTGATACTCTTTGATGATTACTTCAATTTTCCGGAATGGCAATTTGGTGAGTTCCGTGCCTGGAATGAACATGTCCATCGCCATAAGATCAGGTACAGGTTTTTCGGACTCTCGGGCAACAACTCAACCGATCGCAGCTTCAACCAATATGGGCGTGTAGCCATAGTGGTTGAGTAGGCCCGTGACATTTCCAGGCATCGTAATTGCTGGCTGGCAGAGAATGAATCTCGGGAACTACTGCCCGCTAAGACCGTACTGGTAGTTGAATAGATTGGACGTACGGAGAAAGAATACTGTGATGCCTTCGTTCGCTAAATTCTAGACGAGGTGCGACTCTGGACAGGCCGTCCGACGAGGTCTGGAGTTCTCGTATGCTCCTGTCTCCTGTAGATGAATCCCGACGTTGGCGAGAGGCTGTTGGTCTTGTGGTATTTTCTTGGTGTATCAATTTGGCGCGACCCTTGATGGATGCCCCATGCCAGTTAGTGAGTGTGTCGAGTGACTAGTTCTCTGACCGTCATCGGTCTGGGCTATGTCGGCCTACCTCTGACATTGGAAGCCTGTAAAGGCGGTCTAGAAGTAGTTGGGCTTGATACTGACCAATCAGTTGTGTCGGGTCTGGCTGATGGCGTCTCACACATCGATGACATCGATTCGACGGACCTGGCCAAAATGCTGGAGTCTGGATTCCTGGCCACCACCGACCCGGCCTGCATACATGACTCCGATGTCGTAGTCATCTGTGTCCCGACCCCTCTCGACGAGGACGAAACGCCTGACTTGGGAGCAGTCAAGGCTGCTACCATGACCGTCTCAGAGCACCTTCAGTCAGGCTCGCTCGTCGTCCTCGAATCGACCACCTACCCGGGGACGACCGAAGACACGGTCAGACCCCTGCTCGAGGAGGGGAGTGGGCTGACGGCGGGCGTCGACTTCAGCCTGGCCTATTCGCCAGAGCGGATTGACCCCGGTAACCCGGAGTGGGGCCTGCGCAACACACCCAAGATCGTCGGTGGGCTGACGGCGGACTGCACTGAGCGGGCTGTGCAGTTCTACGAGAAGATCGTCGACACCGTTGTACCGACCGTTGGGCTCCGCGAGGCTGAGTTCGCTAAGTTGCTCGAGAACACCTACAGGCACATCAACATCGCCCTGATCAACGAGATGGCGGTGTTCTGCCACGAACTAGGCATAGACCTGTGGGCGTCGGTCGACGCCGCCGAGACCAAGCCATTCGGATTCCAGGCCTTCAGGCCAGGTCCGGGCATCGGCGGCCACTGCATCCCCATCGATCCGAACTACCTGTCATGGGTGGCAAAGAGGGTCGGGTACCGGCTCCGCTTCGTGGAGTTGGCACAAGAGGTCTCCGAGCGCATGCCCGCCTATGTGGCACGCCGCACTCAGGACGCCCTCAACAGGCTGAAGAAACCGATGAATGGCTCACACATCGTGCTCGCCGGTGTCACTTACAAGGCGAACGTGAGTGACCAACGCGAGACACCGGCAAAGCCACTCGTCGCCCACTTGCGGAGAATGGGTGCAGACGTGTCGTTCATCGATTCCCATGTCGACAGCTTCGTCGTCGCGGGCAGCGAGGTCCCACGGATTCTCGACATCGGTGAAGCCGCAAGGTCAGCCGACGTGGTCGTCCTGCTCCAGGCGCACGACGAGTTCATCGACTCCACGGAACTCGGTGAGGCCGCCTGCATCCTCGATACCAGTGGGAAGTTCACGGGCGACAACGTCGACCGTCTGTAGGGGCTAGCCCCTGAGATCCTCCAGATCATCGCCAGGGAGGGCTCACCCGGGGGTGTTGGGCCAGGGTGAAGTCCCTACCCGTGAGCGTCAGGTTGGGACTGTAGGCCGGGTCGGCGTCGAGCAGGTCGCCCCAGCGCTCCCGCATCACCGCCACCTCGCCCGCCAGGCGCTCGTTGCGGGCCGGGTCGTCGTCGAACCCGCGCGACACCGACTCGTGGTGGTGCAGCACGGCATGCGGCGTGAACACCACCCGCAGGCCCGCAGCGCAGGCACGCAGGCACAGGTCGATGTCGTTGTAGGCCACAGCCAGGTGCTCCTCGTCGAGGCCACCCAGGCGGTCCCAGGTGGCCCGGGTGACGCCCAGGCATGCACCCGTCACCGCAGCCACCTCGTGGGCCACCGTGAGGCGTCCGAAGTAGCCGGGGTCGTCGCCCCGGCGGTGCTTGTGGCCGTGACCCATCAGGCCACCCACGCCCGGGTGCACTCCGGCGTGCTGGATGGTGCCGTCGGAGAAGAGAAGCAGCGCGCCCACCACCCCCACCTCGGGGCGCGAGAGCTGCCCGACCATCTCGTTCAGCCAACCGGGGCTGATCGCCTCTGTGTCGTTGTTCAGAAGGACCAACACCTTGCCTGTGGCGGCCTCGGCGGCCCGGTTCACCATGGCGGCGAAGTTGAACGGCCCCGAAAAGGTGATGACCGTGTGGGCCGGGTCGGCGGCCAGGGCGTCGATCACGGCACGGGCACGTGGCTCGGCGCTCTCGTGGTCGACGAGCACCAGTTCCAGGTTTGGGTAATCGGTAGTGGCGCCGTCGCCGATCAGCGAAGCAACGCACTTTTCGAGCAGGCGACCCTGATCGCGGCTGGGAATCAGCACCGAGACCTTCGGCGCCGGGTCCGGCACCGGCCATTTGATGTGGGTACCCCTGGTCCAGCTGAGGTCAGCGCCGTCGACCCTGGTGCTGTAGAGCACATGGGGAACGTGGAGCACCTCTCTGTCCGTGAGGCCGCCCGTGGCGCGCAGGGCGCGTTCATGGGCCGACTCCACGCCAGCGCCGGCAACCACGTCCCCCCGGTAGGCCACGAGGCCACCCAGGTAGTCCTGGCCGGCGAGCAGGTCAGGGTTCCAGTCGGGCTTGCAGTGGGGGAGCGAGGGGCGCCCCCGGGCGTCCACATGGTCGTTGTCGGTGTAGGCAACCCCAGCCCCGGGGGAGCGCCCTATGCAATCGGCTAGGGCGAACAGGCAGGCCTCGTGGAGCAGGTCACCCACCGGGACCCATGCCACCCAGTCGCCCAACGCCTGAGGCTCCGGGCCGGTGATACGAATCCGCGGGTCGCCCACGGCTGCGACCGCGGCCGTGAGGTCCCCGGTCAGACCGTCAGCCAGGTCGGCATCGGTTGCGAGGTACGCAACCCACTCCGGCCAGGCCTGCGCGGCCAACGACTCCAGGGTCGCACCCAACAGGCCCGGGTCGGTATCGGGGCCCACCTCCACGACAAGGGTGAAGCTGGGCCGCTCCGACAGCCCGGCTGCCAGTTCGGCGATTCGGGTCCGGTGGGCGTCTGTGAGAAGCACGTGGGTCTCACGCCACGGGCCGTACCGCACGGGCCTGTTGCCACCCAGGCGGGTCACACGGGCCACGATCCGCCTTCCCAGACCGGCCAGGTCGCCGCTGCGCAGCAGGCGCCGGGCGTTCACGAGGCCGCGGGTTCTCATCCGGGTTGGATGACCACCACGACGTCGCCGCTGCCCACCGAGTCGCCAACGGCCACCTTCACCTCGGTGACCGTGCCGCCCACGTCGGCCACCACGTTGTTCTCCATCTTCATGGCCTCCAGCACGCACACCGTGTCGCCGGCAGCAACGGTGCCACCCACCTCGACCACCACCTTCACGATCGTGCCCTGCATCGGCACCGCAACCTGCCCGTTGCCCACACCGCCGGCAGTATTTGGCCCGGTGCTGGCCCGACGCG
>PVBE012097117.1_pt1 | contig 21983 bp, 24 predicted proteins | sample 1631181 | NCBI WGS metagenome assembly PVBE01 (sample SAMN08397723, study PRJNA350692) | Marine metagenome, whole genome shotgun sequencing project. | isolation source: water | place: Pacific Ocean | collected 2012-04 | reverse complement strand
CGCAAAGGTAGAAACCTCCTTTGACCACAATAGGGAAAGAGAAACATCTTTTTGCGTTAATGAAAAGGTAATTTCACCTTATGAAATCTCCATTAAGAGGCTACCGAATTCTCGATTTCACAAAACTTCTGCCTGGTCCTTTGGCCACCATGTGGATGGCGCAGCAAGGTGCTGAGGTTATTAAGGTCGAGAGTCCGAAATCGCCAGATCCGGTTCGTTGGTATCCGCCAATGGAAAATGGTGTTTCTGTTTACTACAATGCCTTGAATGCAGTTAAAAAGAGCTTGTCCATAAATTATCGAGAGGAAGAGGGTAGGGCTTCCATCTTCAAATTGGTGGAGAAAGCAGATGTGGTCATAGAGCAATTCCGGCCAGGTGTTCTGGACGCATTTGGTTTGGGGTATGATGAACTCAAAAAGCACAATGAAAATGTCATTCTGGTGTCTATCACAGGCTACGGACAAACAGGCGAAATGGCTAATACTCCCGGTCATGACATTAATTATTTAAGCTATTCGGGAATGCTAGATGCTCAGCGAGATTCGAACGGAAACCCGATTATCTCTGCCGCTCAGATAGCGGATGTTGCCGGTGGTTCTATGACGGCCTTAAATGCCACAACATCAGCATTGCTTCATAAAGAGAGAACAGGAGAAGGTCAGCATGTGGATGTTTCTTACAGGTAATAACATAGTCTGATCACTATAGGTTTGTCCAAATTATACAGAATCCTTGCCTAACAATAGCAAGAATGCTTCCATTCAACTCGTATTGTGCTCGCTTCAACTCACGGTTACCTTATTCTAGTCGTTAGAATGATCCGGGGTAGAGCAAAATCTTTCTTTCGATCCCTTGTGCTCCGAGAACAAGATAATCATCACCCAGCGCAACAATTTCTTCGCCGGAAGGTAGCAGGTCTCCATTTGTAACTGAAAAAACAGGCTCCTTACCTTTCTGTACAAAAGCCTCATTCCCATTTTCTGAATGAATAAGCCCCACCAGTTTCCATTCGGTGCCGCCCGCAGTTTTGTCTTCATCCGATGTTTGATCACCTGATTGTCTTGCCTGGTTTGCGGCTTCTCGATCAGCAGGCGAAAGCCATAGGCCTTTTTCCCTGATGTTAGCCATTTTAGCTGCCATATCGCCTGCGAGCGTAACATTGACAGGTCGAAATGTTGCGACAGAAAATGATTCAGAAACATCATCGTCCAGAGGTAAGAAAAGCGGGTTCGCCGCTGCGGCCATGACAATGCCCCCTAGTGCAAGCCATTTCCTCGGGACTGAAATCAGCCATTGAGCCAGTTGAGACATCATTTTGAGTCCGTCTTCACATAGGCCAGTATCATCAGTCTGGCTCGATTATTCTTTTTGCCGACCCGCAGAGACATGCTTTCCATTTTCAATAGAGGCGTGCTCGACTCCAGTGCACTCACAAAATCGAGAATATTATCTGCCAGATAGACCGCGTTGAATTCCAGTCTAATTGTGCTGATGTCGCTGAGTTCTATATGAGGCTGGAATGAACCCACCCGCATATTAAATGAGACCAGCTCGATAGCTTCAGCATGATCTGTAATGACGGATTGGATGCGCGCTCTAACAAGAGCTTCGCTGCCAGCAGCCCAGATCGCGACCTCCTTTGCCGCCAGTGATTCCTTTTCCCCTGAAGCTCTCTCTTGCCAGGTAGAGTAAGGCTCCAGATCAGCTAGCTCCATTTTTTGAAGTGTGAGGTGCTGGTACTCCGACATCATATCAACCTGCTGGTCATCCAGTACCAGTGCTATATAGAAAAGTGCCAACAGGACGATCAGAAAGATTCCCCAACGAAGTCGCTGGTTTGTTTCAGCATCCTTCTTCAAACTTGAGAACTGATCGGTAAACCAGGCGGCAGAATTCATAATGATTCAACCAGTTCAGTATGAATGATGATCTGGGACTTGTTACGAGCCTTGTCGATGCGAATCTCGCTTAACCACCCGAGCGCTTCAAGGGCTTGTACATACTGGTTCAGGTCAGGCGCTTCATCGGTAACCCGCATCTCCAGCGCCTGGTCCTGGAAGTTCCATTCAGCAAGTGTCGCGCCCCTTGCGGTCAGGATATCCGTAATATCAGACATCATTTCCAGTTGTTTTAGCCCCGCAAGTGACTGGTACTGGAGGTTATTGTTACGCAGCTCAAAAAAATGATCTCTTGCGGCAATGGTCTGCTCAATTTCTGGTTCAAGGGTGTGTATTTCACGATCCAGAAGCGCATTATTGATCGCAAGCCGGCCAATCCCGGTTAGTTGAAAGGTCAGGACCAGGGCAAATAGGACGGCCATAGACATCATTATGGTTCGCTCGCTGGCCAGAGAAATCTGCCCAAACCCACCCGCTTTCCAGGGGATACCGCCTTCAATTTCAAGGACACGAGGTTCTGGTGCATCACTTTCCTGCTGGGCAAGGGCGTGCAGGAAAATACGCCACTGGTCGTTGGATGGAGATTCTGACCACCAGCTTTCACCGATGAGCTGAAAATCCTGCCAGTACTGAGCAATGTAGCCTTCACTTGATTGCCATAGTTGACCACCGTCAATTCCCATATCGGTGTAGGCGCTTTCAGGGATGAACTTGATGGAGTTCGTATCCTGAACCTGATCCCTTAGGTCATCCTGTATCACCTGATCCCACAGCCAGAGGTGGGCGACTCCCTTATGCCAATGGACCCAGAACCCAGGCTGGGCGAAAGGCGAGTCCAGGGGAATTCTTTGCTCAAGGGCTGCCCTGCGCTTTGCTGCAGGAACATGGCTGAAATCCATTTGCCTGTAGATACAGCAACTCCGGGAAATTACCCATTCTGGCTGTCTGCCGGGTACGGTTTTGGTCTCCAGACCACTTCGCCTCTGAATATAGAGACTAGTGGAAAAGAGCTGAGACTGTATTTTCAACACGGTTTACTGTTCCATTGATTGGTAGTGCATCAAGTTTAAAGCGATAGTCTATTGTCCAGGGTGCAAACCTCGAGTCGGGTGTCAATGTTATGCCAAGCCATTCCGCCTGCCTGAGTCCTGTTTGTTGCAGTGATAGCCTGATGTACTTGGATGGAAAAAATGGGGTTGCAAACGGGTCAAGGGGAATCAGGCTTCCCGTTAGTTGGTTTACCTCGCCTATACTGCTGAAGCTTTCTGTCATTCTATGCTGCTGGATCATATCAATGGCAGGAATGTCTATGCCATCGGAGCCAATTGTCCTCATGCCCGGTTTCGTCATGCTGTTGAAGTTTTCGCGGTTGGCGACATAGATGGTGACTTCAGATATCAAATTAAGGAACTGCCCCCTATCCAAGTACCTGTTCCAGTCTAGAACATTCAGTAGTTGCATCGGGCTGACCAGGAAGCGATTTGCTGGAGGGCTTATTCCTGCGCTGGAGTACTGGCTGAATTCCGCTCCATTAAGATTGAGCAGGCTGTCTCGGTCACTGTAGTCCAGCAAGTTGGCGATCAGGCGTTCCTGGTGCCCCTCGCCAATCTTATTTAGGTCTAACAATTTCTTTAGGCGGGTATGGTCGTCTCCTCGCAGGCTAATGAGGCTGCCCGCATCCTGAAGCCTGAAGTTTGTTTGGCCAATTCCCTTGTACAACCGCCCATCCAGTCTGAGTTCACCTGACGTCTGGAGGAACGGGTCAAAGGCGTCAAAGGGATTGCCCTGGACCTTTCTCTCATAAGGTGGGGTTGTCAGGCCGGCGTAGGTCATGGGGCGAGTCGAGGCTAGGTATAGTAAGGTTGCAAGAGTTGCCTGTTGATCAAGTCTCGTTTGCAGTGAATCTTTCAAGTGCAGAGCCTGATCCTGGCTCTCTTCTACAAGCTCAGAGAAGTAGGAGATAAAAAGCGTCATGGCCAGCAGGACCCACAGCGTTGCAACCAGAACGAAACCGCGGCCCTGTCGTATCGTTAGATGTTGTTGTCGGCAGAAAGACCTCTTATTTGTCGCAGCGTAATTCACAAAAAGGTCCTGTAATCCCATCTGGGCATTCGCCTGACTTTGGTTGCCATCAGTATATCGCGCTCGTCTGCTGCGCCATCGACTTCCAGCTTGATCCGCCATGGTAAAATACCGGGTTGTTCCGGGAGCCATTGATCCCGCCACGCAGTATTGATGCCCCGGTATTTGAAGCGTGCACCGGTATTGGCAAAACTATACACCAGCATGGGCCGTCCGCCGTTTTCCTCATACAACAGATTCTGTCTGTCACCTCTTGTTTGAAGTGACCATCTGGCGTTTACGATTGAGCCCGATACGGACAGCATTGGAGCAAGGGAAAACCCCTTTAGCTCATTGCTATGTCCTTCAAATACAAATGCAGGTTCGTCAGAGGCCATCATATTTTCAACAGAATCCCGCATCCACCCAAATGCCAGTACCTCCTTTTGATATCGCTGCTGAAAATTATGGCTGCGCTCATAGGTTGCCAGGGAAAAACCGATGGCCTGCAGCAGGAGTGTCGAAATAAGACCAGTCAGAATGATGACCACCAGCACTTCGAGTAATGTAAAACCTTTCTGAAGTTGGCGGTACATTCTATGGTTGTGCCTGTATAAACATTTCGTTTTCTTTATAGCCAACAACTCTGGTCTGGTAGGCTCCGATCCGCCGATTGCCGCTGTTGGAAACCAGCACATCAACCTGGTAGAGGCCTATCTCATACGCATTGACCGCGCCGCTGCTGTTGCGGCCGCGCTGTATTGGCTCCATAAGTTCGGCACGCCAATCTACTTTGTAGCCGTTCAGCATGAACACCTGTTCAGTCTCTGAAGTAAGTGTGACGGAGTTAAAAAATGCATCCAGATCATCTGAAACCTGCTTGAAGGCGACGATATCATCTACCCGGCGCAGTCCATCCAGAGATACGGATAGCCATGAATACATGGCGATACCGCTGGTAGACAGAATAACCAGCGCTACGATTGCCTCGAGCAGGGTGAAGCCCTTAGCGTGGCTCTTTGAATTCATGCGCATCATGGCACCTGACAAAAGGGCGGGTTCAATTCTGCTGATTGTCTGAGAACACCCTGAAAGTAAATATCGAGGTTTCCCCCGGCGCAGGCGCCGTTTGCAGAATAGTGAACGGGCCTTTTAAGGTCCAGAGTCCAGCCTTCTGGTAAATCAAGCCTGACCGCCAAAGGATTGCTGGTTGAACCGGTGCTGGCAATTTGCTGTCCGGTAATGCTCTCCAGGGAATAGGTCTGTCGATCCATGTAGGCCCTGTAGCCAATGCCATTGATCTGTCTGACAACGTCATCCAGAGCGAGGGTGTTGGAAAAATTGCGATACAGAGTGGCTAGATTTGGCATTGCCAGGGCTGTAACGAGTGAAACCAGACCCAATACAACCAGCAGCTCCATCAGGCTGTAACCATTTTTATAAAGGGGCATCTGCATAGGGTAAGCTCTAATCAGGGAAGGTAGCCGACATCGGCATCCAGCCCTTCACCGCCTTCTTTATTGTCTGCACCATAGGAATAGAGGGCAAACCCCTGCAGATTGTCGCTGCCAAAGTCGTAAACATAGGGTGTGTTCCAGGGGTCCTGGGGAAGTTCATCCTCAAGGTAGGGCCCATCCCAGCTTTTGATGCTATCCAGCTTGTAGACCAGAACCTTAAGTCCTTCCTCGCTGGAGGGATATCTGCCAACATCCAGCCGAAAGGACTGAAGTGCTGCCTTGAGCATCTTGACCTGCGTTTGTGCAGTCTTGACCTTGGAACTATCAACCTTGTTGAAAAGGCGGGGACCAACGAGCCCGGCCAGCATGCCCATTATCACCAGAACGACTAACAGTTCGATCAGGCTGAATCCAGCGCTCCCAGTTCTCATCTTTTGCTCCATTTTGTCATATTTTAGAAGGCCACATCATTGACGCTGGTGATTGCAAGGATAACACCCAGGATGATTACACCAATGATTCCGCCAATGCTCAGAATTGCCAGGGGTTCTATCAGGGCCAGTACCGTTTGCATCCGGTTGCGACTGGCCTCATCGTAAAGCCTTGCTAGCGAGCGCATCATTTCAGCAAGCCGCCCGGTTTTTTCACCCACCCGCACCAGGTTATAGCCGGTGGGGGTTAAGACCGCCGCCTGCTCCAGTGCATCAGCGAGTCCATCACCACCTCTAATTGAGTCAATGACGCGCCCGTGGTTCTCCCTGCGTGACGTTGTGCGGACACCACCACGCGCCAATTCCAGGGCGGAGAGCAGTTCAACCTTGCTGACCAGCAGGGCAGCCATGACCGCTGACCATTTGGCTGTATCGGTTTCTGCAATCCAGGCGCCGAACAGTGGCAAGGCCGCCAGCAGATCCAGGGCCTTTTGCCTGAAGATTGGCTCCCTCAACAACACAGCAAGGACCAATGCCGCTATCACGCCGGCGGCTACAACCCACCAGACATGTGCATTGAACCAGATGCCACTCGTTAGAACGATTTCAGCCAGCAGGGGCAGATCGTTATTCTTGTCAACAAGCGAGGCGAATTTTGGCACGACTATAACGAAAACAAGCAGTACCGCGATGATGCCTGTGACCACCAGTATGGTTGGATAGATCAGCGCGCTTCTGAACTCGCCGGCCAATTTCTGGCTGTACTCCATCTGGTTGACCGCCTCACGCAGGCTGCCCCCCATATCACCCGTGATTTCACCCGCCTGAACCAGTTGATAGACATATTCCGGGAGATCCAGGGTTGTTTTTTGCAGGGCTTCGGAAAAGCTTGTGCCTTGCCGCAGGCTGTTACCGATGATAGAAAATGCGGCATGGAGATCGGCAGGATAGTCAGCGGAGATTTGAGAATCGATGGCATCGGCTATACCAACCTCCGATTCCAGTAGCGTTGCCAGTTCATAAAGGGCAAGGAGTCTTTCCTGGGCGCTGGATCTGCGCTTGCGAGGATGCGCCGCAGTTTGTGCCTGGTTAATCTCAACGGCGGTCAATTGTCTTGCGATCAGCTTCTTTACCGCAGCGACTTCGCTGTCCGCTTCCATATCTCCCGTAACGGTAGAACCTGATGTGCTTATTGCTTCATATCTGTACAGCATGATCAGTGCTCACCTTTGGCGACGCGGACGACTTCGTCCAGTGTTGTTACGCCGCGCGATGCCTTAATCAGACCGTCGTGATACAGGTCACGGTAACCCTCTGATTCAGCCAGATGCTTCATCTCGTTTACGGGTGCGCCCGATACGATCATTTCCTGCATGGTTTCGGTGACCGGTACGAGCTGGTAGATACCGATCCGCCCCTTGTAACCTGTGCCAGAGCACTTCTCACATCCACGCGCCTGGACCCAAGAACTACCTTTGAGTGTCTCCGGTAAAGATGTGACCTGTTCAGCAATGTCATCCGGGACATCCATTGGCTCACAGCAGGATGAACAGACACGCCGCACCAGTCTCTGGGCCTGAACGCCATTCAGTGGCGCAGCCACCAGGTAGGGTTCAACTCCCATGTCCGTTAAGCGGGTGAATGCGGAAACAGCGTCGTTGGTGTGCAGGGTCGACAAGACCAGGTGACCAGTCAGGGCTGACTGAATGGCTACCTCTGCTGTTTCAAGGTCTCGAATCTCACCAATCATAATGACATCAGGATCCTGGCGGAGAATTGCACGCAGGGCACGGGCAAAGCTATAGCCGATTTCCGTATGCGCCTGGATCTGTGTAATGCCATGAATTTGTGATTCCACCGGGTCTTCAACAGTAATAATCTTTTGTAATCCATCATTGGTCGCCACCAGTGTGCTGTAGAGGGTGGTGGACTTGCCCGAACCTGTTGGGCCGGTTACCAGGACAATGCCGTTGCTCAGAGCCGCCCATTCATACATGAGTTGGAGGTGGTCTGCCTCCATACCAAGGTTATCCAGGGAGTAGTCCTCGCGATCCTTGGGCAGCAAACGCAGGACGATTGACTCACCATGTACCCCGGGGGCTGTGGAGACGCGAAGGTCAAGCTCCTGGCCGCTGATGCGAGTTGTATTGCGGCCATCCTGGGGAAGGCGTCGTTCAGCAATATCCAGTCCTGAAATTAGCTTGATGCGTGAGGCGACGGCGGCAAACCGCTCCATTGGTTGGCTCATTCTCTCCTGAAGTACACCGTCGACGCGGAGTCTTACCACAAAAGTTTTTTCCTGCGGTTCGACATGTATGTCTGACGCGTCAGCATCGACGGCCTGGGCCATAAGATTGTTGACCAGTTCTATCACCGGCGCTTCTTCAGCAAGTTCTTTCAGGTGGCGGGTATCGCCATCATCACCAATCAGGTTATCCACCGAATGCTCTTGCTCAAGAAAATCGAGTATTTGATCCAATTGGGCGCTCGTTGCCAGGCGGTAATTGGTCTTAAAACCGGGAAAATTGTATTGCAGGACTTCTGCCAGGTGACTATCAACGATATCGCGGGCGATACAAACTAAGGCCTCTCCTTCTTCGAACCATATCACCACACCCTGGGACAGGAACCATTCAAAGTTGATGTTTGCGCCCTGCATATCACGATAAATAGACAGGCGCTCTGGTATTTCCTGATCTGAAACTATTGGAACGCCCAGCTGATCGGAGAGTACTGGCAGAAGTGCATCCTCGGAGATGGCTCCGAGCCTGATCAAGAGTGAACCAAGCCGACCATTTACTGATTGCTGCAGAGTCAGGACTTTTTCGATGTCATCGGGCTGAACCAGCGACTTTTCCAGCAGGAGTTCGCCAATCGGTGCATGTCGCAAATTCTGTTTCGCTGAGGGGCCAGTCATGTTGCGTGATTCTACAAGGTTTTGCCGGGTTTTGGTTGATGTGCGTTATCTAGTTGTCTTAGTGCGTCACAGCGGCAGGTACATTTTCTTGCTGCACGATGGAGGTGAACGATTGTCTACCAATATTCCCGGATTCATAATTTTGCGGGATAGAGCGAGTCTTTGGCACGACGAGGCGAGCAATACAGTCAAAATGAAGCTGATCTTGTGCTGGTTGGAAGGTAAAGCGTAATTGTTTATCACGGGCCTACTTGGTGCCGTCACTTTTGCCTATAATTGAGAATATTCAAAACGCCGGTACATAAAAGTTGTTGCAAGGTAGAGAAATCAGTAACAGCGCACTGCAACTTGATGCGCTGGATGGTCTGAGAGGCATAGCGGTACTTCTGGTATTTTTAAGCCATACCAGCCTCAATGGGGATCATCTGATTCCCTTTGTGGACTTTAGTGGAGTCGGCAAGAGTGGTGTGTTCCTGTTTTTCCTGCTAAGTGCGTTCTTGCTGACCAAGCCATTCCTGGTGAAGGAGCGAGACCAAGTTGATAAGCGGTTTTTACTCAACTACGCCCAGCGGCGTTTTTTCCGAATCTATCCCCTGTACTTCACCTTCCTTGGCGCCGCATTGCTGCTGAGCTTTTTCGTTCCACAGGGGCCGCGAGGTCATGCCTACCCGTTTCCCCTGGTTTATTCAGGGTTTCTGGACCATTTGCTGCTGCAGGAAGGAAAAGGCGTGACCTGGAGTATTCTCGTTGAATTTCGTTATTACTTTGTACTCCCCATACTGGCATTGTTTTTTTCACTCGTGCTACACAACCGATTACTGCCCTGCACGATTCTTACCCTGGTACTAGTGGCGCTGACTCAGGTATTCTGGCCGGAGGCAGCATCACATCGTAATGATGTGCGACTGCAACCTTACCTGCCTATATTCTTTATGGGATCATTCCTGGCGGTGCTGCATCATCAGCTGTCAGAATCGAAGTTGCGTGACACGGTATGGCTGCAAAATGTGATTGAAGTCGTCGGATTTGGGGCAATAATGGTGTTGATCTTGATGATACCGTCAGTTACCAGCATGTTTGTCGGGGGAGGGGTCACCACAGACTTTTTCCACCGCCAGTTCATGCTTTACGGACTACTGTGGTCATTTGTTCTGCTCGCTGGAATCAGTGGCAGAGGCTGGTTGAAATGGTGCTTCGAAATCAGGGTTCTTCGCTATGTCGGTTTTATCAGTTTCAGCGTCTATTTACTCCATGCACCCGTTATTGATGTGATTAAATTGTTCAATCTGTCTCAACTGCTCAATCCCTGGCTGATGCTGGCGGTGACCATCGCGGTTTCCCACACAACCTGGATGTTGATCGAGAAACCGCTTTCCGGTATCCGGTTCATACGGCCGGCAGAACCCAGTCCAGTTAAGTCTGTCTGATATGAGAACCTATTCAAAGCAACCTGCTGGGATGTTCACAGGATTGATTGAGAACCGACACTTGATCATGCAACTGGTGAGACGAGACATAGAAGCGAAGTACCGGGGCTCACTATTTGGCCTCCTCTGGTCTTTGTTCCATCCCGTGGTCATGCTTTCAGTCTATACATTTGTTTTTAGTTTCATCTTTAAGGCCCGCTGGAATACCGGGTCAGAAAGTACAACTGAATTCGCATTGGCGCTATTTATTGGCATGATCGCCCATGGCGTTCTGGCTGAGAATATTAACAAGGCGCCAGCGCTGATCGTGGGGAATGTCAATTTCGTAAAGAAGGTTGTTTTCCCCCTGGATATTCTGCCATGGGCCTGTTTGGGGACTACGATATTCCATGCCTTTATTAGCCTGTTGGTGTGGGTCACCTTCTTCGTGGTAGTCAATCAGAACCTGAACTGGACATCCGTTTTTCTGCCTGTAGTCCTGTTGCCGCTTCTTTTGTTCAGCATGGGGCTGTCCTGGCTGTTCGCTGCATTGGGTGTGTTCCTCAGGGATATTGGACAAATCACTACCATCCTGTCCACTGTACTATTGTTCCTGTCACCTATCTTCTACCCGCTTTCAAGATTACCTGAGCGATTTCAGGGCTACATGTACATGAATCCTTTGACCCTGATTGTTGAACAGGCGAGGGCAGTGCTGATGTGGGGCCAGGTTCCCAATTGGCAGGCGCTGGGGATCTCCTTTCTGGTCAGCTTGCTCGTGGCATGGTTTGGGTTCGTGGTCTTTCAAAAGGCGAGGGTGGGATTTGCCGATGTCCTCTGAAGTCGCCATTCGCGTTCGCAACGTATGTAAACATTTTCAGATTTACAGCAAACCTCATCATCGGTTGATGCAGGGGATATTTCGTGGCCGCAAAACGTATTTTGATGAGTTCAGCGCGATACGTAATATTTCTTTCGATATTCACAGGGGAGAAGTCGTCGGCATAACGGGTCGCAATGGATCAGGAAAGTCCACCCTGTTGCAGATTCTCTGCGGCACCATGGCGGCTTCCACTGGGTCTATTGAGGTGAGCGGCAGAATAGCGGCGCTGCTGGAGTTAGGGTCCGGGTTCAGCCCAGAATTTACGGGTCGGGAGAATGTCTATCTGAATGGCTCGATACTTGGCTTGTCTCCGGGCGAGGTTGATGCACGTTTTGAGAGCATTGCCAATTTTGCTGAAATAGGGGACTTCATAGAACAGCCGGTAAAAACCTACTCAAGTGGTATGTTGCTAAGGCTAGCATTTGCTATCGCCATCAATGTGGACCCTGAGATTCTGGTGATTGATGAGGCCCTGTCAGTGGGCGACGAGCGTTTTCAAAGGAAATGTTTCTCACGAATTGAAGACATTAGAAAGCAGGGGGCAACCATTCTCTTTGTATCGCATGCGGCGAATACGGTTGTGTCCCTCTGTGATCGTGCCCTCCTGATTGATCGCGGTGAGCTGTTGGCTATAGGGGAACCAAAAACCATCGTCGGTCACTATCAAAAGCTTTTGTATGCACCGGATGAAAAGACTGATGAAATACGAGATCAGATTCTTTTCGCCTCCGCCGAAGGGCCTGAAACAAGAGAAACTTCCGGTTCAGATGAAGCAGAGTCTGAATCTGTTGAGGATGAAGGAGACCTCGAAGAAGTAGAGGTATTTGACCCCGACCTGAAGCCAACCAGTACCTTTGACTACGAACAGCTGGGTGCGAAGATAGAGTCAGCAACTATTTTTACCCTGAGTGGCCGAAAGGTTAACAACCTTATAAGGGGGAAGCGGTATCGGTATGTCTATACCATTCTATTTTATGAGGATTGTTTTGGTGTCCGCCCTGGTATGCAGATAAAAACTACTGAAGGCGTCGCGCTGGGTGGAGCCGGGTCAGTTTTGTCGACTGAGCACCTAGCTGAGAAGGCAGCGTCCGGCACCAGGGTCAAAGTAGACTTTCAGTTCAACTGTAACCTTAATCCAGGTATCTATTTTCTGAATGCAGGCGTGCTGGGTGATAGAAACGGCGATGAGGTCTATCTACACCGGAGTGTCGATGCAGCGATGTTTCGAGTTGTCGCTGAGGCCAACCTGCTCGGTACGGGCCTGGTAGATTTTGGCTGCACTGCGACCATTGAATAAATTGTTGGCATGCTGTTGATCGGGGATCTGCTGAACCAGAGAGCTACAGAAACACAGTGGATGTCCCTCTTTTTTTGCTACCATGAGCCGGATCCCATTTCTCCAAGCAAGGATTCAATGTGAAAGACGAACTGCTCCTCGTCGACCATGATCAATACCGCGAATACCCGGCCCCAGAGATGATAGAAAGGGCGCAGTCCTTCTATGCCGATATGCGGCGGCGCAGAAGCGTGCGGGACTTTTCTTCACGTCCCGTGGCAAGGGATGTTATCGAGAATTGTCTCAGAACCGCGGGAACCGCACCAAATGGTGCTAACCTACAGCCCTGGCAGTTCGTTATTGTCGAAAATCAGGAGGTCAAACGGGAGGTTCGTCTAGCTGCCGAGAAGGAGGAACGGGCTTTCTATGAAGGAAAGGCGCCGCAGGAGTGGCTGGATACCCTCGCTCCCCTTGGAACCGACTCGAGCAAACCATTCCTTGAGACGGCACCCTACCTGATTGCAATCTTTCAGCAGCGCTTTGGTCTTCGTCCTGATGGCCGAAAAGTAAAACATTACTATGTGAGTGAGTCGGTAGGTATCGCCACCGGCCTTTTGATAGCGGCTATTCACCATGCAGGGCTTGTCTGCCTTACTCACACCCCAAGCCCAATGGGCTTTCTCAACCAGATCCTGGACAGGCCGAGGTCGGAGCGGCCATTTCTATTGCTGGTGGTGGGCTATCCCGCCCAAGGTGTTCAGGTTCCCGATATTGATAAAAAGGATCTTGCTGAGATAGCGACGTTTGTGTAGACAATACATGCGGACTCACCCCAACCGTGTCACCCCGAGCGCAGTCGAGGGGTCTCGCTTTTTATAGTGCATGAGATTTCTCCACTACGGTCGAAATGACCGATCAGGTCACCTTAAGCGGTGCTGCGGAATACCTAAGTTGAAAGGTATCGCCTTTTAAGACGGGTTATGACTCTTGCTCTTGCCAGCCGTACGATTTTGCAGGGAGATGAAATCGAGCAGGATATTGCCAGTCTCCAGTATATAGGCGTCTGGTTCAGACTCTTTCTCCTCGCTGTTTCCCGTTTCTTGAGCTGGCACTGGTGCAACGGTACTGATGGAATCATCCGTCGGCGCTGCAATCACCCCCGCCATCTCGTTGCCGGTTAAGCCCTCATCAGACGGCTGACCGCCTTCGTCGGGTCTCGTTATTCCACCCGTTGCGGTGGGCGATACCTCAGCCAGGGTGGGCTCACTGTCCTCCTTCAGATCATCAAGGGACATGATCGGTTCAAGGCCCTGAGCCGCCCGTTTTGTATTTTCAATTGTCACCCAGAAAGTTTCGACATCATCCTTTTCCTGGCGGCGCGTTGCTTCATTGAGGCTAACGGATGTGTCGAGGTTACGGTCACGGCGATAGGCGAATACTTCCTTCAAATAGTTGAAATCCGGGTCGTTCTTGACCCGCTCGTCATGCAGTGTCATCAGGTCGGGCAGGTAGTGGTTAATGGAACTTCTGGTTCGATAGCGGGTTGCCTGAATCTTGTCCCAAGGCAGGGGCCTGTCCAGGGTGCTTTCACCAATTGAGTCCGGGTCATAGTTCGCCGGATAAAATATATCCGGGATAATCCCCTTGTGCTGGGTACTTTCACCGCTGATTCGATAGAACTTCGCCTGTGTAAGTTTTAGCTGGCCTCGGTTCAACGGCAGCAGAGACTGCACCGTGCCCTTACCGAAGGTCTGTGATCCAAAAATAAGTCCACGCCGGTAGTCCTGAATGGCGCCGGCAAAAATTTCCGAAGCTGATGCACTTAACCGGTTAACCAGGACGCCCAGGGGTCCATCATAGATAGTCCTGATGTCACGGTCATTAAGGATGTCCACCCGGTTATTCTTGCTTCGTATCTGTACCGTGGGTCCACGGTCAATAAAAAGACCAGTCAGCGTTTTCGCTTCCTGCAGGGATCCACCACCATTGTCTCTGAGGTCAATGACCACCGCTTCCACGTCCTGTTCGATCAGCTCTATCAGCAGGTTCTTGACGTCGCGGGTCGTGCTCTTGAAGTTCTTGTCACCCTGCTGTAACGCCTTGAAATCAATATAGAAAGTAGGGATGTCGATTACACCAATCTTGTGGGTGTGACCGAACTGTTCGATTTCAATAATCTCGGACTTGGCGGACTGCTCTTCCAGCTTCACCTTATTGCGCGTTATCTGGATAATCTTTGCTTCGGAACTATCCTTGGCTGCTGCCGGAATAATATTGAGGCGAACGATGGTGTCTTTTTTGCCGCGGATTAGTTGAACAACCTCATCCAGTCGCCAGCCGATGACGTCGACCATTTCACCTTCCTCATCCTGCCCCACGGCGATAATCCTGTCGTCGGGCTGAATCTGCTTTGACTTGTCAGCCGGGCCGGCGGGAACGAGGCTTACAACCTTGGTGAATTCATCCTCAAGCTGCAATACGGCACCTATTCCTTCGAGTGAAAGGCTCATATTAATGTTGAAGTTCTCACTGGTCCTGGGCGAAAAATACTGCGTATGTGGGTCGTAGGTTTTGGTGAAGGCATTCATATAGAGCTGATATATGTCTTCGCTGTTGGTCTGGCGGGTCCTGCTAAGGCGACTGCTATATCGTTTCAGCAACAGCTCCTGGATTTTCTCGGTTTCCTTTCCGGCAAGTTTCAGATTCAAAATAGAATTTTTGATTCGCTTGCGCCACAGGTCATCCAAGGCCTTATTATCCTCAGCCCAGGGGAGATCCTCACGCTCCAGTTCCAGTTCCTCATCAAGCGTGAAATCAAAGTGTGTTATTCCTTCTTCAAGCATTGCAATGATGCGCTCGAAACGAGAGATCACTCGCTTATGGTAGCGGTTGAATATTACGAAGGCAGGTTCCAGGTCACCCTTTCGGAGGGTGTTATCTATTCTGTGGCGATAGCTTTCAAAATAAGAGATGTCACTGGCCTGCAGGTAGCTCTTGCTGGGGTCAAGGTCTTTAAGGTATTGCTCAAAGATACGGGTGGACAGGTCATCATCCAGTGCAGTAACCACGTAGTGACGGCTGGCAAGTGCTTTAACAATATTCTTGGTAGTGCTGCGGTGTTCAGGAAGCGGTTCAAGTGGTTTGCCGGCTTCAGCCTCAACGGTTGCAAGGCTAACGGGTGCATTAAGAACCAGGGCTCCAAGGAGAGGGAGCAGAGAAACCAGACGTCGCAATTTGTTCATAAAAATCTTTCTGAAATTAAGATGACTTAAAGGATATGTGACCCGAGCATACCGGCAAGGTTCTACCCCGGGCAACTTATCTGCCGCGTTTTTATGCGTTCTACCGCATTAGGCAGTCCAAGTTTGCTGTGTCTGGGGTATGGAATCAAGAACTTAGTCCCCCTGGGACTAGTTCTCGACAGGCGGTGAAAAGAAATTTGGCGTCCCGCGGAAGAATTCTGAATATGTGTTGATGAACTGTGTGCGATAATGCGACAAACCAAGCCAATGTAAAATAAGGAATTTAATGAAAAAGATATTTATAAACAGTTGGTTAGCAGTCGTTTGTATTGTAGTTTCTAACTACACTCTTGCCCAGGATGCGGACACCCCGGACGGGGAGCTTAAAGAAGAGCGTGGGTATTTCTTCGGATTTAACTTTGGCAACATGTTGAAAGAAGGGGGCAACAGTGATGTCAGTCTTGATAGCCTTCGTCGTGGGCTGGAAGATTCGCTGGCTGGAAAACCACCGAATATGACTGCGGAAAAGCAGCAGGAAGTCATTACGATTGTCAGGTCAAGACAGCGTGAGATAAAGGAAAAAGCTGAGACCCAGGCCAATCAGGCTGGTATGAAGAATCTGGAAGCTGCCAAGGCATACCTGGCAGAAAATGGCGGAAAGCCTGGCATCAAAACCACTGATTCCGGCCTTCAGTACGAAACCCTGACTGAAGGAAAAGGTGTTAAGCCGAAATCAACGAGCGAGGTTAAGGTACACTACGAAGGGAAACTGATTGATGGGACCGTATTTGATAGTTCTATCAAGCGTGGCCAGCCAGCTGAATTCACCTTGAATCAGGTTATTGCAGGCTGGACCGAAGGACTGCAGTTGATGAAAGTTGGTGGCAAGACCCGCTTTTACATTCCGCCGGACCTGGCCTATGGCCCAGGTGGAACAGGCGGAATACCGCCTAATTCAGTTCTGATTTTTGATGTGGAGCTTCTTGAAATAAAGTAAGCGAGCGGTGGCTTGGCTGAAGCTCAAACACCGCTCCCGGCAGCAGATTCACGGAGTGAAATTGTGAGAGGGTCATACCAGTGGCGTGGCTGAAGGCAAGGTGAACCGAGAAGGCTTCACCTTGATCGGAAGCGCAAAGTGATTTCAGGAGTCGCAACCGACTTGAGGGGTGTCGCGCCTCTGCTGGTGACGAGATTTCTCCACTTCGGTCGAAATGACAGTGTTATATTTGTGGTGGCCTGGGCACTCCGGCGGTGTGCCAGTTACCTGTTGTCCTACCTACGGGTTGGGGCGCCTCAAATTAGTTGATGAGCTATAAGCTTTGCTTTCCCAACCTGGCCCAGCAGTACCAATTTGTTTCACAGCCAGTTCAGTAAACCTCAACCCGAACCGGGATATGGCTGCCGGGCACTTCACTCATCACATTACTCAGTACCTGATCATCCCACTCGTAGTAGACGCGGTAGCCGGTAATTGTTTTAGATGTTTCCTCAACACTGCAGTGACCGGTACCCAGGTCCCAGTGTAGTAGTTCAATCAGATTATTCGTATCCGGTTTGCTGAAACACTCGTAGGCAAGGTGACGGCTGTGCCTGATGATGGTCAGGGGCTCACGGCGCAGGACTTCCGCCTGGCCAGAAAACTCAGTGGGTTGGGCTGGTCCACTGAGGAGTTGTACCTCACCGAAGAGGGTCGCCACCTTGTTGTGGCCTGCCGGTATCGTCGTGTAACAGTTCATGGCGATCACCATAGTCAGCGCAATACCGACGGTGACACCTGCCAGGGTCTTTGTATTCGTGGCCGTTTTTCTTCGTTTAGTTCGTCGATACTAGTCACAAAGTCGTCAGTCAACAACTATCCCAATCTCCTCCAGCAGGGTTTGCTGCTGGTAGTCATTGATTCTGACGCCGGTCATATCAATTTGCCTGACGTCCAGCCCTGATATAAGGGCGCCGCGCAGATCGGCACCAGCAATGGTGACACCTTCAGCGTCCAGGCCCTGGAGGTCGCAGTCTCTGAGCACTGCACTCTCAAGGTTAACGTTGCTTAGAACAGCATGGCTGAACCGGCTACCGCTAAGTTCTGCTTCCCCGAGGTAGGCGCCGGTAAAATCAGCATACGAGAAATTGCAGTCCCTTAGTCTGGCGTTGTTCAGCATAACCGAGGGCCCAACTGTCTGAGCGGATGTCGTATAGGAGCAATCAACACCCGGTCCTTGACAGTTTTCCATTTCGACCCGGTACAGGTTTGCGCGACTGAAATTGCACAGTGAAATATCCGAGTGGCGGAAGACTGTCCCAGGAAAAGCGGCAAATTTGAAGGAGCACCCGACCTCTTGCTCACCGTTATAGAACTTGCATTTATCAAATTCGCAGTCGAGTAAATTCGCCCTGTCAAAGGCGCAGGTATCAAACTCGCATTTAATAAAATGGCAATCTATGAAGTGGCTATCCCTGAAAGTGATGTTGCGAAATTGGCAGTTAAGGAAGGTAAGTTCCTCCGATTCATCGGTCCAGTCGAACTCCTTGAATACCATGCTGGTGAAACTGCTCTGCTGTTCTAATGGCTTTTGAAACTGCCTGCAGGCGGTGATCGGTTTCATGATTCCAGCGATTCGGTATCCGCTGAGCTTTGTGCGTGCTGGGTCCTTTTTTGTCCATAAAAACAGCTCGGCCATAAAGTAGCTCGTTTAGAAAATAGCCTGTCCGCAAAACTGAAGAAAACAAAGGATGAACTGGGCAAGGCGTCGAGGGGCATCTGGTATCTCCTTGAATTTTGCGCGGTCAGCATTCGAGTGTATGCTAGTCGAATAGTATACAGTAGCCATTTACAGTTGATGAATTTCATAAACGACCCCTTGGTTCGTCGTTTCATATCCGCAACTTTTTTTGCCTCAGCGTTTGTCTGGGTAGCAGTCGAGTTCTATGACGTCGAAGTGGAAGATGTCCGTGTGCTTTTTCTTTACTCAGTTGGTCTGGTTGCCTTGATGGTGCTTGCGGGTCTTCTTTTTTTTCCTTTTGTCAGCCTGTTCAGGAAAAAGCCCAGCGGTATGCTGGAGCCGACCGAACATAATGGAAATAAGAACAGACTATGCGAGAATAGTGCCGATACGCTCAACGCAGAGGACGAATAAAACGATCAGTCCGGGGCAGGTAGTAATCGTCATAGTCTACTGAAAAGGCGACCGTGTGGGCCCGGCCGGTGATTCTGGCTCTGGATATCAGGCCAATCCTTCGTGAATCTCTGCTATTGTCGCGATTGTCCCCCAGCATCATGTAGAAGCTCTCCGGAATCTCGATGGGGCCGAAGCTGTTGTAGTTGTTGGGAGGGGAAGGGCGGAGCATGACCGGGTACATCAGATCGTCAAACTGCTCAAAGAAGAATGCATGGCGGCGGCGCTGGTAGGTATCGAGTTGATTGACGATGTCGTCATCCAGGCGAGAATAGGTTGCAGGTTCCTCATTGATGAATAGCTGGTTGTTGCGCATGGAGATGATATCTCCTGGTACTCCAATTACGCGTTTGATCAGCAGTTTATCGTCGAGCGGAGAGTAGAAAGTGACGACCTCTCCATGGCTTGGACTTGCCCATTCGGTGAGATGCCAGGTGGTGAAAGGAATCTTCAGATCATAGGCAAGTTTATTTACCACCACTCGGTCGCCTTCCAGAATGGTGGGTTTCATTGATCCGGTCGGCACCTGGTTCCAATCCGCAATAGCGGAACGGAACAGCACCATAACGACCAGAAAAATTATCAGTGACCGCCACTCGACCCAGAAGGCCCAGAGTTTGCTTTGTTCATTCATGGTCTGGTTTGGGGCTGATAGGGCGGATTCATGGCTTAAAAGTCTACCTGCTAAGGTTATGTAAATCTATGCAGTTGTGGTGTAATGGGGTTTTGTACAAATGCTGTAGGTCTCTGTAATCTAAGTGAACTCTGTGCAGTAACCCATTGATAAACAATTAAAAAGGGCCTTGTAAATGCTCAGGATCCAGTTCAAAGATGGTAGAGCTGACCCCATATCGCTGATTGAACCCGGCAGAACGGTTGGAAAGGGTAGTGTCAATGACATCGTCATCGATGAAGATGGCGTCAATGGCTTCCACGCTGACCTGCAAGTTGAGGGTAGTCAGGTCTCCATCACTGATATAAATTCAGCCACCGGCACAATCGTTAATGGCGAAAAGATCACGGGAACCATGCCGTTAGGAACGGGAGATACGGTTGTCATCCAGGGCGTGGAACTGGAAATCATCGAAGATGAAGAGTCAGTAGGTGGTAAGGCACTGGTGCTGTCTGGCACGGCATTGATGGAGCTTGGGACCGGTAGCTGGTCACTGGTTGCGGACTATGGTCCAGAAAAGGAACAGGTGATACCAATCATGGATCGTATCGAGATTGGTCGGGCATTGGAATGCCACCTCTCTATTCTGGAGCCAGCCCTGTCAAGAAAACATGCGGAACTGGAGTTGGCTGGCGATGATCTGCTGCTGCGTGATCTTGGGTCCGCCAACGGGACCTACGTCAATGGGGAGAAAATTGACGAAGTGCAGCTCAAGGATGATGATCGCCTGCAGCTTGACAAGATTCATTTTATTGTCTCGGCTCCCTGAGGCGAGGTTTCTGAGATGTGGGTTCGCGCTTGCTGTGAACTTGAATTACACCTGGATGTCGCTACACCGCTTATTTTGATGCTTCGGCCGCAAAGCGGTGCTTCACAATGGATTTCGAGCGAAGAATATACCTTTTCACACACGGTGCCGGTCGTTGAATATGCAGATATATTTGGCAATCTTTGCCAGCGCTTGGTTGCACCCGCTGTTGAATTCAGAATTAGTACCTCCGCCGTGGTGGAGACCGCCGATGTGATTGATCTGGAACCCGGCGCACCCTTTACCAACGTGCAGAATCTTCCGGCGGATGTATTGACCTACCTGGTGCCCACCAGGTATTGCGAGTCAGATCGGTTAGGTGATGCTGCCAGGGGCCTGGTTGCTGATTGTCGGCCGGGCTATGACCAGGTTGTCGCCATTACAGATTGGATCAGAGAGACAATCCCTTACCAGCCTGGTACAAGTGATGTGCCCCTGTCAGCCATCGAGGTGCAGAAACAAAAGCACGGTGTCTGCAGGGATCTGGCCCACCTCGGAATCGCCTATTGTCGAAGCATCAGTATCCCCGCACGCATGGTTGTCGGTTACCTGCATGGGCTAGAACCCATGGACCTACATGCATGGTTTGAGGCCTTCGTTGGTGACAGGTGGTATACCTTCGACTCAAGCCAGCCGGTATTAAAGGGTGGCAGAGTTGCAATCGCCTATGGTCGTGACGCCGCCGATGTATCTATTTTTCACCAGTTTGGTCCCTTGCCGACATACAGTGCCATGAACGTCAGTGTTGAACTCCTGTCAGATTGACTGTACCTTGACGCGAACACCCAGGGACGGGTTCTCTCCTGTGCGTCCCGTAAAATGGCCGGAAACAGGTGGAACTGCGTCTGGCAAGATGGATACAGCAGTGGGGATATGCTGGCTTCCAGCAATCTTCTGGCTGGTTGGATCGAAACCTTTCCAGCCTGCGCCGGGCAGGTAGACTTCAGCCCAGGCGTGCGTTGATCCATAGTCCAGTTCCGTAACTGGTGCATGGAGGTAGCCGCTGACGAAACGAGTGGCCATCCCAAGTCGCCTTGCTGCGCACATAAAAAGCCAAGCGTAGTCCCGGCAGGATCCGGAGGATTTTTCAAGTGTTTCCAGGGGAGTTTGCACGCCTGGCTTCTCACGGACCCGGTACTGGTTCTTTGAACCGATGGCCTTGCTGATCTGACTAAGAAGAGAATAGGTTTCTATAGCTTCCTTTTGGTTGAATTGTTCGATCCAACTCTCGAACAGCGGGCCTTTTCCTTCGAAACTATCGATTAAATAGGGCGAAAGCGCCTGCCGCTCTTCAGCAGTGTAGGTGAAAGGGTATTGCACGGCATGGTCCTCAACAAGAAAATCCAGTGGCCATTCATCGTAGTGCTGTATCACGACCTCGCTGACTATTTTCAGTTGCCGCGTTGGTGTGCTGAATCGGGTGATGCCAACCGAATTGTCCAACTCGTCCCGGTGCCACTTCACGAGCGCATTTGGTGTGATGTTGAGGGTCGAGCTTTCTATACGGATGTCATGGCCTTCACGCGGACGTATTAGGAGCCGGTGTGGGCCTAGAGTGACCTCATTCTGGAAGTCATAGATAGTTTCGTGAAATAGTTTGAAGCGCCGCATTTATTCAAAACCGTAATTATGCCAATAGATCTTTCAAGTCAAATTGACTGTCTGCTAATTGTACGGCATCTACCTGTCGACCATATAGCTGCCTGTCGACCATGAATTCTCGGTGGCCGTCTACTGCATCGACTGCGACGATGGCTCCTT
>PVBE010157831.1_pt1 | contig 21991 bp, 34 predicted proteins | sample 1631181 | NCBI WGS metagenome assembly PVBE01 (sample SAMN08397723, study PRJNA350692) | Marine metagenome, whole genome shotgun sequencing project. | isolation source: water | place: Pacific Ocean | collected 2012-04 | reverse complement strand
CAACCCTGGCTTTAATTGCATCACGAGGTATTCCCACAATATGAATCGTGGCCAAATGAATATGGTATTGGCGGGAGCAATAGTTGCGATAGCATTCTTAGTAGTTATGACTGTAACTTTCAACAAATTCACGAATATTGCTGCAATAGATGAGGTGTCAGACATCTATTGCAAAAATAAAATAGATGCACTAAGTACGGATTCTTTGGGAAAAACTGGTGACGAACTTGAAAATTTTCTAGTACCTGAATCCGTTACCATGGAATTCTCTCGTAAATGTCAAACCCGTAAAGAAATAATCGACCCAAATAAATTAAGTCGATGTCCGATTGAAGTTAAGTCAATGACAAGCAATACTATACAAACCACTGAAAATTGCGTAATATATGAAATTTTAGAATTGTCTAGACGTTGTTGGGACATGAATCGGGCCGGAACAATTGATGGATATAATTGGGCGTGCTTTAATGTAATTATAGGGGAGTCCGAACACGTTGACCCAAATATAAAATTGCGAGAAAGATTAAATTCTATATTTCAGTGCAGTTCAGAAGGGGCTGCCTCAGCATGTAATTCAATAAAGGCAGATGCATTAACTGACGCCCAAGTCATAACTGTATATAATGCATATTTAACAAATATGGAGGACTCAACAAAAGGAATGCTATTTTCCTGTTTGAAAGAGGGTGCTCAATACAATAATCAAAATTTAACAAAAATAGGATTTGGATCCATGGCAGAGATGAACGAATTAATTTTTGATGAATGGTATCAAGATATATTAATTGAATATGATGGTAATTTACCTACGCGAATAATCGATCCAAGGTTGGATTATTCTGGCGATAAAAACAATAATTGTTACAAGGCCGATTTCAAATCAAGTCTGGAAATAACGTTAACGGACACTATCGATGCAATTGACGAAAAACAACAATTTGAAGAGAATTTAGTAGCCAAATTTTGTAATTCGAGATCTGATCCAACTAATTGTTTATCTCAAAATACAACCATAAGTATAAATGCCAAATTATCAAAAGGCTTGGCAAGTCACATAACTTGGAACGAGATACAAACAGTAATGCAAACTGCAAAATTAGCGGGTTCAGAACTAACATATGACGATTATTTTGATTCAGATATTGAATTAGGAAAGAACGAACCTATTCGAGAGAGTACTGCATTCCAAGTTACTTATTGTGATGGACTATTACCTCTTTGGTCTGGAATAATACCTAGCTATTCTTGTGGGACCGGGAAAAAAATATTATTATCGAATGATTTGGATGCAGGTGGTTCTCGGCTTGCAAAGGAAAACGTTGCAGCAAGTTGCCCAATTTTCTCAACAATAAATTCCATACTTCCAGAAAACGAAGTTACAAGTACAATGACTGGTTTCTGTGAGCAAGCCACAACACTATAGGTAACCGCAAGTTAACTCTAACTTTTTATATAATGAGACCAAATAGTTTTTATGAAAAAGGGAGCTTCACTTCCAATTGAAACTGTCATTATATTAATAATTGCAGTTATAGTTCTTTTGCTTATGGTAATGTTTATCACGGGAAAGTGGGCAAATTTAACATCAATTTTTGGCGGACTCGAAAGCCAAGTAGGAAGTTCTCTAAACGAATCAACGAGTATATTATAATGGCGACAGCTGAAGAAGGAATCATTTCAGTAGTAATGGCAGCGATGTTTGTTGTAGCGGGAGCATATTTACTCAGCACAATTTTTATTCCGTCCGGAGAAGAATATTCAATTATGGCGCAGCGGGACATTGCATCCAATGCAAAGAAAATAGGCAAAGCCGACTCGGGAGATTGCACAGATTTTAGAATAAAAATCCCATCTGGATTTAGAATAAATATGGAGGAAAAAGAAATCATGATTGATGCTCTTGGAAAAGGAACAGTAAAGTCTATAGATATGAAATATTCTTTATCGCTTCCAAGCAAATATGATAAAAATAATGATTTGAACAATCCCGGAAATTCATTTCCAATAAATGAAGATTTCCAAGATACAGTTAATGAAGAGGTTTGTATTTGCAAAAAAGGAAGCAAACTAATAATGTTCCCTCAACCAACAGTACTGGGACTCGTGGAACATTGTGAAACCTGGTTCTCAGTTAGATTAAATGATCAGATTACTTCAAAATTTTAAATATGTCAAAAAAAGGGATTTCGGGAGATATGGTACTTCAAATTGGTCTCTTAGGGATTGCCGCATTCACGACTTTGATGTCTGTAAATTTATTCTATGATTCAGTAGAAGTAGCCGTATACGGAGATCCATATCTTGCAACAAGAACTATGACGTCTTATATTGATTTTGCAGAGGCCTCACCAGTACCAATGAAGATTTTTCATGAGATACCTCAAGACCTTGCAGGAAATCCCGGTTATGGAACCGTATTATACAATCCCAAAACTTGTGAGTTTAAAGTTAACAAATATTCACAAGATTATATGTCCAAGATAATATTAGACAACGCAGCAGGAGAGATTACTCTTGAAGAACTATTAACAGTTGCAGCAATATCAAAATTCAATAATAAATTCAAGCAATCGGCGTACTCTCAAGCAGCCAAAGCTGCAGGTATAACTGGAAATAGAGCATTAGAAGAAGCATTTGAGGCTAAATCAGCAAGAGAAGCAGAAACACAAGCAACAAAAGAAGCAAGAAAACGGGCCAAAAAAAGAGCATTAAAAGCCACCCAAAAAGCCGAAGTTGCAGCAGCGCGTGCAGAATCAAGAGTCGCAACTGCAAAGGCCGCAAGAGAAGCAGCAGATAAAGCCGCAAGAGAAGCTCCATCCGAGGGAACGGAAAAGGCCGCTAAACAAGCCGCAAAACGTCAATCAAGAGCCGAAGCTGCCGAAAAGGCCGCCCAAAAAGCCACCCAAAAAGCCACCCAAAAAGCCGAGCAAGCCGCAGCACTAAAAGCAAAATCTAGATTAATGTCTGAAGCTGCAGAGCGAGCAGCTAAACGACCGAATTTATTGTCTCGATTCGGTTCCGGAATTAAAAGATCAGTTATACGTAGTGCAAAACAATGGCAAACGACATATAAAATTTTGGGAAAAATAACACAAAAAGCAAGAAGTAGAATTGTAGGCGAAGGTGGAGAGAGAGTAACCAAATCTATAATTCGAGGAGCGGCTAATCAACAAGCAATGGAAAAAGTAAATCTCGGATGTAAGGCATTACCTTTTCCAGGAAATGCAATTTGTTTTGGATCAACAGCAGGATGGTTTTTACTAATATATGGTATGGAAACATGGATGACCTATTTACCTATTATGCACTTCATTGAACGATCTCAAGATGCAACTGAGGCGATTAATAAAGAATGGGCATCTGCATCCTGTATTTCAAAACCCGAAAAAGTAGTTATAACAAAACCCAATTGCGGTTCAGAAGCAGTATTAGATTACCCTGATCTTGATGTTAGCGGATCAATACTTACTGAATGGATAGACTATATACCTTTTGCTAAAACGTTAGTGGAAGCAGCATTTGCCATGCCTTTCAGCAAATTAACTCCTGAAGTAAAAACATATGAGGGAATTGAATCTGATGAAGAAGTTTGCGTAGATTATCATAATTATTTGCTTTCATCAGAAGTACAAGGAAAATTTGCGGGGTTGGACGGAGAATATATTAATCCCAAAAATGTAGTCGGAAGAATACCTTTTGGAGCTTGTTTATTAACGGGTTTATCTGGAGCGTGGTTTGGATTTTCGCAGTGGGGTGTTGGATGTACAAGCATGTATGGTATATTTTACCTAAGTAATTGGATAGATCCGGAAATGGGACACAAAACCAAATTATCTCTTATTGCAATTTCAAGCGTATTCGGAGGACCCATAGGTGGCGCTGCTCTTTCCGCTGCATTCGTATATAATCCTCAAGATTCTACAACTTTCTTTCCTTATATTTCACAATCTGCAGGAATGATTGATACAGATAACTATTATTATATGGAAAATCCATATCTTATTTCAATGTCAAAAGAATATCGCGACGGAGAGTATGTAACGGAGATAAGTAAAGAATTATGAAAAAAGGAATGATGCAACTTCAGACAATAATTTATGTAATTTTTGCAGTCCTAATTTTAATGGCAGGAATGTTTTCAGTCCAAAGTTATTTGACTAATCTGGCAATAGATATGGAGTATGAGTTGGATAATATAGATCAAGGTATTCTGGGAAAAAGAATTATTGGTTCAAATAAATGTTTCATAGAATTACATGAAATTGAATCGGTGTCCGACGAAAAATATTCTATTCCCGATTATGATCAAGGTAATCTGATAAAATCAAAAATATCTTCAAATATAGATTCGTGTTTGGAGGGTTTCCCTAAAGAAGATTATCAGATCAAGTTCTACACATTAAATCCTAAATCCGAATTCCAGTCTTGGGGATCTGCTGAATGCGAACCAGATATGGAATTGTTAGTAAGATTTAATGATGATCTCGGAGTGGTTGAGGTGTGTTCGGATGAGTAAGGGACAGATTTCAGGCCTCTTTGAAATTTATTTCGGAGTAATAATTATTCTATTTATTATGATTTCGAGCTTTTATTTTGCAGAAAAATCAGAAATAAATGCGGATGCAGACGTACTGGCCGTGAATACAGGATTGGAGTGTTATAATAATCTTAACAATATTCTTAAAACAGAGTCAATTTTTGACGAAAAGACCTCAATACATCTTGGTAAGAGTGCAAATCTCCAGAAAGATTTAGATAAAATACGCGATAATCTAAAAGAATTATCTGACTTCAAACTATCGATTTTAACTGAATGTTCAAATTTTAAAGAAGGATGCCCGGGAGAAGATAGTATTGCAGCCTTTGATAATGTAACGGGGATAGTAGAGAAAGAATGCGCATTTCCTGTTATTCGAGAAGAATGTTTACCAAACACACCCTGCACAATCTTTTTGAAAATGGAGGTGTTTAAATGAATAAACGCGGAATTATAATAATATTATACTCTGTTGCACTTTTAGCAGTTTTAGCAGTAATTTTACTGGCCACTGTTGAACCAAAATCATTCACTGTTGAAGTCGGACAGACTCATGCGGATATAGTTAGAGTAACAGAAATTATTCAAAACTATAATTCTTATACCCATGATGCCGCAGAAATAGCATATATTCATACTGCAAGTCATTTATCAAATCAAGAAGAGTTTGAGATACAGTTTATTGTAGTTTTTGAAGAAATAATGTCTGAATATCCAAATTTTGATGATTCCGATAGTCAACTTCGTTTCGCCGACAAAATTTTTATGAGCTATATTTTCGAATTTGACGAATCCAATGTTCGAATAGTGGGAATTCCTGAACTATACCTTGAATATGATTATTATATTGATGAAAATGATGAGATAGTATTCAATGAAAAAGAGATTCCAGATTATTATTATGTTTATTCAAGGAATTTTGAGACAAAAATTTATCCGCATTTTGAAATAACTAAACCAAGCTCTGCTCCTGAAGAAGACACTGAAGAAAGCGAATAGTGAGTACGAAATATTTAAAAAGCACACCCATTAATTGAAACCCATGGCAAAGCTAAGAGGAGCACGATGTCACAGACGATTGAAAAGAGCATTTACTCGTACGTCTAAGTATCGAAGAAAATCCTATATCAAAGCAGCGCCACCACATAAAATTATCCACTTCGACTCAGGAAATAAGAGATACGAGGGATTTGAATATGTTGTAGTATTGTATTCTAAGAAAGATATCAACTTGAGACATAATGCGATTGAAGCAGCAAGAGTTACTACAAATAGATATATGGGAAAAACTGCCGGAAAAGGTTCATATGGAATCAAGTTAAGAGTATTCCCTCATCAAATTATTCGAGAAAACCCGATTGCTATGGGTGCAGGAGCAGACAGAATGTCTCAAGGTATGCGAGCAGCATTCGGTAAATCCGTTTCACGTTCAGCAAGAGTAAAAGCTGGACAAGCAATTTTACAAATCTATGTAAGTGAGGAAAACCTTACTTATTCAAAAGATGCTTTGAGGAAAGCAGCAAGTAAATTCCCAATCGCATGTAAAGTAGTTGCATAGAAGAACAAGATTTTCGACCCAACTGTAGATATCCGAGACTTTGTTGTTGAAGATGAACCTGAACCAGTTGTAGAAACAAGTGAAACTACGGAAGGTGCAGAAGAAACACCAACTGAAGAACAACCGGTGGCCGCGGCCACAGAATAGTTCTCAATTCTATAAATGCTTTTAATAATAATAGCACCATAATTCTTTATGATAGAATGGCTTTCCGAGTTATCAAAAGATGATAAGTCTAGAGTCGGAGAGAAGGCATCACTTCTGGGCGAATTGTCAAAATTTGGATTTCCCGTCCCGAAGGGATTCGTAGTTCCATTATCTGAATATAATGAGGCACATCAACGACTTGAACCTGAAATTAATGCTGCGTTATCTGCAGTCGATGTAAACAATACTTCAACTATAACTTCGGCATCAAAACGAATTTCAGATTTATTTCAAAATTATAGATTTTCAGATAGTTTAAAGAAAGATATTGAAGAATTCTATTCGAAATTGCATATTGATAAAGATAGTTATGGAAATGTTGATATGGGCGCCTTTAATTTCATAAAAGCGGGTCGGGACAAACCTTTCGTTTCCGTCAGAGTTTCAACAAATTCATCTACGCCAAAACACTTCTCCACATATTTGAACGTCAAACGGACAGTGAATATTGAACTCGCAATCAAGAAAGCGTGGGCATCAATTTATTCACCGTACTCAATTTTATATCGTAAGTTAAAGAACGCACCTTTTCCTCAATCAGCAGTTATAATTCAAGAAATGGTTTCGGCAGCCAAGTCAGGAGATGCATTTTCACTAAATCCTTTAAGCGGAGATAATTCCCAATTCATTATTCAAGCCAGATGGGGACTATCTCTCAGAAATTCTCCTGGAGCAAGCATATACATTTGTTCAAAAGAAGAATCAAAAATAATTGAATCACATGAAAATATTCCCGACAGTTATTATACAAATGATCCTCAATCCGGGATAACTGCATTAAGGACTTTGGAAGACGAATTTAAGAGAGTGCCATTAATAAGTGAACGAGAGGTAAACTTACTATCAAAGATTGTCCGAGATATTGAATCTCGAGTCGGATTTCCAGTCCATATCGAGTGGGCGATTGAAAAAAGAAAATTCAAATTATTACAAGTCACTCCGCTCTCTCACTTTTTCAAATCGCGACCAGTGATAAATTTTGATAATGAACAAATGAAGTCTAGTTTGAATGGATTGGTTTCAAGCGCAGGGACAGTCCTAAATTCAAATATAAAAAATATAAACGATAATCCGGAACAAGGAGAATTAGTTTATACAAATAATTTCAACGGGAATGCAATTAACTCATTAATCCGAAGTTCGGGAATAATTTTTGAGAATGAAGATTTAACTTCATTCGGAACAATTGTCGCTCGAGATTTTGACAAACCGAGCATGGTTAAAACTAAAATCAGCCAAACCAATTCGGTCGAATCCAAGCCGACACATTCTGAAGAAGAAGCGGAATTTTCAGAAGATGATTTGGATAGAATAAAAGCTCTGCTTTCTGAATTGGAGAACGAATTAATTGAATTGAATATGAAATATGCTGCAGACAGACAATCTGGAAAATCAGTAGATAATGATAAGGCAAAAATAATTTCGGATTTAGAATGGCAAATTAGAGAAGTCAGAGCAAAAATTAATCTGAATCAACAGTAAACATAACGTTATCTTTTTCTACGTCAAATAACCCAATAATTGCACCAGCATCTAACCATGCATGAGAATAATTCACTGCCGCAAAGGCGTTCACCCAATTTCCTTCTTTCTTGAAATGTTTCGCATCAGATAAATAACTTTTAGACATTTCCAAGTAAGTTTTAGCACGTTCTTTATCTTTTTTAGAAAGACCCTTTTCAAGTTTTACCTTTTTCAGAGCCCGAGTGGTCAAATCAAGATATTTATTCAATTTATTTTCAGTTATTAATTTCATATTACTTGAACTTCAACGATTGCCGCAACGACAATTAGTAAAGCTGATAAAACAATCAATAGTCCGCCATCTCTTAAAATGTTTCTAAATCGATCTCCTGCATAATCTTTATTTTCAATCGCCTCAGAGATTATACTTCCCGCAATTGCAGCCATAAAGAATGCCACAAATTCCATAGATACATGAGGCAAGTAGTAGAATAGCGTTGGAATTCCTTTATATGCCAAGAAAGTCCCCAACACGGAGGCGTTCCAGGAAATTATGAAAACTGAACCCGCACCATAAAGTAAAGATAGAATAAGTGAAAGGAGTATGATGCTCAAATTATTTTTAATTATCGGAAGTAAGTCAGAACTCTCTAAAGAGTAATTTATTGAACCAGAGAATACTTTATGCTGTTCAGTAAATAGTAATTCTCCGAGAGAAGGAAAAAGTGTCGATAGAATAAAATAAACTGCAGACACTCCGAGAAAGAAGTAGAAAAATACTTCAATGACTTGTCTATTTCTTGCAAGTGCTTTTTTGAAAGTGTTTGCTGTGGCTTCTTCCGCCTCTTCAATGGCAATTAATTTTCTCAAAAACGGAAGAGATCCTATGACGATGAAGGCAAGTGTGGCCATTCCCGCATTAACTTGAAAGACTCGGTAACCCACCAGGATTGCAATTAGAGTAATTATTGCTCCAAAACAAGCAGCATAATATGGTTTCGCTTCCACTTTTTCGACGGAAACGATTCTTTCTAAAACCATAAATAAGAATTTTATTCAAACTATAAAAATGTAAGTTTTATATATCTCGGAACACATTATTAATAATGGCTAAACCAAAAATTTTGAAATCAAATTTAAGCGTAACATTAGTGTTGGTAATAGTTGCAGTAGTATTTTTATACGGATTTAGTTCGACAGGCAAATTTACGGGAACATTTAATGAGTTGGATTGTTCAAATCCATCAACATTTTCCTTAGATTCAGACGGAGATTCAGACGCACTTCCAGATGTTTGTGAAAAAATTGTCGGTACAAATCCAGTAATTGCAGACACAGATGGAGACGGATGTTTGGATGGACATGAATTGGGAACATCAGACCCATTGATTGTTGATTGTGTAAATTAACAACGTTTTTAATTACTCAAAATTGGCAGAACTATGCTCGAAAAATATGATATTGAATTAAATAGAATTGTTGAAGAAGCTAAAAAAATTGATGCTAAAACAATTGTTTTACAATTGCCAGATGGTTTGAAGGCAGATGCAGTTAAATTATCAAAGCAAGTTGAGGAACTTACTGGCTGCTCAGTTACAGCTTGGGCAGGCTCAAATTTTGGAGCATGCGACGTCCCAACAAATTTACCAAAAGAATATGATATGATGGTCGCCGTCGGACACGCTTTTGCATATAATAAGAAAGATTAATAATATCTGAAAAGGTATTTTGATATGCATAAAAATCACATTCTATTATTTATTCTAATTATTTTATTTAGCGGATGTACTCAAACCGAAACCATTGATGTGCCAATCGAAGTGATTGATGAAAATATCGTCGAAGAATTAATTCAAGAATCTATAACAGAGACTAAACAATACGAATTAGATTTAACAATTAATTCAATACCATCAAAACATTCAGAATTTGAAGAATTTACTCCAAAATATGGCGAAGTTTTCGGAGTTCCATTTTTTGCTAGCGAAAGAGTTCCAGACAAAAAATTATTACATGCAATGAACATAATGGCACAATATTTAGATAATGATGAGGACGGAACGCCCGACAATCCCACCGTAGTTGACGAACTTCTAGAAAAACAAGCCGGAATGCTTATGTTTTCCGATGAAAACGAAGCAGAAAATTCAAGAATTTGGGATACAGATTTACCACTTGACAGATTACAAGAATTATATGCCGAAGAAACCATTATTTCGGGTTCTAGATTCGATGCAAGTTTGGAAGAAATTTTCCATTTAATTACAGACAGCGGATACGAGGGCGCATATCCTTCAGTTTTCGGTGAATTTTCGGGATCAGAATTAGCAGATTTAATGGATAATGCTCGAGGAGGACATTTTGATAACGAAGGTACGATGACGGAGGACGGCGAGACGTACCAAATTGCAGTTCCAAGTTCATATCCGGCAGGTGCATGGTATACTTACGATGATGAAACGTGCACATATGATTGTATGAATACAGAATATATCTATTGGGCTATGACTTCGATTTTAGGGGCTCAAGAAAATCGCTGTGGTGAAATTAGCGATGAATGGAAATTGTGTACTAAAGAAAAAGTAATGTCCCAAGATCCAGGAATATACGAATTATTAACAGATTCACAATATTTTCTACCAACAGTTTTACCTGATGGGACATACGGTAACTAATTCTGCGTAATCTTTAAATAAAATCAATCAATCCTAGCTACATGGCACTCTTTGGACTTGAAGGTACATTGGGAGTGGGAATCGGACTTCTACTGGGTCTTGCCTTGTTGAAGTACGGCGGATACGCAGATGCGGTTAAGCGAGAGCTAAGTTATATCGCAGCAGGTGCAATCTTCTTGTTGTTAAGTTCTGTTACTGGAACCGGACTTGAAGGAGTACCGGGTTTCGAACAAGCAATAACTTACATTAACATCATCTTCGTTGTTGTTGCATTCCTACTTACATTAATTGGTGCAGTTTTAATGGCTGTACAAATTTTCGCAAAGATTCGTTAATTCGAATCTTGCCATTTCTTTTTGATGAATCATAAGGTTTTTAATCTAAAATCTGAGCGATTCAATATGAGAACAATCTTTGTTGAAGCATATATCAAGGAAGACCTTACCCCCCTTTTAGATGAAATTATCAAGAGTATAAAATCCAAGAAAATCGGATTAGTAACAACTGTTCAACACATCAAAGGTTTGGACTTTGCTAAAGAATATCTGCAAAAAAATGGTTTCGAAGTGTTTATCGGAAAACCTGCTAAAAATATGGTACCAAAACAAGGAATCTATGCGTTCCATTCAGGACAATTACTTGGCTGTGACGCAACGGCGGCACTAGATGTAGAAGAAGACGTTGATTGTTTTGTTTATTTGGGAACAGGCGATTTTCACCCACTTCACTTAGCATATGATACTGAAAAACCTATTTGGTTAGCAAATCCTTTAACAAAGATAGTTGAATTGTTGCCTGAAGAAAGGAAGCGGAGATATTTTTCTAAGCAAGCAATTCGAAAGAATAATGGGAAGCACGCGAAATGTTATGGATTTTTAGTTTCAACAAAACCAGGACAATATTATTTGAACATGGCAAAGCGAATGCTTGAAGAAGTCCGTTCTCTCGGGAAAGATGGAATAATTTTGACTCACGATACAATTGTTCCTAATGATTTACTTAATTTTTCGGAAGTAGATTGTTATGTAAATACGGCATGTCCTAGAATTGTTGAGGACCAACCAAATTATCCAAAAACGCTGATAAATGGAACAGAATTGAGAGAAATACTTGACGAGCTGAAAGAAGACTCGAAACGTTTATAAACCTCACAAATTGAAAAATACCACGATGGAAGTACTGAAAAAAGAAAAGACAAATTTGAAATTAAGTTTCAAACCTTTTGACCAAGGTCTATTGAATTCAATCAATGAAAAGAACTGGACAGATAGTGATGTTCAACTTTCAGGATTCCAAGTAACTCACCCTGAAGTAGGTGAGGCAATTTTTACTCTAAAAACAAAGAAGAAAGATGCAAAATCAGTTTGGAACGCATCCGTTGCAGCTCTCTCAAAAGACTTGACTGAACTTAAGAAACAAAACAAGTAATCTTTTATTTTATTAGCACTGAATCCATATATGACTTTATCAGAAGAAGTTAGAATATTGGGAATAGACGATTTTCCACATTCAAGAGTTTCGAAAGGTCCAGTTACTGTTGTAGGAACAATTTTTAGAGGTTCAAAATTAATGGACGGAATTTTATCAACAGTAATAAATTATGACGGAATCGATGCAACTCAGAAATTAACAAAGTTGGTAAACTCTAGTAAAATAAAATCTCAATTACACGCAATAATAACGGACGGTGTAACTTTCGCAGGTTTCAATATTTTAGACATAAAGCAATTAAACTCCAAAACGAAAGTCCCAGTAATTTCGGTTGTTCGTAAGAAACCAAATTTCAAAAAAATAAAAAATGCGTTAAGAAATCTAGATGAATATGAAGCGCGATCGAACATGGTAGATAATGCCGGACAGATTCATGAAGTCGAAGTGATGAATCATACACTTTCGCGTCCAAAAAAAATATATTTTCAATGTTGTGGAATCGCTATTGAGGACGCCCAAGAATTAATTAGACTAACTGCAATAAATGGGATTGTCCCAGAACCAATTAGGATTGCGCATTTGATTGGATCAGGATTATTTTTTGGGGAGAGCAAAGGCAGAGCATGAAAAACAAATTAAAAAAATTCTGGAATTTTGTATGGCATGATGACAGTTTACTTTCTTTAGCGGTAAGCGCAGTTCTAATAATTATATTTGGAAAATTTATTTTATATCCTATTTTGGGGATGATTTTCGGAACATCTTTGCCAATTGTCGCAGTAGTAAGTGATTCTATGGAACATAACGCAGAATTCGGAGAGTGGTGGTCTAAAAATTCAAAGTACTATGAAGAACTTGGAATTGAAAAATCTGAATTCGAAAATTATGATTTGAACAATGGATTCAATAAGGGAGATGTAATTGTTTTGAAAGGAGTTGAATTTGAAGATATAACTCGTGGAGATGTAATTGTTTTTCAAACAAAAGGTCGCGAACCAATTATCCATAGAGTAATTGAATTATCAGGGAATTCAATAGGAACAAAAGGAGATAATAATTCTCGGCAATTAATTTTTGAAGAACACATCTTTGAAGATGAAATTATCGGCAAGGCAATCGCTCAAATACCGTTGCTAGGTTGGGTCAAAGTAATATTTATGGAAGTTTTAGGGCAAATTTAGAAACATTTATTTACTTGTTTATTCTTTCTATTCTGATGGTTAGTTCATTATTTAATAAAGATGGAAGCATCAAACTTCCGAGAAGTTCTGTAAAACTAAAAGAAAAAACCAAACACGAAGAGCGTGGTAAAGGTGCAAGCACTGAAGAAGAAGCAAAACTTGCAACAGTAAATGAAGACTGTCCGAAATGCAGTCACGGTAAAGCATTTTGGTGGGAAGAACAAACTAGGGCCTCAGATGAGCCAGAAACTTCCTTTTTCCGTTGTGTTTCATGTAAACATACTTGGAGGGAATACTCGTAGCCTCTTTGCTCGCTAAAATTATTTAAACCAAAGCAGTTCAAATAGTTCATGGCCGAAGAAATCACTTCTGAAGAGAAAACAACTTATGTTAGATATCCGTTCTCTGATCGCAAAATCTCAGATTTAAATTCAAATATGAGTGTTGCAGTTACAGGAATGGTTGTCAGTAAAGATTCTGAAATAATTTCGTTTATTATTGAGGACGGTTCCGATAGAATAAATGTAATTACAAACAACATGAATTCCTTCAATGACTTAAAGGAAGGACAACTTGTCAGAGTATTAGGAAAAACCTGGGGCGATGGACAAGATCTTGAATTAAAAGCAGACATAATACAAGATTTTTCGGGAGTCGATTTCACACTCTATAAAAAATTAGTTTTATAAATTCTGGGAGTTATTAAAACTCATGAGAAGAACAAATTACTTTGTATTGATGATTCTTGCTATAGCATTAATCTTTATCGGAGGAAATATATCTTCTGCTGTTTTTTCAATACCTTCCTTCGGATACAGCGCAGCAATGATTTCAGGAATTATGACTGCAATCGGAGCGATTATAGGATTATACATAACGTTACGGATTTCACTATTGCGAATCTGAAGTAGCTACTCGTACATATTAAGTTTTATAAAGCACAATAGCAGAATAAGGTCATGTTTACGCTTAGAGTTAATGATATCAAAATTTTGAATAATACTATTGGAATTGTATCTGACTTTATTTCTGACGCAACTTTTCATGTTACTAATGAAGGACTAAAACTGGTGGCGATGGATCCTGCAAACATCTCCATGGTAATTTTAACAATTCTTCCTTCCTCATTTACAGAATATTCGGTAAACGAACCATCAAAAATTACAATAAATCTGGACGGATTAAAGCAAGCTTTGAAAAGAGTTAGATCGGGAGAATCATTAACGTTAACACATTCAAATAATAGATTAAATGCAACAATCTCAGGTACATCTACAAGACGGTTTTCTATACCGCTAATTGATAGTGAAGAAACTGAAAGAAAGGTACCGGAACTGAGTTTTAATATTTCTATTGAAATGGATTCAAGAGAATTCAAGGATTTTATTGATGATGCATCCATTGTCGGAGATGCAGTCAGCATGCGTGCCGCAGAAGGAGTATTCAATTTAACTTCTGGAGATACTGGAAGAAAAGTAGATATCGATTTAAGAAGCGGTTCAGAAATTCTAAACGATTTAACCATCAAAGAATCATCAACATCCATTTATTCAATTGATTATTTGAAAAAGATGACGAAAGCATCATCGTTTTCGGAAACTGCAAAATTGGGATTTAGCTCAGATTATCCGTTAAGATTAGATTTCAGAGCAATAAATCAATGTCAATTGTCATTTATTTTGGCGCCGCGAATAGAAAATAAGTAATCATACTGCAGGTTTTCCAAAATCTATTTTTTCGTGAGAATCATAATCAATTATCTTTGAATCAGAATATTCCCAATCAAAGATCGAAGTAAAGTTTTCAGTTTCAATTCTCGGAAGATCCAGAGGTTCTCGTTCTAATTGCTCTTCTAGTCCGGAAAGATGGTTTTCATAAATATGAGTATCTCCAAAAAACCCAATCAATTTACCTTCTTCATAACCCGTTTCCTTTGCTAGTAAATGAAGCATCAAACCGTAACTTGTGATATTGAATGGTAATCCCAAACCAACATCAACTGAACGTTGATTCCAAAGTAAATCCAATTTATTATCTGTGACTACAACTTGAAAACCATAATGGCAAGGCGGGAGAGCCATATCTTCCAATTGATTTGGATTCCATGCTGAGACTAACATTCTTCGACTGTTTGGATTATTTTTCAAAGTTTCAACCAAATTTTCAAGCTGATCAATACCTTGTCCGCGGTAATCAAAATCATGACCTTGATAATTTGCATCAAAGTGTCTCCATTGAAATCCGTATACGGGTCCAAGGTCTCGCTCTACCATCATCATTTCTTTTGTTTTTTTATCGTGACCGTACGGAACTTTCTTTTGCCAGGCCCATTCATCCCAAATTGAATTGCGTCTTTCCTGAAGCCATTCTTTATCGGTAATCCCCTTTATAAAAAATTCTAATTCTGAAGCAATCATTTTGAAGGGCATTTGCTTTGTAGTAAGTAAAGGAAATCCTTCAGACATATCGTGTTCAAACATTTCACCCGTTACCGAATAAGTAGGAGTATCGGTACGATTTTCCTTGTACACACCCTCCTCTAAAACTCGCTGAACAATATCGAGATATGCGTCCATTAATTGAACTATTGTTCACAACTTTAAATAAATATAACCAATTAAATGAACAATTCCTTAAATAGAAATTAGGAGGATTAAACCAATGGAGCGAGGCAAGTTAATAGTTTTGGATGGAACTGATGGTTCGGGAAAGGAAACCCAAACAAAATTACTTGAGGAGCGATTAAATTCAGAAGGAATCCACGTTATTAAATATTCTTTTCCAAATTATGATACGATTTTTGGACAAATGATTACAGAATATTTAGAAGGAGAATACGGACCAACAACGAGCCTACATCCTAAAATGGCCTCAATGCTTTACGCATTCGATAGGTGGAAAGTTGCAGATGAAATCCGAGGACACCTTGAACAAGGAAACTATATCTTGTGTGACCGATATGTCGAATCCAACATGGGATACCAACAAGCAAAACTTGCAACAGAGCACCGAGAAGAATTTTTCGAATGGCTAAATCATTTGGAACATAATGAATTGAAAATTCCCAAATCAGATGCAGTAATATTTCTTAGGGTGCCTCCTGAAATCTCATCAACAAATATGTCAAATCGAGAAAAATTAGATGGTCATGAGGAAGATATAGATTATCAACAACGAGTATTAGAAAGCTATGAATCTCTGGCCAACCAAAATAAAAAATGGACAATTATAAATTGTGTAGCGGATGGTAAAATGCGTTCTCGAGAAAATATACATGAAGACATCTACAACGCAATCAAATAATTTTTAATTATACGCCTTCAATCATCAATATGGTAAAAGCAATGATTCGAAAAATTCATACAGATACGCCAGATGTTAAAACTTTTATTTTGGAACTTGATAAAAACATGCCCTTCAAAGCAGGTCAATTTGTGATGCTTAAAATCAATAAGAGCCGATTTGATAAATTAATTCCGTCTAGAGCATATTCAATTGCAAATGCACCAAATGATAAACACGAAATAAAAATAATCGCTAAAATAATTTCGGGAGGAGTTTTTAGCCCATTTTTAGACAAGCTTACTGAACACGAAGAAATAGAAGTTCTTGGACCATATGGCAGATTCACTCTGAAAGACGGTGAAGCAAATAGTATAACTCTAATTGGGGCTGGGACCGGAGTTGCTCCACTAATTGGAATAATGGATTTTGCTTTAGAAAAAAACATCAAGGTTGATCTATTTTATTCGGACAAGACTGAGAAAGATTTAATTCATAAACACGAAATCGAAAAATTGCTGGATTCCAATAAGGTTAGAGGAAAACTGATTACCACTAGAGAAAATTCAACTTATTCCGGGAGAATCGATGCAGAATTTCTAAAATCGAATGTAAAACCCTCAGATAAATATTTTGTATGTGGCCCACCCCAATTTGTAAACGAAGTAGTTCAAAATCTCGAGAACCAAGGAGTTCCCGAAGGCGACATTAAAACAGAAAGATATGGTTGATTATAAAAAAATACTCCAAAAGTTAGAAAAAGAATATGCGGGAGGACCATTTCTAAATGCCAGAAACCCATTTGAAGTACTAGTTTCTACAATATTATCCGCTCAATGTACTGATGCTCGAGTAAATAAAGTAACAAAAGTACTTTTCCAAAAATACAGAACTCCTCAAGATTTTGCCAATGTTTCTCAGAAAGAACTTGAAAAATATATTTACTCAACAGGATTTTATCGGAGCAAGGCAAAATCAGTAATATCTTCCGCCAAAACAATTTTGGAAGAGTATGACGGAAAAGTTCCAAGCGAGATGAACGAACTTTTGAAACTAAGGGGCGTTGCAAGAAAAACTGCAAACATAGTTTTGAGCTCAGGATTTAATAAACACGAAGGAATAGCAGTAGATACTCATGTCAAACGAGTCTCCCATCGTCTGGGTTTGACCGAACACAAGAATCCATTAAAGATTGAAAAAGATCTGATGGATATTTACCCCAAATCAAAATGGCAAGAAATTTCTTGGCTATTAATCGAACACGGACGAGCTTCATGTAAAGCACCAACTCCTCTTTGTTCAAGTTGCTTTTTTGAAAGTAGTTGTCCAAAAAAAGGCGTTGTAAAATTTAAGTAAGTAATTTAACCGTAATACTTGTCCTTATAGAATTCAATTAATTCCTTTGCTCGAGGAATACACGTTTTATCTTGAACACCAATCTTTGTCTTCTTTTGAACTGCTTCAAAATCGTGTGCACCTTCTAGAACTGCTTCTTCAATATCTTTATCAGTTATTTTCAATATCTTATCAACAATTTCTGCACCCCTTTCAACAATTATTCTATCCTTCTGTCCAGACTTGAAAAAATAATTATTAATTGCCGCTCGTAATGCTTTATCTCCAAGAACTGAGCAGTGAAATTTTCTTGCAGGCAATACGTGCAATCTTGCAGTAATATCGTGAGGTTTCATTTGTAATGCTTCGGCAATAGTCATACCGTCATTCTCTGTAACCATTAAAGACATCATAGAAGTACTTGCTATCGCGCTTGCACAGCCAAAAGTCTGCCATTTACAATCCGTTAGCTTATCTGTTTTTGAATCAACTTTTATCCAAATCTTCATCATATCTCCGCAAGCAGGACTTCCAACCTCACCAACACTGTGTGCTTCCTTTTCAAATGCACTTGCTTCTGCTTCAGTTTTCAAAATATTTTTTGGATTGAAAAAGTGATCTCTAACTTGTTCAGTGTAGAACCATTTTCGACTATCAACTTTTGCTTTTACATCAGGATGTACAGATGCTTTAACTTCTATCATTTCTTAACCTCGCTAGCTTTAAGATGGACTGGAGAAATTCCTCTCAATTTTTCAATAATTCCCGGAAGGACTTCCATAACGTCATCAATATCTTCTTTTGTATTAACTTTCCCTAAAGTAAATCTAATACTTCCGTGAGCCGCTTCGTAAGGCATGCCCATAGAAACAATTACGTGAGATGGATCCAATGTTTTCGAAGTACATGCGGAACCGCTTGAAACATAAATTTTGTATTCATTTAATAAAAGAATAATTGCTTCACCCTCAATATTAAGGAAAGTAATATTTGCGTTATTAGGTAAACGATTTGTCGGATGTCCGTTTAACCAACATTCAGGAATTTCTTCAGTAACTCGTTCAATTAAATAATCCCTTAATTCAATTAATCGTTTACTTTCAATTTCTTTCTCCGCTTGTGCTAGTTCTAATGCGGTTGCAAAACCCATAATTCCCGGAACGTTTTCAGTACCACTCCGCAAGTTTCTTTCTTGCCCACCGCCATGAATTAGCGGAACAATTCGAACACCTTTTCGTAAATACAGTAATCCGACACCCTTCGGGCCATAAATCTTACTTCCGTTAAGTGTCAACATATCTACTCCCAAATTTTGAACATTAATATCTAGAGAACCACTTGCTTGACATGCATCAGTATGCATCAACACACTATTTTCTTTTGCAATCTTCGCAATATCTTTAATTGGTTGAATTGTACCGATTTCATTATTTGCATACATTATTGAAATCAGAATTGTATCTGGCCTAATCGCTTTCCGAATTTCTTCAGGATCAATAATTCCATCTTTATTTACATCAACATAAGTTACTTCATAATCTTCGTGTCTTTCCAAGTAATCGCAACTATCCATAACTGCGTGATGCTCTATTGTTGAAGTTATGATGTGTTTTCCTTTCTTCTTCAAAGATTTTGCAATACCTTTAACCGCCATATTACAGCTTTCAGTACCGCTACCTGTAAAAATAATCTCGTCAGGTTTTGCCCCAAGAATTTCAGCAACTCTTTCGCGAGCAGAGTTTAATGCCTCGCTGGCTTCTAAACCTTTGTAGTGGAAACTTCCAGGATTTCCATAAGTTTCGGAATAATATTTTTGCATAGATTCAACTACTTCGGGTCGTACATAAGTTGTTGCTGAATGGTCAAAATATTTTTCTCTCATTTTTGATGTAATATACACTCCTTACAATCAGATTCAACATTGTTGTCCAACAGTTTATGAATATCACAAATTGTGGAAGTGTCTCTAATATAATTCAAGATGTTTTGAGTTTCTCTAAATACTGTTGAAGTTTTATCAGCAATTTTGGAAACAGAGCCCGTTATTTCGGAAATCACACCTTCCGGAAGATTAACGTGTTGACCTCGTTTCTCTTTCTTATATTGAGAAACTGCTGCCTCAGTTATGTTCAATCTTTTAGCAATCTCTTTTTGTGTAAAATTGTGCTTATCTAACAATATTCTACAAAATTCCTTCCGAATTGCAGGCATAATATACCAAACCTCAATTTCTTGCGGGTGTCTCATGAACGAATTAACTATAGTTAACTTATAAATATTTTGATACGACACACCTGACAAATTTATTTAAACGGCAAGTTAAACTTTTCTAAATGAAGGTAAAAATTAAACGAATAGATAAGTCTTTTTCATTACCTGTTTATGAAACCGAAGGTTCAGTAGGATTTGATTTAGTTTGTCGAGAAAAGGCGATTGTCGAATCAAAGTCAAGTTCATTACTTCCAACAAATATCATTGTGGAAACTCCGAAAGGTTACATGTTAATGCTTGCTCCACGGAGCAGCACATTCAGAAAAAAAGGACTAGTTATGCCTAATTCGGTTGGAGTTATAGATCAAGATTATTGTGGCGAAAAAGACGAGATATTGCTTCAAGTTTACAATACTCGATCCGAGAACGTAACTATTGAACGAGGCGAGAAATTGGGACAAGGAATTTTTGTCAGAGTTGATAAAATGGAATGGGAAGAAATTGATGGAAACATGGGAGAAAGCAGAGGTGGATTCGGAAGCACAGATTCCAGTTGAAACGCAAATTTCACGCTTTTTGAAAGGATTTGAGGAAAGAAAATATAAAATAAACTCTAGATTGGAAGATTTTTCAAACATTGATAAATCTGACCCAAATCAGATTTTTGAAGAACTAGCTTTCTGCTTATTGACACCACAATCAAAAGCTAAATCTGCAGATGCATCAATCCGGAATCTAAAAGCTAAAAATCTGCTCTTTTCCGGAAATGCAGAAGAAATTCAACAAAATTTAATCGGAATACGCTTTCATATCACTAAATCCAAAAGAATAGTCGAAGCCAGAACTACCTTCAAGAACTTCACTTTTGACTATTCCGACATATTTTTACTACGCTCAGCAGTAGTCAAGGAATTCAAAGGAATTGGTTACAAAGAGGCGTCACATTTTCTAAGAAATATTGGATTTGGACAGAATATTGCAATTCTAGACCGACATATAATGAAAAATCTACTCAAAGCCGGAGTAATCAAAGAAATTCCTAAGACTATAACGCCAAAAAAATATATTGAAATTGAGGAAAAAATGCACATTTTTTGTCAAAAAATCGGAATAAATATGGCACAGTTAGATCTTCTTTTTTGGTCAGAAGAGACAGGAGAAATATTAAAATAGACAAAAAACGCTTATCGAAGCTCTTATATATTATAATTAGTGAGTAAAATCATGGCAAAAGCAAGGTCTGGTGGCATGAGATACTTCGTGCTACAAGAAAATGAAAGAGATACAGCACATGTCTTTACAGGACGGCAACCTAGACAAGCTGCATTGAAAGCTGCGACAAGAGGCTTTTCTACAATTGTTTTGCGGGAAAGAGGTACACGAAAGTTACATCTTTATTCAGGACAAAGAGTGAAAGTTTCAGCTCCGGCAAATGCACCGGATTGGATGCCATCACAAATTTGGAAAGCAAAAGTTTCCAAAAAAGGGATAAGACATTTGTAAGACGACTTTGGGGCGGTCAGCGTTAACAGCGCCGTCCTTCATTCTTAATCGATTTATTTTTATACATTAAGTAAGACCATACTCTATGGCTAAGGCAAACGACCATCGTGTTCTGGGACCAAAATTAAATCTATATCAACAAAGCGATAATATCGGACCAGGATTACCGCTGTTTCCTTGGCAAGGTGAAGCAGTATTACAAGAATTACAACTTTTTCTGAGAGAACTTCTATCAAAGCAAGGATACAAATTTGTGCGAACGCCCCATTTGTCTAAAATTGAGCTATTCAAGAAATCCGGTCACTGGACAAATTACCGCGAAGATATGTTCCTAGTAAAAGCAAGAGAAGACAAAATGGCAGTAAAGCCGATGGCTGGGTATCGGTTGGATCTAATTTAATGCCTGCAGAATTTTCAGATTTATACAAACTTAGTGTTATAGATAAAGATGTTGATCAAGCAAGAGAAATTTACAGTTATATTTTACCTGTAATAGAATGAGGTGAAGGAGTAGAGTTCTTATACTTCTTTCGACTGCTATACTTAACATACGTTTAGCATATATTCTTTAGAACATCAACTCTTCCAGTTTAACCTTATTGTAGAT
>PVBE010029962.1_pt1 | contig 21996 bp, 16 predicted proteins | sample 1631181 | NCBI WGS metagenome assembly PVBE01 (sample SAMN08397723, study PRJNA350692) | Marine metagenome, whole genome shotgun sequencing project. | isolation source: water | place: Pacific Ocean | collected 2012-04 | reverse complement strand
TGGAATCCGGACGCCACCCAGGACCACGTCCGTGAGCAGACGCGGATGCACGTCCTCTCCTCGCGCTCTGCTCGTCTTGCCGAGAGCCTCGAGGGTTTGGGACGGCTCGTCGAGGTCTCCGGTGCCTCATGTCTCAATGCCACCCCCTGGTTCATGTTCCTGCGCCGCCCCACCGATGGCGCCATCCCTCGAGATGTCCACGGGCTGACGGCGGAGGGACTGACCGCCACCGAAGAGCGGGCGGAGGAAATAGTTGGGGTCCTGGAGGGACTCACGGATGACACGAGCCCGGACAACGCAGCCCCCGACCTACTGTGGGCCACTCACATGACCCAGTGGGCCTGCCGACTGGGCCGAGCGCGCCTGGGTGTTGGGGATGAGATCGGCGCGGTGGACGAGAGCACACGCTGCACCCTCGTGGGCGACCTGCGGGCGCTGATACAAAGGCAGGCTGCACTGTGGCCGCGCACGAGCCGGCCCGGCGGCCGTGCGGACTCGGGGGAACGCCTGGAGCGACTCGCGCACTGGATCGAGAGCGGCGGTAGCTCCGCCCTCTAGCAGGCGTGCAGGGACTGCTCGAGCACATCCTGCACCGAATCCAGCCAGCCCACCTTCAGCCCCTTGCGCACTCCATCCTCCAGCTCCTCCCAATCGCCCTGATTACGGCGCGGCAAGAGGACCCGCTTGATCCCCGCTGAGCGCGCGGCGAGCACCTTCTCCTTGACCCCCCCCACAGGCAGCACCAGGCCGGTCAGGCTGATCTCCCCGGTCATGGCCAGGTTGTTCCGGACGCAACGCCCACTGAGCAACGAGACGATGGCGGCGTACATAGCCACGCCCGCCGAAGGACCATCTTTCGGTACGGCCCCAGCGGGGATGTGCAGGTGGAGATCGGTCTGGTCGTCACCTGTAGCCTGCCAATCCGGATCAGCGTGGGCCCGCACGAGACTCCAAGCGGCCTGGGCGCTCTCCTTCATGACGTCCCCCAGCTGCCCCGTCAGGACGAGCTTGCCCTTACCGGGCATGGAGCTGGCTTCGATGAAGAGGATCTCGCCACCTACGGGGGTCCAGGCCAGCCCAGTGGCGACACCCGGGCGTCGCGTACGCCGAGCGAGCTCCTTCTCAAAGCGCCGATGGCCCAGGACGTCCTGCACGCCTTCGGCGTCCATGATGAGGGGCTTTCGTCGACGACCGGAGAAGGCCACGGCGGCGTGACGGCACAGGGAGCCGATCTCCCGCTCCAAGGACCGCACCCCGGCCTCGCGCGTGTAATAGCGGATCAGCTCCCGCACAGCGCTGGTCCGAATGCTGAAGGGCTTGGACTTGAGCCCCGCCTCCAGGATCTGGCGCTTCACCAGATAGCGCTTGGCGATCTGCAGCTTCTCCTCCTCGGTGTAACCGGGCAGGCGTAGCACCTCCAGGCGATCCCGGAGAGCCGGGTGTACCGAATCGAGCACGTTCGCCGTAGCGACAAACATCACGTCGGACAGATCAAAGGGCACGCCCAGATAGTTGTCCGTGAAGGCGTGGTTCTGTGCCGGATCGAGCACTTCAAGCAGGGCCGCCGCAGGGTCTCCGTGCATTCCTCGGCCCATCTTGTCCAGCTCGTCGAGCATGAACACCGGGTTGCGCGTCCTGGCACGCCGGAGACCGGACAGGATTCGCCCGGGCATGGCTCCCACGTAGGTGCGCCGGTGACCCCGGATTTCAGCCTCGTCGTGGACCCCGCCCAGGGAGATTCGCACGAACTCACGGCCCAGGGCCCGCGCCACACTCTGACCCAAGGAGGTCTTGCCAACACCGGGGGGACCCACCAGGCAGAGGGTGGGCCCATGGGTCTGCGGGTTGAGCTTGCGCACGGCCAGGAACTCAAGGATCCGCTGTTTGACGGGCTCGATCCCATAGTGGTCCTCGTCCAGGATCCTCCGCGCCCGTGTCAGGTTCAGCTGGTCGTCGCTGAAGGTCTTCCAGGGCAGCTCGATCGCCAACTCCAAGAACGAGCGGAGCATGGAGTACTCGGCCGCCTGCTCGGGGGTGCGCTCCAAGCGCTTGATCTCCTTGCGGAGCTCCCTATCCACGAGCTCGGGAAGCTGGAGGGCCTCAACGGCCGCCTTCATGGCGAGTATCTCCCCACTCTTGCCATCCTCCTCCCCCAGCTCGCGCTGAATGGTCCGCAACTGCTCGCGTAGAAAGTACTCACGCTGAGCCTCATCCATGGAGCCACGCGTCTCATCTCGGATCTTCTGGGAGATGGAGAGCACCTCCGCCCAATCACCCAAGACCCGATTGAGCTGGTCCAGCCGCGTGCCGAGATTCAGCTCCTCCAGCAGCTCCTGCTTCTCCGCAGGAGGGACGTCCACGAAGGTGCAGACCAGATCGGCCAGCATGGCCGGGGATTCGATGGCCTCAACGGCATGGGCCATCTCCTCAGGCGCACCAGGAGCCAACTCAAGCACCTCCGCCGCACGATCCTTCAACGCCATGAAGCTGGCTTCGATCTTGCGCGTCGCCGGCTCGGGAGGATCGAGCAGTTTCACCTCAGCAACGGGGTACGGCTCGTGTTGAATATACTTCTCCACCTTGAAACGCAGGCCACCCTCACAGATGGCGTGGTGTCGCCCATCCGGCGCCGTCCAATAGCGAACGATGTTCGCCACCGTCCCCATGGCGTAGAGATCGTCCGGGCCGGGGTGCTCAAGGTGCTCATCGCGCTGGAGGATCAGGCCCACTGGAGAGCCCTTCTTGGCCGCCGCCTGGATCGCGCGCACGGTAGCCTCGCGGCCCACCATCAGCGGCAAGACCACACCAGGAAAGAGAACCATGTTGCGAACAGGAACGATCACGACCTCTGTCGTTCCAAGCGGACTCGTCCGCGAGGGGGCTCGCTTCCTGGAGCCTCCGCGCCGGGAGTCCCCCGACTTGGATTTCTTGCCAGGGCGGCGGACCACCTTCTTTCCACGCGCCGAAGCCCTCTTCTTGGTTGTGCCCTTCTTGGTCTTCTTCTGGTTCCGCTTCAATGATCTGGCCAATCTTGTTCCTTTACAGTATTTGTTCGCCCAACTTTCCGTCCTCGTCCAGGCTGAGACAGCCTGCTCTCCAGAACGGAGCAGTATGCGGCAGGAGTGGTCCACGCTCAATGGTCCGTAGGGAGTGCTACACTCCCGCGCCCGCCCGCCCCCAATCTCATGAGAACACTCACCACGCTCGCCGTACTTCTGGCACCCCTGACCCTTTCCGGCTGCATGCAGGACACGAGTGAGGCTGGCCCAGTTGTCTACTTCAGCGCAATCCCCGACGACAACCGCTCGGGGCTCCAGGCACGCTACGATCTCGTCGCTCAGGCGCTGACAGATGAGCTGGGTGTGCGCTTCACTTACAAGCCCAGTACCGACTATGAAGCCTCGGTAGAGGCGTTCAAGAACGGGGATGTTCTCCTCGCCTGGTTCGGAGGCGTTTCAGGGGTGCGAGCCCGCCTGGCGGTACCCGGGGCCCAGGCCATCGCACAAGGGCGCGTGGATCCACAGTTTCGGACCTACTTCATCGCACACCAGGACCTGGGACTCGAGTTCAGCGCGGACTTCCCCATGGCTCTGCGTGGAGAGTCATTCACCTTCGGATCCCGAGGGTCCACATCGGGTCGCCTGATGCCTCAGCACTTCATCACGCAGGAAACGGGCCAGGGCCCCGAGGAGTTCTTCGGCCACCCCCCCCAATTCAGTGCGGGCCACGACCAGACCGCCCTGCAGGTGCAAGCCGGCTCTTTCGCTGCAGGCGCTCTGAACTACAAGACCTACGAGCGCATGGTAGGCGAGGGCACCATTGACCCCAAGGTCTGCCGCCACATCTGGACCACGCCCCCATATGCGGACTACAACTGGACCGCCCACCCTGCTCTGAACCAACTCCACGGAGAGGGCTTCGTGGAACAACTCCAGGCCGCCCTGGTCGCCCTGGACGACCCCGCTGTACTGAGAGCTCTCGACCGAGCGGAGGGTTTGATCCCAGCAGACAACGCAGCCTACGACGCCATTGAGGCGACCATGCGACAGACGGGGCTGCTGCGCTGAGTACCTCCCCCCCAGCTTTTGCCCTTCGCGGGGCCAGCGTCTCCTACGATGAGAGCCACGCATTGATCGGAGTGGATCTGGAGATCGCCCCCGGGGAGATCGTGGCCCTGGTGGGGCCCAGCGGCGCTGGGAAGACGACCTTGCTACGCCTCATGGCCGGCTCACTTCTGGCCGACGAGGGTACAGCCAGCTTCAGCGGAAAAGACCTCGCCCAACTCGCCCCCACCGCCCTGCGAGCAGCACGCAGCCGGATCGGGTTCGTTCATCAGGACCACTCGCTTGTGCCTATCTTCCGCGCGCACCAGAACGTGATAGCCGGCGCCCTCGGCCAGCGCAGCTTCTGGTCCGCAGCGCGCTCCATGATCCGCCCCACCACCGAGGATCTCGACCGCGCGCACCGACTTCTGGAGCGCGTGGGCATACCCGAAAAGCTCTGCCTGCGCACCGACTCCCTCTCGGGTGGCCAGCAGCAACGGGTGGCGATCGCACGCGCCCTGTTTCAGGCCCCCCTTGCCCTGCTGGCGGACGAGCCCGTGGCATCGGTGGATCCCACCCGCGCTCGCGCTGTACTCGCCCTCATGAAAGATGTCGCCAAGGAGCGCGGCCTGACCCTGGTCGCCAGCCTGCACGACATCCAGCTCGCACGGGAGCTCTTCCCGCGCCTGGTCGGTCTACGCGACGGTCGGCTGGTCTTTGACGCGCCCACGGCGCAGGTGCATGACGATGCCCTCGATGCCCTCTACCGCATCGAGGGCCCAGCCCCTCAAGCGGATGGATAGGCACCCCCCCAAGCCACCCCCTCGAGGCCTGATCCTGCTGGCAATCGGCCTGCTTGGGCTCCTGGCTGCCTTCTTCCTGGGGCTTCGCCCCGCTGGCCTGGTACCCAACGCGGGCGGCCTTGCGCTTGCCCGGGATTTCTTCTCGGCCGCCCTTGAGCCCGCCCTCTCGAGGCAGGGCCCCACCCTTGTCGCCCATTCCACGCCGTTCCTGGCAGAGTTGGCGTTCGCGGCCTTGCGCACGCTCATCTTCGCCGCAGCAGCCATGAGTCTGGCCCTCCTCGCGGGCCTGCCCCTCGGCATCCTGGCCTCTGAAACATGGTGGAGACGGTCCGCCTTCAGCAGCTCCCGGGTGACCGCCACCGCGCGTGGGCTGCAAGCCGCCGTCCGGGTCGGAATCGCACTCCTACGGTCGGTTCACGAGTTGATCTGGGCGGTGGTCCTCCTGGCAGCCGTCGGCATGAATACCTTCGGAGCCGTCCTCGCCATCGCCATCCCCTACTCGGGCACCCTCGCCAAGGTCTTCTCGGAGATGCTGGACGAGGCTCCCCGCCACTCGGCCAAGGCCATGGAGGGCATCGGCGTTCGCCCACTGAGCGTCTTCCTGTTCGGCCTCGTGCCCCGCGCCCTCCCCGACCTGATCGCCTACACCGCCTACCGCTTCGAGTGTGCCGTGCGTTCGGCAGCGGTGCTGGGCTTTTTCGGCTACCCCACCCTGGGTTACCACCTGACTCTGAGTTTCGGTGACGGCCGCTTCCGCGAGACCTGGACCACAATCTATCTGCTCCTGGGTCTGATCCTGTTTCTCGAGTGGTGGAGCACCGCCATACGCCGGCGGTTGGTCTCGTGAATCCGGCCCCCGCAACATCCCCTCAGGAAGAAGGGCACCCGGAGGAACCCAGCCGGCGCCTGCTTTGGTCCAGCGGCCTTGGAGCGCTCGGACTTGTGGCCTTCGCCTGGCTGAGCGGAGAGATCAACGTAGGCGGGTTCTTCGGCGCCAGTCGCGCCCGCAACCTGGAGCGCTTCCTGACCGAAGACGCCATCCCCTTCCCGCTGCGGGAGTCCGGCTTCACCTGGTCCGGTCTATGGGCCTGGGTCGTAGGCCAGTGGAGCTCTGCAGGGGGAGAGGCCACACTGACCACGCTCTGGATTGCGATTGCTTCCATGGCGCTGGCCGGAGCCGGCGCCCTGCTCGTTGCCCCCTGGGTGGCGCGTACGATCTCCACGCGAGAGCCATTCCTGCAGAGTGGTCCCAGCGGGGCCGGTTGGATCTGGGCTTCTCGAATCGCCCGCCTGGTGTGCATCCTGGCCCGCGCCCTGCCCGAGTACATCCTGGCCTTCCTTTGGGTGGCCGTCCTGCCGGGCAGCGCATGGCCTGCCGTGCTGGCACTCGCCATGCACAATGGCGGGATTCTGGGCCGCCTCTTCGGCGAGACCCTGGAGAATCTGGAACGCCGCCCCTTGCAGGCCTTGCGAACCCTGGGAGGCAGTCGCGGCCAGATAACAGCCCTGGCGGCAGTACCTGTGGCCTTACCGCGGTTTCTGCTCTATTTCTTCTACCGCTTCGAGACCTGCGTGCGCGAGGCCACGGTCCTCGGCATGCTCGGCATCGTCTCCCTCGGCTATCAGATCCAGGACGCGCGCAGTCGGCACGCCTATGACGATATGTTGTTGCTTGTGGGATTCGGTGTACTGCTCGTGCTCATGGCCGACCTCACCTCCCACGGGGTACGAATCTGGCTCAGGCGCGAAGCACCACGCTAGGCGCCGTAAGAGTTGATTAAGGGTGGCGACCCAAGCGTGGCGGCCCCTAGGATACGCCCCCTCGGCTGACCCCGAGTCACCACCCGATGAGCGAAGCCGTTATTTCAATCCGGAATCTGGTCAAGTGCTATGGAAAGATACGGGCACTCGACGGCTTCGACCTGGACATACCTCCGGGGCCCGTCGGTCTCTTGGGCCCCAACGGCTCGGGCAAGACCACGCTCTTGAAGTTGCTCATGGGCCTGCTCGTCCCCACCGACGGTGAGGCCACGGTCCTGGGCTTCCGGCCCACCCAACGCCGGGATCGCCTCTCCGTCCGCACCGTGGTGGGCTACATGCCCGAAGGGGACTGCATCCTGCCCGGGATGAGCGCCATTGAGTTGGTATCGACGCTTGCCCGCATTACAGGGCTGCGCACGGAGGACGCCATGACCCGCGCCCACGAGGTCCTCGACTACGTCCAACTCGACGAGGAGCGCTACCGGCCGACCGACGGTTACTCCACTGGCATGAAGCAGAGACTCAAGCTGGCCCAGGCCCTGGCCCACGACCCCCAGCTGCTCCTCCTCGACGAGCCCACCAACGGCCTAGACCCCAAGGGGCGGCGGCAGATGCTCGATCTGGTGGAGGATCTCGGCCGCACCCAGGGCAAGAACATTCTCCTCTGCTCACATCTCCTCCAGGATGTGGAACGCACGTGCGACCATGTGGTTGTCCTCAATGATGGAGGTGTTGTCGAGCAGGGCGAGGTAAGCGAGTTGACCGCAGCCAAGGGCGCCCTCCTGCTGGTGGAAGTCGAAGGCGAGTCGGCCCACTTTATCGACCACCTGCAGTCGGCCGGCTTGCAGACCAGCGAGGGGACGGAGGGCGGCTTGCGCATCCAATGGCCCGATGCCGCCCCCGACGCGGATCGCGTCTTTGAGTTGGCCGAGCAGGCTGGAGTCGCCATAACCCAACTCCGACAGCAGCGCTCGAGTCTGGAAGATGTCTTCTTGCGCGCCGTGGGTGTCGTACCCGACGCTGGCTCCGATACCGACGCTTCGCCCCCGCAGGGGCATGGTGACGACCTTCTGGAGACACAACAGTGAGGGCCTCTACGCATACGGAGGTCTACCGGCCCTTCAGCGGTTCCCTGCGCGAGCATCCACGCCGCTGGATAACCATCGGCGTCTCGTCCGCCAAGCAGGGATTCAAGCGCAAGCTCCCAGCCCTGCTCCTCTTCACCCCGGTGGCCATCGGCTGTGTCATCGCGTGCTTCAGGGTCTACTTCCGCTTTCAGCTTCTCTCGGGGGAGCTCGTCAACATCAGCTCACCCGGGGCCGCAGGGATCACACTCATGGTGACGGAGACTCTTGGGGACGTCGTCAGCAACATATTCACCTACACCCAGGGCATGGCCTTCTTCACATTGATGATCGTTGCCTGGTACGGAGCGGGCCTGATAGCGGAGGACCGCCGACTGGGGGCCAACCTGCTCTACTTCTCGCGCCCGATCTCCCGATTGGACTACCTGCTCGGAAAAGGCGCGGGGGCAGCATTCTTTGGCTTCCTGGCCCTGACCCTGCCCTGCCTGCTTGTCTGCAGCGTAGCCACGTTCACCTCTCCGGAGTGGAGCTTCATCGTGGAGGAGTGGGTCTCCATACTGAAGGTCATCCTGTTCAGTGGCATCTGGGTCGGCACGGTCACGGTGCTGGTTCTGACCATTTCCAGCCTCGTCGACCGCAAGTCCCATGCACTCATCGGGATCATCGGAGCCATCGTATTGAGCAGTGGGGTCAGCACGGTGCTCGCGCACCTGCTCAATGAGAACTCGTTCTCCCTGCTCAATCTGTTCCAGAATTTCGAGCGACTGGGCGAGTGGATGTTCGACCGCTGGAAGCCTACCCGTAAGGTAACCATCACCCAGACCATTGCCGCCCTTGGATGCTTCTGGACTCTATGCCTATTCATCCTCGCCACTCGAGTCCGCAAGCTGGAGGTGGTGGCGTGAAGCCCATTATTACTGCGACAGAGCTGGGCCGCTGGTATGGTGAGGTCATCGGCCTCAACGATCTCAATGTGGAGATCCTCCCTGGCATCACGGGGCTGGTGGGCCCCAATGGTGCTGGAAAATCCACCTTCATGAAGCTGCTGGTCGGTGAAATGCGACCCTCGAGCGGCACTCTGGAGGTGCTGGGGCACACGCCCTTCGCCAACGTGGAGCTCTACCGTCAGTTGGGATTCTGCCCCCAACAGGACGCGCTTTACGATCACATGACTGGGCTCCAGTTCGTGACCCACTGCATGCGTCTGGCTGGTCTGAACCACAGCGATGCGAAGTCCGTGGCCACACGCGCCTTGCAGCGGGTTCACCTTGAGAACGCGATGAACAGGTCGGTGAGTGGCTACTCCAAGGGCATGCGGCAGAGAACCAAGCTGGCCCAGGCCTTTGCGCATACCCCCAAGCTGATCATCGCCGACGAACCCCTGACTGGGCTCGATCCGGTCGCCCGCCATCAGGTTCTCGAGCTCTACCGGGAGCTTGGCGACTCTGGAACGAGCCTGATCATCTCCAGCCACGTGCTGCACGAGGTGCAGAGCCTCACCCCACGCATCGTGCTGATCCACAGGGGGCGCCTGCTCGCCCAGGGCCCCGTTGAAGAGGTGCGGCAACTTCTGTCCCGTCACCCCCGCAAGGTTCACCTCAGGGCGCGTGAGCCCCGCGCCCTCGCCCGAGCCCTTCTCGAACTGCCCCACGTCCACAGCGCCACCCTTGAGGAAGCTACCGGGGACCTACACATCGAGACACGTGACATTCGTGCCTTCCACTCTGACCTGCCCGCCCTCGCCAGCCGTACCCGCTCTGGCATTGCAAGCCTTGAGAGTTCCGATGCCAGCCTGGACGCCGTCTTTGACTATCTGGTGGGCTGACCATGAAGCACTTTCTTCGCACCGCCTGGCTCCTGTCCCGCCTTCAGATACGTTCGTTGGTGCTCTCCCGCCGAATGCTCTTCTGCCTGCTCTTGGCCTTCGCGCCCATCGTGATTGCATGGATCGCGGGGGCTATGGAGCACGCCTCTGAGATTGTTCCCTTCATAGGGATGTTCCTGGTGCTGCAGGTGGTCGCTCCCTTGATCTCCCTGACCGTGGGCTCTTCGGTCGTCACTGAAGAATTGGAGAATCGCACGATCACCTACGTCTTCACCCGGCCCACCAACCGTGCCGCTTTCTTCGTGGGCAGGCTGATGGCAAGCACGGTGGTGAGCACGATCCTGCTGAGCCTCTCCAGCCTGGGTGTGATCTGGGCGTCCACCTACACCAGGGAGGGAGCCGCCAACCTGAAACGGGTCGGGCGCCGCAGGGGCGCTCAGGAGATGGTCGAGATCGTACGTGACCTGCCTGAGGGACTGGCCACCGGCCTGATAGCAGCCGCTGCCGCGGCGGCCATCATGTACACCCTCATCAGTGCAGGCCTGGGGGTCTTCTTTCGACGCGCCATGATCCTGTCGCTGGGATACACCTTTGCCATCGAGGGCTTTCTCGCCAATATCCCGGGCTCCACCCAGAAGCTCTCTGTCCAGTTCTACCTGCGAAGCCTCCTGACAGCTGCGCCCGATAAGAGCGGGTCGATTCTTTCCGACATCCCGATTCTGTCAGAACTCACCCTCTACACAGGGCCTGAAGCCCTTGCGCGCCTAGCCGCGGCCTATCTGATATTCCTCCTCATCGCCGCAGTAGGCATACGCAGGCGACAGTACATGCTGACCTCCTAGAGCCACGGCCTTGCCCACGGCAGTGGACAGTCGCCCCGGTAGGAGGGCACAGGGCAGGCCTCAGGGCACCCGGGACGCCCGGAAAAGGTGTTGAGCAGGGTGGCACGCTTCGTGCTCAAGGGATGGCCTACCCCAGCGCTTACCCAAGGAGAACCCATGTTGAAGTCCCTACGCCTACCTGCCCTCGCCTGCGCAGCCCTGCTGTGCATTTCCCCCCTGGCCTCAGCCGGCCGCACGGGCTCCAAGTCCTGTGGAGCAGTCTCCCGCTGTGGTACGCCCTCCTTGCGGTTGGGCGGCAACATCGGCCTGCGCCTGGGCAAGACCCGCGTCAGCATCGGCTTCGGGCAACGCCGCAGTGTGAGCTGCTGCCGCACGCAGCCTGGCCACTACCGCACGGTCTCAGAGAACATCTGGGTCCAGGGCGCGCCCATCCAGACGTGGGTCCCCGCCCGCTACGAGTGGCGTCAGGATGGCTGCAGTTCCGTGACGCAGGTCCTGGTGCAACAGGGCTACTTCCGCACCGATTACGGCCCCGGGCACTACGAGACCCGCACCAGGCGGATTTGGGTACCAGCCCAAACCGTCTGCGGCATGGGCCGACATAGGCACTAGCCTCAGGGTTCCCCCAGCCAGCGAGCTCGCCTGAACCGGCGGGCTCGCTGCTTTCAGTTCTCTTCGCCGTACTCCAGGAGCAGGGTCTGATCAGGGCGTGGGTTGAGGTCCCATCCACCAAGATCCTGGGGCTTCAAGCCCTCACGCAGGACGCCCGGGTTCTTCTCGCGGTAGAGCCGCAGGGCCCCCAGACCTCCGGGAAACCAGACGCCGTCCAAAATGGTCGGGTGGTAACGGCTGAAGAACTCAGGGGGAACGGTCTTGTCGTGGCCGGGAGAGGTGGCCTGGGGCAAGGGGTCCCGTAGGGCCACTTCCCGCGTAACAAGGCCATTGCGATCATAGACCCGCAGGCCCGAGTAGAAGCCAAGAGCACCTACAGCCCCATACACCACCGAATCTCCGGGCTCCGCCAGGTGCTTCAGGGCCTTCCCTATATCCGCGAACTCGTTGGCTTGCTCACGCATGCGATACCACTGCCCCCACTCACTACGCTCCAGGGCCTGGGGCGTGTTGTGACGGAACCCGAACGCCGTGCGCCAACGCGCGGGGAAGATATCCCGATCAAAGGCGGCGGGCAGGACCAGCCCGCAGCAAACGAGGGCGTAACCCGCAGCCGCCACGGGACTGCCCTGCTCCTCAAGGCCACTCAACCCCGCGCACAACAGCAGGGCCACAAAGGGCAGTGCCGGGACAAGAAAGCGTCCAAAGGCCATGAAGTCCCCGCCGGTAAGAACCACGTGCAGGGCTGTGCCCAACACGACCCCCAACACGGGACCCAGGTGCCGCTCCCGCCAGCAGCGTGCCGATCCGAGAGAGATAAAGGCCAGCAGCACACCCGGAAAGACCAGCATGAAGTGCATCAGGTAGTTGTAGCCACGCTCGGCGGCCCGCATGGATATGCCCACCTTGGCCCGTGCCGTATTCGGCAGCCAGTCCCCGTAGAAACCGTAGCGCCAGGCCACGTGGAGAGTCCAAACCACGACCAGGGCCACGGTGGCCGACAGCAAGGTCTTGAAACGGCTCTTGTCGCCACCTGCCCAAACCCCGCCCAGGGCCGGACCGAGAATCCAGGCCACCCACCAGGCGCCGTCCGCCCGCAGGAGAACAACCAGGGCGCCCACGGTGAACACCTTGATGCCCCACCGAGCACGGGGCTTCGACCAGGTCAGCGCAAAGAGCCAGAAGACCGCGGCACAGAAGGCCATGGTCGCCATTCCGCCCGTACTCCAGACGGCCAGGGGCGGGAGACAGCCGAGGAACAGGGCCCCGCCCACCAGCGCGACGGGCCCGGTCGCAATGGAGCGCGAGGCATAACGGGCCCAGCCGGCCAACAGCAGGACGGCAGAGGTCAGTCCCAGGACCTGGGAGAGGCCCTCGGGCGGGACCCCAAGTCGGATCCCCACGCCCATGAGAATGGCCCACAGGAACTCGCTGTAGCCTTCGACGGGAGGTGCATCCCCCGGGTGGTACACCAGTCCGAGTCCCTCGGCCCAGTTCAGGGCGTAGCGAAACGTGATGAACGCATCGTCGGTGACGAAGGCGAATTTCCACGCCAACCAGCCCAGCGGCAGCAGGGCGGCGAGAAAGGTCAGAATGCGCAAGTTGCGCGGGGCAGCGCCAAGGGGCGGGGTCGGCGGGTCCACCTAGCTCGTCACTCCTCCGACTTCCAGGGAGTAGATCTCGGGCAGATGTCTGGCCAGACAGCGCCAGCTGCGGCCCTCGTTGAGGCTACCCCATATCTCGCCCTGACTCGTCCCTACGTAGACGCCCAGGGGGTCATGGGCATCGTGGGCCAGGGCCTGACGCTTGACGCTCCAGTAGGCGTGCGCGCGGGGCAACCCGCGATCCTGACGCACCCACTTCTTGCCCCCGTCCTGTGTGCGGTACAAGCCCGGCTGCCCCTTGGGAGCGGTGCGAGACCAGGTGCGGCTGCCGTCCAGGGGGAAGACCCACGCAGCGTCGGGGTCCCGTGGGTGAGACAGGATGGCAAAGCCCACATCGTCGATCCCCTTGGGCAGATTGGAACCCACCCACTGCCAGTGACCGTCTTCGCGATCCATCCGGTAGACCCCCGTGCGACCCTGCTGCCAGAGTCGATCAGGATCCGTGCCGGCCATCACAAGCAGGTGTGGGTCCTGGCCAAACTCCTGCTCTACGTCTTCCAGTTGCTGTTCACGCTCCTCAAAGGAGCGCACCGTGCCCGCGTTGACAGTGTTCCATGAGCGCCCCGCATTGTGGCTCTCGAGAACTCCTCCAGCTGAGAGGGCAACGTAGAGGTGGTCCGCATCGCGTGGGTCCACGCGAATGGAATGCAAGGTCGGCCCATCCGGGGTGCTGTCCTCGTATCCGCCGGTCCAGCGATCAAGCAGGGGGTGATTGTTGAGGCCGGCCACCGGACGCCAGGTGCGACCCGCGTCCCGGGAGCGGAACAGACCCTGGGGGGAGGTGCCGGCGTACCAGACGTCTGCCTCTTGGGGATGACCCGGGCTGAGCCAGAAGATGTGGTGAACCCGACGCTGCTGCAGCCCTTTCGCGGCCTCGCCAAAGGCGGGCGACTTGCGGCTCACTTTGTAAGTACGACCACCATCCTCCGAGTAGCGCACGTGCGCGCCGTGCTCTGGATCGAGGGCCGTCATGAGGACCTTCTTGGGTGCGCGCGGGTCGGCCACGACGTGATGCACGATGGTCCCCAGGCCCTCGGTGCCCACCACATCAAACTCCTTCCGCTCCGCATCGCTGCCCACGACGAAGGCGCCCTTGCGAGTCCCTACCAGGAGCCGGACGCGCCCCTTCTTGGGCCGGGGAACGCGCAGCTTGTGCTTGGGCTGGGATAGGGAGGGCGTCATACTGAGGGGCGCGGGAAGGACCAACTCTCGCTCCCTATCCTACAGCCCCGAGCCCTAGGCTCCCAGCCTTTCCAGCCTTGCGCAGGCCTCGTCCAAGTCCGCGTCCTCCTTGGCAAAGCAGAACCTCAGCCAATCCTCGCCCTGTGGCCCCGAATAGAAGGCCGCTCCGGGGACCGAGGCCACCCCACAGCGCTCAAGCAGGGAGAAGGCTGCCTCTTTCGAGTTGCTGCAGTTCAAGGCAGCCGAGCGCGCCAGCATGTAGTAGGCGCCCTCAGGCTGGATCGGATCCAAACCCGCGGTGCTGAGAGCGCCGAACAGCCGCTCGCGCTTGGATGCGTAGTCCGCCCGCATCTCTTCGAAGAAGTCCGGAGGGCTCGCAAACCCCGCGGTCACGCCATACTGCAGGGGCGTCGGTGCACAAATGTAGAACACGTCATGGACCAGCGCGATGGCCTCGGCCATAGCCGGGGGGGCCACCGCGTACCCCAGTCGCCAACCCGTGATACTGAAGGTCTTGGAGAGGCCCATGATGGTCACCGTGCGCGGACCCAGGTCCGCAAGAGCCGCGGGAGACAGGTGCTCCCGGCCCTCGTACCGAATGTACTCGTAGATCTCGTCGGTGATAACGAGCAGGTCACGCTCCCGGGCCACCTCTGCCACGCACTCGATCTCCTCCCGGCGCAGCATGTGGCCACTGGGATTACCCGGGGTGCAGAGCAGGATCGCACGCGTGTTGGGGCGCAGGCTGGCCCGCAGGGAGTCGGCGTCCAGCAGGTACTCGGGTTCGTTGAGAACGAGGGAGTGCACCTCGACCCCGGCCACCCGGGCGGCGTTCACGTGGTAACCATAGTGCGGCTGAGGGATCACCAGTCCATCCCCCGGATCGAGTAGAGCGTGCAAGGTGCAGGCGAAAGCCGCTGCAGAGCCCGTCGTAACGACAATCTCAGAGCGCGGATCCGCAGCGATGCCGTTGTCGCGCTCGAGCTTGGTCGAGATGGCCTGGCGCAGGCGCAGGATGCCCTCGCAGGGTGAGTAGATACTCTTGCGGTCGAGGATCGCCTGGATGGCGGCATCCCGAACCAGAGGCGGGGTGGGAAGATCGCAGATTCCCTGCCCCAGGTTGATCCCACCGACCTCCATGCAGCGCCGGGTCATGGCGCGGATATCGGATTGGGCCAGCTCGTGAAGGCGCTTGGAGATGGACGTGCTCATGATGGGAGCATGGCCTCGATGGGGCCTGAATTCAAAGACGCACAGGCATCCCTGCGCCCTATCCGCTAGAACGGACCCATGCTAGCGGACGCCATCCTGCCCGACCCTCCGCCCCTGGATCTCCGTTTCCGCAGGGGGCTCAGCCTACTGCTGGTGGCCTGTGCCATCTCAGGCTGCGGGGCCCCACCACGACCGCCCCTTCCGGTCGGCGAGGATTTGCCTGAACGCTTCGCGGATCTGACGCCCAAACCCTCGCGCAATCGATTCACCTTCGAAGGGCGAGCGAATCCTCCCCCGCCTCCACCCCCCACTCCCGGTTCGCGTGAGGATGAAGCAGCCCGCCCCGAGGCTACGCAGAGGCAGGCAGCCCTACGCATGCGCCTGCCTGAGAGCGAGTCCTTCGTCCTGCACGCCACCCTGCCCTTGCCGCAGGGATTGACGGCGGATGCCCTTCGCTTTGAAGTCCGCGATCAATCTGATGAGTCCACTTGGACGCGTGCCCAGGCTGAGATCGTCACCCGCTACCCCACTGGCGAACCCGAGGTCGTTGAGTTGGCCGCCCGACTCCAACGCCCCCAGGGGGGGCAGGCCGGCCAGTGGCAGACCTTCGACGTCCGGGTTGCCGACCCACCGCTTCCCGGGACCCAACCCGGCGCGACCTGGGAGGACGGGGCAGCATGGCCCGAGGCGCTCGAGCTGCGCTGCCGGGATGTCCATGGACACCTCTATCACGCACGCCTGGCCGGACCCCAAGCGCACCGAACCGTTCTGGCCTCGGGCGTGGCCTACGAGCGGATACGCCTGTACGCGACCCTTCTACCAGACGCTGAGGCCGTCACCGCCGACCCGCCCGCCCTGCCACACCTCATGGGAGTGCACGCCTACCTCACCCGTCGGTCGGGGGACGAGCGCATTTCACTGGACCTGAGAGTCAACAATGGCGCGACCTCCGGGTCCTCCGAACCGACAGCCAGCGAGTCCAATGCTGGAATCGTGTACTGGGATTCTCTGGAGCTGGTTCTACCTCGGACCTGGAGCGCCTCCTCCCTTGTGCGCGATCCGTTCCTGGGAGAGAGTCGAAAGGATGGAGAGCACAGGGTCGTGCCCCTGGTCAAGCCCCTGCCCGGAGGCGCCCTGCACATGATGGGACCTCAGTCCCAGTTCCTACGGCGGCTGACCCTGCACAGCCCCAACTCCCAGGCCCCCCGCGACGAGCACCCATCGCTGTCCGGCCTCGCATTCTGTCAGGCTGGTCCCGGCATGTGGTCCTGGTGGAACCCGCAGACATCCCGCTACTTCCCCCAGCGCACCCCGCTGGCCCGCTGGGACACCTACAGGAGGAACGGACAGCTTGGCCAGGCCGCCCTGGAGGAGCGCATCCGCACCGAGGTTCACCGACTGCGCACGCTGCTGACCAGCGGCAAAGAGCAGCCCGGCCTACTGAGTGGCCCCCTCATGGGATGGGCCCACCCGCTGGGCGTGTCCATCCAGGGCATGACCGGCGGGTCTGGGATCGAACCCATCGTAGGCCAACGAACCGTTGCTGCCGCCGACGCCCGTGGGGTGGAGGCGCTGATGCTGCGGCACCGCATGCACGCCTGCCGGCAACCGGATGCGCAATGGAACCGCCTGGGACAACCCGTTGGACCAGAGCTCTGGCGGGGCAAGAAGGAGCGCGTGCCCTTCGACTTCCGCACGAACGCCAACATGGTGCCGCGCGCCTTCAAGCTACCAGCGCGCGGTGGGCCAGCCGCCTCGGATCAGGTCGAGGCGGTCTACAAAGCCGGTCTGCGACCGCCCTACGATCGAGGAACACCAGCCAAGACCGAGGGGCGTATCCCAGGGCAGAATGATGCGCTCCTAGCCTGGTGGCCCCACGACGGGCAACACATGGTGCGCTACACGTCCGCACCCAAGGCCTTGGTGTGGTTGGCCAATGACGCCCTCGCACGGGACTCCATCCTCCATGCCGCAGAGCTCTTCCACCTGGCCTTTCACGGCGGTCGACATGCCGTCGAGAGTTGGTCACCGGGGGCAACCCTGCGGGTCTACGAAGGACTAGCCGACAAGCATCCCGGACACGGACTACCCATCGGACGTGACCAGGCTTGGGGCATAGACGTGGCCTGCGCCGCCTACAGTTGCGCTGCGCCATCCTGGAGACAAGCGCACGCCACCTGGTTGATTCGCATCGCCCAGCTCCTCCTCGACGGGGCCATGTCGAGCGGCATCGTCCAACGACAGGTCAACCCCAAAGTCCTCGGTGCTCGCCATGCGTCCAGCCAGACTTTTGAGTCCCACTTTCTTCTGCACGCCGAGCGCTGTTTGATTGAATCGGTTCTGGAAGGCGTGGACCCAGAGCGGTCCACGGCCTTGCTTCAACTACACCATCGGGCCCTTGATTTTCTGTACTGGGGCCCGGTCTGGAGCGACCCCCGTCCGACCCTACACAGTGAGACGCCCCTGGCCGGACCACGCTGGCACTTTGCCGTCGCCCCAAAGGAGGGCTTTGAAGCTGCCCCCTACTGCGACGCTTCACGTTGGGGCGAGGACTACCTTCCCCGCGATGGACTGGACCTCGGCGTAGAGACCCGCTACGGCTGGGGGCCTCTACAGTACGCACTGAGTCGCCCCGCCAAAGGCGAAGCCGGGGGACTGGAGAGCCGCTATCTCACCCGAAGCCTGGATCTTGGAGTGCCCAGCCCTGACGTTCACTCTCGGGTCCGGGGCCTCTTCAGGAAGGCTGGAAAGGAGAGCAGTGATCATTCTGGCAGTTGGGCCGGTTATGTTGGAGTCCTGCAGAACCTGGGGGTCCTGTAGCACGTCCCCTTCTGGGGCAATAGCCATAGCGCCCTCCCCGTCCCCCTCCAACGCCCTGGTACGCGCATGTACTAATATAGAGAAAGGCTCAGGCTCAGGAATATCCGGTATCCTCACATTGGCCGTCATAACCCCAATCGCCAAATAGACATGCCCCTACAGCCCTACCTCATCCTGTTTGCTGCCGCTTCCATGGCGTGCCCACTTCTCGCCAGTCAGGAGCCGCAGCCCTTCATGGGACAACCCGTGCCGGGCCTGTCAACCGGAGAGCGCGACCTGTTCCTCTTGGGACAGCTTGACTTCCTGACCCCGCTCACGACACAAGATGGATTGGGGCCCATTTTCAATGAACCTGCCTGTGCAAGTTGTCACAACCACCCCGGAGTGGGTGGCTCCGGCACGCGGGTAGTGACCCGCTTCGGAAAGGCCGCCAGCGGTGGAGCGCCTTTTGACCCCTTGGCAGGCCTGGGGGGCTCGCTGCTCCAGGACCAGTCCGAAGACCTGCAGTGCCGCGAAGTGGTGCCGCCGGAAGCGACCGTCACCGCCCTGCGCAAGACGCCCATCGCGTTTGGTAGCGGCCTGCTGAGCGAGGTGCTGGACGCAGACATTGAAGCCAATGCTGTCAACCAACCTCCGGGCCTGTCGGGCTTCGTGAGCTACGTCGGCGACGCCACCCAACCCGGGGGCCCGCTGCGCCCTGCACGTTTTGGTTGGAAGGGTGACGCCCTGAACGCCATCGCGTTCTCCATCGGAGCCGGCCTCAACGAGATGGGTCTGACCTCACCTTTTGCGCCTACCGAGAATGCACCCAATGGCGACCAGAACCTGCTGGCCGCCTGTGATTCGGTAGCAGACCCCGAAGACAAACCCGACGCCAATGGCATCACCCACGTGCAGCACTGGACCACGTTCCAGCGCCTGCTCGCCGCGCCAGCTCAGACACCCCGCAGCGGCATGACGGGCGAGGTTGTGTTCAACACCGTGGGCTGTGCGGGCTGCCACGTACGCGACTACGTCACCGGCGCCGCTGTCGAACCCAGCCTCTCTGGCGTGGCCATCAAGCTCTACTCCGACTTGCTCGTGCACGACATGGGTACTCTCGGCGACGGCATCGTCCAGGCCAACGCCAGCGAGACCCAGATGTTCACGCGCCCCTTGTGGGGCCTGGCACTACGTAACTCGTTCCTGCATGACGGGCGCATTGCCGGGGGCACGTTCCACGACCTGATGGTGGCCACAATCGCCGCCCACGACGGGGAGGGCGCGGCATCCCGAGACGCCTTCAACAACCTGCCTGCGGGCGATCAGGCCGACCTGGTGGACTTCCTGCAGTCACTGGGGCAGACCGAGTTCGACTACGAGCTGGACAATGACCTGGATGAGTTCGACTGGTTCTTCCTCCAGCCCTGGCTGACCGGGCCGGGTGGCACAATTGGACCCGACGACGACCAGGCCATCGCCGACCTGGACGCCGATGGTGATTTTGACCTGACCGAGTTCGGCGCACTGCAACGCGCCTTCACGGGTCAGGTGGCGAGTCCCCCGCCAGCCCCCGAACCCGTCCAGACACTCCTCCACCTGAGTGTCCACTCAGGTGGCAACACGGTGTGGGTCTCCCCCGGCGCACCATTCACCTATCAGGTGCGCGCCACGCTCTCCAATAAGCAAACCGACGGACTCGCCATGGTCAGCTTTGACCTGGCCTTCGACGGTGGAGCACTGGCCCCCGTCAGCCCCCCCCAGGACGGGAGCATGAGCCAGTTCGTAAGCCCCAGCGGCCTGTGCAACCCGGCCGGCTTTGGCGGCACGCCCATTGCGGGTACCCTGATCCAGGTGGGTGGTGCCATGAACACGATTGCCAACACTTTCGCACCGACGCCTTCGGGCACCGTGGTTGGGAACGTCGCCCAACGCGGCTCCTGGGCTACGCTGGCAACCGGAACCGCGGTGGCGCCGAGCACACCTGGCACCTACACGTTGCACCTGACCAACCCCGTGGGTAACGCCCTCCAGAAGAACGTCAGCGGTGGAGCCTTCTCCCCCGTCGTTGCCTTGGGAACCGGAACCGTCCGCGAGCTGACCGTGGTCGTGGAGGCCTGCGCGCCATCCAACTACTGCACCTCCAAACCCAGCTCTTCGGGCTGCAACCCGCTCATGCAGTGGAAGGGCCGACCCTCCGCATCGGGCCCCAACAAGTTCCACCTGCGCGCCAGCGCGGTCCAAGGTGGCGAGGCAGGCCTGTTCCTGTTCAGCCTGACCCCAGGCAATACGCCGTTCTACGGGGGAACGCTGTGCGTCGGAGGCAGCATCAAGCGTACACTCGTGAGCACAACCGGAGGCACCAAGGGCCTCTGTGATGGGAGCCTGGACTTCCACATGACTCAAGGCTTCATGGCCGCACGCGGACTCACCCCCGGCACCATCGTGTACGCCCAGGGCTGGTTCCGCGACACCCTGCAGACGGACGGTACCGGAGTCGGCCTGACCGACGCAATCAGCTTCACCATCTGCCCCTAGTAACACAGCGCCCTCTAGACACCCATGCTCCAAACCCATAAGCCAACCGCCATGGTAAGACCCCTCGCCCTCCTCATCTGCGCCGGCCTCACAGCCCAACTCACCCACGCCCAGATCGGCTGGGCCAGCTTCACCAAGGACAACAGCCGACTCAATGCGAGCAGCGGCTCGGTGATGAACGACAGCGAAGAGAAAGACTACGCCTGGGGCGACCTGGATCAGGACGGCTGGACTGACCTGGTCATCGTGCGCAAGACCCCGTACACCAACCCCGGGGGCAAGGTCAACGTGCTGCTCATGAACGAGGGCGGCGTCCTCACCGACCGCACGGCGCAGTATGCCGCGAACTCAAGCATCGCGGGCGACAACGGATTCAAGACGGGAACGAATGACCGTGATGTAGCCATCGCGGACGTCAATGGAGACGGCTGGCTGGACGTGATCACCGCTGCCGCGATCGCCCCCAATCAGCCCAAGCATATCTCCCACCCGCGCGTCTACATCAACCAAGGTGACATGGGCGGTACCTGGATGGGGCTACGCTATGAGGACGCGCTCATTCCGGATTTTGGGACCTTCCCCAACTTCTGTGCCGTGGCAGTTGGAGACCTCACCGGGGACGGCTTCCCCGACCTGTACTTTGCCCACTACGAGCAGTCCGCCCAGGTTGACCTCAATGACAAGCTGTTGGTGAACGACGGCACGGGCAGCTTCTCCGATGAGAGCAACGCGCGCATGACTTTCGCCATGCTGGATTCCAGCTTCGCGGTATCCGCCACGATCGCTGACATGAATGGCGATGGACACAACGACGTCGTCAAGGATACGGCCCTGGGCTCCACCGGAGCTGCAGGCCCGAGAGTCATCATCGACTACAACAATCCTTCCAACGTGGGCTTTTTCAGTATCTACGACGAGGCCTACTCCGGCGCCCCCTACCACGCCAACGTGGGCGACCTCAACAAGGACGGCAAGCTGGACATGGTCATCAGTGACGATGCCGCCGACCGCTACCTGCTCAACAAGGGCAACGATGCCCTGGGTCGAGTCAATTGGAGCGCTGCCTACACCTACAACACCGACGACGGATTCGGAAGTAACAACATCATCCGCGACCTGAACAACGATGGATGGGGCGATGTTCTGATCTGCGATGTGGACGTCGACATCCCCGGTTGCAGCAGACGTATGCACGTGTACCACAACAAGGGCGGCAGCGTAGGCGGAAACGTCACCCTGAAGGAAGAGTCCGGTGGCGGCTATACGGGCCTGACAGGCATCACCACCAGCGATCTGGTTGGAATGCATGACGTGGCCGTCTTCGATGTGGATAACGATGGCGACCTCGACCTGGTGCTCGGAGACTGCAACGGTACAAATCTATTCGTCAATGACCTCAACCAACCCGGAGGTCCCATCGGAACGAACTACTGCGGACCTGCCGTCCCGAACTCCAGTGGATTCCCGGCGGTAATGGGCGCAACGGGATCTGATCAGGTAGCCGCGAACGACGTCACGCTTACTGCCTCGATACTGCCAACCAATCAATTTGGCTACTTCCTGACCTCCCAGACCGCTGGCTTCATCGCCAACCCCGGGGGCGCCCAGGGCAACCTCTGCCTGGGCGGCA
>PVBE011677675.1_pt1 | contig 21997 bp, 19 predicted proteins | sample 1631181 | NCBI WGS metagenome assembly PVBE01 (sample SAMN08397723, study PRJNA350692) | Marine metagenome, whole genome shotgun sequencing project. | isolation source: water | place: Pacific Ocean | collected 2012-04 | reverse complement strand
TCGTATTCGTCAATGGCCACCAGCCGGCCCAACGCCGTCAGCGTCTCGTCGATGCTGCCGGCCTGTTCCGGGATCAGCAGTACCCGGTAGTTCTGCTGGTTGTTGGCCAACTCCTCGCCGAAGCGGTCGAGGATGCGCCCGCGCGGTGGTGACAGCAGGCGAAAGGAGATGCGGTTTTCCTCGGCCAGCACGCGATAGCGGTCGGCCTCTAGCACCTGCAGATAATAGAGCCGGCCGACCAGGGTGGAGAACAACAGTGCCGTGCCGCCCGACAGCAGCACGGCGCGCCGGCTGAAGACCTTGTACCGGTCGGTGTCGTGCCTCATGCCTGGGCCTCCTGCACCAGCACCCGGGCCGAGCGGGCAAACAGCCAGGACAGCACCGGGTAGAGGGCGATGGTCAGGAAGGCCTGCACGGCCACCGGCAGGGGATCGATCAGGCTGACGTGGTAAAGCGCCGCCAGCAGCCACATCACCGCCGCCGTGGCCACGGCGATCAGCATGAAGCCCCACCATTCGACTGCGAACGACTTGCCCAGCAGCGCGCCACGCTGCGAGCGCGCCACACCGTGCACCAGCAGCAGCACCAGCGCCGCCAAGCCCAGGGGGCCGCCACCCAGCACGTCGTGGACGACGCCGACCAGCAGCACCGCCGGCGCCGGCAGCAGCTCGGGCCGGTAGAGGCTCCAATAGTAGACACTGATCAGTACCAGGAAGGGCGCCACCGGGGGAAAATAGGGCACCCGGAAGGGCAGCGCCGCCACCAGGGCCAGGGCCAGCGTCAGCAGCAACGGCGTCAGCGAGCGCGCGAAACGATCGGCGCGCTGCCGGATCTGGGGTTTCACGGCCTTTCCACCACCTCGCCGGCGCGCTCCCGGGGACCGTCCCGGCCGGGCACGTCGTAGCGCACCAGACTGAGGTATTCGAGGCGGTCGAAGCGAACCAGCGGCTGTACCCGCACGCCACCCTCGCTGACCTTGGTGATGACGCCCACCGGCAGGCCCGGCGGCAGCACGCCGCCGTGGCCCGAGGTGACGATGCGGTCGCCGGACGCCACCTGGGCCGTCACCAACATGAAACCGAGGCGCAGGAGGTTCGAGTTGTCGCCTTCCAGGAGGCCGCGCTGACGCGTCGATTCGACCACCACCGGCACCCGCGAGTTGAGGTCGGTCAGCAACAGCACGCGCGATGAGCGCCGCCCCACCTCCAGGACCCGGCCGACCAGGGCGCCGCCGCTGACCGCGGCCTGGTTCTTCTTGACGTCGTCACGGCCGCCGACGTTGACCAGCACCGTGCGGGCGAAGGGGGAGGCGGCATCGGCGATGACGCGGGCCGAGACGAATCCCTTGGCCGGCTCCGCCTGCACCCGGGCCAGGCTGCGGAAGGCGACATTTTCCTGCTCCAGGCGCTGGGCCGCCGCCTGCCACTGGTGCAGCCGCCTGTTCTCTTCCCGAAGGCGCTTGTTTTCGCCGTAGAGGTCGCTGATCTGGCGGCCTTCCTCGACCAGGCGGTTGATGGCCACGGCGGGCTGGGACAGCACCTCCAGTGCCGGTGCGGCAACGTCGAAGATGGCCGTGCGCAGGCGTTCCAAGAGGCGGCTTTCGGTCTTGCCCAGCAGCAGCAGCGAAACCGCCGCGCCCACCAGCAGCAAATAGGCGAAGCGCTGGACGACCACCCGCAGCGGGATGGTTACGCGCTGAAGTTCGCCGCCTTGGCTCCTCACCTGGTCCTCCGGTTATGGCTGGTCAGCCAGACCTAATACTGCTGATAAAGCACGTGCTTGAGGGTCTTCATTTCCTCCAGGGCCCGGCCGGTGCCCAGCGCCACGCAACTCAGGGGTTCATCGGCGATCGAGACGGGCAGGCCCGTGGCCTCGCGCAAGACCTGGTCGAGATCGCCCAGCAAGGCGCCGCCGCCGGTCAGCACGATGCCCTTGTCGACGATGTCGGCGGCCAGCTCGGGCGCCGTGTGTTCGAGCGCCACTTTGACCGCCTCGATGATGGCGCCCACCGGCTCGGCCAGGCTCTCGGCAATCTGGCGTTGGTTGATCACCAGCTCCTTGGGCACGCCGTTCATCAGGTCGCGACCCTTGACTTCCATGGTGCGGCCGTTGCCGTCCTCGGGCGGCCGCGCCGTGCCGATTTCCTTCTTGATGCGCTCGGCGCTTGATTCGCCGATCAGCAGATTGTGGTTGCGCCGGATGTAGCTGATGATGCCCTCGTCCATCTTGTCGCCGCCCACCCGCACCGAGCGCGAATAGACGATGCCACCCAGCGACAGCACCGCCACCTCTGTGGTGCCGCCGCCCACGTCGACCACCATCGAGCCCGTCGGTTCCGTCACCGGCAGGCCGGCGCCGATGGCCGCCGCCATCGGCTCCTCGATCAGGAAGACGCGGCGGGCGCCGGCGCTTTCGGCCGATTCCTGGATGGCGCGCCGCTCCACCGCCGTCGAGCCCGAGGGCACGCAGATGATGACCTGCGGGCTGGCGAACGAGCGCCGGTTGTGCACCTTGCGGATGAAGTGCTTGATCATCTCCTCGGCGATCTCGAAGTCGGCGATGACGCCGTCGCGCAAGGGCCGGATGGCCTCGATGTTGCCCGGTGTGCGGCCCAGCATCATCTTGGCTTCGTCGCCGACGGCCAGAACCTGCTTCTTGCCCCGGTGGTCGACGATGGCCACCACCGAGGGCTCGTTGAGGACGATGCCCCGGCCTTTGACGTACACCAGCGTGTTGGCCGTACCGAGGTCGATTGCCATGTCGGAAGACATGATGCCGAGAAGATTGGAAAACATTCCTGTGTCTGATCCCCTGCTGCCGTGTCCCTAACCGTCTGTGTTTGGGGGGGAGGCCGTTGCCGCCCCCCACCGATCCCGTGCCGTGGCCGGCCTAGGCCGAAAGCGCCGCCGGCGCGCTGCTTCCCTTGTTCGTCATCAGCTTGTTGAGGGCGTTGATGTAGGCCCGCGCCGAGGCCACCAGGGTGTCGGTGTCGGCGCCCTGGCCGTTGGCGGTGCGGTCCTCGTCGGCCAGCCGCACGGTGACGCCGGCCTGGGCGTCGGTACCCTCGGTCACCGCGTTGACCTGATAGAGCTGCAACGTGGCGCTGTGAGGCACCAGTTCCTTGATGGCGTTGAAGGTGGCGTCGACCGGTCCGTCGCCGGTGGCCTTGGTCTGCCGCGTGCTCCCATCGACCTCGATCTCGAGCTCCGCGGTCTGGGGCCCGATGGAGCCGCAAATTACCTGCAACGAGACGAAATTGACGAAATCGTTGACCCGGGCCTCGTCGTCGACCAGGGCAATGATGTCCTCGTCGTAGACGTCCTTCTTCTTGTCGGCCAGATCCTTGAAACGGCGGAAGGCGTCCTGCAACTGGTTGTCGCCGACGGTGAAGCCCAGTTCGTTGAGCTTCTCGCGGAAGGCGTGGCGGCCGGAATGCTTGCCCATGACCAGGGTCGATTGTTTGAGGCCGACCGATTCCGGGGTCATGATCTCGTAGGTGCCGGCGTGCTTGAGCATGCCGTCTTGGTGGATGCCGGCTTCGTGGGCGAAGGCGTTGGCGCCGACGATGGCCTTGTTGTTCTGCACCGCGAAACCGGTGATGGCCGAGACCGTGCGCGAGGCCAACATGATGTCTTCGGTCTTGATGGCGGTGGTCTTCTGGGTCAGGTCGTGCCGCGTCCGCAGCGCCATGACGATCTCTTCCATGGCGGCGTTGCCGGCCCTCTCGCCGAGTCCGTTTATGGTGCATTCGACCTGCTGCGCACCGCCCTTGATGCCGGCCAGGGAGTTGGCCACGGCCAATCCCAGGTCGTTGTGGCAGTGCACCGAGAAGCGCGCCTTGTCGGAATTGGGCACGCGTTCGCGAACCATGCGGATCAGTGCCTCGTATTCGTCAGGCAACGCGTAGCCCACGGTGTCGGGAATGTTGATGGTGCCGGCCCCGGCCTTGATGGCGCTTTCGATGCAGCGGCAGAGGAAGTCGTGCTCGGTGCGGGTGCCGTCCTCGCTGCTCCACTCGACGTCGTCGCAGTGGTCGCGGGCGCGCGTCACGCTGTCGATGATGCCCTGGTGGACTTCCTCGGGCTCCATCTGCAGCTTGTACTTCATGTGCAGCGGGCTGGTGGCGACGAAGGTGTGGATGCGCTTCCTTGCCGCCGGCGCCAGGGCCTCGGCGGCCCGGTCGACGTCCTTGAGGCCCGACCGCGCCAGGCCGCAGACGATCGCTTCCTTGACCATCTTGGCAACTTCGTTGACGCATTCGAAATCGCCGTTGGAGGCGATGGGAAAGCCGGCCTCGATGATGTCGACGCCCATGGCCTCGAGGATTTCGGCCAGGCGCAATTTTTCTTCCAACGTCATGGAGGCGCCGGGCGATTGTTCGCCGTCGCGCATGGTGGTGTCGAATATGAATATTCGGTCGGCGTCGGTGGAAGTCATTCCTTTAGGTCCTTCGTATGGATGTGATGCAAATTGTTCGTCGCTGTCTTTCCCCCTGAACGTCAGCGCACCACACAGGCACCGTGGCTGCCGGGCTCAGGGGCAGCTAAGTCGAAGAACCTGCCGCAGCGGCGAAGGCGTTGAACGCCGGGGCATAGCCAAGCCGAGGCCTGCCGCAATCCGCGGCCGGCCGGCTGGGCAACGCTTGGCGTTCGTCTTCATGGCCTTTTGCACCAAAACAGTCGGAATGATTTCTTCTGCTAATCAACCAGACTCTGCAATCAAAGTTAAGGTTATGTGAAAGCAGGCCAGGAATACTACCTGATCCACCATTCTTAACCGCGTCGCAAAGCACTGTAATAGCTAGTATTACGCTCTTTTGTCCCTGGCTCGCAACAGCTTTGTTGGGGGCGCTCAGAACGACGAATCGGGCTCCTTTAGGAACTCGGCCTCGGCCGCCGTGGTGGGGCGCCCGAGGGCGGCGTTGCGATGGGGAAAGCGGCCGAAGCGGGCGATGATCTCGTGGTGACGCCGGGCCGCCTTCATGGTGCGGGCGCCGGTCTCGTCGTTTTCTACCAAGGCGCTAAAAAGATTTAGTGAACGCACCTGGTGGGAGAGATCCTCGCTGTGCTCGAAGGGCAGGTAGAGGAATATGCGCTGAACCTTCGGAAGCTCGCCGTCGAAGCCCCGTTCGAGGGCGCGCCCGGCCATGTCGCGGGCCAGGGCATCGCTGGCGAAAGCCTCGGCAGCACCGCGAAAGAGATTGCGCGGGAACTGGTCGAGCACGATGCACAGCGCCAGCGCGGTGCTGGCGCTGTGCAGCCAGTGCTCCAGTTCGCCCCGGCGGGCGGTCTCCACCAGGGGCAGGAAGCGGTGGCGGATTTCGGCGTCGAAATCGGCGTCCTTCTTGAACCAGATCTCGCGCTTCTCGCCATAGCCGGCGCTGCCCGGGGCTCCGAACCAGAAGTTCAAAACCTCGGCAGTGCCAGCCATTTCCAAAAAAACCTAGTTCTTCGACTTGTCGACCAGGCGGTTTTCGGCGATCCAGGGCATCATGGCGCGCAGCTTGGCGCCGACTTCCTCGATGCCGTGCTCGGAAGCGCGCCGGCGCATGGTCTTGAAGCTGGTCTGGCCGACCCGGTTCTCGAGCATCCATTCGCGGGCAAAGCGGCCTGATTGGATGTCGTCGAGCACGCGCTTCATCTCGGCCTTGACGTCGTCGGAGACGATACGGTCGCCGCGCGTGTAGTCGCCGTATTCGGCGGTGTTGGAGATCGAGTAGCGCATGTTGGCGATGCCGCCCTCGTAGATCAGGTCGACTATCAGCTTGACCTCGTGGAGGCACTCGAAATAGGCCATCTCGGGGGCATAGCCGGCCTCCACAAGGGTGTCGTAGCCGGCCATGATGAGGCTGGTCAGGCCGCCGCACAGCACCACCTGTTCGCCGAAGAGATCGGTCTCGGTCTCCTCGCGGAAGGTGGTCTCGATGATGCCGGCGCGGCCGCCGCCGATGCCGGCGCCATAGCTGAGGCCGATGTCGTGGGTGTTGCCCGAGGGGTCCTGTTCGATGGCCAGCAGGCAAGGTACGCCGCCGCCGCGCTCGTATTCCGAACGCACGGTGTGGCCGGGGCCTTTGGGGGCAATCATGAAGACGTCGAGGTCGGGCCGGGGCTCGATCAGCTTGAAGTGGATGTTGAGGCCGTGGGCGAAGGCGATGGCGGCGCCCTCGTTCAGGTTGTCGCGCAGATCGTCTTCATAGAGCTGGGCCTGGATCTCGTCGGGCGCCAGTATCATCACCACCTCGCCCCATTTGGCGGCCTCGGCCGGGTTCATGACCTCGAAGCCGGCGTCCTTGGCCTTGGCGACGCTGGCCGATGAGGGCCTGAGCGCCACCACCACGTTCTTGGCTCCGGAATCGCGCAGGTTTGTGGCGTGGGCGTGGCCCTGGCTGCCGTAGCCGACGATCACGACCTTCTTTGCCTTGATTAGGTTGAGGTCGGCGTCGCGGTCATAATAAACGCGCATGAATTGTTCCTTTTTTTGCTCTGCCGCCCGCCCCGTGGCGGGCGCTGGGAAGGGTGGTCTTACATGGCCTCCGGGCCGCGAGAGATCGCCACCACGCCGGTGCGCGAGACGTCTATCAGACCGAGAGGCCGCATCAGGTTGATGAAGGCATTGATCTTGTCGGTCGAACCGGTCATCTCGAAGACGAAGGACTCGGCCGTGCTGTCGACGGCCCGAGCCCGGAAGATGTCGGCGATGCGCAGCGATTCGACCCGCTTGTCGCCGCTCGCGCGCACCTTCAAAAGCGCCAGCTCACGCGCCACATGCGGCCCATCGGAGGTCAAATCGCTGACCGAATGCACCGGCACCAGGCGGCCCAGCTGGGCCTTGACCTGCTCGATCACCATCGGCGTGCCGACGGTGACGATGGTGATGCGCGAGAGGTGCGCGGCATCGTCGACCTCGGCCACGGTCAGGCTTTCGATGTTGTAGCCGCGGCCGGAAAAGAGGCCGATGACACGGGCCAGCACGCCGGCCTCGTTGTCGACCAGGACGGCGATGGTATGTCTGCGTTCGTCGGTATTTCTGCGTTCGTCGGAAGCCACGTTCACGTTCCCGTCCTCGCCCTGGCACCATAGCGTTTGTCTGGCGCCGCCGCCCTAATGTCCGGCCGACGGCGGATGGCCCTCATATCATATCGCCGTCAGGCCCTGGTCGCTGCTTTGCGGAATCTCGCCGTTGGGGCCCATGATCATTTCGTAATGGGCCGCCCCCGAGGGGATCATGGGAAAGCAGTTCGCCGTCGGATCGATGGTGATCTCGGCGATCACCGGGCCGGCGGTGTCGATCATGGTCCCGATGGTGGTATCCACCTCGGCGACCTTGTCGGTGCGCAGGCCGGCGGCCCCGAAGGCCTCGGCCAGCTTGACGAAATCGGGCAGCGAATCGATGTGGCTCTCGGCGTAGCGGCCACCGTGGTGCAACTCCTGCCACTGGCGCACCATGCCCATGTAGCCGTTCCTCAGCAGCAGTACCTTGACCCCGGCCCGGTGCTGCACCGCCGTCGACAGTTCCTGGATGTTCATCATCAGCGAGGATTCGCCCGTGATGGCGACCACCAGGGCTTCGGGATGGGCCACTTGAACGCCGATGGCGGCCGGCAGACCGTAGCCCATGGTGCCCAGCCCGCCCGAGGTCATCCAGCGGTTGGGCTTTTCCATGGCCAGGTACTGGCCGGCCCACATCTGGTGCTGGCCTACGTCGGTGGTGACATAAAGGTCACGCTGCTTGGTGATCTCGCGGAAGCGGTCGATGACGTATTGCGGTTTGATCGGGCCGTCGTCCTGCTCGTAGGCCAGGCAGTGCACCGCCCGCCACTCCTCGATCTGCTTCCACCAGGCGGCCAGCGCCGTCTTGTCGGGCTGGGCCACGCTGGCCCGCCAGATCTTCAGCATGTCCTCGAGCACGTGGCCGACATCGCCAATGATCGGGATGTCGACCGGCACGTTCTTGTTGATCGACGAGGGGTCGATGTCGACGTGGATCTTCTTCGAGCCCTGGCTGAAGGCATCGAGCCGGCCGGTCACACGGTCGTCGAAGCGGGCGCCAATGTTGATCATGACGTCGCTCTTGGCCATCGCCATGTTGGCTTCATAGGTGCCATGCATGCCGAGCATGCCGAGATGCTGCCGGTCGGAGGAGGGATAGCCGCCCAGCCCCATCAGCGTGGTGGTGATGGGATAGCCGGAGGCGCGCACGAACTCGGCCAGCAACTGCGACGCTGCCGGGCCCGAATTGATGACGCCGCCGCCGGTATAGAAGATCGGCCGCTTGGCCCCGGCGATCAGTCCCACGGCCCTCTTGATGGCCTTGAGGTCGCCCTTGACCTGCGGCGTATAGGTCTTGTGGCGGACGTTGATCGGCCCCACGTAATCGCCCTCGCCAAGCAGAATATCCTTGGGCAGGTCGACGACCACCGGTCCCGGCCGGCCCGAGGCGGCAACGTAGAAAGCCTCGTGCAGCGTGTGGGCCAGCTTGGCCATGTCCTTGACCAGATAGTTGTGCTTGGTGCAGGGCCGCGTGATGCCGACGGTGTCGGCTTCCTGGAAGGCGTCGTTGCCGATCATGTGGGTCGCCACCTGGCCGGTCAGGCAGACGATCGGCGTTGAATCCATCAGCGCATCCGTGAGGCCGGTGACCGTGTTGGTGGCACCGGGACCCGAGGTCACCAGCACCACGCCGACGCGGCCGGTGGAACGGGCATAGCCTTCGGCGGCATGCACCGCGCCCTGTTCATGGCGCACCAGTACGTGACGCAGCGCATTGTTCTGATGCAGGGCATCGTAGATGGGCAATACGACCCCGCCCGGATAGCCGAATATCACCTCGACGCCTTGATCGACCAAGGCCTTCAAAATGATTTCGGATCCCGTCATACGCGTGCCGCTCATCGAACCAATCCTTCCCCTGATCCTTCCTTGGGCCGGCCTCTTGCTCCGCTCCCCATCAAATCGCCACGGCTGGTCGCCCGGGTGTCGGTGTCTGGCGCCGCTGTCCAGTCCCTGTGGCGCCGGCCACCCGAGGCAAAGGCCAATGCAGCTCGGAGGTCGGAAAACGGCGACAAATTAGACCTTTGGGCAGGGGCGGTCAACTAGAGCTGACGAATAATTGGAAAGTTTTTGGCAAAAAATCTTTTCGAATCTTGCGCAGTAACTGTGGGCCAATCGGCCGCTTGGTGGCGCAGCCAGGTGAGTTGGCGTTTGGCGTAGCGCCGGGTGTCGCGCTGCGCCAGGGCCACGGCCTCGTCGAGGCTGAGCTGGCCGGCCCGGTGGCGGGCCAGCGGCCCCACCCCCAGCGCCTTCATGGCCGGCAGGCCGGGATCCAGCGCCAGCTCCTCCAGGGCCGCCACCTCGGCCAGAGCGCCGGCCTCGATCATGTCGAGAAAGCGAACGTCGCAGCGTCGGTAAAGCTCGGGCCGGGGCAGTTCGAGGATGCAGCGCAGCAGGGGATCGCCGAGCCCGCGCTCCGGCGCCTGGCGCTGTTCGGCCTGCCAGGCGGAGAGCGGCCGGCCGGTGGCCTGCAGCACCTCCCAGGCTCGGATCAGGCGGGCGCTGTCGCCGGCTTGCAGGCCGGCCGCGGCGCCGTCGCGGGCCAGCAACTCGGCCCTCAAGCCGGCGCCGCCGAGTTCGCGGTGGCGGGCCTGGGCGGCGGCTCGGATGGCGGCTGGGATCTTTGGCACCGGGGCCAGGCCATCGAGCAGTGCGCGCAGGTAAAGCCCGCTGCCGCCAACCACGATGGCGACGCGGCCGGCCGCTTGGGCGGCCCTGATCTCGGTCCGGGCCAGGCCTTGCCAGCGTCCGGCCGAGCAGCGTTCGGCCGCCGGAACGACGCCGTATAGCCGGTGCGGCGCCCGTGCCAGCTCGGCCGCGCCGGGCCGCGCCGTGAGCACGCGCAGCTCTTCATAGACCTGCATGCTGTCGGCATTGATCACGGTGGCGCCACCGGTTTCGGCCAAGGCTTCGGCCAGTTCAAGCGCCAAGCCGGATTTGCCGCTGGCGGTAGCTCCCGTTATAAGGATGACGCCTTTGTCCATTGCCGCCACTTGAATCGAGGGGCCGCGCAGCGGGTCGCTCGCCGGCCCCTTCTCACCGGCCATACCACAGCATAATGGAAAACGTGCTCACGCTCATCGCCGGTCGATGGGACGCACCTTTGCAGACCTTGCAGGTGGACCTGGCCCGGGCCGCGCTCGACGAAGCCGGGGCCGAGGCCCTGGCGCCGGACTGGCTGTGCCCGGGGGTGGCCTGCGACATCGCTTACGAAGGCATCGAAGCGGACGAGGGCGAGGCGGCGGTGCGGCAGTACCTCATCGATCTGCCCATCGACATCGCCTCGCAAGCGCTGGCGGGGCGGCAGAAGAAGTTGCTGGTGGCGGACATGGATTCGACCATCATCGCCCAGGAATGCATCGTCGAGATCGCCGAATTCGCCGGCAAGCGGGCCGAGGTGGCGCGTATCACCGACCTGGCCATGCGGGGCGAGCTGGATTTCGAGGCGGCGCTGCGTGAACGCGCCAAGATGTTGGCCGGTCTCGGTTTCGAGCTGCTGCACGAGGCTTGGGAACAGCGCATCAGCCTGACGCCGGGGGCCCAGACCCTGGTCCAGGTGATGCGCGCCAGCGGGGCCTACACGGCGCTGGTCTCGGGCGGCTTCAACTATTTCACCCGGGCCGTGGCGCGGCGCGTCGGCTTCGATGTGCACCAGGCCAACGAGCTCGAGATCAAGGACGGCCAGATCACCGGCCGGGTGCTGGACCCGGTGGCCGGGGCGGTAGCCAAGCGACTGACGCTGGAGCGGCTGTGCCGGGAGCTGGGCATCGAGAGCAGCGATTGCCTGGCCCTTGGCGACGGCGCCAACGACATTCCCATGATCCAGGCGGCCGGCCAGGGCGTCGCCTACCACGCCCAGCCCCTGGTCGCCGCCGCCGCCCACACGCGCATCGACAACGGCGACCTGACGGCGGCGCTTTACCTGCAGGGCTACCGCCGCGACGACTTGGCGCCTTATCTTGATTGAGGTCAGGCGGAAAAAAACGGCCGGTGCCCGAGGGCACCGGCCGAAATGGCAAACGCTTTTGCTACTCGGCGGCGACCTTGGGCAGGCCCGCCAGCGCCATGGCCAGTTCGTTCTGCGAGTAGTCCTCGTCCTTCAGGTTGCCGGCGTGGTACTCGGAATAGGCCGCCATGTCGAAGTGACCGTGGCCGCAGAGATTAAAGAGGATGTTGCGGCTGGTGCCTTCCTCCTTGCACTTGAGCGCTTCGTCGATGGCGCCCTTGACGGCATGGTTGGCTTCGGGGGCCGGCGTGATGCCTTCGCTGCGGGCGAACTGCACGCCGGCGGTAAAGCACTCGGTTTGGTGATAGGCCACCGCGCGGATCAGGTCGAGATCATAGAGGTGGCTGACCAGCGGGCCCATGCCGTGGTAGCGCAGCCCACCGGCATGGAACCCCGGCGGCACGAAGCTGGCGCCCAGGGTGTGCATCTTGACCAGCGGCGTCATCATCTTGGTGTCGCCGAAATCGTAGGCGAACTGGCCGCGGGTCAGGCTGGGGCAGGCGGCCGGCTCGACGGCCACCACCTCGACGTCGGGGCCACCGCGCAGCTTGTTGCCGATGAAGGGGAAGACCAGGCCGGCGAAGTTGCTGCCGCCGCCGGTGCAGCCCACCAGCACGTCGGGGTAGGCGTCGGCCATCTCCATCTGCAGGATGGCTTCCTGACCGACCACGGTCTGGTGCGTCAGCACGTGATTGAGCACGCTGCCCAGCGCGTACTTGGTGTCGTCGTTGGTGGCGGCGATCTCGACGGCTTCGGATATGGCGATGCCCAGGCTGCCGTTACTGTCGGGATTGTCGGCCAGCACGGCCTTGCCGGCCTCGGTCTCGGTGCTCGGGCTGGCCACGCACGAGGCGCCGAAGGTTTCCATCATGGCCCGGCGATAGGGCTTCTGCTGGTAGCTGACCTTGACCATGAAGACCCGGATGTCGATGCCGAAGACGCCGCCGGCGAAGGCCAGCGACGAGCCCCACTGGCCGGCTCCGGTCTCGGTGGCGATCTTGGTGATGCCTTCTTCCTTGTTGTAGAAGGCCTGGGGCACAGCGGTGTTGGGTTTGTGGCTGCCGGTCGGGCTGACGCCTTCGTACTTGTAGAAGATCTTGGCCGGGGTATCGAGGGCCTGCTCCAGCCGCCGGGCACGGTAGAGCGGTGTCGGCCGCCACAGGCGGTAGACGTCGCGCACCGGGTCGGGAATGCCGATCTCGCGGTCGGCGCTGACTTCCTGGCCGATCAGGGCCATGGGAAAGAGCGGCGCCAGATCGTCGGGCCCCACGGGCTGGCCGGTGCCTGGGTGCAAGACCGGTGCCGGCGGCTCGGGCAAGTCGGCCACGACGTTGTACCAGGCCTTGGGAATCTGCTCCTCGCCGAGCAGATACTTGGTGCTGTCCGTCATATTTGTCCTCCCATGCGTTTCTCCCGGGTCCGGTCCGTTACAGGGACCCCCGGTGTTCTGGCGGTATTGTACGCACCGCTCGGCTCCCGCGCCTAGGAGAAATCCGGGTCAGGCTCCCTGTCCAGAAAAAACCCGGAGGCAGAGCCTCCGGGTGAACGCGTGAATGTTCGATGGGCCTCGGGGTCAGTAAGCCAGCGGGCCGGTCTGCTTCACCCAGCGGCCTTTCTTGACCTGATAGAGAATCGAAGCAGTGGTGCCGCGGTGGTTGTCGGCGCTGAAATTCTGCACCGGCCCACCAAAGATATCTTTGTATCCTTTGATGCTCTCCAGGGCCTTGACCAGACCCTCGACGGTGAGGTTGCGGCCTGCCCGGTCCAGCCCCATTACCGTCAGGTCGGCGCCAATGTAGCCCAATTGCGCAGGGCTTCCGGGATACTTGCCGTATTTGGCCTTGTAGTCTTCCAGCCACTTCCGGACTATCGCGCGGCTGTCGTCGGGATAGACCGGTGGCACCGAACCCAGGCCATAAAGCCCTTCGGTGATGCCGCCCTTGGCACCAGCAACGAACGATGCCACGCCGGCGCCGCTGGAGAAGAATATGGCGTCGAAACCCATCTTGCGCGCCGTGGCAAAGGGCAGGATGGTGTCCTTGATGATGGTGCCCATGGCGATGGCTTCGCATTTGGCCTTCTTGAACTTGGCAACGGCGGCGACGAAGTCCGATGCGGTCGGCTTGTGGGCCGACCGGGCAGCCAGTTCAAGGCCCATCTTCTTGGCCTGATCCTGGGCCCCGAAGAGGATCTCCTTGCCGAAATCCGAGTCCTGATAGATGACGCAGAATGTCTTGACGCCGGCGGTTTTCGCGAGATGTGCCATGCCGGCACGGATGTGGTCGTAGTAGGTCGAAATATGGGCGAACTTTAGCGCATGGTGGGGCTCGGTCATCTGCCGTGCCGCCGAGAACGGGAATAGGTTGGGAATATTCGCCTTGATCATCCGTGGCAGAATGGCGTTGTTCATGGGCGTGCCCATGCCGCCGAGAATGGCGAAAACCTTGTCCCTGTTGATCAGCTTGTTGGCTGCTTGAACCGCCCGCGGCACCTGGTACTGGCTGTCCTCGACGACCAGCCTGAGCTTGCGTCCATGAATGCCGCCTGCCGCGTTCACTTCATCAAAACGCATTTGCATGGCGTTTCGGGACGGCACTCCCCAGACCGAAGCCGGCCCCGACAGATCCGAGTGCACCCCGATGACTATCTCTTTGTCCGTGACGCCCGCCCCTTGCACCGCCGTTGCCCCGGCTAGCATGGTGACTGATAAGGCCAGCAGGCCTAAACTTTTTCGTGGCTCCATTTTTTCTCTCCCTTCGTGGTTTGGCTATTCTGGTTTAGACCCTGAACAAGGTCAACGTTACCCCAAGGCACTTCAGGCCGCTTGATACATATCTTCGATCAGGTCGGCATATTTTTCGCTGACGAATTTTCGCTTCAGTTTCATCGTCGGTGTCAGCTCGTCATCTTCCGGGTCGAGCTGATGTTCCAGCAGACGAAACTTCTTGACCGTCTCGACGCGGGCAAATTTCTTGTTGGCCTTCTCTACTTCCGAATCTATCAACGCCATGACCTCTGGCGTACGCGTCAAACTGGTAAAATTTGTGAACGGCACGTTATGATCCTGCGCGTATTTCTCGACATTCTCGTGGTCGATCATGATCAGGCAGGTAAGATATTTCCTCCGGTCACCGATAACGACCGCATCGGAGATATAGGGTGAGAACTTAAGCTCGTTCTCGATCTCGGTGGGGGTGATGTTCTTGCCGCCCGCGGTGATGATGATGTCTTTCATGCGGTCGGTGATCTTGACGAACCCTTGGTTGTCGATCAGGCCGACATCACCGGTGTGCAGCCAACCGTCGACAACGGTTTCAGCTGTCTTTTCGGGCTGGTTGAGATAGCCCATGAAGACGTGGTCGCCGCGCAGCAGGATCTCGCCCGCATCGGAAATGCGGACCTCGCCGAAGGGTACCCGCCGGCCCACGGTTCCCAGCTTGACCAGGCCCGGCAGATTGGCGGTTGCCAGTCCGGTGTTTTCGGTCTGCCCGTAGACCTCGTAAAGGCTGATGCCGAGCGCCTGATACCAACGGATCAGGTCCGGTGAGATGGGCGCTGCGCCGGTCCAGGCCCAATGGCAGTTCCCCAGGCCGATGATCTTTCGGATATTGTTCAGCACGAAGCGCTGCGCCATCAGATTCCTGAGGCCCAGCCAAAATGGTACCGGCTTCCCCTCGGCTGCGCAGGTCGCCGCCCGTTCACCGATGGCGATGGCTTTCCGGTAGGCCCAGCGCTGCAGCGGCGTAGCGTCGGAGAGCGCAATCATTATCGAGGAGTAGAACTTCTCCCATACCCGGGGCACGGCGCCCATGATCGTTGGCTGCACCTCCTGGACGTTTTCCGGCACCGTATCGGGGTTTTCGATATAGTTCGAAACCACTCCGGCATAGAGCGCCAGGTAGCAGCCATGTACGCGCTCCGCCACATGGCACATGGGCAAAAACGCCAAGCGCTCTTCGCCTTGTTCCTTCCAGCCAAATGACAGCGTGCTGTTGACGCACTGGAAAATGATATTCCGGTGGGAAATCATCGCCCCTTTGGGTGGGCCGGTGGTGCCGGAAGTATAGACCAGAATGGCCAGATCATCGGGCTGGGCCAGATCCAGGCATCGTTCGAATTCACCTGGATTTTTCTTGTCGAAATCCTCTCCCAGCTCGAGGAAGGTAGTGAAGTCGATGGCCATGGGATCCGAAAAATCCCGCAATCCCTCCATGTCAAAGATTACGATTTTCTCGAGTGTGTGGCAGTTCTCCCGGACGGAAAGAACCTTGTCGAGTTGCTCTTCGTTTTCGACGAATATGATTCTTGTCTTTGAATCATTGACCAGGTATTCGATCTGGCTCGGTGCATCCGTCGGATAGACTCCGGCACTGACCCCACCGGCACATAGGCAGCCCAGGTCGGCATATATCCATTCCGGTTTGTTGTTGGAAAGCACGCAGATAACCTGCCCCTTCTCGAGGCCCAGGGCGCGAAACGCCATGGCCACCCGGCGCATATTGTCACCCAACTGGCCCCAGGTGATTTCCTGCCAGATGCCGAAGTCCTTCTCGCGGATGATCACCCGGTCGGGAATGCTCTTGACGCGCCGCCAAATCATCCCCGGTACCGTGCCGGTGGCGGCATCATCCTCGGCGATGGTCAATTCCGTGCCGGCATCGGTCGTCAGCTGTCTGGTGGTGATGTTGCCTTTCATGACGAGCCCATTTCCCATGATTTCCCTAGCGCCACTGCTTTTTTTTCTTCCAGCGGCGTTTTCCGCGAACCCCTGTTTCTTTCACACCCAGATAAAACTCCTGAATGTCCTCGCTGTCCAACAGGGTCTGGCAATCACCCTCCATGACGATCCGGCCGACTTCGAGGACGTAGCCGAAATCAGCCATGTTCAGGGCCATTTTGGCGTTCTGCTCGACCAACAGCATGGTGACGCCCTGCTCTTGGTTGATACGCGCAATGATATCGAAAATCTGCCGCACCAGCAGCGGCGACAGGCCCAGCGAAGGCTCATCCAGCAGCAGCAGCTTGGGGCGCCCCATCAGCGCGCGACTGATCGCCAGCATCTGTTGTTCGCCACCGGAAAGCTGGCCGGCCGCCTGGTGCGCACGCTCTTTCAGGGCCGGGAAATAGTCCAGGACCATTTCCTGATCGCGCTCGATCTCCCGGCGATCGCGACGGGCATAAGCTCCCATCATCAGGTTTTCCCGGACCGAGAGGAAGGGGAATACCTCCCGTCCTTCCGGAACGTGGCACAGTCCCTGGCGCACGACCCAGTCCGGGTTGCGGTTCTGGATCTCCTGGCCGTCGAACAGGACGGAACCCTTCCGCGGATCCATGACGCCGGAAATCGTTTTCAAGATGGTCGTCTTGCCGGCACCGTTGGCGCCAAGTACGGCCACGATCCTGCCCGTCTCGACCCGCAGGCTGACCCCGCGGATGGCCATGATCGGACCGTAGTAGGTCTCGATATTGTTCAGGGTCAGGATCGCGTCGTCCATCATCAGTCCCCGATATAGGCCTTGATCACCTCGGGATCCTGTTGCACTTCAGCGGGCGTGCCTCTGGCCAGGACTTCGCCGTAGTTGAGGACCAGCACCCGATCCGAGACCTGGCCGACCAGCTTCATGTCGTGTTCCACCATCAAAACGGTGATGCCCAGATCCTTGACGATATCCTCGATCCAAAACGCCATATCCTCCGTTTCCTCCACGTTGAGGCCGGAGGAGGGTTCATCGAGCAACAGCAGCTTCGGTTCGGTGCACAGTGCCCGGGCCACTTCCACGACCTTGCGCACACCGAAGGGCAGATTGGCGATCAGCGAATTGCGATAGCGGGCCAAATCGAGAAAATCGATGACCTCCTCCACCCGTCCGCGGTGGGCCAGTTCGCTACGGCGCACCGAAGGCAGGAACAGCATCTCGCCGATTAGGTTCGAGGTCCGGTGGGGGTGCCGGCCGATCAACAGGTTCTGCAGAACGCTTGCGTGTTCAAAGAGCTCGATATTCTGGAAGGTGCGGGCGATGCCCAATCCCGCGATTACGTGCGGTGCCGCGTCGGAAATATCGCTGCCATCGAAAGTCAAGCTTCCTTCGGTCATATCGTAGATGCGGCTGATCAAATTGAAGATCGTCGTCTTGCCCGCGCCGTTGGGTCCGATGATGGTGAAGACCTCGCCCCGGGCAACGTCGAACGACACGTTGTTGACCGCGCGAATGCCGCCGAAGCGAATCGAGATACCGTCCGCCGCGAGCAAGCTCATCGCAGGCGCTCCGATTTCAAATAGGTCTTTTGTCTCTTGAAGGTGGCCTTCTTGTATAGGGGGAAGAGGTCGAAAAAAAAGCGGATCTTCATCCAGCGGCCGTAGATCCCCAGGGGCTCCAGCAGGATCACGTAGACCAATACCAGGCCGAAGATGCCCGGCTCCAGACCGGCGGCCGTGGCGATCTGCTGCGGCAGGTAGTCACGCATGATAGCTATGGCCTGCGGCAGCAGCCCGACGAACACCGCCCCAAAAACGGCACCGTGAAGCGATCCTACGCCGCCCACCACGACCATCAGCACGAGCTGGATCGACAACAGGATGTTGAAGGCGTCCGGCGACAGGTATTGCACGTAATGGGCAAAGAGGGCACCGCCCAGGCCGGTGATCCCGGCGCTGACGGCGAAGGCTATGGTTTTGTACTTGGCCAGATTGACGCCAATGCTTTGGGCCGAAATCTCGCTATCCCGGATCGCCACCAAAGCCCGTCCCGTCGGCGACCGAATCAGATTGGCGGCCAGCCAGATCACCAGGATCAACACCAGCAGGCAGAGATAGTAGAACTCCCAACTGGCGGTCAGTTGGTAGCCAAAGAGGTCGGGCGGTTCCACGGCCAGGCCGTTATATCCCCCGGTCACCGAATCCCAGTTGGCGAAGACGTGCTCGACGATGATCGCGAAAGCCAAGGTGGCGATGGCAAGGTAGATGCCGGTCATGCGCAGCGTCGGAACACCGACGGCGACGCCGGCCGCGGTGGTGACGATGGCGGCGGTGGGCATGGCAACCAGAAAGGGCACGCCCTTCGACAGCAGATAGGCATGGCAATAGGCGCCGATGCCGAGGAAGGCGGCGTGTCCCAGGCTGATCAATCCGGTGAATCCCACCAGGATCATCAAGCCGATACCGGCCACCGCCCAGATGAACAGGGCGGCGATTTCGTTGATGAAAAAATCGCTGAGCAGCGCCGGCAGAACGACCAGCGCGGCAAGCAAGGCGCCATACCAGAAGAGATCGCCGCCGTGACGCCAAATGTTGATGTCTTGTTGGTATCTGGTCTTGAAAACGAAACGCATGAACTCAGACCTTCTTGCGCACGAACTGCGCGAACAGGCCTTGGGGACGCAGGACCAGGACGATCAACAGGACCAGGAAAGCAGACACCTCCATGAAGCCGGCGGGCAGCCAAAGGCCGGCGGCTTGTTCCACCACACCGATAATCAGGCCGCCGACGAGGGCTCCCGGAATGCTCCCGAAACTGCCCAGAACAGCGGCGGCGAAGGCTTTGATGCCGATGAAGCCCATGTTCGGATCGATCAGGGTGAGCGGCGATACCAAAACGCCCGCCACCACCGCAACGCCGGCGCTGATGGCCCAGATCAGGGAGAATACCCGCCGCACCGGTATGCCCATATAGTAGGCCGCCAATTGATTCTGTGAGGCGGCCTGCATGGCGACGCCAATTCGCGTGTACTTGAAAAACAGGTAAAGCACGAGGCAAAGCAGGAGTGTGCCGACGATAATGGCGACGTTTTCCTGCCCGATGGCGAGAAACTCGCCACCCAGCATCTTGTTGGTGAAGGGCGTTTCGAAGGACAGCGGATCATATCCCCAGATGGTTCCGGCGGCGGTTCGCAGCACGAAACCCAGTCCGATCGTCAGCATGACCACGGCGAACTGCGGCTGACCGATAACCCAGCGCAGGACCAGGGCATCCAGCAGGTAGCCGAAGGCGGCCAGCAAAACCACGGCCAGGAAGAGGCCCAGCCAATAGGGCATCCCCATTTCCGCGATCAACATATAGGCCACGAACGCGCCCAGCATGAGCAAGTCACCCTGGGCAAAATTGACCATTTCGGTGGCTTTGTAGATCAGCACGAAGCCCAGCGCGATGAGACCATAGATGCAGCCCAGCGCGGCGCCGGACACCACGACCTGTACGAATTCCTGGAGGAATCCTCCCATCAAACTATCCGCTGGCCATCGACTTCAATGGCCTTGCAATCGCCAACAACGCGTATTCACACGACAACGCCCCCCTCGGCGGCGGAATTCATCGGCAAACATGACCGGGACCGGCTCGCGGGTCCGGCCCCGAATTCAGAACCCGACCATCCCGGGTTTGCATCCTGGAGCCATCCGGAGAGCTTAGTCCGGGGAAGGTTGCGCGAACAAGTAGACCTTACCGCATTTGCAGAAGGTTCAGAACCGCCAGGCAATCTTTCGGTTTCGCTATCGAGAGGAAAAACGGCGGGCCCAGCCCGCCGTTGCAAAAGCCACCCTGGACGAGCCCTAGCTATCCTTTAGCCGGAGCGCCACGAAGCGCAGGTTTTCGGCCCGGCGCACCAGCAGCAGCACCGACTTGCGGCTGCTTTTCCTGACCTCGCGGACCTTGTCGAGAACCTGACCCGGGCTGCCCACCTCTTCTTGCGCCACCTCGACGATGACGTCGCCCGCCCGGATGCCTTTTTCGGCCGCCGACGAATCGGCTTCGACCTCGGTGATGACCACGCCCTGCGCCGCTTCTCCAAGTTCGAAGCGCTGGCGCAACTCAGCGGTGATGGCCGCCAGTTTCATGCCCAGCGCATCCACGGCGGCGCTCGAGGGCTCCGTCGTGGGCTGCTGTTGGGCGGCAATCCGGGTTTCGTTGAGCTCGCCGATCTTGACCCTGAGATCGACCTTGGCGCCGGCCCGCCAGACCTGCACCAACACGGACTTGCCGATCTCGGTTTCAGCCACCAGGCGGGGTAGTGCGCGCATGCGCGACACCTTCTTGCCGTCGAACTCGAGAATCACGTCGCCCGCCTTGAGACCGGCCTTGTTGGCCGGGCCCTCGGGATTGACCTCGGCGACCAGGGCGCCGCTGGCTTCGGCCAGGCTCAGGCTCTCGGCGATCTCGTCGGTGACCGGCTGGATCTTGACGCCCAGCCAGCCACGCATGGTGCGGCCGAAGTTGCGCAGTTGCTTGATCACCGGCCCGGCCAGATTGGAAGGCACGGCAAAGCCGATGCCGATGCTGCCGCCCGAGGTCGAGAAGATGGCGGTGTTGATGCCGATGACCTGGCCCTTGATGTTGAACAGCGGCCCCCCCGAATTGCCCCGGTTGATCGAGGCGTCGGTCTGGATGAAGTCGTCGTATCGGCCCGAATTGAGCGCCCGCGCCCGGGCCGAGATGATGCCCGCCGTCACCGTGCCGCCGAGCCCGAAGGGATTGCCGATGGCCACCACCCAATCGCCGACCCTTGATAGGTCGGAATCGCCGAAATTGACGTAGGGCAACGGCCGGCCGGCCTCGATCTTGAGCACGGCGACATCGGTTTCCTTGTCGACGCCCAGCACCTTGGCCTTGAAGCGGCTGTCGTCGCTGAGGATGACGGTGATCTCGTCGGCCTCCTTGATGACGTGGTTGTTGGTTACGACGATGCCCTCGGCGGCGATGATGAAGCCCGAGCCCAATGAAGTGGCGCGGCGGCTGGGGCGTTCGCTGTTGCCGCCCGGTCGCTGGCGCTCGAAGAAGTCCTTGAAGAATTCTTCGAAGGGCGAGCCCGGCGGGAACTGCGGCAAGGGCACCTCGCGTTGCGCCGTGCGCAGGGTCTGGGTGGTCGAGATGTTGACCACCGCGGGCATCAGTTTCTCCACCAGATCGGCGAAGCTCTCGGGCGTCGCCCGGGCTTCGGCGCCGGCTCCGGCCAGCAGACCGAACGCCAGCACGGCGGTGCCGGCCAAGGCTTGCCAGCGGCCAATTTCTACAGCTTGTTCTCTCACGTCTCTATTCCTTTGCACCGGTTGTCCGTTTGACAAGACATATGTAGAGACAATTGTGAAAACATTGTGGCCGAAGCGAGTTTTTTTTGTGCCCCTTCAGGGCCCTTTCAGCCCCGCACCAGCCAGGCCAGCCCGACACCCAAGGTGGCGATCACCAGGCCGGCATTGCGCAGCCAGCTCGAGGGCTGATCCAGAACCAACACCATCATGCGCTTCATGCCGTCGGGAAACAGAGCGTAAAGCGCGCCTTCGATGACCAGCACCAGGGCCAGCGCCAGGAGCAGCTCCTCCATCTCCTAGCCGGCGCTCATCGCTGCCGTGCGCTCATTGACCCTCGGGTGCCGGGCCGGGCTTGCCGGTAACCGAACGAATGAAACTGAAGAACTCCGAATCGGGCGACAGCACCAGCGTCGTGTCGTCACCGCTCAGGGATTCGCGATAGGCCTCCATGGTGCGGTAGAAATTGAAGAATTCGGGGTCCTTGCCGAAGGCCTGGGCAAAGACCCTGACGGCCTTGCCATCGCCCTGGCCGCGGGTGATCTGAGCCCGCTTCTGGGCCTCGGCGATCAGTACCGTCTTCTCGCGGTCGGCCCGCGAGCGGATGCGCTGCGAGATTTCGGCGCCCTGGGCCCGGAACTCCCGCGCCTCGCGCTCACGCTCGGACTTCATGCGGGCATAGATGGCTTGGCTGTTGGCCTCTGGCAGGTCGGCCCGCTTGACGCGCACGTCGATCACCTTGATGCCCAAATTGCTCGTCTCGAGATTGCTCAGATTGGTTATTTGCCGCATCAGCTTGCTGCGTTCCTTGGTCAGCAAGGTGGCCAGCGGCACGCCGCCCAGCACGCGGCGCAGCACCGAGGACAGGATGGCGTTGATCCGGCTGCGGGCCGTGGCCTCGGTGCGCACCGACTGATAGAAGCGCAG
>PVBE012799122.1_pt1 | contig 21999 bp, 17 predicted proteins | sample 1631181 | NCBI WGS metagenome assembly PVBE01 (sample SAMN08397723, study PRJNA350692) | Marine metagenome, whole genome shotgun sequencing project. | isolation source: water | place: Pacific Ocean | collected 2012-04 | reverse complement strand
GAGGTTCTCGAGTCCCTGTTGTTGGAACGCAACAACGAACCGGAGATCTACATTCTTCTGGCGCGAGCCTGCTATGCAGAAGGGCGGTTCCTTGAGGCGGTCGACACGCTTGGGCGTTGTGTTTACTTCGGCGAGTATGAAGCAAGGGCAGAGGAGATCAAGGGCATGGCGAGATTGAAACTGGACTCCCCCGGCCAGGCGATGGAGGACTGGACGCGGGCATTGGAGTGTCAGCCCGACTTCCCGCGGGTACGGGAACGCATTGCGCGTCTGCACCTTAAGGAGAGTCGGCTCGACGATGCTTTCAAGCACATCAAGATCGCGACGACGGGCGACGCGTGGCGATTGTCAGCCTGGTTACTCAAGGCCAAAATTGCCGAGGAGATGATGGATAATGCCGAGCAGGAGGCGGCGCTGGGGCAGATCATCAAGATCGATCAGGATCATGCACAAGCAAGATTTAAACTCGGTGTGTTGCTATTCAATCGCCAGCGATCAAAGGGAGCTCAAAAACAGTTGAAGTACCTGCAAACGCTTGGATCGCCTCTGGCTGACGAGTTGTCGGATTTGATGGAGTCCGGAGGAGTGCGTTGAGCGTTCAACTGTGCTTGCTAGCTCGTCGGAGTTCGCGGGCGGTGGTGACGCCAGTGGCACCGCGTGCAATGAGGTCGATGCCCAGCAAGATCAGCAGCAGGTAAGCCGCCCAACTGCGGAATGCCAGAAAGAAGATGCCAATGGCGATCGTGACGACGCCTCGGATGCCTTGCAGTTCCCAACCTTTGCGGTGCCGGTTCGCCAGACCAATGGCGGTTTCGACGATACCGCGAAACAGGACGACTACGCCGATGGTCACTGCGATGGCTTCGAGCGACTCTTGGGGCCAGATGATGAGAATGAGTCCGATGACCGCCGGGGCGATACACGCCAGCCAAGCCAAGGGTCCCAATCGTCGATCCGTGGATGTCGTCCAGAGCCGGAAGCCAACGGCCACGGCCGCGGCGCACAACAAGACGCCCAGACCACGAATGAGCAGGTCATGTGCTGTTTCGCTTGGAATGACCAGAAACACACCCAGCAGGATGAGGAGAATGCCGTCGAGCATGACGATCCACGTGCCCTGTTGTCGCACGCTTGCAGCGGCGTCATCGATGGCGGTGGCGGATTTGGGTGCGTCGGTGGTCATGACATGGTCTCCGGTGAAGGACGCTCGTGGTCGTCCAGTTGCAGGTCGCTGCGAAGATCGGCGATATCGTCCGGTTCGCCAATGAGAATGACGCGGTCGCCGGCGGTTAGGCGGGTCCGTCCTGTCGGGATTAGGCGGTGGCCATCACGATACACCAAGGCGACGAGAATGCCGTCTGGAAGGGCGAGTTTGGCGATGGTGCGGTCGACCCACTCGCAGGTCGATGTATTGGGATCGATTCGGAGCGTCAGGCTGTATTCGCTACGCAGTAGGGCACGCTTGACTTCGGTTGGCCCTTGGGCATCAAGCCATCGGTCGACAAAACCATCACGCTCGACGGCGCCAGCGAGGCTGGCCAGCAGGCGAAGATGCTGTGCTGGATCAGACTCTGGACTGGCCATGAAGAAGATGGCGTGCACTCCAATGACGGATCGGCTGCCTGGGACGCCACTGCCCAGTTCGATCTGCAACTTTTGGCGGCATCGCATCAGCACAAGGTGAGGTCGATCCAAACCATCGAGCCGCATGTGGGGCAGCGCGACACCTCCGGCGACGGGAGTGGCGCCCACGCGCGTACCCTCCATGAATCCAACGGAGAAGTGTTCGGGATTGCGACCGGTTTCCTCAGCCAGCATGGCTGCGGCCTGGTCGACCAGCATTGCGAAGTTATCGCTTGGCTGGGCCTCGATGAAGCGAGCGTGGGCGATGATTTGATCAAATGGATCCGCTGCGCGCAAGCCTTTTTCTTTGATGATTCCGCGAAGTTCAATGTCCAATGGGTCGAATCGGTTCTCGCCCAGACGGGCAAAGACATGATTGATGGCGCCGTACCGTGCGACTCGACCGGCTGCGTAGAAGCGGAACCACACGATGGATAGCACGATCAATGCAATAGCAAAGAGCACGGGCATCCAACCCAGCAGCACCATGGCGGCACCACACAGCGTGATGCCCAGCAGTGGCGTCCATGGGTAGAACGGCACCTTGAAGCCGGGGTCGTAACTGGCTAATTGGCTCTCCCGCATCACGATGATCGCGGCTGAGATGCCGGCAAAAAGCAGCAGCTTGATGGTGCCGGCGTACTTGGCGATCACCAGCGGGTCCAGCAGCACCAGCTCCAGCACGATCAGCGCCACCGTGATGGCGATGGCTGGCATCGGCGTGCCGAATCGCCCCAGTTTCCGAAAGATGCTGGGGAAAATGTGGTCCCGGCCCATGGCCAGCGGATACCGCGATGCGCTCAGGATGCCCGCGTTGGCTACGGAGAGAAAGGACGCGATGGCGGCGATCGAAATGATGATCATGCCGGTGTGTCCGGCAAAGATTTCTGCTGCCAACGCCGCTGGCGTGTAGGTCGTGGCGAGTTGATCGGCGGGAATGACACCGATCATGATGACCAGACCGGCCATGTACACTAGCACCGCCGTAGCCAACGCCAGCAGGATGCCCAGTGGAAGGTTGCGTTCCGGGTTGCGAACTTCCTCGGCGATGCTCGCGACCTTGGTGAGACCCATGTACGAGATCAGCACCGTGCCGACCATCGAAATGATTGTGTCACTGCCCTTTCCCCAGAAGTCACCGAAGTGTTCCGTGCGAATGTCGGTGATTCCACCCAGTACAAACCAGATGAGAATGACTAGAATGCTCACCACAAGCAGTGATTGAATTTTGGTGGTTTTGCCCGCGCCCAATAGATTGAGCCCGCCGAACACGACGGCCAAGACGATTCCAATCAACAGCACCGGTGGATCCGGAATGAACAGTCCGATGTAATAGCCCGAACCCACCAACGCGAAGGATGTCTTGAGCGTTAGTGATATCCACGTGCCCAGTCCGGCAATCGTTCCGGCCAGCGGGCCGAAGGCTCGGTCGATATAGAAGTAGATACCGCCAGCTCGCGGCATGGCTGTTGCCAGTTCAGATTTACACAGCAGGGGTGGAAGCACGACGATCGCGGCCAGCAGATACGAGACGATGATGGCTGGGCCCGCCTTGGCAAAGGCTAATCCCGGGAGCAGAAAGAACCCGCTGCTGATCGTCGTGCCCAGCGCGATTGCGTAAACGCCAAAGAGCGAGATGTCCTTACGGAGTGTGCCGGATTGACCTGAAAGTGCTGCCATCGCGTGTGAGCCGCCCCGATGTGGATGGCGGAGTCGATTGTAGTCGGGTCTCGCAGGTGGCGGGGGAGGGGCGTACGCTCTTGAACTACAATGGGGGCTCTCAAGGAGAACACAACGTGCCACAGGATTGGTTTGCAACACACCGCGAGACGCTTGATGAAGCGATCTCCGCCAGCGAGACCCGTACGCATTGGTCCGCCTACCCAGAAGCTCCCAGTGGCCGAATCTATGGAGAGACGGCCCGAGATGACGGCATGGCGGCATGGAAGTCGCGTCTGGGTAACCGATTCGAACTCGATCAGCCTGGCATTACTCAGTGGATTGATACTGAGCAGTCGCCATATGGAATCGACACGGGCATCTTGTATCCCCGTGTTGATTTGGAGGTTCTGCTGCCGGCTATGTCACTGGCCATGGCAGATTGGAAGCGAGCGTCCATCGAGACCCGCACGGGTGTGTGCTTGGAAATGCTCAAGCGACTCAATGCAAAATCCTTTGAGATGGCCCTGGCGGTGATGCACACAACAGGTCAGGGGTTCATGATGGCCTTTCAAGCCGGTGGACCGCACGCGCAAGATCGTGGGCTTGAAGCCGTGGCCTACGCTTGGCAGGAAATGACTCGGTGCCCATCGTCGGCGACGTGGTCCAAACGCGTTTCAAAGACCGAAACGGTGACTCTCGACAAGGCGTGGCACATCGTGCCGCGTGGGATTTCCGCTGACATCGGGTGCTCAACCTTTCCAACATGGAATGGTTATCCGGGTTTCTTTGCGAGTTTGGCTACCGGCAATGCTGTAGTCGTCAAGCCACATCCCGGCGCCGTTTTACCATTGGCTATTACGGTCGAAGTGGCTCGTGACGTGCTGCGTGAAGCGGGCTTCGATCCCAATATCGTAGCGATGGCTTGCGACACTGTGGAGGACCCCATTGGGAAGGATCTCGTTACTCGATCCGATGTACGCATCGTTGACTTCACTGGGGGGAATGCCTTTGGCGACTGGATCGAATCGCATGCCACACAAGCGCAGGTCTATACGGAGAAAGCTGGCGTGAACTCGATCGTGCTCGATGGTATCGACGATATTCGGGGCGTTACGGGCAATATTGCATTCTCACTGTGCTTGTTCTCCGGGCAGATGTGTACAACGCCTCAGAACATCTTTATTCCAGAGGGTGGCATCGACACGCCTGCAGGATCGATGTCGTTCGACGACATCGCAGGGGCCATTGTCAAAGCCGTTGATTGGTTTGTGTCCGACCCCGCCCGCGCATCGGAGGTGCTGGGCGCCATACAGTCAGATGCGACAGCCACGCGTATTACAGATGTCGCTGCCGAATCTGGCTCGGTGCTTCGATCATCAAGTAGTTTTGACAATGAACGCTTTCCCAAGGCGCGGACCGCAACACCGCTCATTGTGCAGGTCGATGCCCACGAAACAGATTGTTGGCGGCAAGAAGCATTTGGCCCGATAGCCTACATCGTGCGAACGGCCGATACCACAGAGTCAATCCGTTTGGCGGCCGAGTCAGCCCTTGCCAAGGGAGGTCTCACCGCTGCGATCTGGAGTTGCAAGGACGCGGTGATCGAGCAGGCAATCGAAGCCTTGACAGATGCAGGTGTGGCGATCTCCTGCAACCTTGCTGGCCAAATCTGGGTGAACCAATCAGCGGCATTTAGCGACTTCCATGTGTCTGGTGCTAATCCAGCGGGCAATGCGACTCTGTGCGACACGGCTTTTGTGGCGGATCGTTTTCGATTCGTGGCCAGTCGCACATTCGTACCCGTAGCCGTGGAGGAGGCGGTGGGCTGATGCCCTGCTATTCCTACGAGGACATTACCCCGGTCGTGCATCCAGCGGCCTTTGTGCATCCAACCGCAGTGCTCATCGGCGATGTCCACATTGGCGAAAAGTGCTTGGTAGGTCCTGGAGCGGTGCTGCGGGGAGACATCGGTCGGCTGGAGCTCAAGGCTGGCAGCAATGTGCAAGACACATGCGTGGTGCATTGCTTTCCAGGCAACGATGTTGTGGTCGAAGAGAACGGCCATGTAGGCCATGGGGCGATCCTGCACGGATGCACGGTGGGCCGCAACGCGCTCATCGGAATGAATGCCGTGCTTATGGACGACGTAGTGGTTGGCGAGAACAGCATCGTGGGCGCGCTGTCCTTTGTGAAGGAACGAACCATCATTCCACCATCCACATTGTGGGCGGGGTCACCGGCCCAGCAGATCAGGGGACTCTCAGACAAAGAGATTGGCTGGAAGACTCGAGGCACCGAGATCTATCAGCATCTCTCACAGCGACACTTGGCTACGGAGCAGGAGGTTGCTCCGCTGCCCCAAGCCGATGAAGCTCGTCTTGCTCAGCGAGTGCCTGATGTGCTCTATGAAACAAAGCGGACCAACCGCGACTGATTTCCCTACACATTGTGGTCACCCACCTTGGTAAAGCACCATGTGGGCCCCATCAGCGTGCGGCCCGCAATTCGCACGCCGCGGCCACGCTCGGTGCGAACCATGGCAGTGAATGGAATACTGGTCGAGTGTGCGCCCAGCACACGCCAGATGAGAATCGGTTCGAGGTGCAGGTACTCATCATCGATTGCAGCGTTGATGCTCAAGCCCATGTTGACAAAGCCCCACGAGAACGATTGGAAGGACCGTTGGTCAGCGGTGTGCGGGACTTCCTGTGGGGGAAAGGGAGCGGTGAGTCGATTCCAGAGAAGGTGGAGGGCCAGCGTCACTACCAGAACGACCATGATGGGGGCGCCGATGCTGATGAATGCTCCCGCAATCCATGGTTGCGTGTTGAGGAATAAAAAGATCCCGCCAATAAAGATGCCTTCCAGAACAAAGAGCATCACGAGAAACGTTCCGATCAGTGGGCGAGACGATGTTTCATTCATGGCAGTTGCATCGCCTGTATGGCCGCTTTGTGAATCAACTCGCCACGCGTTGGGTGTGCGGGCACCATGTCGGCGAGGTCCTGCAGGGTCACGCCCATTTCAACAGCAATCGTGGCAGCTGTGGCAAACTCGGCGGCACCACGACCAACGGCCCCAACACCAAGAATCGTGCTGCTGCTGCGGTCCCATCGAATGACTGTGAGTCCGTCGGGGGCGCCCATGGCGACAGCAAGTCCGCTGTAGGTCCATGGGATCGAATGCGTGGCGATGTCATCGTGCTGTGTGGCATCCCCACACCAACACAGTTCGACGGGCCCAAAGATCACATTGGAAATGCCCGTGGGGTCCCAGCACCCGCTTCCCCCGAGGATTGTTTCGGCAGCAACGCAGCCTTGGGCCAAGGCTGCCCCAGCCCAGAGCGGGGGGCCCACGCAATCACCTGCCGCCAGTACCCGCGTGGCGTCTGTCTGCATCTGGTTATTGACTGCAATCCAACCGTTCTGGAGTTGCACATCGGTTTCCCCAAGGTTCAGCGAGCCAATGGCTGCTGTGCGGCTCGCTGCGTCGATGATGACATCTGCTTCGAGCCGTGTTTGAAGTGGTGTTGTGTTGATCGGTAGACCAGATATTTTGAGGAGAGCTTCCGTGAGGAGTTCTGGAATATCCGGGAGGACAGGCTGCCCATCTGTATGCAAGCAGACCTCGGCGCCAAGTGCCGCGGCGATGGTGGCGGTTTCGATGGCCACCACATCGCTTCCGATGACCGCGACCCGACCATCGGCCAACGATGGATCGGCCAGCAAGTCCTCAGGGCCTGTAATGTCTTGGAGATCACCGAGCACCGAGTGTTCTACGCGGGTACTTCCAGTGCACACGACTGCTCGTTTGAATCGCAGCCGCGTGACCTCATCACCAGCAACTTGCAATTCTCGACCGTTGAGAAAGCGTGCGTGTCCCTGCACCAGCGTGATCTTTCGCTGATCGGCCCCACCGGCAAGCCCCTTGCCCAAGCGGTTGACGCATCGGCGAATCCACTTGGAGAGTGCTGTGGCGTCAAGGTCCGGCGGATCGTCAAGCAGGCCCGCGGATGTTGCTGCAATTCGCGCTGCTGCGGCATGCAGAAGCGTTTTGCTAGGGATACACGCGTCGGCTAGGCAGCGGCCCCCAGGTGTCGCGTGGGGGTCTATGAGTGTGACGTTACGTCCTGCGTCGGCCGCGGCAAAGGCGCAGGCATACCCGGCAGGGCCGGCACCAATCACCGCAACATCAGCGTCTTGTGAGAACTCTCCAACAACCATGGGAGCACTGTAGCGAGCGTGGTGGGAAGTGCAGGTTGCCATCCCTTCTCACTGACTTATGGCGGGCAAGGCTACAAATACACAGGCCCCTGTCCCGAGTGGGATAGGGGCCTGTGATCGGGGTTGTATGTAGGTCACTCGGTCTGGGTGTATCCGGCGAGTGTGGACTCAAGGGAGTCCTTCATGGGGCCTTCTTGGGCAGTGGCGATGGCCTGCTCTTGGAGCTTGACGGCCATATTGCGAGCCTCTTGGGCTTGTTCCCAGTAGACCCGAGCGAGTGTATCGAGCACGGAGGCATCCTTGTTGTCGGTCAATTCAACGGCGCGGGTGGCAGCCTTCATGGCGAAACTCAGATTCCGCTCCGCAACATCGCCGTCGTCGGCGACGGTCCATGCGAGCATGTTGAGCGTCTGGGCATTGTCCCAGTTGGCCTTCATGATTCTTTCGCCGATTGCGTAGCCTTGTTTGCAGGTCGAAGCATCTTCCAGCATGAACTGAAATTGCATGCTCATGATGTTCTCGTCATTGGGCATCTTCTCATTGGCGGTCTTGAAGGCAGCGATCGTGGCTTGGCGATCGTCACTCATCATGGACTTGCGAAGTGGCATCATGACTTCCATCCAGAGGCGTTTTTTCTCCTGCTCCTTGGCAAGTTCGGCCTTGGCCTTGTTGACGTCCCATTCACCAGCGACGTACTGCGTCATGACGCTGTCGAGGCTGCCGGGGTGCCCGATCCATTCAATCATGCCGGTCTTGCCAACGAGGAATGCTGCGGGAATACTGTTCTGGCCAGCAGCCTTCATCCAGTTGTCGGCCATCCATCTTTCATTGTCGATGGCCACGGTGTAGGCCATGGCGCCATCTTTGGCTTTGACGAAATCACCAACCTTCTTTTCCCGAGCCTCTTGCGTTTTCTCACGCTGCCAGACGGCGGTACTCATGAAGGTGACGCCGTCCTTGCCGTAGTCCTTTTGCATCTTGGCCAGATGTGGGATCTGCGCGACGCAGGGACCGCACCATGTTGCCCAGAATTCCATGACATAAGTCTTGCCTGGTTGAAAGTCCTTCACAGGCGTGCCATTGAAGTATTTGGCGACCTTGATGGCGGGGGCCTTGTCGCCGATGGTCAGGGTCGTTTTGGCATCTTGAGCCACGGTGGTTGCGGAGAGGCCGCAGGCCAATCCGGCGGCAAGGGCGATCAGTCGGTTCATTTGTAATCCTTTCGAGGGGGTATTGATCCCGAATGCCCAACGATAGCAGGGATCAGCAATTGCAGGGTTTTTATGGTGAAAGTCGCCCAAACGCTACAGGGCAAATCGCATTGGATGTTCGAGATCGTCGATGAGGTGCTCGATGAAGGGGATTTCTCGTCCGCCATCGACGAGGCGATGGTCCATCGAGTGGCTCAGAGGCAAGATGAGTCGCGCAACGATTTCATCATCCACGACCCAAGGCATCTTGCGAGCGCGGCCTACGGCTAGGCAGGCCACGGTTCCGGGCATGATGATCGGTGTGGAGTATCGCGTGCGACCCATGGCACCAGCATTGGAAATTACATACGTCGCCCCTCGGGTGTCATCGACGCCAAACTGTCCAGATCGTGCATTGTGGATGATGACTGCAAGATGGTCAGCGATGTCGCCAGCGCCCATCAGGTGTGCATTGTGGATGACTGGCGCGATGAGGCCTCGTGGCGTATCGACGCCGACGCCGATGTTGACGTACTGGCGGTAGATGACTTCGTCACGCGGAGAATCGATGGTTGCGTTGAGAATCGGGTGGCGTCGTAGGGCGCGACATACTGCGCGAATGACAAATGCCAGCGTTGTGATCTTTCGCTCTGAGTTCTGCGGGTCAACGAATCCTCGACGCATCTGTTCCAAATCAGTGATATCCGCGTCGTTGCAGTCGGTCACGTGTGGAATGGTCTGCCACGATGTCTGCATGACTCGCGCGATGGTCTTTCGTGCTTGGGAAAGGTCCTGCCGGACGATGTCTCCATACTGATCTTGGTCGCGGCGGCCTTCTAATTCGATTCCAGGTGTTGTACTGCTTGCTGCAGGCGCCGCTGGGACAGGAAGTTGTGTTGCGTGGGGTTGGGGTGGTGTGATCTCCGGCGGTGGAGAAGAAGGTGCCGCCGAGGCGCGTTCCACATCGGCACGAGTAATGCGTCCGCCTGGCCCAGAGCCACCGACCAGACTTAAATCAAGTCCAAGTTCGCGGGCCATGCGTCGAACGGAAGGAGACGCTGGCTTACGCCGAGCAGGGATCTCATTCGATGTGGGTGTGGGTTGCTCAGTAACGACCCTGTGCGTAGAAGGCGAAGTGTCGGTTGCCGCGGCCTGACCACCGTCTCCGTCGAAGGTGATCATGACATTTCCGACGTGCACCAGTTGACCTGCTGCGACATGCACCGTGGTCACCAGTCCAGTGACGGGAGATGGAATTTCCACCGCGGCCTTGTCGGTTTCAACTTCCATGAGCGGCTCATCTTCACGAACCGTTTGCCCTTCTTCAACGTGCACCCGGACGATGCGTCCCTCATGGACACCCTCACCCAGATCGGGCAGGAGAAACTCGTTCTTGAAGGCGGCGGTCATGATCGCTCAGTTCCAATCCATCAGTTCACGAGCCATTTCAATGATGTCGTCCGGATCGGGCAGGAAGTGCTGCTCCACTTGGAAAGACGGGAAGGGGATATCCGGGGCCGTCAGGCGACGAAGAGGTGCCACGAGGTATTCGAACGACCCACGCTCGGCGAGTCTGGCCGTGACCTCGGCGCCAATGCCGCACGTTCGGTGTCCTTCGTGCACCACGATGCATCGGCCGGTCTTGCGGACGGACTGCTCCAACGTGTCGGAATCCATCGGCGAGATCGTCAGCAGATCGATGAGTTCGACATCGATGCCGTGTTCGTCGACGAGATCCTCGGCAGCCTCTATCGCTGGTCGCATCATGGCACCGTAGGAGATGATCGTTAGATCAGCACCTTCTCGCACGATCTGTGCTTTGCCAAGAGGCAGTTGTTCGGGTGCTTCCGGAACCTCTTCGCGGAACGCGCGGTAGATGGACTTGGGCTCATAGAAAACCACCGGATCGGGGTCATTGATGGACGCTGCGAGCAATGCTCGAGCATTTCGGGGCCCGGATGGGATGACTACTTTGAGACCGGGCGTGTGCGCCCAGTAGGCTTCCCGTGACTCACTGTGGTGTTCCACGGCGCGAATGCCGCCGCCATAAGGTGTCCGCATCACCATGCTGATTGGGAAGCGACCTTGTGTTCGGTTGCGGAGTCTGGCCATGTTTTGTTCGATCTGATCGAAGGCCTGCATGGTGAACCCGGAGAACTGAATCTCAGCGACTGGCTTCATGCCATAGATCGCCATGCCCACGGCGGTACCGATGATGCCGCACTCAGCAAGCGGGGAATCCATAACGCGGTCAGTTCCGTAGCGGTCTTGTAGACCTTTGGTCACGCGGAAGACGCCGCCATTGACGCCAATATCCTGCCCCATCAGACAGACACGGTCATCGCCCGAGAGTGCTTCATCCAGCGCCAGATTGAGCGCCTCAACCATGGTGCACTGGGCCATCACTTCACCCCTTTGCGATCAAGTCGGCGAAGGTAGGCCAGTCGCTGCTCTTCGAGTTCATTGGGGATGGTGGTGTAGAGGTGATCGAAGATTGCCCTTGGGTCGGCCTTGGCCGCTTCTCGGAAGCGACTCCTGGCGTCGAGGACTTCTTGTTCACATTCGTTACGAATCTCGTCGGCTCGTTGAGGGGTCAGGAGGTTTTTGCCAGTGAGATAGAGTTCGAATCGCAAGATGGGGCAGCGTTTTTTCCACGGCTCGACTAGCGACTCGTCGCGATATACGGTCGAGTCATCTGCCGTGGTGTGCAGGCTCATTCGAAACGTGATGGCTTCGATGAGCGTTGGGCCTTGACCATTGCGTGCACGGGCACAGGCTTCGTCCATTGCGAGCATCATCGCGAGCATGTCATTTCCATCGACGCGGAGGGAACGGACGCCGTAGCCCAGTCCCCGCATGGCCAGCACGTCTGTTCCGGCTTGTTTCTCAATCGGTGTCGAGATCGCCCATCCGTTGTTCTCGCAGACAAATACAATTGGTGCATTGTCTACGGCGGCGAAATTGAGCGCCTCGGCAACCGCACCTTGCGAAAAGGCGCCGTCTCCAAAGTTGACGACGACGCAATGTTGATCGTTGGCGCGGCGCATGCCCATCGCGATGCCAGCTGCCGGGAGTACGTGTGACCCGATGACGATCGAGAAGGGCAGGTCATTGACGCCCTCGGGCGGCGGAAATCCATCGTGGTAGCCCGCCCACAACATCATCAGTCGATCTATCGGCCAGCCGCGCCAGATCTGCGATCCGAGTGAGCGATAGGAGGGAGAGAACCAATCATCCTGGCCCAGCGGCCAAACCTGACCGATCATGCAGGCTTCCTGGCCCAGGCTGGGTGCGAAGGTTCCTATTTGTCCTTGGCGTTGCATGGCAAACATCCGCGCATCAAAGGCACGAGTCAACACCATGGCGCGATGCACACGCAGCAATTCCTCGTCGGGATAGCCTGGGTCCAATCCTGCATCTACATTGCCAAGTTCATCGAGCACTTGCAGGCATTCGATGCGTCCTGCATCGATGGACCGTGGATCGAATCCTCCGCTAACACTGCCTGATGGTGGTAATTCAGGTGTGGACTCGGCGTTTGATCGCGTGGGTGGGTTGGTGTCGGCGGCAGACATGAACGACCCATTGTAACGGACGCTCTAGCCAATCATAAGCAGTCACCTCAGGCTGCCAGCCCAGTCAGCAGGCCCACATCGCCGGTATCTCAACGCCTACGTTCAGGCGGCCCGATACCGGCGATGCAGCGAAACCTGTTGATAGAATCGGATGCCCGGTGGGGCATGCGTGGCGATGCAACATTCAACTGCACGAGCCCCACACGGCCAGCAGTCCAAGGAGATCCTGCACGTCGACGAGACCGTCTTCATTGAGATCTTCGCTGCAGCCCATCATGCCGCACGGCCCCCATGCGGCCATGACAGCCATCATGTCATCGAGATCGACAGTGCCGGTCATGACCGTGTCAGCAGGACAACCAGGCGTGCTATCGACGTTAAAGCCAAGCACGGTGCCGGCGTTGAGAACGGCATTGGATTCAGCGCCGATGGATCCGATGGCGAGTATTCCGTCGACCATGGCGATTCCCTTGCCCATGTACCAACCGGTGCCGCCGATCGAGTCTTCCAATTCGACGAGTTGATCCCACTGGCCCGGACCGGTCAGACGGAAGAGGTAGGCGGCACCCGAGAGTGCGCCATTGAGGTCGGAGAGGCGGACGCCAGCTGCGAGCAGTTCGCCATCAAGGGCAAAACTCTCACCGAAGTAGCTTGTTGATGAAGTGGAGATGGGGGAAACCGTGTCGACCAGATCCCACAGCGGAAATGCTCCGGTCCAACCCATCACATGGATGCGTTGGTTGTCCGGCTCGCCGATGGCAAAGTGTTCGCCGTCGTAGTCCACTTCCCAGCCCAGATGAAATGTCATGACGCCTAGGTCGGTTTGATCGATCTCGGCTGTATTGAGCCATATGGTCGAAGCTTTTTCGAAGTAGAACACGCGTCCGCTATCGGTTCCCGAGTCGTAGTCCCACGGCGCGCCGATAACCATCTGCGACTCGTCGTCGTGGTTGATCGCCACCGACCAGCCAAATGCATTGCCGTCTTCGGAGTGAGGGCAGGGCAGTTCGATGCCCGTATCCCAGTCTCCTCCAGTACGCTCAAATACCCATATGCTGCCAGCACCACCGTCACTGCCGGGTGCTGTGACGACAAGCGTGTCGCCGACCAGATCGATGTCCCATCCAAACAGGTCGCTGGGCGAGAGGCCCGCCGGTTGAAACGACGTTTGAAGGGTCACAACTCCCATGGAGGTGGTGTAGACGAAGACTTTTCCCACGGGCGAGAGCGCGCCGTTTTCAGCGTGTGGTGCTGCGACCGCAAACGTGTTGCCATCGGCTGCGACTACATTACCGAAGTATGCGCCCGAATTGATGACGCCTGCGTTGACCACGCTGGTGGACAGAGGAAGACCGGTCGAGGGGTCAGGCCACACCACCGTTACGGTGCCGGTGTCGCCACCAAGATCATCATCGCCAGGAGTGCCAACAACGAGAAACTCTTCGCCAATGGCCAGGCTTTGCCCAAAAGCGTCGCTAGACACCGCGGTCCCTGGTTCGATGCGAAGCAACTCGCTTGCTGGATCGGCAAGTGCAGTGCTGGCAAGTAGGAGGGTGCCGGTTATGGCAGAGGGCAGGATGGCGATTGAATTGATCTTGAACATGAATGCGCTCCTATAGAAAGAATCCCGGCGATAGGGGGCCCGGGGGCATACCCACCTAGTGGCTATCTCTTCAGGTGTGTGCCTGAAGATCGCAACTATGCTCCAGAAAGGAGGTTGCAGGGCAAAAACCACCAGAAGAGGCTGTGGGAGCCGAACTTACGCCCTCCGAGGCTTCATATGCTCGAATTGGTTTCGGCACCCATCGCAGAAGTAGATGGCTCGGCAGCGGGTTGGGCCATAGGGGCTGTCGAGTCGTGTTTCGCGTGAGCCGCAGTAGGGGCATGGCAGCACCGAGGTGGCGAGCGTGACTGTCGACTGCTTGCTGTTGTTGCAGCAGGCCGATGGCGTTGTCACACCGTGCTGTTTGAGTTTGGTCAGTCCGTCTGGTGAAATCCGATCGGGCGTCCAAGCTGGTTCGTAGTGCCATTGGATCTCGCACACATCAACACCATCGAGTGCCGATACGCGATTGCGGACGTCCGCCTCGATCATCGGAAGCGCCGGGCAACCTGACCAGGTCGGCAGCAGCACGATGTGTGCGGTGTTGTCAATGCATTGGACATCTTCGACCAGACCCAACTCGACGATGCTCACCGGTAGTTCCGGATCGGGTACGAGTTCCAGTACTGTCAGAATGTCTTGACGGGTCACCATGATGCGGTGGCATCGGTTCCGATTACCTCGGTCATCTCAGCGAGTTGCTCGGTGAAGTGTGACGCGTGGTTACCTCGGCGACCGCCGACGGTGTCGCTGGATGGAAGTTGGATGTCGGCATCCAAACCAGCCTTGCGGAGGGTCGGCGTGATGCAGTGGATCCACTGACGGAACATCTCGTCTCGTCCACAGCAGAAGGATTCGTTAGCAGTTAGCGTGGCGTCGGAAGGCTCGAACATCATGCCTGCCTCGGAAGCCAAGGAAATTATCGCCGTTTGCATACGCATTCGTGATTCATCACTGCCCTGTCCAAGCCGAATCATCCAAGCGGAGAGATGCTGCAACTGAATGGCCTGCTCATCCTGAATGCGTCTGCAGCGTGATGCCAAGTTTTCGTCTTCAATGATGGTAAGTCGGTCGATTCCCAGCGAGGTAAAGGACGCTACGAGCCATCGGCGCACGAGAGACATTGCCCAGTCGAACTCGTCGGGAACAGTTGTCAGATCGCAGCATCGGTAGTCGTTCGCAGTTCGCCGAAAGGCAATTGTGTCAACACTCAGATCGTGCTGCTGGCCGAGGTATTCCATAAGGATCATCGCGTGGCTGAGATCATCCTGTGACATCGCCGACGCGGCGATGTCCTCTTCAAGGATTGGCGCCAGTCCCGTCCAGTCGCTCTGCATGTGGCCGAGCAGCAATTTGTCGTCTGCGTGCATCAGCACGATATTCGCCAGTGGATCGTTCAACAGATCTTGCATGGTCATGGTCAGTATTCTCAGAAGTGCGTGGTGATGTCACCTTGTCGGTAGTCTTCGTAGGTCTGCTCATCGCGAATGCGAATCCACTTGGCACGGACTTCCTTGCTGTAGCCACGAGCCAATTTGTAGGTCATGTCGTGCAGCCGCCAGATGGGCATGTCGGTGGCGTCGGTCATGAACACTTTGTCCAGCGGAACGACCCGGATGTTGCAGATGCGTCCATCGGCAAATTGGGTTTGAGCTCGTTCCAATGCAGTTGCGGCGTCGGGCGCATGGACGACGCCAGCGGTTTGAAGATTGCCGCCACGCTTTCGAAGCGTCAAGACCTGCCAAGGTGGCCCGTCATCACCTATGTCAGTGCCCGGTTCGAGTGGCTCAAGACCATACACTCCATCTGTGGCGTCGCATTCGAGGTGCGTCAGAATCGCGTCGCATGTTTCATCCAACCCGTAGTGCTCTCGCGCGTACTGCAAGGCGAGGGCTTCGTCCACGGCGTTGAGACCGCCAGCCCATTTGAATGGGGCATCTGGTCGCTTGCGGGTATAGATCACCCAGCGTGCCGCATCAGGTGTTGGTTCAGGGAGTTCGCCCTGACATGTCGGGATGTGCTGGCGGATCTTTGACATGTTATGCAGCCGGCGGCGTTGCTGTAGCACCACCTCCGATGGCTCGACGGACCCACGCACCCTGTTCATAGGAGAACCGTCGCAGGGCGAGTCGGCTTGCATTGCACGGGCCGTTGCCGCGGATGACCCGCCAGAACTCGTCCCAGTCCGGCTCGGTGAAGGACCAATGACCAGTTTCTTCGTCGAGTATGAGTTTTTCGTCCGGCGTTGTCGATGTCACCATCCCGTGCTCGTCCTTGGTGACGACGTTGATGACCAGTCCGAGGTCCATCGCCGCTGGCGCAAAGCGATTGACGAAGCGTTGACGTAGCGAGTCATTGCGTTCCACTTTCATTCGCCATCGCATAGCGGGGAGATTTTCGGCATTGGGTTTGTCGGCAGGACCGAAGAAAGCCAGCGCGATGGTCCACCAGCGATCGAAGGCCTCTTGGGACATCGCCTTCTGCGTCTTGGTTCCACTGAGCAGCGTGAGGACCATGTCTTCGCCACTCTTGAAGTGGAAGGCTTCTTCCATGTTGATTCGGTTCATGGTGCGGACATATGGCCCATAGGCACCATCGGCCAGTGTTTTTTGATTCATGATGGCCGCACCATCGATGAGCCACTGAATCATGGCGATATCGGCCCATGTGGGGCACGGGTAGTTGAAGCAGTTGTGGTATTTGGTCTTGCCAGTGATGAGGTCACGCAGCATATCGTCGCGGCTCTTACCCAGTTCCTGCGACACGCAGTACAGCATCTGTCCGTGTCCGACTTCGTCTTGAACCTTGGCAGTCAACGCAAGTTTTCGTTTCATGCCAGGTGCCCGCGTGATCCATTCGCCTTCGGGCAGGGCGCCGATGATTTCGCTGTTGGCATGGTGTTCGGCCATGCGAAGTTGCAAGGAGCGATAGGCCTTGGGCATCCAATCCCCCGGCTCGATCAGCACACCGTTGGCGATGCGTTGTTCAAACTCAGCGAGTTTGTCTGGTTCCTCATCGATGGTGACATCGGAAGGTGATACAGGGTTGGCAGCGCCGCTCATGGGGCACATTCCTTTCAGGCTACGATTCAGCTAGGCAGTTCGAAGATGGTCGCGAGGCCTTGCCCGACCCCAACACAGAGTGTAGCCACACCTCGGTCAATTCCACGACGATTCATTTCATGAACAAGTGTCGTGGCTAAGCGAGCGCCGCTGGCGCCTAGTGGGTGGCCAATGGCGATGGCCCCCCCCTTGACGTTGACGCGATCCAGATCGATGTCCAGGTCGCGTACGCACGCAATTGATTGCGCTGCGAAGGCCTCGTTGAGTTCAAAGAGTCCGATGTCATCGCAGGTCAAACCGGCGTGTCCAAGGGCTTTGCGGGTGGCTGGTACTGGGCCAAGTCCCATCGTGGCAGGGTCTACGCCAGCGGCGGCGGACGAGCCAACCAGCGCCAGAATGTCGCGGCCCTGCGAACGGGCCAGGTCCGCTTCCATGAGGACCAGTGCCGAAGCGCCGTCATTGACGCCACTGGAGTTGCCTGCGGTCACTGTTCCGAGGTCATCTTTGGCAAAGGCTGGTCGGAGTTTGGCCAGCGCCTCGATGGTCGTGCCGGGCCTGGGATGTTCATCCATATCGACGATGACCGGGTCACCCTTACGCTGCGGAATTTCGACGGGGATCAACTCCTCGTTGAATTGCCCTAGTTCATTGGCCAGCGTCCAACGCTGCTGGCTCAGGACGGCAAATCGATCTTGCGCGTCGCGCGAGATCTCATATTGGCGCGCGACATTCTCGGCGGTCTCTCCCATTCCATGCGGGTGATGCATGGCCGCCAGCGACGGGTTGGTGAATCGCCAACCGATCGTTGTGTCATGAACCTCGTGTTGTCGGTCAAAGGCTCGCTGGCTCTTGGCCATGACAAAGGGTGCGCGGCTCATGCTTTCAACGCCACCGGCGACGAATACATCACCGGCGCCCGCTTCGATCATGCGGGCGGCGATGTTGATGGTTTCAAGACCCGAGGCGCACAGACGGTTGACGGTGCTTCCAGGCACAGATACGGGAAGCCCCGCTAGGAGTGCGGACATACGTGCGACGTTTCGGTTGTCCTCGCCGGCCTGATTGGCGGCGCCTAGGTAGACGTCGTCGATGCACGCCGGGTCAATACCAGCTCGATCGACGGCGTGGCGGATGACGTGCGCTGCCAGATCGTCGGGACGAACGCTGCTCAAAGCCCCTCCATATCGACCAAAGGGTGTTCGGAGGGCGGACACGATGGCGGCACGGCGTGACATAGGGGGCATTGTACTTTGGGCAGCCCGACCAAGCCGAGTTGCTAAAGTGCTCGAAACAAAGGGGATTGGAATTCATGATGGCGGACGACCTCAATCCAGGCGGGGAGAATTCACGGGACGACTCGGCGGACCCTATTCGCGATCGTCAGACGGTTCAGACACCCCCGACTCCACAACCCCTGCAATCAAATCTACCTCCGACGATCGGGCCTTTTTCGATTCGACGGGTGATTGGCTCGGGCGGCATGGGCACCGTCTACGAGGCCATGCAGGAGAGTCCGCGCCGCAAGGTGGCCATCAAGGTCATGAAGCGGGGCATTACCAGTAGCAGCGCTCTGCGACGATTCGAATTTGAATCGCAGGTGTTGGCACGCTTGCATCATCCGGGTATTGCGCAGGTCTATGAGGCGGGTACCTGGGACGACGGCACTGGCGGCGTTCCATTCTTCGCGATGGAGTTCATTGCGGGCGCCAAGACGCTCAATCAGTTCGCCGTTGATAAGAAACTCGATATTACTCAGAAGTTGGAACTCTTCGCTCTGGTGTGCGATGCGGTACATCATGGTCACCAGAAGGGCATCATTCATCGCGATCTCAAGCCTGGCAATATTCTGATCGATCGGCAGGGAAATCCCAAGGTGATTGACTTCGGGGTCGCGCGTTCGACCGACTCCGACTTGGCTGTCACGACGCAACAGACCGATGTGGGCGCGCTCGTGGGGACGTTGCAGTACATGAGTCCCGAGCAGTGCGAAGCAGATCCGGACATTATTGATACGCGCAGTGATGTGTATGCGCTGGGTGTGGTGCTGTATCAGATGCTCTGTGGCAAGGCGCCCTACGACCTGGGATCGATTCCTATTTTCGATGCCGCCAAGATTGTGCGGGAACAGCCTCCGACGCGTCTGTCGGTAGTGAGCCCGCTGCTTCGTGGTGATTTGGAGACGATCGTGTCCAAGGCGATGGCCAAGGACCCTGAGTACCGATACCAGTCGGCACTGGAACTCAAGCAGGACCTCGAGCGGTACGCCAAGGGGGAACCGATCTCGGCGCGCCCGCTGAGTCTGACCTATCAAGTCTCATTATTGATGCGACGCAACAAGGCTGCGGTGGTGGCGACGATGGTCATTGCCGCGGTGCTCGTTGCAGCAACCGCCGTGAGCATTGCGCTGGCGGTCAAGGCGCATCGGGCTCAGCAGGTGGCCGTTGCTGCGCAGCAGCAGGTCGAAGCCGAGTTATCCAAGGCCGCGGCGCAGAAGGTATTTCTCCAGAGCGTGCTAGGCCTAGCCAGCCCCCGCAATGCCCAGGGGCGAACGCTCAACACACAGCAGGTGCTCCAGGAGGCGGCCAGTGGGATCGACGCACGCTTTGTTGACCTGCCCGAGTTGGCCGCCGAGACGCGGATGATGATCGGTGAGTTGATGTTCGAGTTGCAGATGTTCCAAGATGCGGACCCGCAGTTGACCTCGGGCATGGCAGGAGTCGAGGCGCGTTGGGGCCCCGATGATCCCCGCGTGCTTCATGCCATGACCGTGATGGGGCGGATGCGGACCGAGCAGGGGCGGCCTCGCCAAGCAGACAGCCTGACGCTTGATGTGTTGGCACGGGCACGTACGAGTCTCCCCGAGGACGATCCGATCCTGATCGAGGCGTTGGCAGCCCGCGTACTGGCGCTGCAATTTCTGACCCGCCTTCCCGAGGCGATGGAACTGAGTCGCGAGTGGCATGACGTTGCGCGCCGCCGCTACGGCGAGTCCCATGAGCAGACACTCAATGCCAAGACGATGTATGCACGCATGCTCTTACAGAATGGGGGCCTGAGCACCGATGAGGATGTGGAGGCTCGCATGACCGCTGAGGGGCTGGAACTCTTGGAAGCAGCTTCAGAGACTGGCTCCACTGTGCTTGGTCCCAAACACCCGATCACGCTTCATGCCAATGCGCTCTTGGCCCTTACGCAGTGGGGGAAGGCGGTGGAGAAAGAGCGACTCGGGGGCGAGGAATTGGTGCTTACGCAGGCCATCGAGGCGCTACAGCAGGTTCTCGGCGAAGACCACACAACGGTGCTCGCCATCGTCCACATTCACGGCTTCATCACGTTTTTGGTTGGAGCCACTGCGGATGACGACAAGATCATAGCCCAAGGCGAGGCACTGCTCACGCGGGCGCACGATGGGTATGAACGCCGCTTCGGCCGGGACAATGCATTGACGCAGAGCGTCAGGGTTCGTCTCCGGCAGGCACGCGCTGCCCTCGGCGGTGAGATCATCGACGTGGAGGGGCTTCGCGACACGTACGAACAATTGCTCGCACACTACGCCCCGGACCACCACACTGTCATCAACGCTGGCGCGACCTTGGCCGTTCTCTTGCTTCGCAAGGGCGAGATCGAAGAGGGCGAGCCACTCATGCGGACGACCATCGAGAAGGTGACGGCCATTCTGGGCCCATACCATCCCAACGTCCAAAATTTAAAGGCCCTATTGATCGCCGCACTGGTGGAATCTGACCAGGTCGAGCGTGGCCTTTCACAAACCGAGATGTTGCTTGCCAAGGCTCGCGATCATTTTGGAGCGGATGACAAGAGTTTCATTCAGCTACAACTCACGGCCGCCAAGCTGTATGACTTGGCCGACCGGGACGAAGCGGCGTTTGCGATTCGCAAGGAAGCGGCCGAGTCTGCCAAGGCGCACCTGGAACCCGACTCTGCCACCCGACACGACGCGGTCCGGAGTTACGCCAGTGCGCTCCTGAAACATGACGAGCCCGAGCCCGCTCTGGAACTTATCGATGAGGCGATCGAGCATTCCGACGCGGCCGAGGAGCCCGAACCAGTCAATCGCCAGAATCTGAGCGTGCTTCGCGCCGATGCCTTGGCCCGGCTCGATCGAGTCGATGAGGCCCGGTCTCTTCTCGCACCACTGCTCGCTGTCAGGGAGGAGAAGGATCCTCAGAAGATGCTACAGGTTGTCTCGTATGTGATTGCTCGTGATTCCGAGCGGCTGCTTGCGTTGGATGCCGATGCGTTGATGGCTGCGGCAATGCGTGTGCATGACCAGTCCGAGGACGGGAGTGAGCGGCTGTTGGCCACGTTGCACTTTGCGATGGGCAACCATGCCCAAGCCGTGCACTGGCAGGAGCAGGCCCTCGCGGTAGCAACGCCCGCCGAACGGGAGGCGCGACAGGAACAACTCGACGAGTACCGCGTGGCGATTCTCCCTGCGGTGCTCGGCGCGTCGCCGGAGACGACCGAGGGGACGGTGAAGAAAGTCGAGACGCCAGCCGCTCCGTGAGCGGCCTGTCAGGCCGGTGCGATGAACCGGCCGTCCATCGTTGCCGACTCCAACGCCGCAAGCGTGTCGCGGTACAACGACTCGCCGATCGCATCGATCCACTGGAATGGACCCTTGGGATAGTTGACGCCCGTTCGCATGGCCACGTCGATGTCGGCGGGGTCGGCCACACCGTCGCGACGCGCCCAGCATGCTTCGTTGAGCACCGCGGCGAGAATGCGGGTGACGGCGATGTGTTGGCGTGGGGTCGCATCCTCGACTCGCTGCGAATCGTCCGCGGCTGCGACGCAGAAACGTCGGGCGATGTCGGTCAGGTCATCGAGCGCTGTGGCCGCATCCTGCGTCGGTCGCAGCACGCATACCGGTGAGTCGCCTGACCAGTCATAGACGCCGCAGCCAGTCTTCTTGCCAAGCGTGCCGTCTGAGACGAGTCGTTCTTGCGTGCCGCTTGGCAAGAGTCGCGAGGGGCGGTCCCACTGTTCCCACACACTTCGTGTTGTTGCGGTGTTGACGTCGTGTCCAATGAAGTCGGT
>PVBE010070772.1_pt1 | contig 21999 bp, 19 predicted proteins | sample 1631181 | NCBI WGS metagenome assembly PVBE01 (sample SAMN08397723, study PRJNA350692) | Marine metagenome, whole genome shotgun sequencing project. | isolation source: water | place: Pacific Ocean | collected 2012-04 | reverse complement strand
TTTCGGCCTGGGCGGGCGAAGGCCCGCCAGGACACCGCCTCCGGGTCCGGATCATCCGCCTGCTCAAACAGCGTCACCTCGACGGCCGCGCCCCCTTCCAGACGCCCCCTGAGCCGGCTTGGGATGACCCGGGTATCGTTGAGGACGATGATGTCGCCCGGGCGCAGCAGGTCCGGCAAGTCGCCGACACGGTAGTCGCCGAGCCCGCCCTCCACCTTGAGCAGCCTCGCCGAATCCCGGGGCCGGGCCGGGCGCTGGGCGATGAATTCCCCCGGCAGGTCGAAATCGAACGCATCCACCTTCATGGGCGACAGTACTAGCGCATATTCAACTTGCGGGAAATCGCGCCGGGCCGCTTCCCCGGCGAGAGGCACGCGGGGCAAGGCGGCACGCCGCTTCACGGCAGGGGCATTGTCACGTTAACTAGGCAGGATGCACACCGCCGATGATTAACGCGGTCTTACGCGGCCATCGTCACATCCGCCCAACCTTCATATGCTTTCCTTCGGAATTGACGCATCGTCTTTCTTGAGACCAAGTGACGCTGGAAGTTGAAGTGGTTGTAGACTGCGGAAAAGATGGAGAGAAACCTTTGGGCTGATTCCGTGGATTTGAACCTTTGCTGTTTATGTTCCCGTCTTCGCGTCGGCTGATGAGAGTTCTCGGCGCGGTTATTCGGCCTTTTGCCGCGAACGTGTTTGGCCGAAGGGATGGTGTCTCTGATTGCCGCTACGGAAGGTCGCCATTTGTCGGTTACGATGATCGACGGCGACATAGCGTGCTTCTTCATGAGCCGGCGCAATACCTTGATAGCAGCGACCTTATTCCGTTTTGATTGAATCAACACGTCCAGCACCTCGCCCTCGGCGTCAACGGCACGCCAAAGATACATCTGTTTGCCGCCGATTTTCACGAAGATCTCGTCTAGATGCCATTGTAAATGGGGCTTAGGGCTCCGCTTTTGCAGTCGCTTGGCGTAAGATCGGCCGAACTTGGCGGCCCACCGGCGTACCGATTCATACGATACCTCGATGCCGCATTCAGCAAGCAAGTCTTCCACATCCCGGTAACTGAGCGTGAACCGAAAATAGAGCCAAACGGCATGTTGGATGATGACAGGAGGGAAACGATGGCGGCGATACGAAATGGGTTCCATACCGCAACGCTAGCGCACGTTCCTTCCCGGACCCAGGCTTTTAACGTGACAATGCCGTGGCGCGCTTTGTGGGTTGGCCTCGGCAACTGATCTTAATCCATTGAATTTATTTTATTATTCCAAATAGTTGGCGGGCGCTCACCCCTTGCCGCTGACCCCGGCGTCTTCGAAGGTAGACATGCCCGTATGGCAGGCGGCGGCGGCCCGGACGATGGCGGCGGCAAGCACCGCGCCCGAGGCCTCGCCGAGCCGCATGTCGAGCTCCAGGAGCGGCGCCTTGCCGATGCGCTCCAGGAGGCGCGCGTGGCCGGGCTCGGCGGAGGCGTGGCCCACCCGGCAGTGGTCGAGCGCGCTTTCGTTGAGGCTCAGGAGCACGGCGGCGGCGGCCGTGCAGCAATAGCCGTCCAGCAGCACCGGGATTCGTGATAGCCTGGCCCCGATGACGGCGCCCACGATGGCCGCCAGCTCGCGCCCGCCGAGGCGGCGCATGACCTCGAGCCCGTCGCTCAAAGCTGGCCTGTGAAACGCCACCGCGTCTGCGACCACGGCGGCCTTGGCGTCGACGCCCTTCCCGTCCAGGCCGGTGCCGGGGCCAACCCATTGGGCCGCCTCAGCCCCATAGAGCCCGTGGCAAAGGGCGGCGGCGGCCGTTGAGTTGGCGATGCCCATCTCTCCCAGGCAGAGCAGGTCGGTGCCGGGCCCGGCGGCGGCCAGGCCCCGGGCGATGGCGTCTGTGCACTCGCCTTCGTCCATGGCCGGGGCTTCCGTGAAGTCCCGGGTCGGCCGCTCCAGGTCCAGGGCCTGGACCTCCAACTCCACGCCGAAGGCGCCGCAGAGCTGGTTGATGGCCGCCCCGCCGGCCTCGAAGTTGGCCACCATCTGGGCCGTGACCTGGGCGGGGTACGCCGATACCCCGCGCCCGGCCACGCCGTGGTTGGCGGCGAAGACCCGGGCCCGGACGCGCTCCGTCCCCGGCGGGTGGCGGCCCTGCCAGGAACAAAGCCAGAGGCTCAATTCCTCGAGCCGGCCGAGGGACCCGGGCGGCTTGGTCAGGGTGGGCTCGCGCATCGAGCAGGCGGCGGCGGCGGCGGCGTCGAGGCCGGGAAGGGTGCGCAGAAGTGCGCGCACGTCGTCGAGGGAGCGGAGGACCGGGGGATATGCCATGGGGTTTTCCTTTGCGCCGCCACTCACCTATAACCGAATTCGGCGCCGACCGAAATCGGCGCGCGGGCAAAGCCCAAGGAGAACGCACAAGCAATGGCAACTGAGGGCCGCACATTCGAGAGGGTGATCGCCGCCGCCGGCAACTGGGGGCGGGACACCCTGCTCGCCGTCCGCTTTTTGACCCGCCTCCCCCTGCCCGGCAAGGACCGGCGAAAACTGTCCGCCGCCGCCCGCGCCTTCCCCATCGCCGGCGCCTTCGTGGGTGCTGCGGCCGGCGCCGTCCTGCTCGCCGCCCACTCGGCCGGGCTACACCCCATGGCCTCGGCGCTGACGGCGCTGGCTGTCTCCGCCCTGGTCACCGGCGCCCTTCACGAGGACGGCCTGGCCGACACCGCCGACGGCTTCGGCGGCGGCGGCACCCGGGCCCAGAAGCTGAAGATCATGCGCGACAGCCGCATCGGGGTCTTCGGGGTGCTGGCGCTGGTGCTCTGCGTCGGCATCAGGGCGTCCATCCTGGCCGGCCTGTTGGGGCCCTGGGCCGCCGCCGCCGCCCTGGTGGCGGCCGGTTCCTTCTCACGTGGGCTCCTGCCGGCGGTCATGTACCTGCTGCCCCCGGCCCGCGCCGACGGCTTGGCCCGGAAGGCCGGCAAGCCGGACCGGGAAGGCGCCGTGGTCGCCGCCCTCCTCGGCGCCATGGTGGCGCTTCTGTTCCTGGGCCAGGCGCCGGGCCTGTGGGCCATCGCCGCCGGCGGGGCGGCGGCGGTGGCCATAGCCTGGCTGGCGGTGCGCCAGATCGGCGGACACACGGGCGACGTGCTGGGCGCCGTCCAACAGGTGGCCGAAATGGCCGTGCTGGCGGCCGCCGCGGCGGCGGGATGACGAATGCCACCCGCTGGTGGTGGCTGCGCCACGCCCCCACCGCCAGCCCGGAGGGGCGCATCCACGGCCAAGACGACGTCTCCTGCCGGGCCTTAGGAGCGGCCGACGTGACCCTCATCGCCGATGCCCTGCCCGGCGGCGCGGTCTGGATGGCGAGCCCGCTAATGCGGGCCCGGGACACGGCCAGCGCCATCGCCAGGCGGCAGCCCCGGATCGAGGAAGATCTGGCCGAGCAGGACTTCGGGCGCTGGCAGGGGATGACCTGGGATGAGGTCCGCGACCATGACGGGGACGCCTGGCGGGCCTTCTGGGAGGATCCGGCCGGAAACCCGGCCCCCGGCGGCGAGAGCTTCGCCGAGGCCGCCCGCCGGGTGGCCGACGCCGTCCAGCGCCTCACCCTGGAGCACTCGGGGAGGGACATCGTCGCCGTGGCCCACGCCGGCACCATCCGCGCCGCCATCGCCCAGGCCCGGGGCTCAGGCCCGGCGGCGGCGCTCCCCATCGCCGTCGAGCCCCTGTCCCTGACCCGCATCGAGTTCGCCGGCGGCGCGTGGACGGTCATCTCGGTGAACTGGACCTTTCCCCTCTCGGACCCCATGTGATAAGACTCAGACCCCCAGCCGGGAAAGGGAATCCGGTGCGCGGGGAAACTGCCCCCGCAAATCCGGCACTGCCCCCGCAACTGTGAAGGGCGAGGCCGCGGCAAGTTATAGCCACTGGCGCTTAGATAGGCGCCGGGAAGGCGCCCAGGCCGCCGAGCCCGAGCCAGGAAACCTGCCCGGCGATGTCGGCGCCAACCATCCTCGGGCGGAGGACCAAGCCTTGGATTCCCTGATCGGCCTTCCCCTTCCCCCCGTCACCCTGGTGCTCGGCGGCCAGCGCTCGGGCAAGAGCGCGTTGGCCGAGAGCCTTATCGAGGCCCACGGCCCCGGCCTCTACCTGGCCACGGCGGAAGCCGGGAACCCCGAGATGGCCGAGCGCATCCGCCGCCACCGAGAGCGACGGGGCGACGCCTGGACCACGGTGGAAGAACCCCTGGAACTGGCCCGGGCGCTTAAGGAACACGCGGACCGCCCGGTGCTGGTCGACTGCCTGACCCTCTGGCTCGCCAACCTGATGGCGGCGGGCCGGGATATCGACGCCGAGACCCGGGCGCTCACCGGCGTCCTGGACGGCCTCCCACAACCGATAGTCCTGGTCTCGGGCGAGGTGGGCCAGGGCGTCATCCCCCCGGACCCCCTGGGCCGCCGCTTCGCCGACGGTGCCGGCGCCCTGAACCAGGCCGTGGCCCGGGCCGCCGGGCGGGTCGTCTTGGTCGCCGCCGGCCTGGCCACCCTGTTGAAAGACGACAGGGGCCTGAAGGCGGCGGGCAGATGAAGATCCCGGCCACCGTGATCACCGGCTTCCTGGGCGCCGGCAAGACCTCCCTCGTCCGTCACTTGCTGGAGAGCGCCCGGGGCAGGCGGTTGGCCCTGGTGATCAACGAGTTCGGCGACCTCGGCATCGACCGCGAGATGATTTCGGCATGCGGCATAGAGGGCTGCGCCGGGGACGACATCGTGGAGCTCGCCAACGGCTGCATCTGCTGCACCGTCGCCGACGATTTCCTGCCCACCATGGAGGCCCTGATCGAGCGCCCCGAACCGCCTGACCACATCGTCATCGAGACCTCCGGCCTGGCCCTGCCCAAGCCCCTGGTGAAGGCCTTCAACTGGCCGGAAATCCGCTCCCGGGTGACGGTGGACGGCGTTATCGTCGTGATCGACGCGCCCGCCGTCGCCGCCGGCCAGTTCGCCGCCGACCCCGGGGCCGTGGAGGAGGAACGCCGGGCCGATCCCGCCCTGGACCACGTCTCTCCCCTGGAGGAGGTGTTCACCGACCAGCTCCGCTCAGCCGATCTGGTTGTGCTCAACAAGACCGACCTGGTGGCCCCCGACGACCTGGCCTCGGCGCTGGGCTGCGTGGCCAGGAGAATCGACGCCGCCGTCCACGTTGTCCCCGCCGTCAACGGCGTGGTCGACGCGATCGCGGTGCTGGGGCTGGAGGCGGCGGCCGAGGACGGCATCGAGGCGCGGTCGTCTCATCACGACGGCGACGACCACGACCACGACGATTTCGAAAGCCGGGTCGTCGCCTTGGGCCCGGTCGCCGACCCGGCGGCGCTGGAGGAGCGAATCCGGGCGCTGGCCGCAGGCTATTCCATCCTGCGAATCAAGGGGTTCGTCCACGTCAGGGACAAGGACATGCGCCACGTGGTGCAGGCCGTAGGCCCCCGCGTGCAGCGCTATTACGACCGCCCGTGGCGGGACGGCGAGGCCCGCCAGAGCAACCTGGTGGTGATCGGACTCAAGGGCGTAGACTGGCCCGCCGTGGCCTCTGGCCTCGGCGCCTGAGCGGCCATGCACCTGCTCGCAGCCAGGCCTGGAGCCATTTCCGACGGCACTGAAGCCGTGGACCTGGGCCAAAGCCCGGGCGACATGGTCTTCCTGTCGGCTGCGGATTCGGAACTGGCCCTGCTGGCGGCGGCCCGCGAAAGGATCGAAGGCGACGGCTTCCCCAGCCTCAGGCTGGCCAGCCTGCTCCACCTCGGCCACAACATGAGCGTCGACCTCTACGTGAACGGCGTCATCGGCCACGCCCGGCTGGTGGCCGCGCGCCTGCTCGGCGGGCGCGGCTACTGGCCCTATGGGGTGGAGCAGGTGGCGGCCGTCTGCCGGGAGAAGGGCATCGCGCTCGCCCTGCTCCCCGGCGACGATGCCGCCGACCCCGAGCTCGCGGCCCTTTCCACCCTGCCCACCGAGGCCTGCCACCGTTTATGGCAGTACTGCGTCCAGGGCGGGCTCGACAACGCGCTTGACTTCCTCAACTACTCGGCCAGCCTGATCGGGGTCGAGGCGGAGTGGCGGGAGCCCCGCCCCCTACTCCGCGCCGGGCTCTATTGGCCGGGGCTGGAACGGCCCGGTCGAGACGCCGTCCGCGAGCATTGGGCGCCGGGCGCGCCTGAGGCTGCGCTGGTGTTCTACCGGGCCCTGGTGCAGGCGGGGAATTTGGATGCCGTGGACTCCATGGTCGGCGGCCTGGCCGGGGCGGGACTCAACCCCTTGCCGGTTTACGTCACCAGCCTCAAGGACGAGGTGGCGGCGGCGACGGTGGCCGGCCTGCTCGCCGACGACCCGCCGGACGTGGTGTTGAACGCCACCGGATTCTCCGTCTCGGCCCCGGGAACCAAGCGCCGGGCCAGCCCTTTCGACGGCGCCGATTGCCCGGTCCTCCAGGTGGTGTTCTCGAGCGGCGACGAGGAAACCTGGCGCGCCGGCACCCGGGGACTCTCGGCAAGGGATATCGCCATGAACGTGGTCCTGCCCGAGGTGGACGGCCGGATTCTCACCCGCGCCGTCTCCTTCAAGGGGCTGGCCCGGCGGGACGGAGCCACGGAGACCGACATCGTCCGTTACCAACCCGTCCCCGACCGGGTCGCCTTCGTCTCCGAGATGGCCGGGCACTGGGCCGGGCTCGGGCGCACCCCGGCGGCGAAGCGGCGGATCGCGCTGGTCTTCGCCAATTACCCCAACCGGGACGGGCGCATGGGCAACGGGGTGGGGCTGGACACCCCCGCCGGCGCGATTGAGGTCCTTCGCGCCCTCAGCCAAGCGGGCTACACGGTCGGAGGCATCCCGGACGACGGCGATCGGCTGATGGCCCGGCTCGCCGCCGCCAGGTCGGGCCGGGCGAAATGCCCCGAGATCCTGTCCATGGAGGCCTACCAGGACTTTTTCAGAGGGCTGCCCCGGGCGGCGCGGAGGCGGATCAACGAGCGCTGGGGCCCGCCCGCCGCCGATCCCGTTTTCGACAGGGGGTTCCGCATCCCCGTCTTCCGCCTCGGCAAGGTCGCGGTCTGCCTGCAACCGTCCCGGGGATACGACATAGACCCGGCCGCCACCTACCACGATCCGGACCTGGTGCCGCCCCACGGCTACATGGCCTTCTATGCCTGGCTGAGGGGTGAGTTCGCCGCCCATGCCGTGGTCCACATGGGCAAGCACGGCAACCTGGAATGGCTGCCCGGCAAGGCCCTGGCGCTGTCGCCCGAGTGCATGCCGGAGGCCGCCTTCGGGCCGCTGCCGCACCTCTATCCCTTCATCGTCAACGACCCCGGAGAGGGCGCCCAGGCCAAGCGCCGGGCCGGCGCCGTGATCGTCGACCACCTGACCCCGCCGCTGACCCGCGCCGAAAGCTATGGGGTGCTGCGCGACCTGGAGCAGCTGGTGGACGAATACTTCGAGGCCGCCGGCATGGACCCGCGCCGGATCACCGTGTTGCGCTCGGAAATCCTCGGCCTCTGCCGGGCCTCGGGCCTCGACGCCGACTGCGGCATCGGCGAGGGCGACGAAGACGGCCAGGCGCTGGGCAAGCTAGACAACTACCTGTGCGAGCTGAAAGAGATGCAGATCCGCGACGGGCTCCATGTTTTCGGCCTCTCGCCTGGCGGCGGCCTGCTCGCCGACCTGCTCGCCGCTCTGGTCCGGGTGCCCCGGGGGACGGGTCCGGGCGACGCCTCGCTCACGCGCGCCCTGGCCGGGGACTTAGAGCTCGACTTCGATCCCCTGGACTGCGAGATGGCGAAACCCTGGACCGGCCCCAGGCCCGAAGCGCTGACAAACGGCGGCGATCTCTGGCGCTCCTGCGGCGACACGGTGGAAAGGCTGGAAGGGCTGGCCCGCGCCCTGGTCGCGGGCGCGAGATCAGCGGACCCGGACTGGATCGAAACGGCGGCCGTCCTGGACGAACTGGAGCGCCGCATCCGCCCGGCAGTGGAGGCCTCTGGCGCGGCTGAATTGACGGGGCTCCTCGACGGCCTGGACGGGCGTTTCGTCGAACCGGGGCCGTCCGGCGCGCCGACCCGGGGGCGGCCCGACGTGCTGCCGACGGGGCGCAACTTCTATTCCGTCGACACCCGCGCGGTGCCGACGCCCGCGGCCTGGACTTTGGGCTGGAAGTCGGCGGGACTCCTCGTCCAACGCCACATGCAGGAACACGGGGCCTGGCCGCGGTCGCTCGCACTCACCGCCTGGGGCACGTCGAACATGCGCACCGGCGGCGACGACATCGCCCAAGGGCTGGCCCTGATGGGCGCGCGGCCGACCTGGGAATCGGCCCGGGTGACCGGCTTCGAGATGCTGCCCGTCTCCATCCTCGACCGCCCCCGGGTGGACGTGACGCTCAGGGTTTCGGGCTTTTTCCGCGACGCCTTCCCGGGGCTCATCGACCTGTTCGATTCGGCGGCCCGCGACATCGCCGCCCTGGACGAGCCGGCTGACCAGAACCCGCTCGCCGCCAACGCCAGGGACCAGGCGTCCCAATTCATGCAATCGGGAATGGACGAGGCCGAGGCCGTGCGCCGCGCCGGATACCGGGTCTTCGGCTCCAAGCCCGGGGCCTATGGGGCCGGGCTGCAGGCCCTGATCGACGAGCGCGGCTGGGAGACCGACGCGGATCTCGCCCGGGCCTACGTGGCCTGGGGGGGATATGCCTACGGCGCCGGCGCCGAGGGCCGCCCCGCCCACGGCCTGTTCGAGACCCGGCTCACATGCGTCGACGCGGTAGTGCAGAACCAGGACAACCGGGAGCACGACCTCCTGGATTCCGACGACTACTACCAGTTCGAAGGCGGCATGACGGCGGCCGTCCGCCACCTTTCCGGCGCCCGGCCCGCCGCCTACCACATGGACCATTCCCGGCCCGAGACCCCCCGTGCCCGCACCCTGGACGAGGAAATCGCCCGGGTGGTCCGGGCCCGCGTGGTCAACCCGAAATGGATCAAGGGCGTCATGCGCCACGGCTACAAGGGCGCCTTCGAGATGGCGGCCACCGTGGACTACCTGTTCGCCTTCGCCGCCACCGCGGATTGCGTCCGAGACCACCACTTCGACGCCGTCTTCGAGGCCTATCTGGGAGACAGCGACGTGCGCGCCTTCATCGCCGAACACAACCCGGCGGCCTTGCGCGAGATGGCGGAGCGCCTGTTGGAGGCCCAGGCCCGGGACCTCTGGCGGCCCCGGCTCAACAGCACCCACGGGATGCTGGCGGGCCTCGCGGAATGACTTGGGGACACCTGAACGAGTCGCGGGCTTCCCGGCCATGCGCCGGCGTTCTATAGTCGGGGCCGGACCTTAAGGGGAACGCGATACCATGAGCACCGACGACGAAGACCCGGACGCCCGCCACGCCCGCAAGATGGCCAAGAAGAAGGCGGCCCGCGACAAAATCCTGGCCAACAAGACCGAGGAACGGGGCCTGCTCGTCGTGCATACCGGCAAGGGCAAGGGCAAGACCACGGCCGCCATGGGGCTGGCCATGCGGGCGCTTGGCCACGGCATGAAGGTGGGCATCGTACAGTTCGTCAAGGGGGTGTGGGAAACCGGCGAGCGCGACGTGCTCCGGCGCTTCCCCGACCTGGTCACCATCAAGGCCATGGGCGAGGGCTTCACCTGGAAGACCCAGGACCGGGCCCGCGACATCGCCGCCGCCGAGGCGGCCTGGGGCGCGGCCCAGAAAATGATCGCCGACCCGGCCTACGCCATGGTCATCCTGGACGAGCTCAACATCGTGCTGCGCTACGGCTATCTGCCCTTAGGAGCCGTGGTGGCGGCGCTCAAGGCCAAGCCCGCCGACCTGCACGTGGTGGTCACTGGGCGCAACGCCAAGGACGAGCTGATCGAGGTCGCCGACCTGGTCACCGAGATGACCCAGATCAAGCATCCCTTCCGCTCCGGGGTGAAGGCCCAGGCGGGCATGGAGTTCTAAGTGAAGGAGCCCGACACATGACCATGAATTCTCAGCCCACGGCCGGGGCGAAGCGCCGCGCCCGACTCGGCGCCGCCTTGATGGGCGTGGCCGCGCTCACGCTCGGCGCTTGCGCCGACATCAGGAGCGATCCCCGGACCCTGCCCCAGGACCTGATCAAGCGCGCCACCGAGACCGTGGACAGGTTCAAGACCCTGCCCAGCCTGGCCGCCATCAAGGACCACATGGCCCGGGCCCGGGGCGTGGTGGTCCTTCCCAGCGTGGTCAAGGCCGGGTTCCTGGGCGCCGCCGAGGGCGGGCACGGCATGTTGCTGGTGCGCAACGCCTCGGGCCAGTGGAGCCATCCCGCCTTCTACACCCTGGGTGCGGCCAGCTTCGGCTTCCAGGCGGGCATCCAGGACACCGAGATCGTGCTCGTCCTGCGCACGCAAAAGGCCCTGGAAGCGGTCCTCGACCACCAGGGCAAGCTCGGCGCCGACACCGGCGTCACCGTCGGGCTCATGGGCCTCGGCTTGGAGGCGTCCACCACCACTAATCTCGGCGCCGACGTGCTCGCCTTCGCCCACTCCAAGATCGGCATCTACGGCGGCATCTCCCTGGAGGGGGCGGCCCTGGTCAGGCGCAAGGACTTCAACGAGGCCTTCTACGGGCCCGGCGCCACGCCGCGCGCCATCGTCATCGAGGGCACGTTCGCCGACCCCCGGGCCGACGGCCTGAGGACCGCCCTTGCCGCGCCCTGACGGGAACGCCCGGGCCCTGATGGTCCAGGGCACCGGCTCGGACGTGGGCAAGTCCCTGCTGGTGGCGGGGCTGTGCCGGGCCTACCGGCGGCGCGGGTTAGCCGTCCGCCCGTTCAAGCCTCAGAACATGTCCAACAACGCGGCCGTCACCGCCGACGGCGGCGAGATCGGCCGCGCCCAGGCCCTGCAGGCCCGGGCGGCCGGCGTGGCGCCCTCGGTTCACATGAACCCGGTGCTGCTCAAGCCCACGTCCGAGACCGGCGCCCAGGTGATCGTCCAGGGGCGGGTCACGGCCCAGGCTTCGGCGCGGGACTACCATGCCTTGAAGCCGGAGCTCCTGCCCCGGGTCCTGGACAGCTTCCGGGCCATCGCCGCCGAGGCCGACCTGGTGCTGATCGAAGGCGCGGGAAGCGTCGCGGAAGTGAACCTGCGCCACGCCGACATCGCCAACATGGGCTTCGCCGAGGCCGCCCGGGTGCCCGTCGTGCTACTCGGCGACATAGACCGGGGCGGCGTGATCGCTTCAATCGTCGGCACCCATGCCCTGCTTGAAGAGACCGAACGCGCGCTCATCAAGGGATACGTCATCAACAAGTTCCGGGGCGACAAGGCGCTCTTCGACGGCGCCATCGACCTGATCAAGGCCAAGTGCGCACTCGAATGCTTCGGCGTCGTGCCTTTCTTACCTGAGGCCAGGCTACTGCCCAAGGAGGACTCCATGAGCCTCGACGGCGGGGTGGCCCCGCAAGTCGCCAACGAGGCGATCCGCGTGGCGGTGCCGAGGCTGGGTCGCATTGCCAACTTCGACGACCTCGACCCGCTGGCGGCCGAGGACGATGTCGCCGTCACCGTGGTGGAGCCGGGCCGGCCCCTGCCCGGGGATGCGGACCTGGTCCTGCTGCCGGGCTCCAAGGCGACGCTTTCGGACCTGGCGGACCTGCGCCGCCAGGGCTGGAACGTGGACATCGCCGCCCACGTCAGGCAGGGCGGGCTGCTGGTCGGGCTCTGCGGCGGCTACCAGATGCTGGGCCGCCGCCTCGCCGATCCGGACGGGATCGAGGGCCTCCCGGCGGAAGCGGACGGGCTGGCCCACCTGGACGTGGAAACGGTAATCGGAACCTCGAAGACGCTGCGCCGTGTCGCGGGCGCCGAAGCCCCGTCGGGGGAAACGGTCGAGGGCTACGAGATGCACATGGGCGCGACGTCGGGCCCCGATACGGCGCGGCCCTGGCTCGTGCTCGAGGACGGGCGGGACGAAGGGGCGCGCTCGGCCTCGGGTCGGGTCATGGGCAGCTACGTCCACGGCCTGTTCGCCGCCGACGGCTTCCGCCACGCCTTCCTGGAACGCATTTCCTCGGGCCGCGCAAAGGGCGTGTCCTACGAGGTCGAGGTGGACGACACCATCGACGCGCTCGCCCACCACCTGGAGGCCCACATGGACCTGGACCGCGTGTTCGCCGCCGCCGGGGCCGTGGGCGACTGAGGCAGCCCACCGGCGGAGCTTCCGTACCTTTGCTCGGGCTCAGCTGATGGAGCGCATCTCGGTTTGAATCAGTGCCGTTCCACGACGCTCAAGACCCACCAACCAGGACGTGGCGCGAGAGTGCCCGGGCCACCGCCGGCCGCGCCGCGACGACGCGCGCCACCCTGTCGATGTTGGGGCAGCGGCGCCGGAAACCATCCGGGTCCCGGTCCCAGGTCGAGACCATCTGCATATAGATATCGGCCGCCGAACACGTCGTGCCGACCAACCAGTCACGCCCCGTCAGCGCCCGCTCGACCACTTTCCACTGATCGACGAGCATTTCTTCGCAACGTTGATTGATCCTGCCACAGTCGTCGGGATCGGTTGAAAAACGCTCCGTATGGTAGAGGCGGCTATAGGTCGGATATAAGGTGTCCGATAGATAGTAGAGTCACTGATTGTAGAACGCGCGGTCGTCGCTCGCCGGCGCCGGAGCCAGGCCGGTTACCGGATACCGGTCGGCCAGAAACATGACGATGCCGGCCGACTCGAACACCGTCCCGCCGTCCGGCAGGCGCAGGGCCGGAACCAATCCGAGCGGGTGGATTTGACGGTAATCCGCGGCTTTGTGTTCTCCCGCGGCGGTATCGATCTCTACCGCCTCATAGGCAACGCCGACTTCTTCCAACACCGCCATGGGCGCCAGCGAGGACGCCGTTCGATACCAATAGAGCTGATACGCTCCCGATCCGTCCGACACGTGATCCTCCTTGGGATTTCGTCTCGGAGTATGCCTTGTTGCCCAAGGGATCACCAGACGGGAGAGGCGCCAACCCGCGTGGCCGGCTCGGGCGATCGTCCCTTTCGGGTCATGAGTCCTAGGGCCTTAAGCACTACCCCGACGGCGAAAAGCGGATGACGGCGATGGCCGCCACCCAGGCGCCGTTGATCAGGCAGGCGGCGAGATAGAGATAAAGCACGCGCCGGATGTCCCGGTGGGTGGCTTGGGCCGTGCCGTCGCCGATCCAGGAATCGGCGGACTGCTCGCCCCCGTAATGGCGCGGGCCAGCCAGCGCCAGGTCCAGGGCGCCGGCGACGGCGCCTTCGGGCCAGCCGGCGTTCATGGAGCGGTGTTTGCCCGCGTCCCTCAGCATCACCTTGAAGGCCGCACCCGGCCGGGCGGTGGGCACGACGAGCGCCGCCAGCGCCAGGAACAGCCCGGCGAGGCGGGCCGGGATCAGGTTGAGGGCGTCGTCGAGCCTGGCCGCCGCCATGCCGAAGGCCCGGTGGCGGGGGGTGCGGTGGCCGATCATGCTGTCCATGGTGTTGACGGCCTTGTAGACGCAAAGGCCCGGAAGCCCGAACAGCACGTACCAGAATACCGGCGCCACGACGGCGTCGCAGAAGTTCTCGGCCGCCGATTCGATGGCGCCCCGGGCCACCCCGTGGGCGTCCAGCCCGCCGGGCTCGCGGCCGACGATGTGGGAGACGGCCAAGCGCGCCTCGTCCAGGCCACGGTCCCTGAGCGCCAGGCCGACGGCCCGCACCCGGTCGTAGAGCCCGCGCCCAGAAATCAGGACCACCACCAGGAACAGCTCGAGGACCCAGGCGAAGTTCTGGTTCTGGGTCAGCCAGGCGACGAGAACGCCTATGCCCAAGGACAGCCCGGCGATGACCAGGACCACCAGCAGGCCGCGGACGGCGCGGTCCGCCTCGCTCCTGAGTTCCCGGTTGAGCTTCAGGTCCAGGAAGCCTGTCAGGAGGCCGATCAGGCGCACCGGGTGGGGCACGGCCCTGAACAGAAACCTAGCCTCGCCGACGGCGGCCTCGACGGCGAGCGCGATCAGCAGAAGGATCAGCGGGTCGAGCCCCCCTCGACCCAGGCCTAAGGTAAACATGGGCGAAGTGTGGGAGCCCCCCCTGGTCCCGTCAACGGAAATGCCCATTTTTACCAGCGGCCCTTGAAGTAAGGACCGCTGGGCGTTCATGTGCCACGCATGCTTACGGCGCATAAGCACCGGCGCGCGGTCGCGCTTACCAAAGGGCGATGAGACGAGCTCAACGCCCTTTGGTATTCCAAGAAAAATGCCCTAACGCCCGCCGCCTCGCCTCCTGTATAGTCGGTCCCGCCGGGCCCGGGCGTCCGGAGGCAATGACCAGGCCCCCCCCCGGCACAGCTGTTGAGATGACGCACGAAGGCAAGGACCAAGCGCCATGACAGTCGCCGTGATGATCTGCGGCCACGGCAGCCGCGATACCCGCGCCGTCGAGGAATTCAACCAACTGGCCAAGCGGCTCGGCCCCCGCCTTCCCGATTACGACGTGGAAAGCGGCTTTTTGGAGTTTGCGCGGCCCGTCATCCGCGACGGGCTGGAGGCCCTCAAGCTTCGCGGCGCGAAACGGATCGTCTGCCTTCCCGGCATGCTGTTCGCCGCCCGCCACGTGAAGAACGACCTGCCGTCAGAGGCCAACGCCTTCGCCGCCGACAACCCCGGCATCGAGGTGCATTTCGCCCGGGACTTAAGTATAGAGCCCAAGCTGCTGGCCGCCGCCGCCGAGCGCATCGCCGAGGCCGGGGCCGGTGGACCGGAGGAGCGCGCGCAGACCCTGCTCGTGGTGGTCGGGCGCGGGACCAATGATCCGGACGCCAACTCCAACATCTCCAAGGTGGCGCGCATGCTGTGGGAGGGAATGGGTATGGGCTGGGCCGAGGCCGCCTATTCAGGCGTGGCTGAACCCCTGGTCGACGCGGCCCTGGAGCGCGGCGTCGCCATGGGGTTCCGGCGCATCATCGTGTTTCCCTATTTCCTGTTCACGGGCATCCTGGTGAAGCGCATTTACGACTGGGCCGACCAGGCCCAGGCCAGGCACGAGAGCGTCGAGATCCTCAAGGCCGGGTACTTCAACGACCACCCCTTGCTCATCGATTGTTTCGTCGACAGGGTGAACGAGGTGTTCACGGGCGACAATGCCATGAACTGCCAGCTCTGCAAGTACAGGGAGCGGATCATCGGATACGAAGACGAGGTCGGCGCCCCGCAAGCCGGCCACCATCACCACGTTCGCGGCATCGGCACCGGCCACCCCCACGAAGGCTGATCCATGGCCGAGTACATCCGCGACCCGGTCGAGATACGCCGCGCCTCCCTGGCCGCCGTCCGCGCCGAAGTGGACCTGGACTCGATCCCCGCCGACATGGCGGCGGTGGCGTTGAGATTGGTCCACGCCTGCGGCATGCCGGACATCTTAGGATATCTCTCCTTCAGCCCCGACGCCGGCGCGTTGGGAAGGAACGCCCTCAGGGCCGGGGCGCCCGTGCTCGCGGACTGCCGGATGGTGGCGGCCGGGATCACGCGCTCCCGCCTGCCCGCGAATAACCAGGTGATCTGCACCCTCAACCACGCCGAAGCAGCGGAGACGGCGGCCAAGTCCGGCGGCACCCGCTCGGCGGCGGCGGTCGAGCTCTGGGGCGAATACCTGGAAGGCGCCGTGGTGGCCATCGGAAACGCGCCGACGGCGCTCTTCCGGCTGTTGGAGATGTTGGCTGGCGGGGCCGCCGCCCCCGCCCTCATCGCCGCCTTCCCCGTCGGCTTCGTGGGCGCAGCCGATTCCAAGGACGCCCTGATCGGCACGGGCCACGCCCACATCACGCTCCGGGGCCGGTGGGGGGGAAGCGCCCTGGCGGCGGCGGCCGTTAACGCCCTGGCGGGGGACGACTTATGAGCCCCTGGATCACCGTCGTCGGCATGGGCGAGGACGGCTTGGAAAGCCTGGGACCGGCGGCCCGGACCGCCGTCGAGACCGCCGACGTGCTGGCCGGGGGCGAGCGCCACCTGGCCAAAGTGCCGGCGACGGGCGCCGAGCGCCTGACCTGGGGTGCGGGCTTTCCCGAGGCGCTTGAGAAAATCGCGGAGCGATGCGGCAAGCGGGTCGTTGTCCTGGCCTCGGGCGATCCCATGTTCTTCGGCGTCGGCACCCTCGTCACCGAACGCTTCGGGGCGGACGCCCTCACCATCCTCCCCGTACCCGGCGCCTTCAGCCTGGCGGCGGCGCGCCTTTGCTGGCCGCTGGCGGACACCCTGACGCTGACCGTGCACGGCAGGCCGGTCGAGGCCCTGGCGCTGCATTTCGCGCCGGGCGCCCGCCTGCTGATCCTGAGCCAGGACGGGGACAGCCCCGGTCTGGTCGCGGCCCTGCTCGCCGAACACGGCTTCGGGCCGAGCCCGATGACGGTGTTCGAAAACATGGGCGGCCCGCAAGAGGCGCGCAAGCAAGGCACCGCCGGGGGCTGGCCCCATCCCCGCGGCTCCGACCTCAACACCGTCGCCGTGGAATGCCGGGCAGGCAAGGATGCCGTCGCCTGGCCGCGGGCGCCCGGCCTGCCCGATGACGCCTTCGAACACGACGGCCAGATCACCAAGCGCGAGGTCAGGGCCGCCACCATGGCGGCGCTGGCGCCGCTGCCGGGCCAGGTGCTGTGGGACGTGGGCGCGGGCTCCGGCGCCGTCGCCATCGAATGGCTGCGCGTCTGCCGCTCATGCCGGGCCGTCGCCGTGGAGCGGCACCCGGGCCGCTCGGCCGTGATCGCCAGGAACGCCGCACGCCTGGGGGTGCCTGGACTGCGTGTGGTGGAGGGGGAAGCCCCTGAGGCCCTGGACGGGCTGGAGCCCCGCCCCGACGCCGTGTTCGCCGGTGGCGGAGTCTCCCGGGACGGATTGCTGGAGGCCTGCTGGGCGGCGCTTAGGTCCCCGGGCCGCCTGGTCGCCAACGCCGCCACCGTCGAGGCGGAATCGCGCCTGCTCGACTTCCGGCAAGGCCACGAAGGCACCCTGGTCCGCATAGGCGTCCAGCGCCTGGACGACATCGGCGACTACCACGGGTTCCGGCCCCTGATGCCGGTGACCCAGTATGCGGGCCTCAAGACATGAGCGACGGGCGGGGCACCCTTTACGGAATCGGCGTCGGGCCGGGGGATCCAGAACTCCTGACCTTGAAGGGCCTGCGAATCATCGCGTCTGTCCCCGTCATCGCCTACATCGCGCCCGAGGGGGGCGACAGCCTGGCCCGGGCCATCGTCGCCGGACACCTGCCCGGCGGGCAGACGGAAATCGCCGTCCCCATCGCCATGGGCGAGGAAGCCGGACAAGCCTACGACCGCTCGGGCCGCGAGATCGCCGGCCACCTGGAGGCGGGCCGGGACGTGGCGGTGCTCTGCGAGGGGGACCCTTTTTTCTACGGCTCGTTCATATCCATCCATGAGCGCCTGGCGGCCAGCTACCGGGTCCGCGTGGTGCCGGGCGTCTCGTCCCTCACCGCCGTCGCCGCCGCCGCCGGCATGGCGCTGGCGAGCCGGGGGCAAGCGCTCACCGTGGTGCCGGCGATCCTGCCCGAAGACGCCTTGGCCCAGCGCCTCAGGCTGGGCGACGCCGCCGCCATCGTCAAGGTGGGGCGCCACCTGGACAAGGTGCGCCAGGTGCTCAAACTAACGGGCCGGGGGGGGCGCGCCCTCTACGTGGAGCGCGCCACCATGGAGGCCGAGCGCGTCGCCCCCTTGGAGGAGATAGAATCCGCGCCCTATTTCTCCATGATCCTGGTACCCGAACGGGGGGAGGGAGAAACGTGAGCGTCTCCTTCAAGCCCCCCGAGGGCGCGGCCCTAGTGGCCCTGGGGCCGGGGGGGATCGAGCTGGCCCGGACCATCGCCCGCCGCCTGCCCGGCGCCGGCGTCCACGGGCCGGCCGGGTCCGGCGCCGGGGTGATTTATTCCGACCTGGCCCGCCATCTCCGCTCCCTGTTCCGGGCCGGGACGCCCATCGTCGGCGTCATGGCGGCGGGCATCCTCATCCGCGCCCTGGCCCCGGTGATGGGGGAAAAGGAGAGCCAGGCTCCGGTGGTCGCCGTGGCAGCGGATGGCGGCACCGCGGTGCCCCTGCTCGGCGGCCACGACGGGGCCAACCGGCTGGCCCTGGCCATAGCCGAAGCCACCGGGGGCAAAGCCGCCATCACCACGGCCGGCGACGTCATGTTCGGGCTCGCCCTCGACGACCCGCCGCCCGGCTGGCGCGTGGCCAACCGGGAGGCCGCCAAGGGGGTGGCCGCAGCCCTGCTGGCGGGCGAGCCGGTGGCGCTCGTGGTGGAAGCCGGCGACGCCGACTGGCTGGAAGGCGCGCCCTTCGCCCGGGAAGGCCGGCTCAGCGTTCGCGTCACCGACCGGGCCTTAAGCAACCCCGGCGCTACCCTCGTCCTCCATCCCCCGGTGCTGGCCTTGGGCGTCGGCTGCGAGCGGGGCGTGGACGCGGGCGAGCTGAAAGCACTTGCCCTGGACACCCTGGGGCAAGCGGGCCTGGCTGGCGGCGCCGTCGCCTGCGTCGCCTCCCTCGATCTCAAGTCGGACGAAGAAGCGGTTCATGCCCTGGCACGCTCCCTCGACGTCCCCGCCCGCTTTTTCAGCGCCGAAGAATTGGAGGCCGAGGCCGGGCGCCTGGCCAATCCATCCGATTCCGTCTTCCAGGCCGTCGGCTGCCACGGGGTGGCCGAGGGGGCGGCCCTGGCCGCGGCCGGTGACGGTGGGACCTTGATCGCCGAAAAGACCCGCTCGGCGCGGGCCACCTGCGCCGCCGCCCGGGCGCCAGGCTGCATCGACCCCGATGCCGCCGGCCGCCCCCGGGGCCGCCTGGCGGTGGTCGGCATCGGGCCCGGCGCCGCATCATGGCGAACGCCGGAAGCCAGCCGCGCCCTGGCCGGGGCCGCCCACGTGGTCGGCCACGGGCTCTATCTGGACCTGATCGACGACGCCATCGACGGCAAAGCGCGCCACCAGACGCCCCTCGGCGAAGAGGAGGCGCGGGTGGCCCGGGCCCTGGATCTGGCCGCCTCGGGCGAATCCGTGGCCCTGGTGTCGTCGGGGGATCCCGGCATCTTCGCCCTGGCAGCCCTGGTCTTCGAACTCCTGGAGCGCCGGGACCACGGGCCCTGGAACCGGGTGGAGATCACCGTCGTCCCCGGGGTCAGCGCCTTCCAGGCCGCCGCCGCGCGCCTGGGCGCGCCCATGGGCCACGATTTCTGCGTCATCTCGCTCTCGGATCTGCTCACCCCCTGGGCGGCCATCCGCCGCCGCTTGCACGCCGCCGCCGAGGGGGATTTCATCGTCGCCCTCTACAACCCGGCGTCGGAGCGCCGGAAAAAGCAGCTAACCGAGGCCCGGGACATCCTGCTCACCGCCCGGGCCGAAGACACGCCCGTGGCGGTCGCCCGCAACCTGGGGAGGGACGGCGAGCGGACGGACATCGTCTCCCTAAGCCAATTGGACTCAGAACACGCCGACATGCTGAGCGTGATCCTGGTCGGCAACAGCCGCACCCGGGTGACGGAGCGGGGGGCCGGGCGTTGGGTCTACACGCCCCGGGGATACGGGGTCCAAGGACATTGACCGTCCACTTCATCGGCGCCGGGCCGGGGGCCCCCGACCTGATCACGGTGCGCGGGCTGGACCTGATCCGCCGCGCGCGCGTGGTGCTCTTCGCCGGCTCCCTGGTGCCTCGGCCTGTGATCGCCGAGGCCCCGGCCGGGGCCCACATCGTAGACACCTCGGCCCTGACCCTGGACCAGATCATCGCCGAGATGGGGGCGGCGGACGGGGCCGGCCTGGACGTGGCCCGGGTCCATTCCGGCGATCCTTCCCTCTACGGCGCCATCGCCGAGCAGATGCGCCGGCTGGACGGCCTCGGCATCGCCTACGACGTGACGCCGGGCGTTCCGGCTTACGCGGCGGCGGCGGCGGCGCTCAAGCGCGAGCTGACCCTGCCCGGGATCAGCCAGACTATCGTGCTCACCCGCACCTCCGTGCGCTCATCCCCCATGCCGGAGGGGGAAGACCTGAAGACCTTGGCCGCCAGCGGGGCGACGTTGGCCATCCACCTGTCGGTCACCAATCTCGGCCCCGTGGTGCGCGAGCTGGAATCCCTTTACGGCGAGGACTGCCCTGTCGCCGTCGTCCACCGGGCGAGCTGGCCCGACGAAGTGATCGTCCGGGGCACGCTTTTCGACATCCGGGCCAAGGTGAAGGCGGCGGGGATTGAGCGGACGGCCCTGATCCTGGTCGGCCGGGTGCTGGACGAGGCGGCCTTCGAGGATAGCCGCCTCTACGCCGCCTCCCACCACCACGTGTTCAGGCCGAGAAAAGAAAAAGGCTAGAGTCTGGTCTGCCCGCGCCAGATATAATAAAATCCCATCGAGGGGGAGAAGGCCGTCATGACGCAAAGAATCGCCGGCAGGGCCGTTCCTTACCATCGGCGCAACCAGCGGGTCGCGGTGCCGGCGATCAACCTGTCCTTTCGCGGCCACCGCTACCAGACCGTCGATTGGGGCCTGGGCGGTTTCAGAATCAACACCTACGACGGCAAGTTGAAAAAAGACGAGGAATTCGTGGCTGACGGCATCGGGCCCGCCGACCAGGACGAGCTTATATCCGTTCACATCGTCTGCCGTGCCGTGCGTAGAAACAATGAGGAATTCTCGGGCGCTTTCACCGCGCTCATGGACAATGCCTATGAGATTCTCGAAGCCCTGATGCTGCGCCGGAAGAAGTACCTGGAAAAGCTTAAAAACAGCTAGGGGCCCGCCGCCCGTTTTCTATGCCTCGCCCCGGCCCAGTCGGTCCTCGATCCAGGCCAGCGCTTCGTCCACCGTGGCCCGGGCCTCCCCCGGCGGCGGCGGCGGGCGGCGGACAGCGACGACGGCCACGCCCAGCTCCCGGGCGGCGGCGATCTTGGCGTCTCCGCTCCCCGATTCCTTGATCACCATGGCGTCGATGGCGTGGAGGCTGAGCAATCGCCGCTCTTCTTCCCTAGACTCCGGCGGCCGCCCCGTGACCACCCGGTATTGGGAGAGCGGCAAGGGGCCGTCCGGCGCCTCGACCAGGCGCACCAGGAACCACAGGTCTTCATGGCGGGAGAAAGCGGCGAGCCCCCGCCGGCCGACGGCGAGGAAGACCCGCCGGGCCGGGCTGGGCAAGAGCCCGGCCGCCTGGTCTAGGTCATCGGCCTCGATCCAGCGCAGGCCCTTAGGCCGCAGGCAAGGCGGGCGGACCAGGATCAGGCGCTCAACGCCGGCCTCATCGCAGGCCCGGGCGGCGTTAGCCGAGATAACCTTGGCGAAGGGATGGGTGGCGTCGATGACCATGTGGATGGACTCGTCGGTGAGATAGCGGGCGAGGCCGCCCGCGCCGCCGAAGCCGCCGACGCGAATGGCGCCCGGGAGGGCCGGGAGCCGCTTCAGCCGTCCGGCCAGGGACGAGACCACCTCCAGACGGCCTCGATAAGCCGGGACCGCGCGCTCGGCCAGGGCGCGGGCGTCGCCCGTGCCGCCCAGGATGAGCAGGCGCCGGGCCCGGTTTTCAGGACCGGGCATGGCCCACCAGTCCCCCGCCTCGATCGAAGACGCAGACCTCCACGTCGGTCTCGCCGGCGAGCGTCGCCAGGGCCACCTCGCGGGCCCGGGCCGCCACCTGGTCGCCGAGGTCGTAGTCCCCGGCGGCGGCCAGCACCTCGCCCGTGTTGGCGGCCTGGCGGGCGCGCTCCACCACACCCTCAGGCGCGCCCAAGTCCGCCAGCATGGCCGCCAGGGCGTGGAAATCCACCTCCGAGCGCGAGGAATGAAGGTCGAGATGGCCGGCGGCGAGCTTGGACATCTTGGCGAAGCCGCCGCCGATGGTGAGGCGCGCCACCGGCTTCTTGCGCAGGTAGCCGGTGAGCGCGGTGTAGCGCACCTGCGAGCGTGGCAGGCAACCGGCCG
>PVBE012113544.1_pt1 | contig 22000 bp, 17 predicted proteins | sample 1631181 | NCBI WGS metagenome assembly PVBE01 (sample SAMN08397723, study PRJNA350692) | Marine metagenome, whole genome shotgun sequencing project. | isolation source: water | place: Pacific Ocean | collected 2012-04 | reverse complement strand
GGCGAGCCGACGGGGAAATCCTCCACGTCCGCTATACCACGACGCATAACGCCAAACCCCCGATCGAGGCCCGGTTCGAGGTGGTGAGCTTGAAAGGCGACGAACTGCGACTCAAACGGTCGCCTCGCGCGAAGTAAAGAGCGGATTACGATTTCGTCGCTTGTTGAATCTCATGTCACACAGAAATCTTTCGTACACTTCAATGTTCGTTCCGAAGAGCGGGAAGGGAACTGTCGTTTGACCAAATAGAAAGGAACCCATGCTCATTAAAAATCTCACGCTGATTCTTTTCCTATTTCTCTCCTCTTCCCTGTGGGCGCAAAGCAACGACGATCGAAAAACCGTCCGGGTCTTTATCTTCGCCGGTCAGTCGAACATGGTGGGGTCGGACTCGAACGTGGAGGATATCAAGCGGTTCCCGCCTTACGCCGGTTTGGAGGCGCCGCAGAAAAAGGTTCTCTTCACCTACTGCATCGGTCGCGAGAATAAAATGCGCTCCGAGGGCTGGGTATCTCTTCAGCCGGTGAACAACGTTGTCGGTCCGGAACTGAGTTTTGCGCGCAGGGTCACCCAACATGTCAAAGCTCCGATTGCCATTATCAAAGTGGCCGCCGGAGGGACCCACCTCGGTGGGGATTGGAATCCGGATCAGCCGGTCGGATTTATGATGTATCCTCTCGCTCTAGAGACCATCCGCACTGCGTTGGCCGACCTGAAGAAACGGAAGATCAAGTACCGAATCGAAGGTTTCATGTGGCATCAGGGCGAGAATGACATGTTCGAAGAGGAGTACATGTCCCAGTATGGGAAGAACCTGAGGAACTTCCTTTCTCGATGGCGGAAGGATCTCAAATCCCCGAAGTTGAAATTCTACATTGGCGAGCTTTGCACCAAGACTGTCTGGGGTATGGACATGCGCCCTCGCATGTATGCGATCAGCCAGGGGCAACGTGCGGTAACGGATATGGATCCGCGTGCGGAGTATATCCCCACGTCCCATGTCGGTGTGGAAATCGGCCATCCTGTGGGACTCCACTATCATTACGGTACCCTCGGTCAGTTACAGCACGGGGAAAACTATGCGAAGGCTTACCTTCGTACGATCGGAGTGGATGTCGATCAACCTCGTCCCTTGAGAAAATGGCCGTATAAAAGAGGTCGCACCGTCAAACTCTTTATCCTGGCCGGGCACCGGAATATGGAGGGGGAGCGTGCGTTCGTACAGGAACTGAAAGGGGGCGACGTGTCTTTGAGGAAAGAGAACCCCAAGATCGCTTTTAAATACAGCCTTGGCGGTGGGTACAGAGTTTCCGACGGATGGGAACCGTTAGGTCCTGCCGGGTATTATGACACCTTTGGCCCGGAACTGAGTTTTGTGCGCGGTTTGGCGAAGAAAGAGAAGGGGAAACTTGCGATTGCGAAGTTTACGCACAGCGGGTCACAAATTATCGACTGGACCCCGGAAGGAAGCGAGGCCCAGAGCCGGAATTTATACCTGAAATTTACCGGCTTTATCAAAGAAGCGATCCGGGAACTGAAATCCAAGGGGAACAAAGTTATATTGGCGGGAATCTTTTACCACCTCGGCGAAAACGACATGTCCTTTCCCCCGTACCGCGAACAGGCCGCCGAGCGCCTCCAGTCTATTATTTCCCAGAGCCGAAAGGATCTGGGGCATCCAAAATTGAAATGGTATGTGAGCCAGCAACCTCCTCCGAATAAGGAGGGTCTTGATAGCGTCGATGTGGTCTCGGATATCGCCAGGGCCGCCGAAGCCGATCCGGGCTTCTTTCATCTAAAGGCGTTCGATCTTCCCCGGCAGAAAAAGGAACTGGTGCTGGATACCGCAGGTGTTCTTGAACTGGGGAGAGTTTTCGCGAAGGGGTATCTTACTCAGAGATAAGGAGGCACTCAGGAGTTTGTGTTGTTTACTCCAGTTCCCGCACGAGTCTCGGATATTTCGTGCGGAGAAACTCAAGCAGAAATTCCCATTTAAGGTCTCCGTTTATGAATCGGTCGAGGAGGTCGTGTTCCGTCTTCTCTCGGTAGAGGTTCCAGATCCAGACCGATTTCGTAAGGGGGGTTTTCTCTTCGGGACCCACTTTCCCCCAGATCTCCACGCCCATTTCATGTAACTGTGTTTTTCGGGTGGCAAAGGCGGGAATGAAAATACGGACAGTGGCGTTTGTTCGAGAAGGGTCATTTCCCACATAGAGGATCTCTCCTTCAGGCGAAATCTCCATATTAAGGGCGTAGCTCGCCATTCCCGCGTTTCCACCGATCGACTCTCCAAGGGCGACCTCGCGGGTTTTGGGAGAGATCAATGTTTTCAAATTATTTTGGATTACCTCACTCAGTTCCATCTGTGGGATTATACCGAATCGGGTCCCTTGACCCCCCTTTTCCTCCTGTTAGAATTAAGGGAATGGTCAATCTTCTTTTCTTCTTATTCGTTTGTCTTCCTCCTCAAGAGGAAGGTGAGATCCTGGAGTGGGTGGAGCAACTCGGTGCTGATTACCAGGAAGAACGTGTAGAGGCGGCGAAAAAACTCGAAAAGGTGGGGAAGAAAGCAGAGTCGCAACTCATCGAAGGGATCGAGCATGAAGATTATCGTGTCCGGGGGTCCTGTATCCGGATTCTCACTCTTTTGAAAAGCCCATCGGCCCTCGAACCTGTTGGGAGTGTTTTTCGTAATCCGGAAGAAGATCTCGATGTTCAACAGAAGGCTTTTAGCTATCTCATCAATATGGGGAAGGGGGCGGAAGATAATCTGATCGAAGCTCTCGACCGGTCTCGGAAGGAATTTCGTCTTGGTGCGTTAATGGCTCTTCGGAAGATGAAAAGTACGAAATGTGCGGGACGAGTGGCGCAATTGTACGAACAGGAAGAGGAAAAGGTGGTGAAAGCGGCCGCCTTTGAGTGTCTGAAAAATCTTGGGAAAGTAGCTCAGCCGTACCTTTTGGATCTTCTTGCTTCGCAGGATTCCATGGTTCGGGAAGGGGCGATTACCGGGCTGCGGAACATAAACGTAAAGGAGAAGGACCCTGTTGTGGTGGAGAAAATCGGGATTCTCTTTTGCAATGAGGTGGATCGATCCGCACTTTTGGCGGCTTTCCGGTTTCTCCGGGAGTGTGGTCCGTTGGCAGAACCCCATTTTGTTGCGGGGCTGAAAAGTATACAGGAAAATGTTCAGGAGAAGTCTCTCGAAGGGTTGATCAAGTTGAAAGGCTCTGTGGGGCTGGAAAGGACGGTAACTCTTTTTCAATCGACGACCTCTGAAAATATTCGCCTTCTTGCGAAGAACTACATGGAGATCCTCGGGAAAGTGTCCGAACCTCATTTTGTTCAATCGCTGCAGAATCCAAAATCGCAGGTAAAACTTCTTGCGGTAGATGCCCTTGGAAAAATGAAAAGTGAGGCTCCCCATTCCGTGATTTCAGAAATGTTCCGCAGGGAGAAGGACCTCAAGGTTCATCAGGCCTCCTTTCAGTACCTCGTTCGTCTGGGAGAGAAAGCGGAGGAGGATCTTATCTTTGCTCTGAAGGACAAGGATAAGTCGATCCGCGTTTTAGCGATTAAGGCGGTCGGGAAAATCCGATCGGAAAAGGCAATTCCGGACCTTCTTTCCACCTTGGGGACGCTGGATGCGGATCTGGAAAATGCCGCTATTCATTCTCTGGCCCAGATCGGAGAAAAAGCGGTGAAGGCCGTAGAGGGGGAGGTCGAAGCGGGTCGGGTCGAATCAGGTGTCGGGGAAAAAGTGGGTTCTCTTTATGCTCAGCAACAGGTAGAGGAACTTCTTTCTCAGTTTGTCAGTGACGATGGTGGATTTGGGTATTATGAGGGGATGTTTGGCAACCTGAAAACCTTTGGTATAGAGAAGGCTCTTCCCGTTCTTCATCGTATTATTGAGGATTCAAGTTATCGGAGTCGCCTTGATTCCTTCAAAGGAAACCGGGATCAGTTTACCCGAGCCCTTCGTGAGCTTTCCATCATGGCGATTGGGGATCTGGGGGATAAAGAGTCGATACCCCGACTGAAAAAGGCTCTCAAAACGACGACCTCCTTCGGGTTTGATGATGAGCATTCGCATTTGATCGTTGCCCTCTACAAAGTAGGGGATCGAGACTCATTCAAAACGTTTGTAGCCCGCCTTGAGAAAGAAGCTTCCAAAGCCTTCTCAACCGATTTGAAGGAGGATGGATACGAGAAGTTGTTCTCCATCGGACTGGTTCAGAATCGGGTTGGTCAACAGAAGGCGGCCGCGGAGGTGTACGAAAATCTGGTCGATCGAATCGAGAAAGCGGAGGGCGGAAGGAACCTGGATGTCTATCCGGATACGCTTTATAATCTAGCCTGCCTTCAAACCCTGGCGGGTGAGAAAAAACGAGCTCTAAAAACTCTTCGAAAAGCGGTGGAGGCCGGGTTTACGGATAAAGGGTGGATCGAAAAAGATGGAGACCTTCAATCTCTTCGAGAGGAAGAGGGGTATCGTGCTCTTATGGCAGAAAAAGCCCTTTTTGAGCGGAATTAGTGTGGGTCGAAACGATGCATATTTATTTTTTGAATTTTTGTTACTCTTGGGCTGTTTTATCCGTATATAGGTAAAGAGCATTATAGAGGAGAATTGAGAATGTTAAAGGCCCGCTTCGCCCTTATCGCCATGGCGGCACTATTGGCTTCGCCCGGAGCCGTATTCGCTGGCGGTGGAAAAATTAATTGGACTAAATGGAAGACGGCAAAGGCACAGGCCGCCGCGACGGGGATGCCGATTCTCGTCTATGCGATTACCAACGAAAAAGGAGGCGGTTGCTGAGGCGGCACCTCTGCGACTGACCGTGCGTTCAGTCAAGACCCGATTCTGAAAATGAATCGTGACTTCATATTTGTCCGTTGCGGCGACAAGGCGACCGCTGTCGAAGTCGGTGCGAAAGCGCCTCCAGAAATCATCATCTTCGATGGGGATGGGGAAGAAATCCATCGCCAGGGCGTTCGCGATACGGCCAGCGTGGAAGATGCGATGAAACGGGGTCTGGATAAGTATGTTCCCCGCGAAATCGACTGGCAGGAATATTCCCCGGAAAAGCTCGTCGAGGCTCGGGAAAGTGAATCCCTGGTGGTCATCGCCTTCACCGATGGAAAGAAATCGAGTGTCTATAATCTTGAGGCTCTGGAGAATCGAAGTCTCGTAAAGCTCCATGATCGGATTACCTTCCTGAAAGTTGATTTTGTTCGCAGGGGGCATGTGGAAACCGAATGGAAAGTCGGAAGCGCTCCGACAATTCTGGTTGTCGACCCTCGAAAAGATCCCGGCTACAGAGCGGTTGTTTCCAAACTCCAGGGAAAGAAGAGCTGGAGAAGTTTCAAAAAGTCCTTTGAGAAAGGCCTCCGGGTTCTTGCGAAAGAGTTGAAATAGAAAATCTGCACAGGTTCCTTGGACTCCACAGGCTCCCCCAGGGCTGTGGAGTCCACCCCATTTTTGCGGAGCGGTTATGAAGTTTATGGCTCTCTTTTTTCCCTTGGCCCTTCTAACCAGTTGTTCCGGCCAGACGTCGCATGAGGAAACGAAACCCCCTGGAGAGGTGGTTATGATCCAGGGAACGGCGGTTAACACGAAACTCTCCGCAGCGGTAAAGAGCGCGTCCATGCTGGTCTATTGCATCGAGATCCCGGAATGGCCAGAAGATGTCGTTGGGCGTGTTGTGTCCGCTTCCGGACGGCTTGAAAAAAGCGATCAATTCAAGGCTCGCACGGGGCCTGGTGGGGATCGGTCGGCGGGAACGGCTGGAGGGGATTATCTTCTTCGCGCTGTCTCCTGGCGGGTGGAATAGTCCCATCCCAGGATTAGCGGGACGGAGAAAGCTTGAGGGCCCCGCGGGAGAGGAAGAGCAATCCTGCTGCTGTATCCTGGATATCCCGGCCACCACTTTGGTCCCACGATCCGTCCTGGAATTGGTTCCTCAGGAGGAGGTAAGCTCCCTCCAGGAACCAGTCTGACCCATCGACCTTCTCGATTCCGTAGGCGGTCATCACGCGCATCAGGAGAAGAAGGTACTCCATTCGCCGCATAGACCAACTCGCTTCTGTTGGGGGAGGGGTACGAAGGGTCCAAAAGTATTGAATCCATCCCAGTCCTCGGAGGATCATTCGGTTGACCCCTTTCTTCCTGGAAGGTTCCAGATTAGATTGTGTTTTCAGTAAGGCGAGCGATTCGAGTGCGGCGAGTACACTGATGGCGGTTCCCTTGGAGGTTCCGGTATTGAAAGGGCTGTTTGAGGCGCGGGATTGAAAGGCGGAAGGCCAGGTAGAAGGACTGACCGTCCCGGGGTCTTCTACGATCGGAGGGGTCCCTTCCTTGAATTCCAACGCTAGTTTTACATTTAGATCCTCTTCGACCTCCTTTTTGGAGTACCAGTCGAGGAAGGGATCTCGGATCCGATCGGGAAATTTTTCTCCCGCGAGCCAGGCGTAGAAGAGGCCTTCAATTGCGTGATAATTGGTCACTGAATTTGGACTGTTCGTTCGCCGTTTTTGTCCCGGGGCCCAGGCCCCGGAATCAGAGTCTTGAAGATTCAGGAGAGCGCGTGCGGCGGAGGCGATCGCTTGTTTTGTTTTTGCGGGGAGTTCTCCCGGTAGCGTCTTTCGAATCTCCTCGATCGATTGCCAGTTTGTAATCCAGGGGCGGACCATCGCCACTATTGCATTTCGATAACTTTGAGGGGTTCCGGGCCCTGGATTTCCTTCTATCGAGTCGAGCGCCTTCTTGATCACAGGATCTTCGGTGTCCATTCCGGCTGAGATCAGGCTTTCGACAACAAGTCCGGTAATATTTGCGTCCACCTGGCTCGTTTCCAGGGTTCGGTCTGTTCCGAAATCGCCCCCTTTGGATTGTTTCTGCTTCAACCAGGCCATGGCTCTCTTCTTCCCCGCCTCGATCGCCTTTTCCATTTTTTTGGGATCGAGGGGAACAATCTCGGAAAGCTCAATGCGCTGGGTCGTCCTGAATTTCTGGTCGCGAACCTTCCATTCTTCCTTTTCGTAGACCCGTTGTTGCCCTCTCAGGAGATACAGGTTGTATCCCCCCCGGACTACCATGCCTTTGGCGATGTCGAATTCGGCGGCAGTCGCAAGGGTTCCGATCTTGTTCTTCGTGACCTTCAATCGCATCTGGTTGTTGGCAGAATCACGTTTGATCTCGTAAAAGAGGACACTCGCCTCTATCGTTGCGATTCCGTTCTTGATCTTCTTTACGGTGTAACGAGCTGTCCCCTGAAGGGGGCGGATGGTCGTAGGGCCTCTCCAACTCCAGAGTCCGGCCGCAAAGCTCGATTCATGGAAAAAATGAGCGGTATGCACCCACCGGGATCCCCTTTTGATTTCCTCTTTCGGAAGCTGGAAGAGAAAGTGCCAGGGCAGGTCCGCATATCGGTACATTGCGATCCGATTTGAATACTTGTTGTGGAATTCGCTCGTGAAAAAGAAGAGGTCTGTTTCCGAAGGCTTTTTGGATTTACCTTCGAAGACTTTGTACTCCAGAACGGAGTTCTCGGGAACCTTCCACTCTAGAGGTTCCTGTTTTCGATCAGGAACTTCTTCAAGACAAAGGAGTAGCGGTAGAAAAAGGAAAAGAGTCTTCATATTGTTATGTACGTCCCGCTTACCCTTCCGATTTGATGGAATCGATTACCCGATCGATAATTTCTTCCGTTTGGATTTTCGGTTCGTATCCGATCAATTCCCTAATCCGGGTCAGATCCGGAATTCGACGGCGCATATCCTCGAATCCGGCTTCGTATGCCTGATCGTACGGAATGTAATCAATCTTGATATCCGGATTAACCTTTCTTCGGATCATCTCTGCGAGCGCTGTGATCGAGATTTCTTTGTCATTTCCGATGTTGAAGACTTTTCCATAGGCATTGGGTTCCCGGGTGAGAGCAACGAGCCCCCCAACAACATCCCCGACGAATCCGAAACATCGGGATTGCTCCCCATCTCCATAAACGGTAATGGGACCTCCTTCGAGGGCCTGCTTTACAAAGCGGGGGACGACCATGCCGTACTGCCCGGTCTGACGGGGGCCCACTGTGTTAAAGAGCCGGACGACAATGGTTGGCAGTTTCTTTTCTCGTGAATAGGAGAGCGCCAGAAACTCATCGATCAATTTTGAAGCGGCATACGACCAACGTCCTTTTGTACTCGGACCGAGAATGAGGTCTCCGTCTTCTCGAAAGGGGAGTTCCGGTGATTTTCCATAAACTTCGCTTGTGGAAGCAATGAGGATCGGCTTTTTCTTTTTGGTTGTATGAGTAAGAAGAGCTTTTGTGCCCTCAATATTCGTTTCGATGGTGCGGACAGGACTTTCCACGATTTGGAATACCCCGACTGCGGCCGCGAGATGAAAGATGACATCCGCATCATCGACCAGTTCTGCCGTCAGGGGTTCATTAAAGATCGAGTCTATCGTATAGCTGAAGTTTGGGCTTACTTTGAGGGATTCAATATTTCGAATGGAGCCTGTAGAAAGATCGTCCAGGACGTGAACCTTGTGACCTTCCGAAAGAAGAAGTTCGGAAAGGTGAGAGCCGACAAACCCAGCCCCTCCGGTCAAGAGATAGCGCATTAAGAATCCCCCTTATAGTTATCGTGTATGTCCGGTCTCCGTTGTCGCCATATTCCGGTAGGAAGGATGATAATCTTGCATCGCGCGAACTTCGAGAGTTCTTTTTCGCATCGACTCTATTGCGTTGACGGCTGCTTGGGCTCCGGCAATGGTTGTGATGACATGGATATCGTGTGAGATCGCAAAAGATCGGATATTCGCTTCGTCGGTTTTCGGTCCCTTTCCAGAAGGGGTATTAATAATTAGGTCGATCTCACGATTGATCGTGAGATCGATGGGGTTGGGACGACCCTCCTTGATTTTATAGATAGAACGGACAGAGATCCCGTTTCGTTGAAGAACTCGTGCCGTCCCACTTGTCGCTATGATATGGAATCCGAGATCCTCAAGGCGCTTCGCGATATAGATCACATCCCGCTTGTCGGAGTCTTTTACGCTGATGAAGACATTCCCGGAAGAAGGCAGGCGATGTCCAGCCGCCAGTTCTGCTTTTGCATAGGCACGACCAAAATCGACATCGATTCCCATTACTTCTCCGGTCGATTTCATCTCCGGTCCCCGGATGATATCGACTCCGGCAAATTTCCGGAATGGGAAGACCGATTCTTTGATGGAGAAGTGGTTCGGTTCGATTTCTTCCGGGAGGTTGAATTCTTTTATCTTTCGGCCCACCATGATGCGAGATGCAATTTTGGCCAGAGGAATCCCAATCGCCTTGGAGACAAAGGGTGTTGTTCGGGAGGCTCGAGGGTTTACCTCAAGGACATATACCATCGATCCCTTTACAGCAAATTGGATATTCATGAGACCCCGCACATTGAGTTCCCGTGCGAGAGCTCTCGTGGCCTCTCGAATCGTCCTTAGTTGGGTATCCGAAAGGGAGAAGGGTGGGATCGACATCGAACTGTCTCCGGAATGGACTCCGGCCATTTCGATATGTTCCATGATCCCTCCGATGAAGACCGTTTCTCCATCGGCAATCGCATCAACATCCACTTCGAGGGCATCTTCCAGGAACTTGTCAATAAGGACGGATTGATTCGGACTCACTTCTGTCGCTTCCAGGACAAATTGGTCGAGTGTTTCCTCGTCGTAACAGATCGCCATGGCGCGTCCTCCGAGGACGTAACTGGGGCGAACCAGGACAGGGTATCCAAGACTCCCCGCGATCCTTTTTGCGGTCTCAAGAGTCTTTGCCATTCCGGAAGGGGGTTGATGCAGACCGAGTTTATTGACCACCTCGACAAACTGTTCCCGGTCTTCCGCCCGGTCGATCGATTCCAGGGTTGTGCCAAAAATGTTGATTCCCGCTTTGACAAGGCTTCGGGCCAGATTAAGAGGGGTTTGCCCTCCCAATTGAACGATGACTCCATCCGGCTTGATTTTATCACAGATGTTGAGAACATCTTCGTCCGTAAGCGGTTCAAAGAAGAGTTGGTCACTGATGTCGTAGTCCGTCGAAACCGTTTCCGGGTTCGAGTTTACCATGATGACTTCGTACCCCTCTTCGCGTAGGGCCATTGCTGCGTGTACACAGCAATAGTCGAATTCAATTCCCTGCCCAATTCGATTGGGCCCTCCACCAAGAATCATGACTTTCTTTTTATCGGTGGTCCGGTGTTCGCTTTCCCCATCGTATGTAGAATAATAGTAGGGAGTATACGCTTCGAATTCGGCCGCGCAGGTATCGACAAGTTTGTAGCCCGGTTCAATCCCAAGACTCTTTCTATACGTTCGGACCTCTTCTGGTGAGCTTCCCGTAAGAGATGCGATCTGTCGATCGGACATCCCGTTCTTCTTCGCCTGGAGGAGGAGTTCCTTTGGAAGTTGGGATAGCTCTTCGTGCGAGGAAACCTCAGATTCCTGGGAGACAATTTCCCGAATTTGCTCCAGGAACCAGCGATCGATTTTCGTTAAGGCATAAATCTCATCGACCGTGAAGCCACTTTTCATTGCGTACCGAATGTAGTAAAGGCGTTCCGTGTTTGGCGTGGACAGCTTTTCCTGTATTTCGGTACGAGAGGGTGGGTCTCCGGAGATCATCCGGTCTTTACGCCCCCCCCCAAGACCAGACCGATCCTGTTCGAGGGAACGAACCGATTTCTGGAGAGCTTCCTTGAACGTTCGCCCGATCGACATCGTTTCCCCGACGCTCTTCATCTGAATTGTGAGCTCAGGATTTGCTTCCGGGAATTTTTCAAATGCCCAACGGGGCGTTTTTACAACGACGTAATCGATGGTCGGCTCAAAGCAGGCCGGAGTTTTTTGTGTGATATCATTTGGGATCTCGTCGAGGGTATATCCCACCGCCAGCTTGGCGGCAATTTTTGCAATCGGAAACCCCGTCGCTTTGGAGGCGAGTGCGGAACTGCGGGAAACTCGTGGGTTCATCTCAATGACAACTTGTCTCCCTGTTTCCGGATCGATTGCAAACTGAATGTTTGACCCTCCCGTTTCCACACCAATTTTCCGGATAATTTTCAGGGAAGAATCACGCATATCCTGGTATTCACGATCGCTCATTGTTTGTGCGGGAGCAACGGTAATGGAGTCTCCCGTGTGAACCCCCATGGGATCAATATTTTCAATGGAACAGATAATGACGCAGTTGTCCTTGCGGTCTCGCATAACTTCGAGTTCATACTCTTTCCATCCGATAATCGACTCTTCAATGAGAACTTCATCGATCATCGATTGTTGGAGCCCGTACTGCACCATTTTCTCAAAATCTTCGACGTTGTATGCGATCCCTCCACCGCTTCCACCGAGCGTGAAACTGGGGCGGATGACAAGGGGTAGGCTGATCTTCTCCGCAATTTTTCGGGCATCGTCCAGGGAGTGGGCATACCCTGATTTGGGAAGATTCAGTCCAATCCCTTCGATAGCCGCTTTGAAAAGTTTTCGATCCTCGGCCGTTTTAATGACGTCCGCGTTGGCGCCGATCATCTCTACGCCATATTTTTCAAGGATGCCGGCATCGGATACATTGACCGCTGCGTTGAGCGCCGTCTGTCCTCCCAACGTGGGCAGAAGAGCGTCGGGTCGTTCTTTTTGGATGACCTTCTCGACAAATTCAGTAAGGATCGGTTCGATATAGGTCCGGTCGGCGATCTCTGGATCGGTCATGATGGTCGCCGGATTGGAATTGAGCAGGGCAATTTCATACCCCTCTTCACGAAGAGCTTTACATGCTTGTGTTCCGGAATAGTCAAATTCACAGCCCTGGCCGATAACGATCGGACCGGACCCTAAGAGGAGAATCTTCTTAATATCGGTACGTTTGGGCATATGCCTCCCGTGGGAGTAGATTTGAGGGCGTATCCTATCAGGATCCGCATTTTATGCAAATGGAATCCATCTGGAAGAGGGCTTAGTTTGCCGAAGTAAAGACCCACTTCAGGATTTCACGTACCGATGGCCGCTTTCCATAGAGAAGGAGTCCTACCCGGTAAAGTTTCGCAGAGAGGCGCAATGCGATGAAAATCGTCACCAGCAGAATGGCGATCACGGCGGGAACTTCGTACCACGGCATTCCTTTGGGGTCGATTGTGTAGCGAAGCATCATGGTAACGGGCGATGTGAAGGGGATGTAGGAGAACACTCTCGCGACCGTTCCGTGAGGGTCTTCGACCAGAACAATTTGAGCAAACATTGGGGCTGATCCGATGAATCCCCAGAGGGAGGCCATCTGTTGGCTTTCCCGAAAATTTGTGCCGAGGGCTCCGAATCCAAGCATCAGGCTTCCAAAAAGAATGTACCCGAGCAGGAAGAAGGAGAAGCAGTAGACAAAGCTAAAGGGATCGAGAACGATTTGCACCGCGAAAAAGAGGACGCCACCAACTCCCATGGAGACCCAGATCGCCAGTTGAAGCAGCCCCGCCGCCCCCAACCCAACCAGTTTTCCAAGCATCAACTCATTCGGAGTGATGGAGGAGAGAACGATTTCCATGACCCGGTTTTCTTTTTCATCCGCCATTCCCTGAAGGAGATATCCCGAGGCGGTGAAGATGGAAAGGAAGAGGAGGAAAAAGAACGCGTACCCCATAAGCGATCGTTTTAAGGCCTCTTCCAAATTTCGGGAGGAGACGGAGCCATCTTTTTCCAAAAAGATTTGTTGGAGAAGGAGGGGGTTTTTGGCCCGAGAGATTTTCTCCGGATCTGTTCCCTTAAGAATGTTTTCCAGGATCCATGGTTTCAGGCCGGGTGGGGTCAAGCTTCGGTTTTCGGCCATGATACTCGGTTTATGGGTTGTGCGAACCTCGACATGTCCGGTTTCGAGGTACTCCTTCGGAAGAACGATAAACGTGTCTATTTTTTTGTTTTGGAGTGCTTGAAGAGCCTCTTCTTCTCCGGGGTATCGAAGGATTGCGAACCCCTTCGGGTCACTTTTCATACCGCCCCAGTGATCGACGATCCCAAGGGGTCTCTGTACGACCCTTTCTTGTGCCTGCTCGACAGTCTCTTTTGTAAGAAGGAGAACGGCGACCCCCACGCCGAGAAAGAAGAGCGGGAAAATAAAAGTGGAGACCACAAACCATACGCGTCTGATCGTGACGAGAAATTCATGCCGGGCGACGATCCACGACTTCTTCATGGAGAGACCGCCTTTACAAAGATTTCATCCAGAGTGGGAAGGGCTCTCTCAAATTGTCGGATGGAAGCTCCTTCCTGGATTAATTTTCCGATGAACGCTTCTGCCTGGAGTCCTTCTATTAACCAGACCTTTTTCCCATGGCCGGAAGTTTCCTGTCGTTTGATGTCGGGGTGCCCTTCCAGATCCCGGTCGGTCTCAATGAGGAGGGCGTTGTCGGCATACTTCTTTTGCGTTTCCCGAACATCTCCCTCCAGAACCGCCTTTCCCTGGTTCACAAGAACAATTCTTTCACAGAGGGCTTGCACTTGGTCCATCAAGTGGGTGGAAAGAATGAGGGTGGTTCCTTTCCCAGAGAGTTCCTTCATGATCTCGATGATCAGGGATCGGTTGATCGGATCGAGTCCGCTGAAAGGCTCGTCCAGGATGAGTAATTCGGGTTCATGAAGGAGGACAGCAGCGATTTGGACCTTTTGCTGCATTCCTCGAGAGAGTTCTCTCATCCGTTTCTTTTTTACTTCGAGAAGTCCGACTCGATCGAGGTATCGTTCCGTCCGCACTGTGGCGACATGGTGGGGTAACCCTTTTAGTTGCCCCAGAAAGACGAGAACATCAAACACTTTCTGCTTTTGATAGAGCCCTCTCTCTTCGGGAAGATATCCAAGGCGATGTTTCAGGCCGGGGGATAAGGTTTCTCCGAAGATTTTGATTTCGCCGGAATCGGGACGGATGATATCCATGATCATCCTGATCAGGGACGTTTTTCCTGCCCCGTTGGGACCGAGTAGACCGAGAACCTGTCCCTTCTCGACAGAAAAGGAAACCCCTTCTACGGCGATTTTTGGACCGTATGCTTTCCGGACGTCCTGGACTTCAAGGACGGGCATTATCCAAGCTCGGTGATCGACGTAACAACTTTTCCAACGAGGCCGTATTCCAGGGCCTGTCCCGGGGAGAGCCAGAAATCGCGATCGGCATCCTTCGTGATTTCTTCGACGCTCCTTCCGGTTTCGTCAGAGACGATCTGATTATATCGTTCCCGAAGCTTCACAATTTCTTCCGCCGTGATCGCGATATCAGAGGCCGAGCCCATCGCCATGGAGGAGGGTTGATGCAGAAGGAAGCGGGAGTTGGGGGTCGAAAAGCGACGCTCTTTTGGGGATGCGAGATAAATGGTTACGCCGGCACTTGCGCACAGACCGGAGACAACGGTTCGAACCGGAGCCTTTACATAGCGCAGGATGTCGTAAATAGCAAACCCACTGTCTGCGCTTCCGCCCGGGGAGTTGACATATACTGTGATCGGGCTTTTATCATCCTTGCTGTCCATGACGAGCACTTCTGCGGTCACTCGTCGAGCCAGTTTGTCACTGACCTCTTCGGAGACGAGGATGGTTCTCGCTTCCAGAAGTTCCTGGCTGAGGCTCTTGTTTTCTTTCTCTTTTTTTTCGTCGTCACTCATGGTCTCTCCTTTTTGTCTATAGGGCGTTTTGTGGTGGACCCGACCGGGATCGAACCGGTAACCTCCTGCTTGCAAAGCAGGCATTCTCCCATTGAACTACGGGCCCAGATGACAGATAAGGGATCCGAATATACGGGCTGACAAGGGTACGGTCAAGTTGTGGGGAGGGAATCCTCTCGATCAAAAGGGACGGGGGAAATGGTGGGCGTGGGCAGACTTGAACTGCCGACCTTTCGCTTATCAGGCGAATGCTCTAAACCAACTGAGCTACACGCCCCCGCAGGGCCAGAAGGGTCACAATATATGAATTCGAATTGGGAGGGTCAAGTGATCGTGAGGAATCACTCTCCCGGCGTGACACGAGGTTTGAGCGGGTTTGCCTCGATCCGGGGACCCTTGGGAACGATTCGCTGGAAAATATAGGTGCGCGTTCCGTCTTGGTTGTACGTCAACTTTCGGAGACTCCACTCTTCGGGTGCGAGGAAATAGCGGACGAGTTGAAAGTTTGATGCTTGTTTCATCGGATTGACCACGAGGGTATGGAGTTCAAATTTCCGGTCATTTTGCATGACGGAATGAACCGAGGCGATGGGCGCTCCTTGCGTTTGAGAACGGATGATGGCGTCCAGATTGGTCACATCCAGATCGGACACATTGGTTGGGGTTCCAGAATGGACCGTCGGCTCTAGCGGCTGGATGCTCGGCGAGCCGGTGCAGGCGCCCAGCACAAGAAAAAGTCCCAGAAAATAGAAGCGATTCATCGGCGACATCCTAACAAAGAAGACGTTGAAAACAAGCGTCAGATTGCGGGAAATCTCGCGGGAATCGGAGGACGTACGTATAATTTTCCGAGGAGGATACCATGAAGATTCTGTTCGCTATGGCGCTTTTCTGTATCCAGGATGCTGGAAAATTATCTGAGGCGGGGAAAGAAATCACCGCGGAATTACTGAAGGGGTATGTCACGGAGTTGGCCGGAGATGCCTATGAAGGTCGTGCCGCCGGATTTCCGGGTTCCGATCGGGCCGCTGATCACATCCGTAAGGAGTTTCAATCCTTCGGCTTGCGTCCGGGAGCGAAGGAGGGGTATTTCCAGCCCTTCTCGTTCAAGCGCGGGAAGAAGGAGTATAAGACTCAGAACTGTCTGGCGCTTCTAGAGGGAAGTGATCCTGTGCTGAAGAAAGAGTTGGTTGTGATCGGGGGCCATTATGATCACGTCGGCATGGCGGGAATGACAGGCGTTCGTGGGCAGGGGCGTAAGAATCTACAACCGGATGATAAAATCTGGAATGGTGCGGATGACAATGCGAGTGGAACCAGTTGCGTTCTCTCGATCGCCAGGGCATTTTCGAAGGCGAAGTTACGTCCCAAGCGGTCCGTTCTTTTTGCTCTCTGGGGTGCGGAGGAGGCCGGACTATTAGGCTCCAAGCATTGGTGTTCGAACCCAACCTGGGATATTGAGAAGGTTGTCTTTAATCTCAACCTGGATATGGTGGGACGAAATCCGGATCGCCCGGTCGATCTGGAGGGGCTTCGTTGTGCGTCTGGAGAGGCGATTTACGACCTGGCCTCCGAGGCCTGCAAAGCAGAGGATTTGGCCTATACCCCGTATGATTATCAGAACGAAGCGATGTTTCGAAGCGATGGAGCTTCGTTTCTGCGTCAAAGTATTCCTGCGATTATGTTTTTCGCGTCCTGGCATGCCGACTACCACAACAACGGTGATCATGCGGAGAAACTTGCCTATCCTCGAATGGCAAAGTTAGCCCGTGCCGCTTTGAGGATCTTATATGGAGTGGCGAATTTTAATACGGCACCGACGTTCAATCCGGAGACTCCTCTCCGTGTTCGTTATCGCTCCTTCGGATTTGGATATGACCTTCTCAAGGGGGGCGACCGTAAAAATATCGATCTGCCCTCCGGGCAGGCGGCTCTCTGTATCACTTCCTTGAGCAGGGAGGGGGTGACGGAACGGGCCGGTCTCAAGGTGGGGGATGTTGTGGTTGGATTTAATGGGAAGCCTTTTGAAGACCGAAATATCGGGGAGAGTGTTCGTGGAGCGACCTTGCGTGTACGTCCGAATCGGGATTACGACCTGGAGATTCTACGTGAGGGAAAGCCGCTTGTTTTGAAAATCAGTTGGTCAAAATAAGGTAGGCCACTCCGAAAACGAAAAGTACTCCGAGGGAGACCAGAACGATCCAGGGCCACCTTCTTTTCGTCTCTTTCTGTTTCGACGGTTGTGCCGTAGCTTGGATAATAGCTTCGATCGTTTTTTCGGCAGAAGGGTACCGATTGGAGGGCTCTTTTTCGGCCAGGGTGTTGATCACCTTTTCGAGAGCAAGAGGGACTCCCGGTTCTCTCTCTCGGATGGAGGGGAAGGGGCTTTCTACATGCATCCGGACCGTGTCGAGAAGTCTTTTTCCATGAAACGGTTTTTTTCCCGTGAGCATCAGGTATCCGAGGATCCCGCAGGCATACAGGTCTGCGGTATGAGTTGCGTCTTCTCCTTTTGCCTGCTCGGGGCTCATGTACGAGGGCGTTCCCATGATGTTCCCTGCCATCGTCAGGATCGTTTGTGATTCGGCATCTTTGGCGAGACCAAAGTCGATTATCTTTACTTCATCGTTGGGAGCCAGAAGGATGTTTGCTGGTTTGATATCCCGATGAATAATTCCATGGGCATGGGCGTGGGCCAATCCGGAGAGGATTCCGGTCAGAATTTTTAAGGTCCTCTTCTGGGAAAGTTTTCCTTCCCGGATAATCGTTGTTCCGAGGCAGGGCCCTTCGACGAGTTCTGATACTATATATATGAGACCTCCTTCTTCTCCGGCATCGAAAGTTCTTACGATATTCGGGTGCTCCAGCTTTTCTCCTGCGGTCGCTTCTCTTTTAAATCGCCCTTTGATTCCCGGCATTCGGCTGAACTCTTCCGTGAGGAGTTTAATGGCGACCTTTCTTTCCGTTGTTGTTTCCACCCCTACATAGACCGTTCCCATTCCCCCTTTTGCCAGGGGGCGCAGGATCGTGTATTTTCCGAAGACTTTTCCGGAGAGAGGATCCTTATCGGTGTCCTCTACGGGGGGTTGTAGTTCGAGGAGAATTTTCGGATTGTTTGTGGCATGGAACACCAAATACTGTGCACACGGGGCGCACTTGTATCTGCGGTGGGCCTGGAATTCGGGTACGGTGAACCGTTTTCGGCAGCCGGGGCAAGTCAGCTTTGCAATGCGGGAATGGGCCTGGACTCTTCCGGCTTGGTCGGTAGTGGCGAGACCGAGTTTGATGGCAGCGATTCCGATCGATTCATCCGCTTTCCGGCAATCTTCCAACGTGGAGGGGGTGAGGATGCCGAGTTGGGTCCAGAGTGAATCCGGAGGATTATTATTTTCCATCGGTTTTATAGATTCGCAGGAGAAACGGCTTTCGTCAAGAAGAGGGAAAATGAACGGTCACCTCTTGACGAGTTCCCTCCAGAACAGCAGGATGTGCGGGAAACATAAATATGACAGGAGCCTCTTTCATGGCCAAAAAACCAAAAAATGCGATCACCCCAACCCGGGAAGAAGATTATCCTCAATGGTACCAGCAAGTTATCAAAGCCTCCGATCTGGCGGAGAATTCGCCCGTTCGTGGATGCATGGTGATTAAACCGTGGGGATATAGCGTATGGGAAAACATGCAGGCGGTTCTCAATCGTATGTTCAAAGAGACGGGACACAAGAATGCCTACTTTCCGCTCTTTATTCCGTTAAGCTTTTTGGAAAAAGAGGCGGAACATGTGGAAGGGTTTGCAAAGGAATGTGCTGTTGTTACGCACCACAGGCTTGAGGCGGGCGAAGATGGAAAGCTCAAACCGGTCGGAAAGTTGGATGAACCTCTCATTATTCGCCCCACTTCGGAGACTATTATTGGGGCCGTTTTTTCGAAATGGGTTCAGTCGTACCGGGATTTGCCTCTCCTGATCAATCAGTGGGCGAATGTTGTTCGTTGGGAAATGCGGACCCGCCTTTTTCTTCGGACGGCAGAGTTTCTTTGGCAGGAAGGACATACTTGTCACGCCACCCGCGAGGAGGCGGAGGAAGAGACGGCGAAGATGCTTCGGGTCTATGCTGATTTTGCGGAAAACTACATGGCGATGCCGGTCATCTGTGGAGAGAAGACCGAGACCGAACGGTTCCCCGGAGCGGTGAATACCTGGTCGATTGAATCGATGATGCAGGATCGAAAGGCGCTCCAGGCGGGAACCTCGCATTTCCTGGGGCAGAATTTCTCCAAGGCTTCTGATATTCGTTTCCAGGGAAAAGATGAGAAAGAGCAGTTTGCCTGGACGACTTCCTGGGGGGTGTCGACTCGCCTGGTGGGTGCTCTTGTTATGACTCACTCCGATGATGATGGACTTGTTCTTCCTCCCCGATTGGCTCCGTCACATGTTGTCGTAATTCCGGTTATTCGAGATGAGAAGAGTCGGGCCGAAGTGTTCTCTTTTTGTGAAAAACTGGTCTCTGATATTCGGGGCCTTCAATATGAAGGCTCTCCCATTGAGGTCGAATTTGATGTTCGAGATATGCGCGGGGGAGACAAGGCCTGGTCGTGGGTAAAGAAGGGGGTTCCTGTTCGCGTGGAAGTGGGGCCGAGAGATATTGCTGAGAATAAAGTTTTTGTTGGGCGGCGTGACCAGGGAATGAACGAGCGGTATGGGCAGGGTCGGGATGAATTTGTTGCTTCCGTGTCTCGTCTCCTGGAAGAGATCCAAGAGGGTCTTCTTGCGAAGGCAAAGGCTTTCCGGGAGACGAACACCCGGAAGATCGACACCAAAGAGGAGTTCTACGAATATTTCACACCGAAGAATGCGGACAAGCCTGAGATCCATGGTGGGTTTGCTCTGTCTCATTGGAGTGGGGAAGAGGATGTGGAAGAGCAGTTGAAGAAGGATCTGAACGTTACGATCCGCTGTATTCCGATCGATTCGCCGGAAGAAGAGGGAGTCTGTGTGATCAGCGGCAAACCGAGTCGAAGGCGCGTGGTTTTCGGAAAAGCGTATTAATTTCGCAATCGCGATCCTCTCTCCATAAAAGATCCATTCTAAGGGGTTGAATCCGCTGATTGACCCGCCTATTCTTGCCCCCATTCTTTTTGCATATTATTATTATTTTTTGCACCCAGCCCCATAGAAATTGGTGTATACATTATGGTGAACGAGGAAAGCACTTGGGGGCGCATCAATGAAACAGACGGGGCTGGCCGTAATCGGGGCAATCTGCATATCGGCATTTGGTTGTGGTGGTGGGGGGGATCATCAGAGCGGATCTGACCCTTCTTCTTCGGAAGTCGCTACTTTTTCAGGCCTGCCCGATACCTCCTATGAAAATGGCCATCCCATTTCCATCTCGACAGATGATTCTCACACGCTTAATCAAGAGAATGAAGTTGTTTGGATTGTGAATGATTATCGCGTATCGATTGGTTTGAATGCATTGGTTTCTACCACGGCTCTTTCCGATGTTGCCCGTGCGCACAGTCTGCACATGGTTATTCATGATTTTTTCGCCCATCAGAATCCAGAGGGAGACTCCCCGGGGCAGCGGATTTTGAAGGGGGGAATTCTTTGGTCTATGGCGGGAGAGAACCTGGCGGCCGGTTATTCGTCCCCGGAAACCGCCTTTGATGCCTGGATGAACTCTCCAGGGCATAAGGAGAACATCGAGCGAGTCGAATGGGTGTTCACCGGCGTGGGGGTTTGGGTCGACCCCTCATCCGCGTATGGGACTTATTTTACACAGAATTTCTCTCGCCCTTAAAAAAGAGAAAAACAGACCTCATTTCCGGCTTTTCTCTTGACTCCATCTGGCCGAAACGTATAATCCGCGTCTTCCCAAACGGGTGGTTTTTCTACGGGAAAAGCAGCCGGGAGGGGCGATCTTTGAAAATTGGGTAGATAGCCAACGCTATAAACCCATTACTAACATTGCTACCATAAACGGCAAAGAGTTAGGGAATGGGATCCAAACACTGTGATCCGTCATAGTGGAATTGGGTTTTAATCAGTAAGCGAACAATGGATCCCTCTTCAAACAGATGAAAGTTTGATTGAAGAGTTTGATCATGGCTCAGAACGAACGTTGGCGGCGTGCTTAATACATGCAAGTCGAGCGAGAAACGGTTCTTCGGAACCGGAGTAAAGCGGCGAAAGGGTGAGTAATACATAGATAACGTACCCCTCGGCTCGGGATAACCCCACGAAAGCGGGACTAATACCGAATAACGACGGAAGAGGACATCCTCTTCTGTCCAAAGGATTGCGAAAGCTTTCTTCCGGAGGAGCGGTCTATTGCCTATCAGCTAGTTGGTGGGGTAATGGCCTACCAAAGCAAAGACGGGTAGCCGGACTGAGAGGTTGAACGGCCACATGGGAACTGAGACACGGTCCCAACACCTACGGGTGGCAGCAGTAGGGAATCTTGCACAATGGGCGAAAGCCTGATGCAGCGACGCCGCGTGGGGGATGACGGCCTTCGGGTTGTAAACCCCTTTCATGTGGGAAGAATAATGACTTAACCACAGGAAGAAGCACCGGCTAACTCAGTGCCAGCAGCTGCGGTAATACTGAGGGTGCAAACGTTGTTCGGATTCACTGGGCGTAAAGCGCGCGTAGGCGGTTCGGCAAATCGGTTGTGAAATCCTCCTGCCTAACGGGAGAATTGCTGCCGAAAATACCGGGCTAGAGGTTGTCAGGGGCAAGTGGAACTCTTGGTGGAGCGGTGGAATGCGTAGATATCAAGAGGAACGCCGGAGGCGAAAGCGACTTGCTGGGGCAATTCTGACGCTGAGGTGCGAAAGCTAGGGGAGCAAACAGGATTAGATACCCTGGTAGTCCTAGCCGTAAACGATGCACACTAAGTGGAGGGGGGGTCAACCTTTCTCTGCTGCAGCTAACGCATTAAGTGTGCCGCCTGGGGAGTACGGCCGCAAGGTTAAAACTCAAATGAATTGACGGGGGCTCACACAAGCGGTGGAGCATGTGGTTTAATTCGATGCAACGCGAAGAACCTTACCCGGGCTTGAAGTGCTGGTAGTACGGATCTGAAAAGTGAAGGACCCTTCGGGGAGCCAGCATCAGGTGTTGCATGGCTGTCGTCAGCTCGTGTCGTGAGATGTCGGGTTAAGTCCCATAACGAGCGAAACCCTTGTCATTAGTTACCAGCACTTCGGGTGGGGACTCTAATGAGACTGCCGGTGTTAAACCGGAGGAAGGTGGGGATGACGTCAGGTCCTCATGGCCTTTATGACCAGGGCTGCACACGTCCTACAATGCAGTGTACAG
>PVBE011619167.1_pt1 | contig 22001 bp, 12 predicted proteins | sample 1631181 | NCBI WGS metagenome assembly PVBE01 (sample SAMN08397723, study PRJNA350692) | Marine metagenome, whole genome shotgun sequencing project. | isolation source: water | place: Pacific Ocean | collected 2012-04 | reverse complement strand
TCCGAACGAGGCATCGTGCCTACGCCTGGTGACGGCATTGGTGATGGAGATTTCTGATGACTGGCAGACTGCGGATAAGCGCTATCTGACTTTTGATGACTAACATTTTCACGAAGGATGACCAAATTACAGAAGAGATGTTGCTTAATCGGCCAGAGACCACGCTGCGCCTCACTATCGATAGTGGCATAATTGCCTGATCCACTGTCACCCGGGTAACAAACCCCAATGCCTGCCGTATTGGCAGGATTCCTAAGGTCAATACACACATATTCGACCTCGCCCGCGTCCAGTCGCGATGCCGCCACTGAAAACGTAATATCCTTGTCGCCGGAGTCAAGATCTACAGGCCCTGCCGGCGTGAAACTGGCGAGGGTGATACGAGAGCTAAGGGGCGTATTGTGATAGTTATCGATATCACCCGTATTGTCTTTAATCAGAACACCGAGGGCGACATCGGCGGCACCACCTGCAGTGAACAGGTTTCGATCCAGGTCTAACCAGGTCAATAGGTTCAAGAAAGCCAACTGATCCAGGTCTGAATCGGTCAGCGCATTGTCATTCAGATCAACGCTGACGAGGCCTGACAATTCTGCCAGGGGGGTGATGTCCCTGATCAGATTGCTACCTAGGCTGACGACCTCCAGATTGTTCAGTGCTGACAGGAAATCCAGATCGGAAATTCCAAGCCCGCTCAGCGCCAGATCAGTCAGCTTGGTCAATCCACTGATGGCGGTCGTCAACTGAGGAATATTCGCTACTCTGCTCCAACTGGCATTAAGTCCTGTCAGCTCGCTGAGATTTGACAGTGCTGCGACATTCGTCAAGTTCAAGCCCCATATATTGAGTCCAATCAGACCTGGAAACCCGGTCAGAAAGGATAGATCCTCAATATCGGTTCCTCCTATCGAAAGGTGCTCTAGGTTCGTCCACCCAGTAGAACTCAGTCCGGTTACAGGGTTATTGGTAATGTTGAGTTCTAGGAGCCCGCTTGGCAAAGTGGGGACGGCACTGATCAAATTGCTGTCTGCATATAGCTGGGTCAACGAAGCAAGTGTCGACAGTGGAGTGAGATCAGACACCGTGTTTGGATCCGGACTGTACGGATTGGTGTTAATATTTAGGGTCTGAAGCTCGACCAGTTGTGCAATGCCTGTCAGGTCATCGATCAACTGCGGACAGTATAGCGAGGTTAGTCCCTCAACTGTGACGCTATGACTCGTCGCACAGTCCTTGAGGTCCGGATCTGCGAAAGTCAGATCCGCAATACTAACGGCCAGAACCGCATTTGATACACCAAAGAATAAGAAGAACGGAACAAGCCAACGAGAGAGCAATTTCACTTGGACATTCTCCATTGTTGTTGTCTGTTATGGAGCTGAGATCGAGTCGGATGGCTGATCGACAGGGTCTCAGTTTTACAGAAACTATTGCTATCTTCCACACCCATTCGTCCAGAACAGCTGTCGATTCTATTGGGCAGGGACAGAAAGCGCTATGGCATACTTTGTCCACGTCCAGCCCGGCACCGGTTGGCAACGCCCCCGAGCGGGATTCCAGATAATTTGGGATTCCTCAGGGAAGCCGGTATCGGAGTCCTGAAAGCACTCTCTCGATTTATTTTCTGAATGAAGTTCCTAATCACGTGGTCAATTTAAGGTAGACTAATCCTATTGGTGTAATATCAATATGGAATAAGCGCGCAAAATAGGTGGCGATCACGACAGTGGGTTGACTCAGCGCGTCGGCAAATCTGAAGGCCGGGAAATCCTAACATGACGAAAGTGTTGGCGGAAACAAAGGAAGAGTTTTTTGCAGAGCTGGACGATCAGCTGCAGCATCGCCTGACAGGGAATCAGGTGGATGTGGTTACAGAATTCACGCATGCCTATTTCGCCGGAGTATCGGTGCGGGAGTTACAGCATCAGCAGTGGGACGATCTGCATGGATCGGTGCTCTCCTGTTGGCGCTTCTTTCAACGCAACGATGCTGAGGCCGGCAGCATCAGAGTGATCAATCCAACCTATGAAGAGGACGGCTGGCAGTCCGGACATACCATCATCGAAGTGGTGGCCGGCGACTATCCTTTTCTTGTCGATTCCATTCGAATGGAAATAATTCACAGGGACATCACCGTCCATTGTATCCACAGTGCTGTTTTGGGCGTCAAGCGGGAGGATGGACTCGTCTCGCTGGGTGATGAATTTCCGAATAAGGAAGCGGTGATCCATCTGGAGATAGACAGGCAGTCCGGCTCCAAGACACGACGGGAACTGAAAGATGAAATTGCCGGAGTATTGGCTCTGGTGACCATGGCGGTACGCGACTTTGGCCCAATGCGGGGAAAGCTAACCCACGTAAAGCAGGCTTTGCAGGTGGAATCTGTGCCGGTAAGCTCAGAGGAGCTAACGGAGGCTTGCGACTTTCTGAGCTGGTTGGACGGCGATAACTTTACCTATCTCGGCTACACGGAATTCACGCTGGGGCCGCGCAGCACAAGAATGAAGAGAACGAAGAGTTCGGGCCTCGGTATCGTCAAGAGCAAGGCGCTGAAGTTCCCTCAAGAGTCCGTGCCACATTCGAATTTGATCAACTTCTGTAAGTCACCGATCAAATCGAGAATTCACCGACCCGTCTACCTGGACGTGATCAACGTGAATCGATACAACGACAGTGGTGAGGTGGACGGCATCTACCGGTTCATAGGGCTCTATACCGCGCGCGTGTACACCCAGAGTCCCAGCGACATACCGATCGTGGAGAGGAAGGTTGCAGATATTCTGCAAAGATCCGAACTGGACAGTAGAAACTACCAGTTGACCGAACTCAGGCGACTGTTTGAGGTGCTGCCGCGAGAGGAGCTGTTCCTGTGTGAAACAGACGAGCTGTTCAAGACTGCCATGGACATCCTGGCGATTCAGGAAAGGCGCATGGTCCGCGTGTTCATACGCGGTGATCACGAGGGAAATTTCGTAACCTGCCTGATGTATATGCCCAAGGATATATACACCACGCAACTCCGACTTGAAATACAGAATTTCCTGTGCGATCAGTTTGATGCGATCGATGTGGACTTCGCCACCAGCTTCTCAGCGTCGATTCTGGTGCGTACCTATTTCGAATTGAAAGTCGATCCGCAGCACAAAGTGCATGTGGATCAGGATAGCATCGAGGAGAAGATCCTGCAGCTGACGCGATCGTGGGACGATGATCTCAAGGATGCACTGCTGGAAGTCGATGGTGAGGAGTACGGCAATCTCCTGCTGCAGAGATTCAAAGGCGGTTTCCCATCCGGGTATAAGGACCGGTTTGCCGCTCATATTGCCGTTACCGATATCCACCATATGATGGATATTGACCCGAGCACATCGCTGGCCATGAGTCTGTACCGGGCGGTGGATGAGGACGGTGGCAATCTGAGATTCAAACTGTTCCACAACGATGGGCCACTGCCACTGTCCGATGTTATTCCCCTTCTGGAGAATATGGGTACCAAGGTGATCGAGGAGTATCCCTACGACATTCGGTGCGGCAACGGCAAGCACATTTGGATTCACGACTTCAGACTGGAAATTCCCAATTCACACAGCATAGAAATGCATGAGGTTAGGGATATCTTTCAGCAGACCTTTGGCCACGTCTGGCAAGGCGTCGCAGAGAACGACGGCTTCAACCGCCTGGTCCTGGGCGCCAATCTCGACTGCAGGGAAGTTTCTGTGTTGCGTGCCTATTCACGTTACATGAGACAGATTCGATTTGGCTTCAGCCAGGTTTATATCGCCGAAGTCCTGTCCCGCTATGCTCATATCGCCCAACGTATTCTGCAGCTGTTTCTGCATCGATTCGATCCCGATCTGGTCAGAGAGGAGGCGGAGCGAACCTGTCAGCGTCTGAAAGATGAAATCATCTCGTCCCTTGAGGAGGTGGAGAATCTATCGGATGATCGCATCATTCGCCGCTACGTTGAGCTTGTTTTTGCCACCCTGCGCACGAATTATTTTCAGAACGATGAAAGTGGTGACTGCAAGCACTATACCTCCTTCAAATTCGATCCGGAACAGATCACCGCATTACCCATGCCTGTTCCCAAGTATGAAATATTCGTCTATTCCACTCGAACCGAAGGCGTTCATTTGAGGGGGGGAAAGGTTGCCCGTGGCGGACTCAGGTGGTCGGATCGCAGCGAGGACTACCGCACAGAGATCCTGGGATTGGTTAAGGCTCAGCAGGTCAAGAATTCAGTGATTGTGCCGGTTGGTGCCAAGGGAGGCTTTTTTGCCAAGCAGCTGCCGGTGGATGCTACTCGCGATGAGATTAATGAAGAAGGAATTGCCTGTTATCGCATGTTTATACGAGGGTTGCTCGATCTAACGGATAATCTAAGGGATGTTGATGTGATTCCCCCCGACCGGGTAATCAGATATGACGACGATGACATATATCTCGTGGTTGCAGCGGACAAGGGCACTGCAACTTTTTCCGACATCGCTAACGAGCTATCCCTCTCTTACGAGTTCTGGCTGGGAGACGCATTTGCGTCGGGCGGTAGTGCGGGCTATGACCACAAGGAGATGGGGATTACCGCCAAGGGAGCCTGGATATCCGTGCAGCAGCACTTCCGCGATATGCGCATCGACGTACAGAAGACCGACTTTACCGTGGCGGGCATAGGCGATATGGCGGGAGATGTATTTGGTAACGGCATGCTCATGTCTGAGCACATTCGATTGGTGGCGGCATTCAACCACCTGCATATATTTATCGATCCTGACCCCGATCCTGAAATCAGTTTTCAGGAAAGAAAAAGAATATACGGTCTAGCACGGTCCTCGTGGTCCGACTATGGCAAGGAGCTGATCTCGGCAGGTGGCGGTATCTTTGCACGGACCGCCAAGTCAATCCCAATATCCGAGCAGATGCAGAAGTTGCTTGAGATCGAAGCAGATGCACTCACGCCCAATCAACTGATCACTGCCATCTTGAAGGGATCGGTAGACTTGCTGTGGAACGGCGGCATCGGCACCTATGTGAAGGGCCGCCATGAATCCCACGAGGATGTCGGCGACAAAGCCAATGAGGCGGTGCGCATCGACGGCGCTGAATTGAGATGCAAGGTTATCGGGGAGGGGGGCAATCTCGGCATGACCCAGTTGGGAAGGGTGGAGTACTGCCAGGCAGGGGGCCGCTGCTTTACGGACTTCATCGATAACGTCGGCGGCGTCAATTGTTCCGATATTGAGGTGAATACCAAGATTCTTCTCAACGAAGTGGTGCGCAATGGTGACATGACCATCAAGCAGCGCAATGACATGTTGGTCAAAATGACCGGGGATGTAACCGACCTGGTGCTCAGGAATAACTATCATCAGGCGCAAGCGATTAATCTATCCGTTTCCCAGGCAGTGCGTCGCATGGATGAGTACATCAGATTTGTACGCAGTATGGAGGCCGAAGGCCAGCTGGATCGCAGTCTGGAGTTTCTACCTGACGAGGAGGAGTTGTCGGAAAGAAAGGCACGGGGAGAGACATTCTCGGCACCGGAAGTATCGGTTCTGACCTGCTATGCCAAGGGTATGTTGAAGGAGGAACTGGTGTCCTCCGATATACCTGACGATGAATATCTGAGTGGCGAGATTCGTTCAGCGTTTCCCGCCATGCTCGTCAAGCGGTTTCCGAAACAGCTAAAACAACATCGGCTGCGCAGGGAGATTGTGACCACCCAGATCGTCAACGGGATGATCAACAGGATGGGCATGACCTTCCTGCTTCGCTTGAAGAATACCACCGGAGCGGATTTTTCCGATATTGCCAGAGCTTACATCTGTGCCAGAGACGTGTACCAGATGGATCATCTCTGGCGACAGATCGAAAGCCTGGATTACGAGGTGGATCCCGAGCTGCAGAAGGAGTTGATGTCCATTTTGATCCGCATGATCCGCAAGGCGACTCGCTGGTTCCTGAGCAATCGGCGCAAGGAGTTGTCACCACGAGATGAGATTCCGGAGTTCGCCGATGGTGTTACCCGGGTGTGTGACAATCTACAAGGACTGTTGAATGGGCAGACTCTGCAGGACTGGTCAGCGGACTACCAACGTTACTCGGGTTTGGGTATTCCCGATCAACTGGCAACGGTGGTTGCTGCTGCGCAGCATCTGAATTCCGTGCTGGGCATCGTGGACGCAGCACGGTCGGGTAATCGATCCGTGGATCAGGTTGCCGATGTGAACTTTTCTCTAGGAGAAAAGCTGGAACTGCACTGGTTCAGGCAACAGGTCATGGACCTCGAAGTAAGCAATCATTGGCACGCTCGCGCGAGGGAGGCGTTCCAGGATGAGTTGGATTGGCAGCAACGGGCTCTAACCGTGCGCGTCATGCAGATGGGGGATGCGCAGGAAGGCACGGCGAGGTGTATCGATGAGTGGGTCGATCGGCACTCTCACGCCGTGGAGCTCTGGTTGCGTGTGCTTGCTGATATTCGAACCACCAACACCCGGGACTATGCGATTTTTTCAGTGGCGATACGCGAATTGCTGCAGTTGGCCCAGGGCGATGTGATGTACCCTGTGAGCTGAATACCTCCATGATCTGGTCGTGTTCAGTGACGCAAAGAAAAGGCCTGCAAAAGCAGGCCTTTTCGATATTTGGACAGGATTCTGTACCTAGTTAATTCCCATCTATATTTGAAATCCGTGCTTCGGGTGCCCATCCGAATGCGGCCCACTCAAGTTATTGTTTTTACAGCAAACATTTCTACCCTGTCGCATTGATTTCGCCAAAAACACCTATTTCTGGATGGACACTAGTTGAGAATGTTTCGGCTGACTCCTGCCTTGCCTGTGTATCCGTCCCATTGATCCTCTCTGCCTTGTCGCCAGCCTCCTAACCAGGATTGCCGGCTCGCTTGATCTTCATATGGGCACAATTCCTTGGATTTACCGTTTACGCCGCTCTGATATCCCCGGGTAAACGCCCTGTCGCTCTTGTCGCGTTTTTGTCTCCTCATGCAAAATACCTTTTGACGAAGTGGGTGTCCGCAATTACTTCTTTGGCATTCAGCGGTGTTTGCAGTTTCTATTTTTATAATGTTGGCAGATCAATGTCGACGACTTAATTAGTCTAATGTACTCCATCCTTATGTGGTTTGAGCATATGCTGAGCCGGTTGCAAGTGCACTCTCAATGAGCCTGCTGACCAGTTCGCTGAAACTGATTCCGGCGCCCCTGGCAGCATCCGGATACAGGCTGGTGGGCGTCATACCCGGCATGGTATTTACTTCAAGCAGGTAAGGGGTGCCGTCATCTGCAACCACAAAATCGGCCCGCGACAGATGTCTGCATCCCAGCGCCCGGTGGGCTGTTCTGGCTGCCTCCTGCAAGGCTTCGTTCTGTTGATCGGTTAACCGGGCCGGCAGGATATGTTCACTTAGACCCTCGGTGTAGCGATGCTCAAAGTCATACCAGCTATCGACAGGAGTCACGATCTCAATGACCGGCAAGGCTTGCAATTGATCATCGATATCAAGTAGGCCGACGGTGATCTCTTTACCGTCAATTCGTTTTTCAACCAGTACCTGATCGTCGTATTGGAATGCATTCTGCACCGCTGTATGGAGTTGGTTAGCATCTTCGACTAAATGGACACCGAGGGCCGAGCCCTGTCGTGCCGGTTTGACCACCAGGTAATTGCCCAGAGAACGGGTGATGAGTTTGATCCCGGTGGCGATATCGTTTGATCTCTGCAGCACCAGATCGTCAGCCACGTTTAAGTTGTGACTCCTAAAGAGATGTTTGGATACGATCTTGTCCATGCCACAGGCGCTGGCATGCACGCCGCTGCCCACGTAGGGCAGTTGCAGGATCTCCAGAAATCCCTGTAAGGTACCATCTTCTCCCGGCGGTCCGTGCAGAACCGGGAAGACCACATGGATGTCGAGTTCGGACAGTCCAGTTCCCAGATCGGCGTCGAGTTCCAAGGTCGTGACGTTGGAGTAGTTCTCCTGCAGTGCCGATGCGACTCCTGCCGCCGAAACCCTCGACACCTCCGCTTCTGCAGATGGGCCCCCGCAGATCACGGCTATCCTGGCATCTTTGCTTTGATTCATGTCGACCCTTTCTACATCAGGGAGATCCGGCTCCGGCAACAGCGACCCGAACGGCTTCCACGCGACCGCTGCGCTTGTTCTCTGAATCAGCGGGACTGGACGATTCTGCCGTCAGGATAAACAGGGTCTTCCTGTCTTCACCACCCAGCATGCAGGCGAACGCTTGCGTTTCCACCTGGATGCGATCGGTCACCTGTCCCCCTTCCGTCACTCTGAGTACTTCATTGCTGACCGGCGAGGCGACCCAGATTCCGTCGTCCGCGTCCAGGCAGATACCATCCGGTACTGCGTTGTCCAGTTGCGCCCAGGTGCGACGATTGTCAAGGGATCCATCTGCGGTAATGTCAAAGGCTGTCAGTGCAGCAGCGGTGGTCTCACCCACGATCAGGGTGTTACCGTCCGGCGTGATGACGGTGCCGTTGGGGAAGCGCATCTCTTTCGCCACGACGCGTGCCTCGCCGTTCGGTGTCACCAGGACGAGCTCTGCAAAATCCCGCGGCGCATTGTTGAGAAGATCGAATCCAAAATTGCCTATGTAAGCGCGACCGGTGGCATCGACAACCATGTCATTGCAGTGGAAGGAAGCCAACGAACTGAGGTCAGCAACCTCCTCCAGGCCGGCGGGCGTATTTTTCAGTAGCCGTCTGTCCGCCATGGAGACGATCAGCAGCGTGTCGTCCGGTAACCATCCCAATCCGGATGGTTGGTTGGGTACTGTTACGATCGTCTCCACCTGACCGTTCAGGTCCAGCGCGAGGACTTTGCAGTCGTGCATATCTGAAAACCACAGTCTGCCTTTGTGCCACCTGGGACCTTCTCCGAATCGCAGTCCGTCCAGGAGTATGGTTGTTCTATCGCTCATGGTGCTCCCCCTATCTGTGTGGCCCATGGTAATGATCGCTCATTTGCGGTGAAACAGGTCAAAAGGGAGATTTCGTGGAGATTTGTGCCGGGCTCTGTCCCTGGACCCTTGACCTTGTAGTAAACTTTAGGGTTTATAAGTAGTGTTATCGACGGCAGTCAGGGGAATGCACATGGGATATCTTCGAATCGGTGAGCTTTCGGCACAGACCGGCACCAATAATGAAACGCTGCGCTTCTATGAGAGCAAAGGTCTGATGCGTGAACCGCATCGAAGCGAGGCGGGCTACCGGTTGTATACCCAGGAGGATGTCAGGAAGGTCGGTTTTATCGTGCGTGCCAAACGGATGGGGTTCTCTCTGAGAGAGATCGGCGAGTTGTTGTCACTGCGGGTCGATCGGGAGCAGAGCACTTGTGGGGACGTCAAGGAGCTTGCCGAAGCCAAGCTGTTAGATATCGACAGAAAGATGCAGGAACTGGTGTTGATGCACAACGCGCTGCAGCAGATCACCGAGGCTTGTTGTGGCGGCGACGAACCAGCCGTGCACTGCACCATTCTTAATGCACTTGATGATCCTGCCTGACGTAGCCCGGTACTGCAGCCAACGCTGGCAAGCCACCATGCTATTCGGTCTAACAATTTCCTCATGGGGTAGTACGTTAGCCGATCATTGTTGCTCGTACTTGCAGGTCCCTGAGACATGGTGTGGGGGTGTTGCTTACGCTACTTGCCTTGAGCCATCCCTGGCTCAAGGCACCTGGATCACGGCTCCGCCATCCACGGCTCCGCCATCCACGGCTCCGCCATCCATGGCTCCACCGCGCTCCGAAGGCGCTCCAGCAACACCCCCACACCATGTCTCAACCAACTGCACGTATGGTGATTACTGGTGGGAATTGCGGGGACAGTGTACTTAATTGAAGGATTACAGTTCTCGCCATAATTCCTCTGTCCCCGTAATGTCTTTGAGTCACGCAGCAGACTGGATCTCAACTAGTGTAGGTGTGATTTAATTCTGTTCCCATGTGTCGGGCGAAACGCTACAGGCGCAATAGACCGTTCAACCTTTCAATTTCTTTGCGCCACTGTTGTTGCAGGTGGGTTTTCTGGTGTTTTGGTTTGCGCTTAGTGTCTGCTGCCAGTTTGGCTTCCAGGTCGATGATCTGCTGGAGGATTTCGTCTTCGGAAGCCGGTATTTGTGTATTGGTGGGTCGCGGGAAGTTCTTGGTGACTTTTATTCTGCTGCCGTCGGAACGGTAGTAGTCGTTGGGATCGTGGATCTCGGTCATTTTGCCTTTGTCGATTACCAGGTAACGGGCGGCGATATTGTCGACGAAGCGACGGTCGTGGGAGGTGATGAGGACGGTTGCGTTGGATTCTAGAATCTGGGCTTCAAGTTCCTCCTTTCCCTGGATATCGATGTGGTTGGTGGGTTCATCCAGGATCAGGAAGTTTGGTTGATTTAGTTTGATAATGAGGAACATGAGTCGGGCCCGCTCGCCGCCGCTCAAGACAGCCACTTTTTTGTCCAGATCCGGATAGGGAAAACCGGCGTGGATGAGGGCCGATTTTAAATCCGATTCTGAGCCGCTGCAGTGAGTGCTGAGAGTTGCCACCAGGGATTTGCGCTTGTCCAGCATCTCCAGTTCCTGGTCGTAGTAGCCGATTCGGCATTGGGGATTGAATCTTATTCGATCGCCCCCTTGGTCTTCTGTGTAGTGATCGATCATCTGTTTGATCAGGGTGGTTTTACCGACGCCGTTTATGCCTAACAGGGCTACCCGTTCGCCCGGTCGTATGAAGAAGTCCTCGATATAGAAAAGGTCTGCGGCATCGTAGCCCGGCGCCTTTATCCAACTGTCCTCGATCTGAACCATTCTGTTGGCACGACTGGACGAGACGTCCAGGGTGAGTTTCAGGTTGGATCCCTTGCTGACGAACGTTTTGACATCTTCGAGCTTGGCAATCCGCTTCTCCATGCTCTTGGCTTTGCGGGCCAGTTTTTCGTTGTCATAGACCTTGCCCCAGAGTGCCAGCCGTTTGGCGCTCGTTTTGAGGCCGCTGATGGTCTTCTCTTCAGCATTGCGTGTTGCCAGTGCGGCTTCGTCCTGGGCGGCCAGCTTCTCCTTCGCCTGACCATAGGGCAGGTTGAAACTGTAGAGCCGCTCGTCGCGAAGAAACAGCGTCCGGTTGGTGACGGAATCAAGGAACTGCCGGTCGTGAGAGATGATGACGAATCCGGCCGTCAACGAGCGCTTCAGGAAGTCCTCAAACAGAAGAATGGTGGCTAGATCGAGATGGTTGGTGGGCTCGTCGAAAAGGACCAGGTTGGGATCATTGATGACCGCGCGCGCGAACATCAGACGGTTCTGTTGGCCGCCACTGATCGAGTCGACACGGTACTGGAACTCTTCTGCAGTGAAGCCCAATTGCTCCAGCAGCATCGACACTCGGTACTCACCAAACGAACGCTCAGCGGTGGGGAGTTTCTCCAGCAGGGCTTCAAACAGCGTTAACTCGGTTAGTCGCGGGTTGATGAACTGTTCCACTGTTTCCAGGATCAGGCTGTTGTTGAAGGCAATCTCGCCGTCGTCCGGCGGCTGGCTACGGTTAAGGATGGAAAGCAAGGTCGATTTGCCGGAGCCGTTGTGGCCTACTATGCCGATCTTGTCGCCGGATTGAATGGTCAGATCCAGCTCGTGGAAGAGGGGTTTGGTGCCGGCGGAATGGGACACTCTGTAACATTGCAGTAGCGTAGACATCTTGCAGCGATCACATATTTTCAATCTTGACTGGTTCTATCTCGTCAGCGGGCTCGAATTGAAACACGCGTGAATAGAAGTAGAACTCGGCATCGAGCGATCGCTTGATATTCTCGGCTTTGCGGAAACCGTGTTGCTCACATTCAAATGGCAGGTAAGCAACCGGCAGACCTTTGTCTCTCAAAGCGTCTACCATCGCTTCCGCCTGGCTGGGCGGCACTACCTGATCCTCAAGTCCCTGAAAGAAAATGACCGGGCAGGATAGCTGATCGATGTGATGAATCGGTGAGCGCTCCTGATAGGTTTCCAGGTCGGCGGGATAGGGACCGACGATCGTGTCGAGATATCTGGATTCGAACTTGTGGGTATCCTTGGCGAGGGACTCCAAATCGCTGACGCCATAGTAGCTTGCACCCGCTTTGAACAGATCCCTGAACGTTAGTACTGCCAGGGTTGTATAGCCACCGGCACTGCCACCGCGAATTGCCAGGCGATCCGCGTCCACATCGCCTCGCTTGATCAGGAAGTTGGCCCCATTGACGGTGTCGTTTACGTCCACTACGCCCCACTGACCGTTCAATCTGCTTCGATAGTCTCGGCCATAACCGGTACTGCCGCCATAGTTGACATCCAGAATGGCGACGCCGCGGCTGGTCCAATACTGAATCTGCAGGCTGAGGGAATTGTCCGTGGCACTCGTTGGGCCACCGTGCACCTTGACCAGCAGTGGCGGCTTCTCCGTGGCAGGAGCTGCAAAGTCCTTGTTAAGGGGTGGGTAGTAGAATCCGTGTGCCGTTAGACCATCTTCCGTTGGATACTCGATCGCTTCCGGGATTGAAGCATAGCCTTGCTCCAGTTCCAGTTCATTGCAGCGCTTGATCACTTGTTGCTGTCCCGAGTCCAGCGTCAGTTTTACGATACAAGAAAAATCCGTGGGCGACGCGGCCAGCATGTATACGGTCCCCTCATCCACCCGAATGCCCCCCAGGCTGGTATAGGCAGTGGGGATGATCGTCAGTTTCCCGCTGTTCACCTCGATCGATGCCAGGCAGTCCGTAGCCCGGTCTGAGTAGGTGCAGATGATCTCGTCTGCTGATCTGAACCCATAGTTGCAGATGCCAAATCCCCAGTGAGGGGAGCCAAATTCAGCCGCCAATTCGAAGATCGCCCCTATGTTCCCGTGCGCATAGCGGTAGAGATTCCACCATCCGGATCGATCGGAGACGAAATAAAGGGTGCCATCCGGTGACCATTCAGGCTGGAAAACTGCATCGTCCTCGCCGCCGGTGATCTTCCAGCTACGCACGACATTGCCATCTGCATCCAGTTCCGCCTGATGTAGTTCCGTGCCATCCCAGGGCATGTTTGGATGGTTCCAGCACAGCCAGACGAGGTGATTACCATCCGGACTGAGACGTGGCGACGAATAGAAATCATAGCCGGACGCCAGTGTTGTGGATACACCACTTTCCAGGTCCAGTGCTACCACGCTATTGACCGCTTCTGCAGATGGTTCCGAGTGGTCTTCTCGAATACAGATCAAGCGCTTTCGGTGTCGATCCATGATGCCATCTGCGTAACGATCGTTTGCAGGGGCATCCGGCGTACGGGCATCCGGCATACGGGCTTCCGGCTGAGGAGTGACAGGTTCGGGCTCGGACAGGGCGTCGCTGATGGCCTGACGGTAGATGCCCTGGTCCGCGAAATTGCTGAAGTAGACTACATCGTCCGAGACCAGATATGCGCCGCCGCCATATTCATGTACACGGGTCCTGACGTTGAAAGGTGCGGCGTTGATGTCTCGCATCGCCCCTTTATGGTCCAGTTGTACGATGACGTTTCGACCACCCTCATTGGGTCTGCTTTCAAGCCAATAGAGATTGTTGTTGTCCAACCTGAGAGAACTCAAACCGATCGTTTCCGCTACAATCAGTTCTGCAGTGATGGGTGACTTCCAGGAGCCATAGGGTGCTAGTTTGGGATCACTCATGTCGGTGTCGTGCCAAGGAGTGTTCTACTGCCTGATTGTGCCAAGGATTGTGCTGCCGCCTGATAGTGCATTGTCCCACAATTTGCAGCGCTTTAGAGACCAAAAAAATCCCTGGCCGTGTCGCTGGTCTGCCGCGCCACTTCCTCTTTCGAACGGTTGGTGGCCGCAGCTACTGCCCGGCAGACAAAGGGGAGATAGCAAGGCTCATTTCTCCTGTTCTTGGGTTTGGACTCTAGATTTCTCGGCAGCAGATAGGGTGCATCGGTTTCGATCATCAAGCGGTCGGCAGGTATATTGGGCACCAACGGGATGAGATGAGTGCCGCGGCGTTCATCGCAGATCCAACCGGTGATACCGATATGGCAGTCCAGATCCAGGTAGGAGAAGAGGGCAGTACGGTCGCCGGTGAAACAGTGAACCACCACCTGCGTCAAATCCGTCCTGTGTGCTTTGAGAATATCGGAGAAGCGGCGATAAGCGTCCCGTTCATGAAGAAACAGGGGCATGGCGAGCGAACTCGCCATTTCGATATGCTGGACGAAGACCTTTTCCTGTACCGGTCGTGGCGAAAAGTCGCGGAAAAAGTCCAATCCGCTTTCACCGATGGCGCGCACATGTGGTTGGTCCGCCAGGTCTAGTATGGATGTCAGCGTAGAGCTGGTGATCTCGTCAGCATGGTGAGGGTGCACGCCCGCAGTGGTGAAGAGTATGCCCGGATGCTTCCCGGCCAACTGCAGTCCCTTTTGACAACTCTCCAGCGTGGAACCCGTTACGATCATCTGCATGACGCCCTGCTCAGCAGCGCGTTCCAGCACCTGTTCGCGATCGCTGTCGAACGTGTCGTGAGCAAGATTGGCGCCGATATCAATCAAGCGTGTGTCCAGGGTATGCGATCGGAGTCGCCGGCGGCAACGTCATCTTGTACTACGAGTGTGTGATGGTGACGATTGACGGCAGGTCCGGACTCGGAAACACTCATGATTGATCCATGAGCAGACCATTGGTCGCAAAGCGTTGCATCAGGTGAGCGACATACAATTGGCACTGCTCCTGAATGGAACTTTGATCGACGATCTCTTTGTCATTTAGCGCCAGTTTGAACTCGCCTTTTTCAATCCTGGCAGCCAGTAGTGTTGCCAGCTCCTGTTGCGATCGGCTGCCATCCGCGTGCTGCAGAACCAGCCGATCCGGATCCTGTACAGTGACGGATTGATGTCTGAGATTTGTGACAGTGTTGCCAGCCGCAGCTTGCACCCTTGCCAGACCGCTAATGATGGGAGCGTCTGCAACGGTTGTGGTGGCACGGCCGGCATCCGAATGGATATTGATGGCGCCGGCGAAAAGCAGACGCGTAAGGTAGACCTTGTTAAACAGATAGTCCTTGATGACGGCGAGATCGAGCTGGCTCTTTTGCTGTAGAAACCGGCATAGATCGTTGAAGTGCAGGGGTTTGCTCTGCTGCTCGAGCAAATGGGCAAGAGCCTGTTTGGCGAGCGGTTCCTCCAGTTTGAAGTCGAGTCCCCCGAATGAAAACTGAATGGCGTCCTGGCTGCTGATCTGCTGCTCAGTGATGGCTTCGGTTGGCTGCAGCGGAGTGCTCAGGTAGAAGTTCTCGATGTCGGATGACTCGATATTGCGCTGGATTTGCTGCTCCTTACGACACAACAGCGTGCGGCGAAAACGGCGGTTGCGAATAAAATCCATGTACTGCTCGATATTGATAAGACTGCTGAGCCCCTGCAGCTTGTCGGCAGTTTCTTTGGGAAGGTTACCGGTAAACATGGATGAGACCGATGTGTCCGCAAGGTATTGCAGGTTGTGGCGGTTCGCCATGTTGATGAACTCATAAAAGTATACGGGGTTATTCTCCACTTCCAGGTGATCGTGAAGCAGGTAATTGTCCCGCACCTGGGACAGCAGCTTGGCTTCCTCGCGAAGGAAATTGGCATAGGAGGAACTGTCCCCCTTCAGGCCGGCAAGCACAAAATCCAGCACTGCCCGTGCCTGCTGTGCTTTGCTTTGCGGGTCTGAGATGTCGTTAGTATGGTACTTCATCATGTCGCGGATGCTGCGCACCGTATTCCAACCAGGTAACGTGTTGTAACTGATATAAGCGATTCCGTTGGGAGAAAGCAGCTCATTACAGAGGGCGAGTATCTTCTCCTGCACGGTGCTATCCACCCAGGAGAACACGCCGTGGCAGATAATGTAATCGAATTGTCCGAGCGAGCGGTCCGCATCCAGTATGGACATTTTCTTGAGCTCGATATTGGTTAATTGCAGCTCTTTGACCTGTGTTTGGCCCGTCTCAATCTGTTTGCCTGACAGGTCGATGCCAACGAATTCTGCATCGGGGTAGCAGTAGGCGAGTGGAATGCTGTTGCCGCCGCTGGCACACCCCAGTTCGAGCATGGTCGCCGAGTGAAAATCAGGCGGACTCAGCTTGAAGAGCCGTGCGATCGTATGACAGTTTGCCGGAGTGGACTCACTGTACGGGCTACTAGTGTAGGGAATCGCGTCGTAAGCCGTGACGCTGTTTTCATCATTCATTCAATGACCCTCAGGGATCATGATCGCCAGGCTGATTATCCCCCTTTACTTCCCGGAGTCGACAGCCATGGCTTGGGAGTCGCGATTCAGATCGAAGAACTCTTTCTCATGGTGCAGAATCATGGTTTGCGGTTGCTCGAGTCGATAGCTGAAGATCACGGAAAACTGCAGCACATTCTGAACATAGCGACGCGTCTCGCTAAATGGAATGGTCTCTATCCAGACATCATAGCTGGGGAAGTCATCCTTCAACCAGGAATCTACCCGGGCGGGACCGGCGTTGTAGGCAGCGGTGGCAAGTATGCGGTTATTGTCAAATCGACGCAGCATCTGACCGAGATAAGCAGTGCCCAGAGAGATGTTCTTGTCGGGCTCGATCAACTGAGATTTGGATCGGTAGGCGATGCCCATCCTGGCGGCGGCGATCTTCGCGGTATTGGGCATCAGTTGCATGACCCCCAGTGCGCCCGCTGAGGACTTTGCATCCGGCATGAATGCACTCTCCTGGCGGGCGACTGCCAGACTCCAGTTAACTGGAATATCCGCATTGCGCGCGTTGGCGATAAACGTGTCGAAAAAAGCCAGTGGAAAACGTACCTGCAGGTCATCCCACCGCTCCGCATTGATGACTGTCTGGATGGACTGCTCGTACCAACCCCAGTTCTGAGCAACCTTGGCGGTTGCCATCAACTGCTGAGCAGAAAAGTCACGGCTGGCGAAGCGCCACTCGCTCCTGGCGCGGGTGCGCTCCCCCAGAATGAATAGTTCCACCGCCCGCTCGATGCCTGGTACGGACGCCATCCGCTCGACTTCGTCTCGATCCAGTCTGGTTGGCGTGTTTTCCATGGCGTAGGGATGTTCCAGAATATCTGCGGCCAGGAATCCATAGTAACCGCGCGTGGCCGCAAGTCGCCGGTAGATTTCACCTGCCGATGAGCGATCCTCCGGGTCGGTGGACTTGGCCAACATCCGCGCCCTCCAGAACTGCCAGCGTGGCGTAATCTGCAGTTCCGGTGGCAGCGCGTTGATGAATACCAGTACGCTTCGCCAATCCTGACGGTACAGGGACATTCTAATGCGTCTTTCCAGCAGGTCGTTATGCTCGCTCAAGTCGAGTGGGATGCTGTCGATCAGATCATCGGGGTCTCTTTGCACGGTCAGCCTCACTGCCAGAAACAGGTACGTATCCGTGATCTGCTGCGGCATAAAACTGTGGCTTTCCAGATATTTCTGCCAGACCTTAAGAGCTGCAGTGGCATCCCGTCTGGCCAGCTGCCGAACCCCGTAGATTACGATCTGCTTTACTTTCTCTGAGTCTGCTGCGAAGCGGGCATGCTGTTGTACGGTCGCTGGTCTCCGTTTGACCTGTCGGTACAGTTGCGCAAGATTCTTGTTTTCTCTGCCGAGAAAGTTGGCCAGCCAGGAAGCGAGTGATGTCTGATTTGCCTGGATACTCATGGATAGTCGCTGCCATGCCAGCTGCTGAGTCAGATAACCGGCGTCACGCCACAACTTGAAGATCGGGTCACATGCATCCGGTTGCGAGTGGTCGACCAACCAGTGATTCGAGGTGAGCTCCAGCGCCAGTTGCTCTTGCCCGGTCTTGTACAATGCCAGCAACCGGTGGCAGTCGAGTCTGGTGGTACTGACTTCGTCCTGGTAGTGATCCATGAATTTTTGCCAGCGACCTCTCCTGGCTAGGGAATAGAGCCAGGTTTGAAGCAGCCGATCGGCCAATGGCGTATCCGGATACTGCTTGCGAAAAGCGTCGATCTGTTGGGATGATTGACGCGAAATACGCCGGGCCAGATCGGCATAGGTTAGATAGACCGACAGTGGGTAGTCTTCCAGTTTCGCTGCCAGTTTCAGGAAGCGGGTTCTCTGTCCGCTCTGCAGCAGTCCCATTGCCTGCCGGTATTGCACGCGCTGTTCATACCGGCTTGCTGCCTCCTCGGCTCTGCCCGGTGAGGATCCGAACAGCGTCAGTGACGACAGCAGGAAGACCATGCATAGCGTCTTGTCCTGTTTCAAATCAATTCCCATCCTCGGTTGTGCAGTGTGCGAACGTAGTGGTGTAGCATGCTGGCAACCCGTCAGAGCAACTCGTCAGAGGACAGACACCCTCCCGAGTGAGGTAATATAAGTCAGTTCAGGGGAATAGCAAATCGGGCAGATGCATGACCCATGTTTGGGCGCCGGCGTTTGCCTTGCTAAGCGATGAGGTGGAACGATGCCACTGGTGCGCTGTGACCAGCTTTGTCTGTCCTACAGCAATGACAGAATCCTCAACCGGGTCAGCCTGCAGATTGACAAGGGAGATCGCCTCTGTCTCGTTGGCAGGAACGGCTGCGGCAAATCCACCTTTCTAAGAATCATCTTCGGGGAGCTGGCTGCGGACGATGGTTCCGTGTGGCGCAGGGAAGGACTGCGCATCGCATTCCTGTCACAGGATTTACCCGACAGAGATGAACGAACTGTCTATCAGGTGATTGCCGCTGGACTGGCGGCGCAGGGCGAACTGCTGGCGCGTTACCACTATCTTGCCGAACACCTTGGGGACCACCTCGGGGAGCAGCCCAATGGGGAAGAACTAGCTCGCTTGCAGCAGCGAATAGAGAATGAGGACGGCTGGTCCCTGAACAGCAAGATCGAAACCATTCTGACGCGGCTGCAGTTACCTGCCGATCGGCCCATGAACGAGCTGTCCGGTGGCTGGTTGCGTCGCGTAGCATTGGCGCAAGCACTGGTCAATGAACCGGACCTGCTGCTTCTGGACGAGCCCACCAATCATCTGGATATTCCCATGATCCAGTGGCTGGAAAAACAGCTGCGGGAATTCAAGGGGGCTCTGCTGTTCGTCACCCACGATCGTGCACTGATCCAGTCACTGGCGACCGCCATCGTTGAACTGGACAGGGGCAGCATGAGTGTCTGGCGGGATGACTACCAAACCTACGTGAGAAAGAGAGATCTGCGTCGCCAGGTGGAGGGAAGACAGCATGCCGAGGCCGATAGAAAACTTGCCCGTGAGGAGCAGTGGATAAGGCAGGGAATCAAAGCCAGAAGGAGTAGAAATGAGGGCCGCGTCAAGGCGCTCGGGAAAATGCGGCAGGAGCGACGCCAGCGGCTCGATCTGAATGTCACTGCCAGGATGCAGACCGATGCAGGCGAATCCTCCGGCAAGCTGGTTAAAGAACTCAGTGGGGTAACTCATGGCTATGACTCAACGTCTCTTATCAAGGACCTAGATCTGACCATCTTACGAGGGGATCGGATCGGTATTATAGGCGCCAACGGCACCGGCAAGAGCACGCTGCTCAAGATCATTGTCGGGGAGCTGCAACCTGCCGACGGCGTGGTCCGATCCGGCACCAAGCTAGAAGTTGCCTACTATGATCAACTGCGCGAGCAACTCGATCCGGACAGGAATGTTGTCGACAATCTTTCTGACGGACGGGAATTCCTGCAGATCAGTAATCGATCCATCCACGTGGTGGGGTACTTATCCAGCTTTCTGTTCTCTCCGGAGCGCATTAGAACACCGGTGAAGGTTCTTTCCGGAGGCGAACGCAACCGCTTGTTGCTGGCAAGGTTGTTCTCCAAGCCCACCAATCTGCTGATCATGGACGAACCTACTAACGATCTCGACGTTGAGACCCTGGAACTGCTCGAGGAACTGTTGATCGATTATGCCGGCACGGTGCTGCTGGTAAGTCACGATCGCGCTTTCCTGGATAACGTGGTGACCAGCACCTTGGTGTTTGAGGAGGGGGGACGGGTACAGGAGTTTGTCGGGGGGTACCAGGACTGGCTCCGGCAAGGGGGAGGATTCGGTGATCCCTTCTCTACCGCAAAAACAAAAGAGAGCCGCGACATGCCAATCGAACAGCGCCCTGGCGAGCGCGACCGGCAGGAGAGAAAGCGTACTCAACTCCTGCAGAAGGAACTGGAGACGATGCCGGATCGTATAGAATCCCTGGAAGATGAGCTGAATCGCCTGCACCAGCGGATGAGTGAAGTGGGCTTTTATTCAGCGGACAACCCGGACCGCGAAACAATCCTCGCCAGAGCAAGCGCAGTGGAAGAGGAACTGACGGAAACGTATCGACGCTGGGAGGCGTTGGACGCCCGATCCGATCTGCAACCGCCGCAGTAGTGGTGGACACGCAGTTGGGAACGCTCAGTCGGGGAGGATGTTAAGTTTGGCCCACCCTGACAGCCAGTACATCGCAGCCCGCCCCATGCAATACGCCGGTAGAAGTCGACCCCAGTAGTAGAGCCAGGCCATGGCGGCCATGACTACCCACAACGATGAGATCAGCACCGATCTGACTGGCCATATTGTGGATTTCAATCTCCGGTCTGCCGAACACCAGGTGCTGATTTTCCGCGGCAATGCTCCAAGTCTGGGCAAACTCAGCCAGGTGGATCTTCGCGGTCTCCTGAATCTGTTCCTGGATGGTGGACAGATCCATAGGTATATCACCACCGTAGGCAAGGCTGAGGGGTTCGATGACGTGAATGCAACTGAGGTCTGCATTGAACGCCTTCGACAGGGCGCAGGCCCGTTGGGTCACGGGTCTCGATTCTTCGGTTAGATCAACCCCTACCAGAATGTGGGTGTAATCACTCATGCCGGAACCCTCCTGTCCTGTTATTGTTCTATAATGATGAATTGGGCAAATTTACAACTGATTGTTTCATTAGACAACTGTTAATTATCAGAGACTTAAGTGACCTATTTGCTGATCGGTCTGGCGCTTTGTACGATCATCGGACCGGCCTTTTTGTTGTTGCCTTCGAATCGACAGAAGGCGCAGATGGGGCTTCGCGCAAAGGCCCGGACTGAGGGCCTACAGGTGGAGTTGGCTCGCATCGACGATCCCGACCCGGAACCCGGAAAATACATCAGCCTGACCGGCAAACCGCTGGATCCGATTCTGAAGTGCGTTGCCTATCGAATCCCCAGGAAACGGCGCATGGACTGGCGTAAGCGACCCATTGTGAACTGGGAGGTCGTTAGAAGGCGTGGCGCAAAGGATGATTTCCTGCCGGTCGATTGGCAGTGGCGTGAAACCGCCCCGGAAACTCCATCCCTACGGTTGAGGACGGTGATCGCAGCGGGCCTGCCAAAGCTGCCCCCAGATGTTGTCGCGATCGAAGAGAAGAAATATCAGGTATCGGCATTCTGGCAGGAGTGGGGTGACGAAACGGACCTCGCTGCGGTGGTCCAATTCCTGAAGACAGTGATTGCAGAGCCTCTATTTGAACCTGAAGAGGATGATGAGACGGATCGAGAATAAGCTCGCGCCGGGTTAAGGTGTTAGCAATGGGGCGTGATAATTCCCGCGTCACCGGTAGAAGTGGCGCTGGCCCCCCAACTTCTCATGTGGATGAGGCACGTGAGCAGGCCGATCAGTTCTCCCATCGATTCTCTGCAAGGGCCTATCTTGGACCTGGTTAGTGCCCATCCGTATTTAAAGTCCGTGCTTCGGGTGCCCATCCGAATGCGGCCCACTCAAGTTATTGTTTTTACAGCAAACATCTTTACCCTGTCGCATTGATTTCGCCAAAAACACCTATTTATGGATGGACACTAGTGTACTGTCCTATACAAATCATATTTATGATAGAATGAGGACTTCTTCAATGGCGTTAGGTAACACTCATGGCGGTTGCACCTCGGATCATACTTACACCGGAACAAAAGAGACAACTTGAGAAAAACGTTCGCAG
>PVBE010247863.1_pt1 | contig 22001 bp, 19 predicted proteins | sample 1631181 | NCBI WGS metagenome assembly PVBE01 (sample SAMN08397723, study PRJNA350692) | Marine metagenome, whole genome shotgun sequencing project. | isolation source: water | place: Pacific Ocean | collected 2012-04 | reverse complement strand
TGGTCCATGCGATACACGTTGTTCTCGGGCCAGCCACCGTCGTAGTACGCCTGGGTCCACCAGCCGCTCTCGTCGTTGATCGTGTCGATGATGTGGGTGTCCATGTCCTCGTCAAGGTGATAGACCATCCGGATGTCCCCTCGCTCGTGGAGATGGACGAGGATGTCGAACACAGAGAAGTGCCCGTCCCGGAAGAGGTCCGGGCGGACCGTCCTCACGTTCGCCGGCTCATACCCGAAATTGCCGACACCGGTGATCATCACCTCGCCCGGCTGGTCGAAGTCCGTATCCTTGACCTCACCAAGGACCTTGTTCCCCTCCCCTAACGGGATCTGTGTGGTGTTGGCCTTCGTGAGGTCCTCGGTGACCGGTGGACGCTCCAACCGGCCGGAGGTGCAGCCTGCGCCGACAAGTAGTAGAATGGCGAGACCGGTAGCCATCATTGGATTCAGGATAGATTGGTTCATGGTGATGTCCCTCCATCGATGTCTTCATCCTGCTGCTGCCACCGCATGCGCTTCTGGACGAGGAAAAGGACCATGATGATCATCACAGCGATGAGTATGTTGGTGATGCTGGAGAGGTCAGAAATACTATGGCCGAGGTAAACGAAGGCGAAAGCGCCAGGGATGATGCCGATGAAGGTTGCTAACGTATAATCGCGGAAGGAAACAGCGGTGAGCCCGAGGCCGTAGTTCTGGACGTCGTAGGGGGCGTTGGGGACGAGCCTGATCATGAGCACCGTCAGAAATCCGTTGCGCTCGATACGTTCATCCAGGTCCGCGAAAGAGCCCGAGATGTAGCTCTCTACTGCCTCTCGCCCCGCGAGACGCGCGATGAGAAAGGACACCAGGGCGTTGAGCCCGCCGCCGATGACTGAGTACACCGTCCCCCACAGCGGGCCGAAGGTGAGCCCACCGATCATGGTCAGCATTCCAGAGGGGAATAACACAAGTGACCTTACCGTGTAGAACGTGATGTACGCAACCGGCGCCAGCGGACCGAAGGAGAGGAAGATCTCCTTTATTATTCGTGGATCGAGCGCCGTGTAATCCACATCGAGGGCCAGCAAGGCGATGAGGACCAGCACGAAGAAGAGGACTACCAAACCGATCTTCGCGGAGGGTCGATCCTTCCAGGACACACGAGGATCCTCGACATCGTCCATGACTACACGCTCTTGAACATACCCATTATGTAGCGCAGCCAGGGCTTATTGGTACGCTCGAGCAGCGGTTTAGCGGCTGTCTTCTTCACCAGCTCGGAGAGCGTGGGGTAGATGAACAGCGTCTGTGAGACCTTGGACAGACCGAGCCCGGCGGACTTGGCGATAAGAAATCCCTGGATGAGTTCGGAGGCGTGAGCACCAACAATGTGAGCGCCCAGAAGGTTGTCACGTGAGTCGGTGATGATCTTGAGAAAACCCTCGGTCTCCACGTCGGTCGTGGCACGGTCGCTGGCGTCGTACCCCGTTGTGAACACCTGGAGGTCGTCATTGTACCTGTCCCGTGCCTCGGCCTCTGTGAGACCGAGATGGGCGATCTCGGGTTCGGTGAACGTGGCCCAGGCGATGTTCTCGTAGTTCACCTTTTGGCGCACGAGGGGCAGGTTGACGAACAGGGCGTTGCGCACGCACACCATGGCCTCATAAGCGGCCACGTGGCTGAACTGGTAGGGAGGGACCACGTCGCCGCAGGCGAACACGTTCTCGTTGGTGGTCTGAAGGTACTCGTTGACCTTCAGCTGACCGCGCTCCACCTCTATTCCCGCCTTCTCCAGTTCGAGGCCTTTCAGGTTGGGCTTGCGTCCTACTGCGACGAGCACCAGAGCGGCTGAGACCTCCACGACCTTCCCGTCCGGATCCTCGAGGACGGCCACTGCACGTCCACCTTCCTTGCGGAAGGCCGTGGCCTTGTGACCTATGAGCAAGGTCATACCCTCCTTCTCGAGCTGGTCGTTGAGGGCCTGGGACACATCGATGTCCTCACGAATAAGGATCCTCTCGGCCATCTCCACCAGGGTGACCTTCACTCCGAGGCGTGTGAGGGCCTGGCCCAGCTCGAGACCGATGGGTCCTCCCCCGAGCACGATTAGATCAGCGGGAAGCTCGTCCAGGTCGAAGATAGTGGTGTTGTCGAGGTAGTCGAGCTCGGTGAGTCCAGGTATGGGTGGGATAACCGGGCTCGAACCCGTGCACAGGATGAAACGCTTTCCCTTGATGGCCGTACCGTCCACCTCGACAGTACCGCGGTCCACGAACCGCGGAGAGCCGAACAGGACCTTGATACCGCGATCCTCGAAGACCTCGGCGGGGTGGTGGCTCTCGATCTCCTTGACGACATCCCGCACATGGGACATCACCCTGTCCGTACTAGGTGCGAATCCCTCGGGGAGCTCGATACCATACTCCTTGGCGCGCGCGAAAGACCTTGCCACTGAAGCGGACTTGAGAAGTGCCTTGGATGGCACGCACCCGAAGCGCGTGCACTCGCCCCCTAGTCTATCCTTCTCTATCATGCACGTCTTCGTGTCCATGGCACTGGCAACGCTGGATGAGAACAGTCCGCCGGCCCCTCCACCGATGACGACCAGGTCGAACTCTAGGCTCTCCATATCCTACTATCGGGAGCACATGTTTTTCAAGGTGTTGGTAGTCGCTGCTACTCGCTAAGGAGGTCCGGACGCTCGTCCAGGTACTTCATGGTCCTGGACGAGGAGAACGACGTGTGCCGGTTACGCCTAACGAGCGCTCGGACATCTGCGATGGTGTCAACGTCCCCCCAGGGCGGGAGGAAATGGAGCGTGCGACGTGCCTGGGCGAGAGCGTCGAGCGTGCACCCGAGCACCTCGAACGTGCTCCACGGGATGTCTACGAACACGTCCGCTGTGAATCCCTTGTGTGAGAAACCGATGAGGTAGTACCCACCGTCCTGGGCCGGTCCGATCACCGAGTCGTAGCCATCCAGCGCATCGAACGCCTCTCGCACCAGTGCCTGCTCCAGGTCGGGACTGTCGCTGCCCACGAGCACGACTCGTTCGTACCCCTCGTCGAAGGCCGTCCGGAAGGCGTCGGCCATCCGCGCTCCCAGATCATCGCCCTGCTGCGGTCGGTACACCCGGTCCTTGCCGAGCCAGGCGGCGATGTCATCCATGGAGCCGGGCGGATGGACGCAGACGATCACTGGCACACCGATCCCATCCACAATAGCGAGGGCGTCCTCAACGAAGCAGCGATAGAGGTCCGCTGCCTCCTCGGTCCCCAGCTCGATGGACAGACGGGTCTTGACCTCGCCCGGTACGGGTCGCTTGACGAACACCATCACACACCGGTCATCACCGCTCATCCGCATCCACCTCCATGTCCTGGATCAGGATAGTAGCGGGCCAGGGTGGTCGGGGACACACCCAGGTGGAAGAGGGCCAGGAGCACGGAGTTGCGCAGGGATGTGTAGATAAGACCTTCCTCCTCCCATCGCCGGGCAGAGGTGACCGCACGGTCCGGTAGGATGACGATGGGCTCTCCGCGACGCCTGATTCGTCCCATGAGCTCGACGTCCTCCATGAGGGGGATGTCCGCGAACCCGCCGATGCGCTGGAAGTAGTCACGCTCCATGAAGAAGGCCTGGTCGCCATAAGGTACGCGTGTAAGACGGGCCCGCAGAGAGCCCAATCGGGCGTTCAGTCGCACCAATGGATTGGTAGAATCGATGTCCGTGTCCAGGCAGCCGGCCACGAACCGCCCATCTTCCATGATTGCGTGGACGTGCTTCAGCGCTGAATCGGGCAGCCGGGTGTCAGCATGGAGGAACAGCAGCAATCGCCCTCGGGCGCGGGAGGCCCCGGCGTTCATCTGAAGGGCTCGGCCTTTGGGCGTCGTCATGGTCACAACATCGGGATCCTTGATACCTGATATGGTGCTCCCTTCGGGATCACCGTCCACGATGATTAGCTCGATGTTGCCGTCGAAGGGCAGCGAATGGACGTGCTCGACGAGCGTGTTGATGGTCTCTCCCTCGTTGATGGCGGGGACGATAATCGAGATGTACGATTCACCCTTGTCCCCTCCAGGTTCGACCGGCATCGACCTCCGGGTGGAGGTCTGGATATATAAGCTTCGGGTGCGGACCATCGTCCAGGACGGAGCGAACAGATGGCCATTCCGAGCCTGGTGGTGACGCCCAAGACCGCCGTCGCGGCGGCCTCATTCCTTGCCATCCTGTTGTTGGAGGGATGGCGCCCGCTCTTCCCGTTGAAGAAGGACCGCTGGCACCATCTGGCCCGCAATGCCACGATCACCGTCATCGCTTCGGTAGTGGTGTACCTCCTCTTCTCGTCCGTGAAGCTCTTGGTCGAGGCCCAGGTCCGTGCGAACGGTTGGGGCTTATTAGGCATGATACCACTGACAGGTCTCCTACGGACCACCGTTGTCGTGGTGCTCTTCGACGCGTGGATGTACCTATGGCATAGAATGAACCACCGCATCCGTATCCTCTGGCGCTTTCATAGGATCCATCACACGGACGACGCCATGGACGTGTCCACCGCCTGGCGGTTCCATCCCGGTGAGCTGGTGCTCTCCGCAGCTGCAGGTCTTTTCATCATAGCGCTCTTCGGGCTCACACTTCAGGATCTCCTCGTGTACGAGACGTTGATGCTGCCCGTGATCTATCTCCATCACTCCGACTTCTACTTACCGGGCAGGGTGGACCGGCTGCTGCGGACCGTCCTCGTCACTCCCTGGATGCACTGGGTCCACCACTCGAACAAGGGCCGTGAGCTGAACTCTAACTACGGGAGCATCCTTTCTGTCTGGGACCGGATCGGAGGGAGCTTCCGTCTCCGCGACGATCCAGATGCCATAGTGTACGGAGTGAAAGGATTCGAGGACGAGGGATGGCAGACGGTAGTGGGAATGCTGCGCACGCCTCTGGCTTGATGGCGACCTACTGCTCTTTGGCCCATCCGAACCTGTCGTTCAGAACGTTCATGACGTAGCTTGGCGGGAGCGCGCCAATCTCAGTAATGATGAGGTCGACGTACTCGGCGGGCGTTATATCGAACACCGGGTTCCGCAATTGAACCCCTGGAAGCTCCTTGTCGGTGATCTCGCTGGTATCGCGCTCCTCGATGATCTCGAGGTCGCCCATGATGGTGCGCGGATCGAACTTCAGCGTCTGGGCTGCCACCAGGAACTGGATGCGCGACTCCTTGGCGCACACGCCCAGGATGCTTGTACCGATCTTGTTGACCACGGCACCGTGGGCGGTTATAGAGTCGGCACCGACGACGATCAGGTCCACCTTCTCCTTTTTCATCATGTAGCGCATGCCTGAGTCCACGATGAGCGTGGTGGGTACACCAGCTTCGCTCAGCTGCTGCGCGGTGAGGTATCCCTGGCCCCAGGGTCGGGTCTCATGGCAGATGGCACGCACGTCCTTGCCCTGTCGGTGCGCCTCAGCGATGACCGCGATGGCCGTGGACGAGTTGCAATGGGTCATGATGGTGTACCCGTCCTCCACCCGACGGGCCCCGATACGTCCGATCTTCGGGATGGCCTCCTTCGTCTCTTTGATAAAAGCCTCAATCACTTTGGTCAGTTCGAGGCGGAATGTGTCGGGCCCCGGATTCTCAGCTGTCAGCCTGCGCGCGGTCACAAGAACGAAGTTCACAGCGTTGGGGAGGGTGACGGCCGAGGGGCGCGCTTTAGCCAGGAAAGCGCCGTCCTCCTCGAGCCGGGCCATCAGTTTTCCCACGTCGTCGGCCCGTTCCGCTGCCAAGGCGTCACGCATGGACGAGGCCGCTCCGACGGCGATCCGCTCCGCTCCGCGGATGCTCATGTCCTTTATCCGGTCGTGGGTCTCGATGACGTTCTCGGCCACCATGGACAGAGGACGGGAGGTAAAGCTATTTCAAGCTTGACATGACTTGTATAGGACGGGTGACTCATACATGCCCCGTGTTTCCAGCTTCAAGCCTCATGAGTACCACGACATCGTCGTGCTCATGTTGATATTCTCTCTGTTCTTCCTCGCCATCAGGGTGTCGGGGGACATAAAGGACCTGAACATGCTCGTGTTCACGGCCTGCACCGAGATCATCATCCTCATCTGCATAGGTGAGCTCTGGGTCCACCTTGCTCACCTCGAGGTGCGTATCTGCTCCCAGGAGGTCGAGATCGAGAAGGTAGAGGCCGAGGAGGAGATCATCGAGCGCGAGCTCGAGGATGTACGGCGTGATGAGAAGCGCGTGGAGAGGGAGCTCGAGAAGGTCGAGGCCGAGGAAGAGGCGATCGAGCACGAGCTCGAAGAGGTCAAGAAGGACGAGGTGCGCCGCTCCCGTCTCGTAGGCCGCGTTGTCACGGAAATGGACCGCGACATCGATGAGGTGAAGCGAGAAGAGGAACTTGTCGAGAAGGAACTGGAAAAGGTGGAGGCCGAAGAGGAGCGGATGGGAAAGGAGCTCGAAGAGGTCAAGAAGAAGGAGAAGAAGGTCGAGAAGGAACTGAAACGTGTGGAGGGCAAGGAGAAGAGATAGATGCCCAAGGGAGAGCCCCCCGAAGAGAAATCCCTGGTCTTCAGGGCGCCCGACCTCTATTATATTTTTTCCTTCGACCTCATGGAGGTCGCCAAGAATCCTGCGGTCTCGGAGCTGGACCTCGACAGTCTAGGGATGAGGCTCCATGAACTTGATGTTCCTTTCTACTCGGTGAACATCCCCCAGGTCCGCCACGCTGTTTCCCTCATCGAGCGTGACCGTTCGTTCTCAGGCAAGGACTTCGCAGAATCGCTCTCCGTCATCCTAGGTACGAAGTTGACGTGGAGGGGGTTCGTGGAGCTGCGCGGGAAGACCAAGCTCCTCACCAGTTCGGACCTCAATATCATACTCCTCTACCTCCTGTGCAACAAGACTGCGGACCTTGAGCAGCTCATCGTCGAGACCGTTTCTAAGCTCACCGACGCTTTCACCATGTGTCACGGCCTGCTCTCATCCATCGAGGGTGACGAGCTCGACCTACGGAAGGACCACTCGCGCAGCAAGGACTATGTGCTGGGCGAGATGACCCGTCGGTACACGAATCTCGCTAAGTCCATGTGCTACATCCCGGACGGTACCGCCACCAAGGACGTCCTTGCCTCGCTGCAGAAGAAGGATTTCCACCTTGGGAACGCCCGGGAGCACGTCCGGCTGGTCGAGATGGCCGCCGAATCCCAGAATCCCAAGATGCTCCGGAAGGCCGTCGCCTACCTCAAGGCCCTCGAGTCGTTCGTGTTCGAGGCCTCAGTGCTCGTAGGACGGATGGTGTCACTCTATCACCTCAACGTCCCCATCCCTGCGGTGGAGAACATGGAGCGCCTCAACACCGTGGAGAAGCTCGTGGAGCTCTATGCCAAGCGTATCACCTACTTCCGCTCGATCGGTCGCGAAGGTCGCAAGCACGAGCAGGCGTTCACCGAAGAGTTCGCCACGAAGTACGTGCCCCTGCGCATCGTGCCCTCCTCCATGGAGCAGAACATAGTCCGCCTCTCCGAGGCCGAGCTCGAGCTCGTGAACGCCATCGGCGAGGTGTGCGCCCAGACCCGGCGCAAGACCGCGACCGTTACCGAGATCAACCAGTTCGTTGAGGGGAGCGAGTGGCGTGTGGCGGCGGCACTTGAGGGGCTGGCCTCGAAGAACATCATCACTCGCGTGCGCTCGAAGGGAAAGGATGCCTCGTACACCACGATCAAAGGATTCCAGTACGTATCCCGGCTCGAGGGTGAGGAGTACTGGGATGTGCTGCGCATCGGGAGCGACAAGGTCGAGGTGTTCAGTCCAGAGGTGCGCATATCCGACGCGGGGATCGTGAGCATCCGCCTGCGCGCCCGTCCCAGGACCAAGGACATGGACCTTGCCGACATCTCACGGCTGGAATCGAAGCTCTCGGGACGGATGGTGCGAATAGCTACAGCGGTATGGCGGACGTTCGCCGTATGCTGGAACGACTGCTTCGAGCGTGACGAGGAGGGAAGGATCCCCTTCGCCCTGGAATCGGGTATACGCATCGCAAAGACCGGCACCGTGTACCGGCGTGACGGCGACGCCTATCGTGAGGTCATCTACCATCGCTTCGTGATCCGTCTATTCATGGACGAGCGCCTATTCCTGGACGCCGATCCCTACTCTGAAAAGAACAAGCAGGTGGTGGGACTGGCCCGCTCGGCCGCTACCGCCTGGCGTGACTACCGACCATCCTTCGTACAACGGGTCATCGAGAACGACATCTCCAACTCCACTTCAGAGCTCATACTCCTCACCGAGAAGGGGCTGCTGCTCAACATGCCGCTGGCGGCCGAGAGCGAGCAGTACCGCGGCTTCATGCAGGACCTCATCCTCACAGTGGAGCTCCTTGGGATGCGCGAGGTTATGCTGGCCCGCATCGACGCCGAGATCGATGCCCTTCTCCTTGAGCACCGCCTGGCGTTGAAGCGCAACAAGGGGGCTGAGGAGCTGGAGAAGCTGCGCTTGGCGTTCCTGGATATCGCCAAGACCAAGACGCGGTTGGTGGACGCCATCAAGCTTGACATGCATATCCAGTCCATGCTCCTTCACGACGTGCTGGACCGGACGATGAAGGAGTTCCGCATCGACGTCCTCCATACCTCGATCAAGGAGAAGCTCAACGACCTCGACGCCCTTGTCCAATCCTCCTATACCATGGAGATGCGGGAGCGGAACATCGAGCTGCAGGACCAGTTCATATCCATCTTCGACGAGATGCGTCTCATGCAGGGTACGCTGGAGATCCTGGAAATCTTCATCATATTCGTCTACTTCGTCTACTTCGCCACGCACATCAGCGAGGCCGTGGAGAAGGTCGTGCACGAGCCGGCCCTCTCGTACGAACAGTTCAAGGCAGGGGCATTGTTCATTGGATACCTGCTCCCAGGATTGATCGGTGTCATCTTCGGTGTGGAGTACATCCGTCACGGCCGGGGAGGTGTCATCAAGAAGCATATCCGCAACATCATCGCCCGCAACGGCGGTGTCGTGTCCAAGGAGCGCCTCGTCAATCACCTTGTTGAGAACGTGGCCCACGAGAGTGAGCTCTACATAGGTGCGCTGGAAGTGGCCCTTCGACCCTTCGAACGGATAGGCCCGATCGGTCCACGGGTGCGCCGCCTGCGCCATGACATCTGCACCATCGGGCTCACGCAGGAGATCGAGCACATCCTGGGCCACCCCGAGTCCTTCCTATTGGAGGAGCGTGATGGGGAGACTTGGGTACGACTGACACAGGACTACGGGCCTGAGGCGTAGGCCACCAAGCGTCCATCGAGACCCTGGAGCCTGCGTCGCGCTGACGTCATACGTGCGGTCCGCACGTCGAGGAGCCCTGCCAGGACCCGCGCATCCTGCGCCACGTCCTCGCCCGGCGACGAGCGACGGCTAACCCGGTCGTACAGAGGTGCCAGGTATTCTGGATCGATACCCAGCACATCAAGCCCTCCTGCGGCCTTCTCTAGTTCGTCGTCGACCACCTCCCACGCCGGCCGCAACCGGCCCTCGGGATCGTAGAGCTCACCGCTGAGCCCGTGACGCACAGCTTCCTCACGGTTGAGCTCCACCTGCCCGTGGTCGAGCAGCGCCGTCCCCCGGTAGTGCTCGATCAATCCCAGATAGAGAGCCACACATGCCAGCGACTCCTCTATTGTGGGCTGCTGGGGGATGGCCCGGAACTCGGTCCGCAGCGTTTGGTCCGCACCTACACGTATCCGGACCTCGTGCCAGTCTGTGGAAAGGCGACCGTCAAGTCCAGAGACACCGGCCACGTCCTCCCACACTTCACGCTCGTCGAGGTAGTCGGCGAGGTCGTGGTAGTACCGCGGTAAGCCCGTGCGCCCCGGCAATCCCAGACAGTTCTCGATGAGGGGGAGCCTCGCCTCCGCTCTACCTGTATCACCCCCCATGAGCAGGCTGGAGTTGGCGGCTACTGCGACCACGTACGGGCTTAGCATGACGGCATGATTGAGATCGTCCACGAGCTCGACCTCGTCACGTGCCTGGAGGTTGACGTGGATACCCGCGGTCAGCCCTTCCAGCTCCGTGCGATAACCTGCGAGCTCGTCGATGACCCGATCATATCTCCCGCTGCTCGTGACCTCGATGTCGTCGTACCACTTCACAGGGTGCGCTCCGAGCCCGAGCACCGCAGCGTCGGGCTCCGCGGAGAGGAAGCCTCCCACGCGGTCATAGAGCTGTCCGGCCATGGTATCGAACGCGTCCACGGGGTAGGGCTCCGTACGCACCTCGATGGTGTCCGTGTGCTGCTCGGTACCGTATCCCTCGTGGTCTCTGGCAAGGAAGGACGACACCGCTGTGGAGTAGGGCTGTAGATCCTTGTCGACGACCAGGAGCTCGTACTCGAGGCCTACACGTCGCTCCGACCTGCGGTACTGGTCGATGTGGGCGAGAAGATGTTCGGCCTCCTGTGCGAAATCCCTGTCCGTTAGTGTCCCTCCCGGGTCGTTACACGACACCAAATCAATTTAAAGGTTATCGTAGACCATCACTATTGGGATGGGGGAAAACGTATTCTACGTTCACGGCTGGCACGAATGTCGTGGGATAGATGCAGCGGAACGTCACGGGACGGCATCGCTCAGCGCCCTCAGTCACGTCTGGGAGGGGCATGCGTACTACGACTGTGTCGTGCATGATCCCGACGGCCGTGCGCTCCCTGGTATGCTGGACGATGTGCGCAGGCGTCACAACCTTCATCGCGTCCTCCTCGGCCCCGAACGGACAGGAGGGCGGCTCATGCACATCCACACACGATACCCGGTCCGGGAGAGCCTGGCGAACCTCACCATCGACCGCGTGTCCACCCAGGTCCTGGCGCCGGTCGTGAACCGCGGCGGGGCCGAAGCTGCGGTCTTCACCGCCCCCTGTCACGATCCGCGTGTTCTGCGGGACGTGCTGGCCTCGTCCGGGATGGACTTCCGCGTCGCTGGTGACGGTGCGGCCTATCGTGAGGCGCTGGGTGCTGAGCCCGTGCTCCTCGGCTATGCAACAGCTCACTTCGGCCGCTGCTTCCCCCGGTTGCACGAGCTCGCAGGTGGACCACCTGCCGTCACCTGGGCGGGGCGTGCGGGACGAACCCTCAGGGAGCTGGCCGCGCGCGATCTTCGTTCGGTGTCCTCCAGGACCGCTCGACGTGTGGCTGTCCTGGCCGTGGTGCGTGCCGTGAGGCGTGGGGAGCGGGAATGCTCGGCCCTGCGCCGTTCGCTTGGGATGTCCAAGGCCGCCTTCTCCCGGCTCGTGACCGCCCTGGAACGGGAACGACTGGTAGAGCTCAGCCCGAACAGACGCTTCATGCGCCTCACGCCCGCAGGAGCACGCCTGGCCGCGCACGGACCTTTGTCACGAACACCTGTGGCGGAGTGAGGTCCCGGCTCACGCCCGGGGCAGGAAGGTGCGGTAGTAGCAGACCTCGTCGCGGCATGAGCCGCTGTAGCCCTCGCGGAACGTCTTTTGCGTGTGCGTGTAGAGCTCTTCGTCGCCGATGCTGTCGTCCGCAGCGAGACGGAGCAGATCAGCGATGAAGTGCACGTCCTGGAGCTTGCGACGTGTGTCATTCGAGCGCCCCGCGATCTTGACGGCCTTCACACCGGCGTTCATGAGCGTGCGCAGGACGCAGGCGCCGCAATCGATACCCGTCTTGGCATGGAAGTGCTTCTCCATCCGCGATCTGGCAGCCGCGATGCACTCCAGCGATACGGCGCCGACGGTCACAGGCTCGGTCCCGTAGTCGAGCAGACAGGGTTCGGGCCTGAGCCCGGGAAGTCGTCGGGCCATGCGGAGCAGGCGTCGGGGCACGTGCCGGGCAGCCATAAGTGCCGCACGGCTGTGGAGGATGGTGCGCCCCAGGCCACCGCTTCGTGGGCCTTCAGCCTCCTGGAGCCCGTCCATGAAGGTGCAGAATCCGTCCACGTTCACGCAGCGGTCGTTGAGTACGAACACCTCAAGGTCCAGGGGCGGGTCCCGAGCCAGGTCGACGATCTCGTCAGGTGTGAGGTGCTGGGGTAGGATCGCGCGCTCGGCGCCCAGCCCTGCGAAGAACGCAAGTGCAGCGCTATTGAACGCGGGAGAGATTGTGCTGACGTGGACCGAGATGTCCGGATGCTCGCGGCGGGCGCGGACCATGGTCGGTAGGTCCGAGATGAGGAAACCGTCGACCCCGGCGTCGACCGCATCGTCCATGAGCCGTGCCAGATGGTCAGCCTGGGCGGCGGTGTAGTAGGCGGGATTGAGCGTGAGGTGAACGGGCACCTTCAGCTCGTGCGCCCTATCAACGGCCTCGCGCAGCTCTTCGAGGTCCGAGAAGTTACCGACGACGCTGTCGCGGTCGTTGTTCGACACGAACGTCGAGAATGAGTCCTTCCACCTCCGCGTCAGCATGCCCGCATAGAGCTCAGTGGCGCCCGCCTCCACCAGAGGCTCCACCTCCCGGACCGCGGTGAGGGGCGAGATGAGCTCCACGGGGCCGGGGGGTCGCCCAAGCTTGATAAAGGTGTCGCAGCGGCCACGCCCTCGCGGACAACGTTAAAAAGCTCACCCGCCCATGAGTAGGCGGGATGAAGGTCCTCTCCCCGGTCAACAACGTCAGCGAGATCGAGAAGGTGGTCTCTGCTGGAGCGGATGAAGTGTACTGCGGTGTGCTCACCCCTGCTTGGCAGGGGCGGTTTGCTCATACTGGTACCATCAACGGCAGCCCCTCGCGCTTCCACAACCTGGCCGACCTCGATGAGCTGCGCCATGTGGTGGAGGTTGCCCATGCCCACGATGCCAAGGTGTTCGCCACCTACAACTCGTACTACTACAGCCGCGATCAGTACCCTCTCCTGGAGAAGGAGGTCGATGGTGCCGTGACGGCTGGCGTGGACGGGATCATCGCCGCCGACATAGGGCTCATGCGCACCATTGTCGCCATGGACACGGGGGTGGAGCTCCATGTCAGCGTTGTCGGAGGCGCGTTCAACTCTCGCACCGTGGCCTTCTACAGGGAGCTGGGGGCCTCGCGGGTCGTGCTGCCCAAACAGCTCACGTTGGAGGAGATCGGCTCTATCGCCGCAGACCGTGGTGACATGGTCCTTGAGTGCTTCATCCTGACCGTCGGCTGCAACAACGCAGAGGCCCTCTGTCGGTTCCAGCACGGGGTCATCGAGGCACGTCACCCGCGGCTGTCGAGGTTCGTCCTCAACAACCCCCTCCAGAGCAGCATCATCAAGGCGTACCAACGCAAGGGCGCTGGACGGATGCGGCGGTTCCTACAAGAGCATACCTTCCTCGCGGACCGTGCCGCCTGCTGCCTGCGCTACGATCTTGAGCCGATGGAGGCGATGGAGGAGAATGAGCTCGCTCGCGTCAGGTCCTGCCTGACACCCCTGCTCTCCAACGCCTTCGAGCACGAGCGGATGTACGGGTGTGGTGTGTGCGCGCTCCCGGTACTTGCGCGCATGGGCATCTCGACGGTCAAGACCGAGGACCGGGCAGCACCGCTCGGCGACCGGCTCAACAACATCGCATTCGTCAAGGAGATGCTGAAGGAGCTGGAGCGAACGACTAACGACGACGCCTTCTGCTCCCGCGCCCGGGAGCGGTTCGGCACTCTCCGCGGGTTCGCTTGTGACGACGACTACTGCAACCATCTGGTGGGCTGACATGGAGAACGCCCTATATGTGACCAAGGAACGGGACCTGGATAAGTGGGAGGACCGGTACACTCGACTCCACTTCGGTCAGGAGTTCTGCCAGCGTCTACTCCCGGACCTCACCGAGCTGGACACAGCGATTAGGTTCGCCCAGGACCGGGATGCTGACCTTACCCTCGTCACCCCCTTCGTCACCGACATGGCGCTCGAGCGGGTGGCAGGGCTGATGGGGCGACTGCACGACCGGCTGCCGGGGACCGAGGTGGTCGTCAACGACCTGGGAGTCCTGACGCTCATACGCGAGCGCGGATGGGACCTGCAACCCCTGCTCGGACGTTTGCTGACGAAACAGAAGCGCGGGCCCCGGGTCACTCTGCTCGAGGAGCGCATTCCACCGGCCGCCCTCCACCATTATCGCCGCTCTAATGCCAGCTCATCTGCCTTCCAGACGTTCCTTCAAGAGCATGGAGTGCGCCGTGTGGAACTGGACAACCTCCTTCAGGGCATCGATGACGACCTGACGGGATCCGGGCTGTCAGGCTCGCTCCACTACCCGTATGCCTACGTCACGACGAGCCGATGCTGCCCGGTGGCCTTGTGCGGTGGGAGCGGCCTGCGGCCGAGCCTTGCCCCGTGTGGGAAAGAGTGCCTGCGGTACGGACCCTTCCGCCTCCTCACGCGGCATATGCCCGTACCGCTCGTGCTCGCGGGCACGACGCAGTTCTACCGCAACGACCACCTCCCCGATGATCTAGAGGCGCGGGGCATCGACCGGGTGGTCCATGCACCGGTACCGCCCGTCTAAGAGCTGCGGACTGGGAAGCTTTTTGAAGCTTCAGCACACCTTCTTCGCTCAATGCCGTCTCCCCTGGCGCTCCCATTCGCACTGGCGAACCTCCTGCTCATCGCCAGTGCGCTGGTGGCGTCACGACGGGAGCTGGGGGCGCTCCTACCGCACTCCCGTGACAGGCGAAGAGCGCTGTTGCTCGTGCTCCTCGTCGCTTTCAGCGTACGCGTTCTCAATCCCTACCGTCCGGTGCCTTTCGAGGACGAATGGTTCTACATAGACCAGTCCCATGCCCTGGTCCGTCACCGTCTCAACGTGTTCTGCACCCTTGGCGACATGGACGACTGCGGACGGTTCGGCGTTTTCTATCCAATAGGCTATCCTGTGGTCCTCTCGCTAGCGTCCTCGATCCTTGGGTTCAACGACATCGCAGCGCGTGCAGTAGGGATCGGAGGGGGCATCGCGACCGTGCTGATCACCTATCTGCTGGTGCGTCTTCTGACCCGTGATGATCGGACGGCGCTCGTGGCATCGCTGGTACTTGCCCTCCTTCCCATGCATATACGATACGCTATGACGACGTCCTCTGAGATGGTCTCCATGCTGACAGAGGCCCTGGCGGTTCTGGGAGCGGTCCTCCATGTCAGGACGGGGCGGTCGGCTAACGCCTGGCTCGCCGCAACGTCGCTTGCGTTCCACATGACCGTTCGGCGAGAGAACCCACTGGCGATCATCCCGCTCCTGGCCGTTTACAGCGGGGGCGGGAGAGCTCGAAGGTCCGCCCTCCCCTGGATCATGGCCCTGGTGCTGATCGTGCCGCATATAAGTGGATTCGGTGAGCTCAACATGGGCGCGACCTTCCATCTGAGCCCCACCCAGGCCGAGGACAGCGTGGTCCCCCTCCACCCCAAGCACATACCGCGCAACCTCTGGTACGTCCGGTACTGGCTCGATGGGTACTTCGTCCCCTTCCTCTTCACTGCCCTTGCCCTCATGGGGGCCGCGGCCATTCAGAAGCTTCCCTCACCGTACTCCCGTCTCGTCGTCTCATGGTGGATTGTCCGAATGGGCGTGTACCTTCTCAACCACTTCCGGTCGTTCACTCCTCGTTTCATGCTCAGCCTCTCGGTTCCGTTCGCCCTGGCCGCCGGTGCCGGTGCACACGCGTTATCGCCTGCGGCCTCCTTCGTCGTTGGGGCCGTATTGCTGTCGGGTGCAGCGCACCTGCCCTTCCCATACAGTGAACGCTTCGGGCTCGAACTGGCCGAGGGGGTCCGCTCGGCGATGGCAGCGGCCCACCTCCTCCTTCCACTTGCACTGCTGCTCTGGGCGGCGTGGCGGTCACGATCCCGGGAACCGCGTGCCCTGGTCGCTGTGGCGGTGGCCTGCCTGTTCCTTGTCCCGCTCCTCTACACCGTGGTGGAGTCGACCGACGGTGTGCACTACGCTCAACGTGAAGCGTTCACACTGGAGGAGCGTACGATCGATGGCTGGCGTCATCTGGTCGGTTCGGACTGTCACGTCGTCGTCGTCGAACCCGTACGCCCGCGATACCTGTGGCGGCGACCAACGATCGTCGCCAACTTCAACTTCCTGTCCACCAAAGCCGTCCGGGACATCCTGAAGACGGACCTGGATCCGTTGCTCCGTGACGGAGAATGCGTATACTTCTATGATCCAAGGCCGAATGGTCGGACCAGACCCCTCCTCCACGAGGACTATGTGCTCGAACTGTTGGACCGCATCGATGTCGATAAGGTAGCTCCCGATGCCACGGCACTCCTCGAGGAGATATCCCTCTACCGGGTGACGGGTCGGCGTCCATCCCCGTAGGTTGTGGGCAGGAACTTCCGGTAGTAGCACGAGATGTCCGTGCAGGTGCCGGAGTACTGCTCGCGGAAGTCGCTCCGCGTACGCGTGCACAGCTCCTCGTCCGTAATGGTGTCATCCTGCGCAGCCTCGAGCAGGTGTGCGAGGAACCGGACGTCGATGAGCTTGCGTGTCAGGTCGTTCGTCCTGCCGTCGATCTTCACCGCTCTAACACCAGCACGCAGAAGGGTGCGGAGGACACAGGCCCCGCAGTCGATCCCGGTCTTCCCCTTGAAGTGGGATGACATTCGCTCCCGGGCAGCGGCCAATCCCTCGATGGACGCCCCTCTCACCAAGAGCGGCTCTGTTGTATACTCGAGCGTGCACGGGGGGGGGCGGAACATAGAGCTCCGCCGTACTTGCTGGAGCACGGTTCTGGGGAGGAGCCGGGCGGCCGTTAGCGCCCACCTGCTGTGGAGGAGGGCGTGACCGAGGCCAGTGTCGTGGGTACGTGTGGCCTCCTCGACGCCATGTGTGAATGTGCAGAACCCGTCGACGTTCAGGCACCGGTTGTTGAGCACGAACACCTCGATGTCCAGAGGTGCGTCCTGTGCCAATGCTGTGATCTCGTCAGGCGTGAGCTGCTGGGGGAGCACGATGCGGGACGCTCCCAGTTCCGCGTAGAATCCCAGCGTCGAGCGGTTGAAGCAGGGGGCGAGGGTGCTCACGTGGACGGTGGTGTCCGGGTGCTCCTGGCGGGCGCGGAGCATGGTGGGCACATCGGCGATGATGAAACCGTCGATGCCCATGTCGGCCCCAGCATCCAAGACCTTTCCCACCAGCTCGCGCTGGGCTTGAGTGTAGTAGGCTGTGTTGACGGTGAGGTGGACGGTCGCTTTCCGTTCGTGGGCCCTCTCGACAGCGTTGGACAGGTCCTCCAAGGATAGGAAGTTGCCCCAAGTGGTGTGCTGCTGGTTGCCCGAAACGAGGGTCGTGTACGTACGCCTCCATTCGGGAGTGAGCACGCCTGCATAGAACTCGGTGGCCCCTGCGTCCACAAGCGGGTCCACCTCGTCGGCGCGTGTGAGGGGGGAAAGGATCTCCATGATAATCCTCCCTTACCTGGGGACGAACTCACGGTAGTAGCAGGAGCGGTCGACGCATACGCCACTGTACTCCTCCTGGAACCGCTCCCGCGTGCGCCGGCAGAGCTCGGCATCGGTGATGCCGTCATCGCGTGCGAGCTCGAGCAGGGCCGCAAGGTAGCGCACGTCCTTGATCTTGCGCGTCGTGTCGTTGGTCCTACCATCGATCTTGATAGCCTTAACACCGGCGTTCAGAAGAGTTCGCAGTGAGCAGGCACCGCAGTCGACACTCGTCTTCGGTCTCATGTTGGCCGAGACGTGTGCCCGAGACGCAGCCACGCTCTCTAGCGCCAATCCACCAACCGCCACCACGTCGATGTCGTAGGCCAGCATGCACGGGGGAGGGATGAGGCCGGGGAGCTTGCGGGCCAGTCCGAGCAGGCCGGCGGGCGCATGTCGCGCAAGGGCGATCGCCCAGTGGCTGTGACGGAGGGCACGCCCGAAGCGGCCAACACGGGATGCCGTGGCCTCATGCACACCATGGGTGAATGTGCAGAACCCGTCGACGTTCGGGCATGGATTGTTCAGCACGAACACCTCGATATCGAGCGGTGTGTCCTTTGCGAGGCCGGTCACCTCCTCCAGGGCCACGTGCCGGGGGAGCACCGCTCGAGCGGCCCCAATATCGGTATAGAACTGCAGGGTCGACCGGTTGAAGCTGGGAGCGATGGTGCTCACGTGGACGGCTATGTCCGGGTACTCCTGGCGGCACCGGAGCATGGTGGGGAGGTCGGCGATGAGGAACCCGTCGATGCCCAGTCCTGCGGCGGAGTCCATGAGCCGGCCGACACGCTCGTGCTGACGGGAAGTGTAGAACGAGAGGTTGAGAGTAAGGTGGACGGGCACCTTCCGCTCATGGGCACGGCCCACGGCCTCCTCGAGCTCCTTGAGCGTGGGGAAGTTACTGATTGTAGTTTCCCGGCGGTTACTGGCGACCAGCGTTGAGAACGCCTTTTTCCACTCAGGTGTGAGCACGCCGGCGAAGAGCTCTGTGGCGCCGGCGTCGATGAGCGGATCGACCTCGTGTACGCGGCTGAGCGGAGAGAGCAGCTCCACTCCTGGGAGGGTGACCCCAAGCTTGATAAAGGTTCTCGGTGCCGCGGGGCCGTGGCAGGTCCTGACCTAGATCTGGCGCACCTGGTCCCCGAGGTCTACGAGCGACTGTTCGCGCGATTCGGCCCGCAGTACTGGTGGCCTGGGGATACGCCCTTCGAGGTCGTTGTCGGGGCGCTGCTCACCCAGAACACCGCCTGGACGAACGTGGAACGGGCCATCGCTGCCCTGTCGCAGGCCGGTGCTCTTTCTCCCGAGGGCATTCGCGAGTTGCCCGAGACGGAACTGGCGGCCCTGATACGGTCGGCCGGATACTTCAATCAGAAGGCCCGACGTCTCAAAGGTCTGGTGGCGTTCATCTATAGTGCGGGAGGACTGGACGCCCTATTCTCCCGGCCCATCTCCCGGCTGCGTGAAGATCTGCTGGGTGTCACGGGAGTGGGCCCCGAGACGGCCGATTCCATCCTCCTCTACGCAGCGGGGATGCCGTCGTTCGTCATCGATGCCTATACACGCCGCGTCTGCTCGCGGCTGGGGCTCTGCCCGTCTGACGTCACCTACGATGATCTACAGGCCCTGTTCGCCACCCACCTGCCTATAGACGTCCGACTCTACAACGAGTACCACGCCCTCTTCGTTGCCTTGGGCAAGGACGTGTGCCGGCCCCGGTCGCCACGGTGCAGCGAGTGCCCGCTGGCGGACCTCTGCGCTCACGCGCACAAGGTCATCGAAGGAGCCTGAGGCTGTTCGTAACGACCCCCGGGTCCAGCGAGAACAGAAGGTTTAGCTCCAGATTGGCGTAGGTCCAGCACCCTGGGCACGATGGGGATTCAAGGGCCGCGAACGCTCTCTCGATCCCCGCGGTCCGGGCGTCGGGTGCAGGCCCACCTACCATGTTGAAGCATGGGTACAACCGTCCGTCGGTGTAGATATGAGCGTAGAGGATTCCTGCCCAGCAGTACACGTCCTTCGGATGCTCTGGCCAGTGCATGAGATGCTCCAGGCCTTCCATCGAGTTACCGATCAGCCCCTCGGAGCGCTTTACCATCATGAGGTAGGTGAGGACCTCCTGCAGGCGCTCCGCGTCAGGAAGGAGCTTCTTCGCACCGGGCCCGCAGATATCGTAGTCCACGACGGGCTGGACGTACACCTTCAGGTCGTAGTGACGAGCGATGTCCAGCACGTGGTCCACGTGCTCGACGCTCTCATTGGTGAGCACCGTAGTGAGCCAGACTGTCATGCCCTCGGTCCGCGCTGCGGCGATGGCCTCCATGACCATGTCGTGGGCCCCGGGCTCCCTGACGGCGTCGTGCACCTCCGCAGGTCCGTCGAGGGAGAGCTGGAGCAGGTCGAGCGAGGCGATGTCCTTGAGCCTGCGCGTCACCAGCGCGCCGTTGGAAACGAGCCCGGTGAAGATGCCGTTGTCCTGACATCGTCGGACGATGTCCCCGATGTCGCTTCGCACCAGTGGCTCGCCGCCGGTGAGGCCGATCCGCTGGCATCCCAGTCTGGCCAGTCCGTCGACGATGCTGTACACCTCGTCGAGGGACATCTCGTCGGCCGGCGTCCCCGGCACGTCGCAGTAGGAGCAGGCGTAGTTGCACCTGTTCGTGACATGGAAGGATACGGACAGCGGCGTACGCCGCCCCGTCAGGTGGGCAAGCGCTACCGCCCGGGCAGCCGCGAGCTTGTTCCGAAGTCTCACACGGACATTTCCGTGGGAGAAGATAAATCCTTTGCCCCTCACAACGCCACCATGGTCCGGCGCCTGGACCTCAAAGTTGGCTATTCCTGCAACAATAACTGCCGGTTCTGCGTCGTTGCCCGCCGGCGAGCCAATCCTGACCGTGGTATCGACACGCTCGTCGCCGCGCTGGAGCGCGCACGGCCCGAGGCCACCGAGGTGGTCATCACGGGCGGGGAGCCGTCAGTGCGCTCTGACCTCGTGGAGCTGGTAGCAGCAGCCCATCGACTTGGCTACGGTCGCATCCAGCTCCAGACCAATGGACGGATGGTGAGCTATCGCGGCCTGGCGGACGACCTGGCCCGGGCCGGGCTCACCGAGGCGGTAGTAGCTCTCCACGGCGCCACTTCCGGGACGCACGACGGTCTGGTCCGGTCATCGGGCGCCTTCGACCAGACCCGGAGAGGGCTCGACAACCTCGTCGCAACAGGGGTGCAGGTGATCGTCAAGACCGTGGTCGTACGGCCCAATCTCAGGGAGCTTGTGGACATCGCACGTATCGCTGTCGACAGTGGCGCCCGTGGGTACCAGGCCGCCTTCGTACATGCTGAAGGCAACGCTCGGGAGGAGTTCGACCAGGTGGTCCCCCGGATGAAGGCCGCAGTCCCACCCATTATCGAGGCTCTCGACCTCGCCGCGTCCCGGGGGCTGGACGCACACGTGGAGGCCGTGCCCCTCTGCCTATTGCCTGGAAGGGAACCCCTGGCCTCGGAGCTCTACATGCCGCCCACCGAGGTGGACAGCCCCGAGGGTCTCGACACCGATTTCGACACGACCCGCGTTACAGAGGGAAAGTCCAAGGGCCCCCGGTGCTCCCGGTGTCGGTTCGTCGGTGTCTGCGAGGGCGTGTGGCACGAGTATCCGGAACGGTTCGGATGGGATGAGTTCGTCCCGGTCCCTGGGAACCCGGTGCGCTCGATGGCCGACCTGGCCCGGGCCCACCTCAGATGACAGAGGTCACAGGCTCGAGCTCATCATCGCCCCAACGGTCCAAGTAGGTCAACCATAGACCGGGGCAGCGCTCGGTGATAGTGCAATGATCACAGGGGGTACCGTGACCCCGACGCTCCCAGACCGGTAGCGCACCATCCTCGCCCTCCCGCCACTCGATGGCATTGCGGAGGTGGATGGGCGATGTACAGAGAGGGAAGCCCTCGATGGTGGCGAACCGCTCTGCCTCTAGCACTACGTTCATGGCCTTACGAAGTGGGGCTCGGATATCACTGAGCCTGGGCACGACCTCGTCCATGGCGAGATAGGCCCTTCCTGTCGGTTCGGGGAAGGCCACCTGCACCTGCGAGACGTCCCGCTTCACAAGGTCCCGGGCGATAGCGGGGAGATGTGGGACCACTGCCTTCGTAGCGACCACATTGGCGGCCACGAACCCGCCCAACCGTCTGATGTTCCGGATCGCTGCCATGGTCTGGCGGTGGGAGCCACGGACCTTCGTTTGCCCCTCATGGAGCTGCGCAGTGTGGCCAGAGACGGTGACGATGAACTCGGTGATGCCCGCATCGATGAGCTGGGCTGTATAGTCGGCGTAATTGAGCATACGACCGTTGGTCTGAAGCTGCATGATCGTATACCCGAGCTTCCGTGCCTCGCGCACGATCTCGAAGAGGTCGTCGCGGCAGGTGGGTTCGCCACCGGTGAGCACGAGCTCGTCCGCACCGTCGTCCGCCGCTATCCTGAGCAGGCAGCGGACCTGATCCAGAGGGAGTTCATCGTACACGTTGGTACCGGCGCAGCAGAACGTACATTGATTATTGCAC
>PVBE012109280.1_pt1 | contig 22004 bp, 18 predicted proteins | sample 1631181 | NCBI WGS metagenome assembly PVBE01 (sample SAMN08397723, study PRJNA350692) | Marine metagenome, whole genome shotgun sequencing project. | isolation source: water | place: Pacific Ocean | collected 2012-04 | reverse complement strand
CGAGGATTACTCTTTGTTTGACTTTTCCCTCAACCCTTGCGGCCTGCACGTGGATATATTGAAAGAAGGTCTTACTTGATTTGCTGCGCTGTTTTTTGACCTCTCTGATAAACATGCCGCAAAGGTGGAAAATAAACCCAAGAAAAGCACCAACCGTACATCACTACTAATTAAATTTGAAATTACAATCCCCATTTTTCAAGGGTTTCAGACTGAGAAAGTGTGAAATTTAGGTGTTTTTCTTTGCTGGGGGGGCCAAGTTGGGTTAAGGTTAATGTGCGGGATTTGACTTCCGGGATTTATTTAGTGAATGTTGGTATTCAGGCTTGTGGTCAAACTCAAATCAAAAAGATTTTCCTGAAATAAAATTGTCCTCTACTTCTTCCTCAGGCTTACGAAAACTCCCCCTTTCAATGAGAGCGCATTCAGACGAGTTTCCTGAATACCGATTGTACCCGTTGCAAACTGGTAATTCAATTCTGCCTGAAGTGCCAGTCGCTTGATGCGATACTCAAATCCGGTTCCCAGAAACATAGAAAAGTGGTATCTCCTGTAGCCGGAAATTGAAAAATCTTCCAGCGCATCATCACTTAAGTTATTGAATCCACTTACTGATTGCAGTGCATCAGCCTCTTTCACTGAAAGAGATTCATAGGTTGCAATTGTCGTTGGTGGGGGAGGAGGAGGTGGTGGCGGTGGAGGTTGGGTTGTGTCAACTGGTGGCAAGGTGAAGTCATAGTCAAAACTCTCCTCACGCTTTATGTTGTGAATCATTCCAAATCGGGCAAATGCGGACCACTTCTCATTGTGCAAGTAGTTGTATCGCAGTGATATCGGAATGTTAAATGCCTTTACCGTGCTTTCATAAGCATCTGGACATCGGTACAAACCTGCACCTTCACAATTTGCAGTTTCCACACGATAATGCTGAACAGCATATCCAAATCCAGCTGCCAACCCAATTTTGCTTTTGAAAATTATTTCAAGTCCGAAACCGGCATCAAAGCCTGAATCAGTGAATTTTACCGGCCTAGTAAAGCTTTTCAAAAGTGATCCGTTAAAGCCTATTTGAACATGAGTGATTTTGGCCTTTTTCTGTTCTGGTTCAGGCTCATCATCCTCAGGAATAGATGCAGCAATCTCTTCTTCAGTTGGAATGGAATCTTCGGTTAAAATTTGTGATTGTTCCGAAAATGGTTCCTTGGTATCGATGGCTGACTCCTCAATGTTCGATTCATCAAAAGCCAAAACGCTGGAGTTTCCTTCTGCATTTTCAATTGCTGTTTCCTGAGTGAAGGATTCGGTTACCGCTGATCTGGCTTCATCCCCACCACTTGAATTATCTTCATTGAAATCACCTAGCTTGTTTTCCTTTTCAGCCAACTCTTGTTGAGCAGTTCGAGCTTCTTCTTGTTCTGTTGAGTTTTGAGTTTCTTGAACGACTTCATTTTCCATTTTTGATCCCGAAGATTTTCCTCTGAATTCTTTGCTTTCATCAAGTGGTTTTTCGGGAATAGCCAAATACTCAATCCTGTCAGCTTCAATATTTGGTTTCTGTGCGACACTGCCTTGATTTCCAAAAGAAGGTTTCGCGGTTTTCTGGGCAAGTGCGCGAATTTTCGAATCATCCTGGTTGGTAACGCCTGGTTCAACCAGGGTTTGTTCTGGCGAAATGTCTGCGTTGGCTGTATTTCCAATTAATTTATTGTCATCATCAGATTCTATATCACTTGATTCAACCTGCACAATTTCCACCGACTCTTCTTTCCCGGAGTTAACGTTTCCAATTCCACCCACATACCAAAACAAACCACCTGCACCTATCAGAAGAATCGGGAGCGCTGCAAACCAAATCCACCCAAAACCCCGCTTGGGTTTGTTGTCCATCATCTCTTCCATAGCAGCCCAGTCTGCCGCTTCGAAATGAACCGAATGATCTTTCAGTTTATTCCTGATATGTGGATCTCCACTATCCGGCATGTGAAATGATGTTGTATTGGTGATAGTTTGTAATCAAAGCTTGTAAATTTCTTCGTGCTTTTGCCAGGTTCGATTTCGAAGTACCTTCCGAAATACCCAACTTTTCTGCAATTTCCTTGTGCCCGAATCCTTCTACCACATAGAGATTAAAAACCGTTCTGTACTGCGGTGAAAGTTTTTGAACAACTTCTATGATTTCATCCGCACTCATGGCAGCCAAAATATCCTCCTGGCTGGAATCATAGTCGGAATCAAGAATAGCCACCTGGCGACTTTTGTGTCGCACTTCAGATCTGTAATGGTCGATGGCCGTGTTCATCATTACTTTGTAAATCCAACTGTCCAGTCTTCCTGTTTCAGGCTGATATTTTGGAAGTGTTTTGAAAACCTTGAAAAACCCCTGGTTCATAATTTCTCGTGCTTCTTCACGGCCATTGGCATATCGCAGGCAAACTCCCATCATTCGTCCGTAGTAAGTTTCATACAAACGTTTTTGAGCCAATCGGTCTCCTTCGATGCAACCTTGTACCAGGTCATGATTCATTTCCAAATGGATGATTCCCTTTTGTGCCAACGCAAACGGCTTTTCAATATTTCCTTGCATTGCCTGGTTGAACAGGGGGAATCAACCAATCCAAATTACATTAATTGATGGGAATGTGGCTTAACAGAGACACATTACTCAAGTCGTTATAGTCATACTGATAAATGCCCTCCGCAGAAGTCATGATCAGCAATCCATCGTAAGGAATAACATCGCTTGCTGTGATGTTGGTGTAGTGATAGAGCAGGTTTTGATCTATTGAACTTGGATTTGAAGCATCGTAGATTTTTAAACCATCGGAACCATCGCATATAAATAGCGTTCCATCATCTATTCCCAAACCGTGAGGATTGGTCATGTCATAAGCCTGCACTTGCCATGGATTGGAAGGATCCGAAATGTTTACAACATCCAATTGGTTTTCACCAAGATTACACCATGTGCCACTCCTCAGGGTAATATAAGCGTAGTTGCCTTCCACTACTACAGGATCGCAACTGGTGAAGTGCCAATAGTTTCCTTCATATTGCGGGGCTGCCGGATCGGTGTTGTCATAGATATACATGCCTTGTTGGCTGCCAATAAACAGTTTCTGATCGTAGGTGAAAATGGTTTCAATGTTCCATCCAATTTGAACCTCGTTCCATTTTACCGGATCAGTCCAGGAAGAAATATCGAAAAGGTGCATCACTGAATGATCAACTGCATACAAGTAGTTCGCGTACATCGCAAAACGGGCCATGGAACCGCCCTGACCGGGAGTTGCATTTCGGGGAGTGCCTCCTGATTGAGTACCGGAAAAGTTTGTGCCACCACCACTGCTGTTTAGGGCAACTGCATCACCTTCCATGAATCCACCCCACCAGCCGCCACCGCCACTGCAATCAACTTCTATTTCTTCTGTCACAATCTCCTCATTCCAACCAGTCACCGCACCAAGACTGTTATCAATATTGGCCATCATAAATGATTCTCCTCGTTGAGGAAAGACAGACTGGATCCTTTTAGTCACCGAAACATTTGTGGGGTCGGAAACATCAATTGCGAGCAGATCTATATAGCTATCTGCATAAAGAACATGTTCACGAACAGCGATATCGATGTTGCCAGGAATATTGATGAACGACACAAAATTGGGACTCGAAGGGTTGGTGTTGTCAACTATGTGAATGCCCTTGTCTACTTCATTTATGAAGAGATAATCACCGATTATAAAAATCTTTCCGGGATTTGTTAAAGGTTGAACATCTGTTGAGGCAACCGAAGAACGAAGTTCAGCGTATTCCATGTAAACCGGTTCAAAAACTGAATAACTATGTTCCTGAACACATTTGTCTTTAGTACAGCTCGAAAGCAAAACAACACTGAGAAGTGCAACGGCAAAAGTTTGATTTTGAAGTTTCATGATGAAAGTTTTTTGAAACATTGAATTGGAATTTGACAGGATTACGAATACACAAAACATAAGGTTGCTTTATCACGAAAAAAATATTGAAATGAAATTTACAAGAATCACACAAGTTTGCTTTCTCTGCCTTGGTTTATCAATTCTTTGCTGCTCCGAAATTTTTGCCCAGCAATCTTCTTTGGATGTAGTTCACCTTAAAGAAGGCGGGGTTCTAAAAGGGACAATACTTCCAAACAGCACAGCCGAAGAAATCGATTTACAACTGGCCGGAGGAGCCATTCTAAATATTCAGATGACTCGTATTGCCGAAATCACGGTTGAAAATGTTGTTCAGCAACACATTAGACCTCCTCGCGATCGTAGCTGGGAGCCCAAGAAAAAGGGATATGCCACCTACAACCATACTACCTTTTCATTTGGTCAGTCGCAATGGGGTGATACCCAGGTTGGCTTTTCTGCTTCAACGGCCCACGGCTATCAGTTTTGCAGGCATATTTCAGTTGCAGGTGGTATTGGAGTAGATACCTATCCAAATTATAGTGAAGTTTTCTATCCCGTTTACGGACGAGTGGGTGGTGATGTGTTGAAAAAGAAAATTACCCCAATCTGGTTTATCGAAGCGGGCTATGCCTTTGCCCGTGATTCTTTTGATGAGTGGACAACCCTGGAAGGCGGCCTAAGAACGCATTCTGGTTTGGGCGTTAAGTTTTATCTCACCGAAAAGGTGAACTTGATGATGGCTCTGGGATTTCGCTATCAGAAAAGTACGCTCACCAACACCTGGGATGATGAGAATTTCTTCGAGACTAAACGGGAATTCCAACGCACCACGTTTGGAATAGGAATGGGATTTTAATACTCTAGGAGTTTCGGCTTCCCAAAACTGATCTATTCATTTCATACTAAAAACGGCACTCTTCTTGTTATAAGCTGACATTTTACATCAACAACCCTTCGTTTCACGACAGACACCTGTCGATTTTGTCACCTTTTAAAACAGTCAGACATGAAACATCTTCTGAAAGGGTTTTTAGTGTTTTCGTTGATCAGCACACAGTTTTCCCTACATGCACAAAACGAGAAAAATCGGATAGGTGCCCGGTTGGGCTATAGTTCCGGGTTTTCGTATCAACATTTCTATAAAACGGATCGAGCATTTGAAGGCATTTTTACGTTTACAGGTGCTCGTTTAAAACTCACAGGACTTACGGAATGGGTGAATCCTGCAAGGCGTTTGAAAAAAGATGGTTGGTCGTGGTATTATGGATTTGGCGGGCATGCCGGTTTCCAAAGAAAATACACCTGCGATGTGACTCCGGAAGGGTTGGAGCTTTGCAGATATGTGTTGAAACCCGATGTAGGTTTCGATGGCATTTTCGGAATGGAACACACATTCAACCATTTACCCATGAGTATTGGGGTGGATTATAAACCTTCGGTGAACGTTTTAAGCGAACACAAATGGCCACTGGGTTTGGTGGAGTTTGGCTTCAACTGCCGCTATGTCTTTTGATCATTTCACGACAGGAAGCACTATATGGGAGGATCTGACTTGATCGCGGTAAACTTCCCAGGTTGGTAAACCTTTGAACATCACTTTGAAATGCGATTTGTCCGCTCCTGCCAAAGCAATTCTGATTCGATTGCCCTTTTTGAATCGATAAGACGTAGGAATCATATCGAAAATCAGCTCGGCAACTTCGGTGGGAACAAGCGGGTTCACATCATGTGAATCGTAGTTTCGATGAGGAACACAATCGGCATACAAGGGTTCTGCGGTGTTAAGGTTTCTGTGCAAACCTCGTAGAAGCCCTTCTGTGATATAATTAACTGAACCATCGGGCTCAATTTCTTCCAGGTAAACATGAAAGTTGCCATCCGGTGCATCTGACTTCACGAATAGAGAAACTATCGGGTGCCCGGAAATGGTCAGGTCATTCTCCAGTGGGGCAGAGTCGTAGCAAAGGAGTTTGGCATCCTGAATGTTTCGATCGGAATAGCCATTTGGTTCATCGAGCATTCCAATCATGGATTTCCATTTGGTATTGTCCCCCGTTCTGACGGTAGTATCCACGGTATAATTGTCATGCGCTTTTTCTGTCATTGGCTTGTCCCAGGAAAGGGAATTTTCCTTGGAAAAGTAGATAGGAGTTGATATTGCCTTTGGAGGCCATGTCTCTGCAGATTCCCACTTTTCCTCACCCATAGTGAAGTAATGAATACGGGATTCATCATAAAGCCCGTTTTCAATGCCTTTCAAGTGATAATCGAAAAATTTCAGGAACTCTCCAGTGTGGTTAAATCCGGTTGGGCCGGGATTTTCCGGACTGCAATTGAATTTGCCGCCATGTTCCCAAGGTCCCAATGTCAATTTGTTTTTTGGATTGGTCAGGTTCAAAAATCGTTTGATGTTGCTGTGTTGATAGTCACCATCCCACCATCCACTGTAACAATAGACACCAGTTGAGCAATTGTTGATTTGATCGGCATAGGTAAAAGGACTGAAGGCATCTATGGTTTGAATATCCACCCCAGGAGGTTTCTGGTCTCGATATTCAACTCCTTTTGCGGTTTCATCTACTTGCAAATTCTTTTCATGATCTTTCAATGCGGCATGAAAAGTCCTCACTTTCTTTTTCCCATTCACGCGTCTTACGCCCTTCACTAAAAGCTTCACAATGAATCCGCCTCTCGGTATTTTGTTTCTATCCAGTTTAGCATTGAACTCACCCCAATTATTGACGAAGAACTCATGAAAAATTCCTCCGGGGTATGCAATGTCATCATAGACATCATACAAGGAATACATCAGCAGCACGGCCTTCAGGTTCGGATGTTCATTGAAAGACAAGAATTCCGCTGTTGTTCCGCTGTAACTTACACCCAGCGATCCAACATTTCCATCGCTCCATTTTTGTGCAATAATCCAGTCGATCACGCTCGAACCATCTTCGGTTTCTTCTTGGGTCCAAGGATATGCTCTTGATCCAAACGATGCTCCAGATCCACGGGCATCTACATTCACGATTGCGTATCCATTGTTAACAATGTCATTGATCAATTTGCCTGTACGTCCAATTAATCCATTCGAAAACATGCTGAAAGGCCATCGCAAATCAGGGGCACGCCAATATCTTGTCTGATGTAGTAAGGTGGGTAGCTTTTTCCCGTCTTCCAGTTTCTTCGGCAAGTACAAATCATAGGCTAATCTCACACCATCGGGCATAGTTATATAGCCGGTGTAAACCTTCAGGCCATCATATTGGTCGTTTTTATGGTAATCATATGGACGCGGAATGGTTTCCGCTTCATCGGAAGGCATATAATCCTTTTGCTTCTGAGCAAACAGGTTGTGCATTAAAAGAATGGAGCATAGGATGAAAAGAATTCGGATCATGGTTTTGTTCAATGCTTATGAAAATGGAGTGTGAAGCTATGGATAAAACCAAATAATTCAGGTGTGGCTCAGCTCGTTCAGCGCGCCAGGTTCAGGATGCGGAAGGCGTGATCCGGTCTGTTTTCTGCTATATTCGAATCTTAATGCACCTACAAAAAAGCGGCTGTTGAAAACTCAACAGCCGCTTTTCTATTCGAAGGTTGGAATTTATTATTCCTTGGTTTCTTCTTCAGGACTTGTTTCGTCACTGGCATCTTCAGATGCTTCTTCTTCGGTTGCTTCTTCTTCAGCTACAGGTTCTTCAGCAACTTCTTCTGCCTTTGGTTCTTCAACTACTTCCTCTGCCACTTCTTCCAAAGCTTCTTCTGCCGCTGGTTCTTCAGCTACTTCTTCAACCGGTGCTGCAGCTTCTTCCGCAACAGGAGTTTCCTCAATCACTGCCGCTGTCTCTTCTTTCTTGGCTTTTTTTGGTTTTGACTCTTTTTTTGCCTTCGGTTCTGTCTCTTGCTTTGACTCCTTTTTTGCTTTCGGTTCTTTTTTAGCCTTGGCTTCTGTTTTCTCTTGAGCCCCTTTTTTAGCCTCTGGTTCCTTTTTCGCTTTGGGTTCCTTTTTGGCTTTTGGCTCTTCTTTTACCGGTACATCCAGTGTTTCTTCAACTTCCTCGAAAGGCAAGACAGAAACATAGAGGCGATCATTCTTTTTCCTGCGGAAGTGTACAACCCCATCCACCTTTGCGAAAATGGTGTGATCTTTTCCAAGACCTACGCCTTCGCCTGGATGATATTTGGTTCCGCGTTGACGGATAATGATATTTCCTGAAAGGGCTAACTGGCCGCCATAGATTTTGACACCCAACCGTTTACTTTCCGATTCGCGGCCGTTGTTAGAACTACCCGCACCTTTTTTATGAGCCATTTTTTATTCGTTTTATTTTGAAGAAATCAGAAATTACTTTATCGAGTCGATGGAAATTTTTGTCAGGTATTGACGATGTCCATTTTTCTTTTGGTAACCCTTTCTTCGTTTTTTCTTGAAGACAAGCACTTTGTCGCCTTTCAAATGTTCAACAATTTTGGCAGTTACCTTGCTGCCTTTAACAGTAGGAGTTCCTACCTGAATTTTTCCATCGTTATCTGTCAGCAATACCTCATCGAAAGTGAGTTTGTCACCTTCTTTTCCTTCCTGTCGATTAACGAAGATTTCCATGCCCTTCTCGACTTTCATCTGTTTTCCGGCAATGTTTACGATCGCGTACATTTTCTTCTTTTTAAAATTTGAGCGTGCAAAGATAGAGATTGAACAGAGGAAATCCAATATATCCGGGTATAGAAGCACAATAATTTTCGATTCAGTGGTTTGACGGACTGGTTTTGTTTCCGGTTGATTGAAAACTGACACTGTAATTCGAGAGATAGAATCATCGTGAAATGCTTTGCCGAGTTGACTTTTGGCGTTTCTTAGAACCCTAAAATTAAAGTTGTCTTAGCAGCTATAATTTGTGCAGGAATACCCTTATCTTTGCACTCGCTTTTTTTGAAACCCAATAGAACTAATTAAGATTTATGCCAGCAAGAATCCGATTACAACGACACGGTAAGAAAAGAAAACCGTTTTACTACATCGTTGTTGCCGATGGCCGCTCGAAGAGAGATGGACGCTTCATTGAGCGTCTTGGATTGTACAATCCAAATACAAATCCTGCTACAATTGAGTTGGATGGAGATAAAGCTTTGGATTGGATGAGCAAAGGTGCCCAGCCTTCAGATACAGTCCGTGCTATACTTAGGTACGAAGGAGTACTTTACAAAAAGCACCTCAAACGTGGTGTACAAAAAGGTGCAATGTCTGATGAACAAGCTGAGCAATTATGGTCGGATTGGAAATCGGAGAAGTTAGCAGCTATTCGAAATAAAACCACAGAACTTCAGAAGGAGAAAGATGACGATAAAACGGCTCGCCTGAAAGAGGAAACCAAAATCAGCCAAACCAGGTTGGCCAATAGAAAATCAACTTTGATTGATGATGAAGCTGCTCCTGCACCAGAGTCTGTTGAAGGGGAAGTTGAGGAAGCGAAAGAGCCAGGTGGTATTGAAGAAGTTGCAGAAGCTTTGGGGATGGAAATGAAGGATTCTCCGGCAAAAGATGATGCCACTGAGGAAACTTCCGAAGAGGCGGCTACTGAAGAAGCACCAGCCGAGACAGAGGAAGCACCCGCTGAAACTGCAACCGAAGAGGCACCAGTTGAAGCCGCTGCTGAAGAAGAAGCCGCAACTGAAGAACCTGCCGCTGAAGAAGCGACAGCCGAGGATGCCGCTGCCGAGGAATCACCTGCAGAAGAAACTTCAGAAGAAGAGGCTCCCGCTGAAGAAGCAGAAGAAACAAAAGAAGAGGAAAAATAAAACCCTGATATGACTTCCGACCATTATACAAAGGTTGGGTCGATTGTAAAATTTCATGGGTTGAAAGGTGCGGTGAAGACCACGCTTTCAAATTATTTAAAGAACACCGAAGACATTCGGTGTTTTTTTATTCCCGAAGGTGATGGGTACATACCGTATTTCGTTGAACAACTATCTCCACTTCCACCTAAATTCTATTTTGTAAAATTTGAAGATGTGGACTCCAGGGAAGCGGCTATGTTGCTTGCTGGTGCAGGTTTGTATTTGGAGAAAAAGGAATTGGAAAAACACCTTGAAGTAGTTTCGGTTGAAGGACCTTTCGTCCATTTGATTGGATTCAGATTGTTTGATCAGACAGATACAGAAATTGCCACAATAGAAGATATCGTGGATTTACCGCATCACTGGTTGGCCCAGGTTTTTATTGATGGAAAGGAAGTGCTGATCCCTATGAATGATGAGGTGATACTCGAAACCCGGATGGAAGAAAAAGAGGTTAAGATTGAAATTTCTGAAGGCTTGATTGATCTTTACATTTCATAAATTGAGGTATGCACATTGATGTCATTACAGTTTTGCCGGCATTGTTGGAGAGTCCGTTTCAACATTCCATTCTAAAAAGAGCAGCAGATAAAAACCTGTTGACGATTGAGGTTCATGACTTGCGAAAGTTTGGTTCCGGAAATCAAAAGCAAGTTGATGATTATCAATATGGCGGTGGCGCTGGCATGGTGATGATGATTGAGCCTATTGCCAGGTGTATTGAATCATTGCGGGAAGAAAGGAATTACGATGAGGTTATTTATATGTGCCCGGATGGGGATTTGCTCGATCAAAAAATCAGCAACCAACTTTCGTTGAAGGAAAACCTGATTATACTTTGTGGACACTATAAGGGAGTGGATGAGCGCGTTCGGGAAAAATACATTACCATGGAAATCTCCGTTGGAAGTTACGTGCTTTCAGGAGGAGAATTGCCCGCTGCCATCCTGGTGGACAGCATTGGTCGTTTGATTCCAGGTGTGATCTCAGACGAAACCTCTGCCTTGTTTGATAGTTTCCAGGATGGATTACTTGCGCCACCAGTTTATACGAGACCAGCAGAATTCGATGGTCAAAAGGTTCCTGAAATTCTATTAAGCGGTGATGATCGGAAAATCTATGAATGGAGAAACGAACAAGCCACGGAAAGAACCAAGGAAAGAAGGCCGGACTTGCTAGAGGATTAATCAGGCTGCAATTTCTTCCTTGCCAAACATTGTTTTTATTGTATTTGCTATTCGCTGCATCAACCATGCTGGTGTGGAAGTTGCTCCGCAAATGCCCACTGAGGCAGCATTTTTAAACCATATAGGATTTAACTCACTTTCATCAGATACAAAGTGACTTTGCTCGTTTACACTTTTGCAAACGCCATGCAATACTTTACCGTTACTGCTTTTCTTGCCACTTACGAATATGATGATGTCAAATTCAGAAGCAAATTTCTTTAGCTGGGGCTCTCGGTTTGAAACCTGTCGACAGATAGTATCGTTGGCTTTGAAGTTATCATTCCCCAAAGCCAATGCCCGTTCTGAGATCAATTCCTTGAATCGATAAAACTGGGACGTGCTTTTGGTGGTCTGCGAAAAGAAACTGATGGGTCTTGAATAGTCGATTTTGTCCAGATCATCTTCCGTAGTGATGATGATAGCGGAATGGTTGGTTTGGCCTTCCAGACCTTTTACCTCAGCATGACCCGGTAAACCGTAAATAACAATTTGTCCATCTTCTTTCGTAACAGCATCGTACGAATTTTTAATGCGATTTTGGAGTTTTAAAACCACAGGACAAGAAGCATCGATCAACTCAATGTTGTTCTCAAGGCACATGCGGTAAGTTTCAGGTGGCTCACCGTGAGCACGTATCAAAACCTTACAATCGTGTAGTTCCTTAAGATCATCATGATTAATGGTTTTTAGGCCTTTTGCTTCCATGCGTTGAACCTCAATATCATTATGGACAATGTCACCCAGGCAGTAGATTTGGTTGCCTGCATCCAGTTCATCTTCAGCCATTTGAATGGCATAAACCACTCCGAAGCAAAATCCTGAATTTTCGTCTATCCTGACTTTCACACGATCAATTTGGGTGCAAAGTTATCAATTCGAGGAGGGGCAAATCACTCGTTTGGTGATTTCACCAGGTTGTTGCTAACCACTTTGCTGAGGTTAGTAGTGATAGAAAAATGATTGCTTGTACCACCGAGATGATGTTTGGCCATGCCGTAATCAATCCTGAATTTTTTCACTTTCACACCAAATCCAAATGACACGCCTGTTAATCCACCCTTCGTTGCTACTTTCATTTCCTGCCGCCTGAGGTGATTATATCCCAAGCGTACCGTTATCACTTTCCCGAAATACAATTCGGTACTGATGATGAAGTGCCGCATAATTTTATCGAAAATGTACTTTTTCTCCTCCGTTTGCTGCGTGCTGTCAACCGAAAGAATATTGACGTTGTCGTTCGATCCGTCATCATATCGGATGTTTGCGGTTTGGAGGTTGTGAGCAGTTACATTAATTCGAAAAGGAGCTTTCCCCAATTTCTTGGAAAACCCAGCCTGGATTTCAAAAGGTAGATTCTCACGGTGGTCTGAACGATAAGGTTTAAGCTGGCCGCCAACATTTCTGATCACCAGGGCAGCAGTAAAAAGTTTGGCAGTATCGTGAAATGTTGCTGCAAAATCGAGCGCCATTCCTACCGAGCTGTAATCTTTCAACTGACTATAAATGAATTTGAAGTTGGCTCCGTAGCTGTATTTTTCATATTGCCTGCCACCACCCAGGGTAGCTGAAAACTCCGAGGCACCAAACTCGCCATTAATCTGGCCGGTAACATCGGCTTCCTGAAATTTTCCATAAGCGATGTATTGCATGGAGGTATGAAATGTGGCGATATTTTCATAATCCTTCGCAAAAGTGACATATCCATAATTGATCTTACCCGGAAATATGACCGAACTTACCGAAAACTGTTTGTGCATTTTTGGATTCAGCAGGGAAGGGTTCTGCATGGCCAGGTTCAGGTCATCATCCTTAATAACGATGAGATTTCCGCCAGATGCAGTTATTCTTGCCGAAGGTGGCAGATTGACGAATTCATAAACATTGTCACCGCCAATCTGTGCGTGAAGGACAAAACATGAAAAAAGTACCAGTGTGAAACTGCTAAGAGATCGAAGCATTGGGCAGGGTTGTTGTCGTGCTGGCTTTAAACGCAGTGAATTTGAGTTTATTTTCTATTGAATTCTACGCCTAAAATAACCAATGCCAACCCATTGCTCCCCGAAACATTTGCACGTTTTTATTTCACTTTTGAAACCGCCACTTTCAGCCTTTTTTCTTTCGGCCTTGCTGGCGACAGGGTATGATTCAGCACATCGAGCATATCAGTTACATAGGTAAAATTTAATCCCTTGATGTATTGTTCATTGATATCCTCCACATCTTTTTGGTTGGTTTCGCAAAGTACAAGGTTTTTGATGCCTGCTCTTTTGGCTGCCAGGATCTTCTCCTTGATACCCCCAACTGGCAAAACCTTTCCACGAAGGGTTATTTCGCCAGTCATAGCCAAATCCTTCGTCACCTTTCTCCCTGTGAAAACTGAGGCCAATGCGGTGAGCATGGTAATTCCGGCTGAAGGGCCATCTTTAGGAATGGCACCCTCAGGCACATGGATGTGAATGTTCTTTTTGTTGAAAATTTCTGGTTCTATGTCCAGGGTCACTGAATGGGCCTTCAGAAAACTCAAGGCCGTTGTGGCGGATTCTTTCATTACATCACCCAGGTTTCCAGTCAGGGTTAATCCTCCTTTTCCACTGCTAAGAATTGATTCTATGAATAAAATCTCTCCCCCGGTTTGGGTCCAGGCCAATCCAATGGCAACTCCCGATGGAAAATCATCTATGTATTGATCTTTCAGGAAACGAGGCTTGCCTAGTAAGTTTCCAAGATCATCGGGTTTCACGGTGATCTCAAATTTATCTTCCAGGGCCACGGCTTTTGCACGACTTCTCATCACACCCGCCAGTTTACGATCCAGATCCCTAACGCCTGATTCTCGCGTATAACTTTCAATCAACTTTTCCAACGACTTGTTGGTGAACCTTACATCTTTGGCTTTCAGGCCATGCGCTTCCCGCTGCTTGGGAACCAAATGCCGTTTAGCAATTTCAATCTTTTCCTCAACAGAATAGCCACTAAGGTGAATGATTTCCATCCTGTCGCGCAAAGCCGGTTGAATGCTATTCAGAGAATTGGCGGTAGCGATAAACATGACTTTCGACAGATCATATTCCAATTCAATAAAATTGTCGTAGAACGTATTGTTTTGTTCTGGATCAAGCACTTCCAGCAAGGCTGACGATGGGTCTCCCCTGAAATCAGCACCGATTTTGTCGATTTCATCGAGTATGAAAACCGGGTTAGAGGTTTTTACTTTTTTCAAAGATTGGATAATCCGGCCCGGCATGGCACCGATATAGGTTTTTCGATGCCCACGAATCTCAGCTTCATCGTGCAAACCACCGAGCGACATGCGGACATGTTTACGTTTCAATGCTCGGGCAATCGACCTTCCCAACGAAGTTTTACCAACTCCCGGAGGGCCAACAAAACAGAGAATTGGTGATTTCAAATCGCCTTTCAATTTCAAAACGGCCAAATACTCCAGGATTCTCTCTTTCACTTTGTCAAGTCCATAATGGTCTTTTTCCAGCACCTTCGTGGAACGCTGCAGGTCATGGCTATCGGCCGTGTAAATTTCCCAGGGCAGGTCGAGAAGCAACTCCAGGTAATTCAGAATAACTGAATACTCGGCAGCTGCAGGGTTGATTCGTTGAAGCTTTTCTATTTCCTTTTGAAAAGTTTCGCCTACCTGTTTCGACCACTTTTTCTCCTTGGCTCTTTCTTTCAGTCGCTCAATTTCCTGGTCCATTGTATCGCCACCCAATTCTTCCTGGATGGTTTTCATTTGCTGATGCAGAAAATAGTCGCGTTGTTGCTTTTCAATATCGTTTTTCACCTTGCTCTGAATCTGATTCTTCAACTCCAGCATGTGCAATTCTGCGTTCAAGAATTCCAGTACCAAATTGGCCCGATTAGCTACGCTGTTCTCTTCCAACACCCGTTGCTTGTCAACCACTTTTGCATTCAGATTCGATGAGATGAAATGAATCAGGAAAGAAGGGTTATCGATGTTTTTCAAAACAATACCAGCTTCTGAAGGAATGTTCGGGGAAATCTGTACGATACGCCCCGCCAGGTCTTTTAAGCTTGAGACTGTTGCCTTGAATTCATTGTTGTTGGTGGCAGAAACCTCCTCAACACTGCCAATGTTGGCCAACATGTAGGGGTCAGTTTGGAAAATATCAAGCACCTGAAACCGCACTTTTCCCTGGATGATAACCGTGCTGGAACCATCGGGCATCTTCAGAATTTTTACGATCCTTGCCAGTGTTCCAATCTTATTGAGATGTTCCGGTTCCGGATCCTCAACACTCCCATCAGTTTGGGACAGAACCCCAATCATTTTGGATGTCTTGTGTGCCTCTTTTACAGCCTTAATGCTTTTATCGCGCCCTACCGTAATGGGAATCACTACTCCCGGAAATAAAACTGTATTCCGTAAGGGTAGAATTGGGACTTGATCGGGAATGTCTCCTTTGAAATTTTCATCTCCTTCATCGATCGAAATCATGGGAAGAAACTCCACATCATCCTCAGACATTGCCTTCTTAATTATATCGTCAAACATATCGCTACTCTTGATTCGTAAGTTAAGCCAAATTGACAGGATAAGAAACCTCTCATGGCGAGCCGGCAATAGTCAACTTTTATGCCACCGAAATAATGGCAGTCTTCTGCCGTTTATTTACCTTTTTAGACACCAAACGTTGAATTGACTTTGACAGAATTACCGGATTTGTGTTGAAGAAATGAGTTGACCGGCCCCTGATTTTTCGATTATATTTAGTCTTTAATTCAGAAACTATGAGTGAAGTATTATATGAGAAACTGAAGGATTTCACACGAAATAATCCGCAGGTAACCAGGCGAATGTTATCGAGGTTCCATGCTTTCCGGGAAAGTGAAATAGCAGAGTTGGAAAAATTTATCGATTGGGAAGTGGCCAGTTTCAATCTTTTCCTGGATTGGAATCCGAAATTAATTGAACAGAAAAAGGAAAAACTCAATTGGCTGGTGTTGAGTGGTAATCCAAAATTACCCTGGGATGAACTGCTAATTGAACGGTATGAAGAAAGATGGAACCGTGCCATTATCAGTTTTAATACGGGTTTGCCCTGGTCGGCTGAACTGTTGGCGAAATATGAAGAAAGCTGGATCTGGTCGCAATTGAGTAGAAACACAGGCTTGCCCTGGTCGATTGAATTGCTGGAGCAATTCGAAGAAAAATGGAACTGGGAATACATTTGCCTGAACGAACATATTCCCTGGAACGAGGGATTGATTCAACGCTTTGAAGCCAGAATGGATTGGGAAGCATTGAGTACAAACGAGGGATTGCCATGGAGTGCCCAAATGTTGGAAAAACACAGCCATCAATTAGCGTGGCCAGCGATTTCCGCAAATAGCGCAATTCCTTTCCAGTCGGGAGTCTTCGAGCAATTTAAAGATGATTTTGACTTGTGGTTTATGAGCAGCAACTCTGCTTTTCCGTGGACAACAGAAAACCTTGAAGAGTGGAAAGATGAATTGAATTGGGATGCTTTGAGTAGAAATCTTGGCCTGCCATGGTCAAGTGAGTTGTTGGAACGATTTGCCGATGAATGGACATGGGGCGATCATGGCCTGAGTTGCAATTATGCAGTGCCCTGGTCGAAAGAGTTAGTGGAAAAATTCGAGAACAAATTCGACTTTTCAGGGGAACACGGTCTCAGCGCTAACCAGGATTTACCCTGGGATATGGAACTGATAGAACTTTTTGAAGGCTGGTGGAACCTGGACGAGCTTTCTTCCAACGTGGGTGTTTGGCAAAAAGCCATTGAGCCTTTGTTAAATTCACAGAAAATTGATGAACTCCTTCGAATGACTGCTGTTCAGGAGGAGGAAGAAGAGTAGTCGCAATCCAATTACATTCTTTCAGGCATTTCTATGCCGAGGAGGTTGAAGGCTTTTTTCAACACAGAAGCCACAGCCATCGACAAGTTGACCCTGAAGTTTCGGGCAGCGTCACTTTCAGCTTTAGCAACGGATAACTCAGCATAAAATTTGCTGAACAATTTCGCTAACGTAAATGAATACTGGGCTATAGAAGAGGCGTCAAGCTGATCTCCGGCATGTTTAACAACCTCAGGGTATTGATAGAGTTGAATCAGAATCTCCTTTTCAATATCGTGCAAACCATAATTAGTTTCCAGTTCAGGTTCACCTGAACCAACTTTTCTCAAGACACTTTGGATCCTAGCGTAACTGTATTGCACAAATGGACCTGTATCACCATTGAACTCAATAGATTCATCCGGGTTAAACAGAATTCTCTTTTTAGGATCGACCCGCAGAATGAAGTATTTCAATGCGCCCATGGCAATTTGATGGTACAGTTTTTCTGCCTCATCACCGCTGTAATTTTCAATTTTTCCCAACTCCATGGTGCGTGCTTTGGCTGTAGAACTGAGGTCTTCAATCAAATCATCTGCATCCACTTTGGTTCCTTCACGGGTTTTCATTCTTCCCGTTGGAAGATCAACCATTCCGTATGACAGGTGATAGATTCCATCGGCAAATGATTTGCCCATTTTTTGCAAGGTATGTTTCAACACTTTGAAGTGATAATCCTGTTCATTGCCTACCACATAAATGGAACGGTTCATACCGAAGTCCTTGAAGCGTTCTTCAGCTGTGCCCAAATCCTGGGTGAGATAAACTGATGTACCATCTTTACGCAAAAGAATTTTCTGGTCGAGTCCTTCCTCTGTCAAATCAACCCATGCCGAGCCATCTTCCTTTCTGAAGAAAACACCTTTCTCGATTCCTTCCTCAACAGTGTCCTTACCCAACATATAGGTGTCAGACTCGTAGTATGCCTTGTCGAAGTCCACACCCATTTTGGTATAAGTTGCCTCAAACCCCTGATAAACCCAGTTGTTCATTTTTCGCCACAGCGCCAATGTTTCTTCATCTCCATCTTCCCATTTCCTGAGAGACTCTTGTGCCAGTTTGAAGATATCTGTTTGCTTGGCAGCCTCTTCTTTATCCATGCCATCAGCTATGAATGGCTCGGATTGTTCATCGCAAATCTTGGCGAACTGTACATAAAACTCACCTACAAAATGATCGCTCTTTTTTCCTGTTGATTCTGGCGTGGCACCATTAGCCAGGGTTTCCCAGGCTACCATCGATTTTGCAATGGCGATACCTCTGTCGTTATAGATATTGGCTTTATGAACCTTAAAACCATTAGCCTTTAAGATGTTTATGGTTGACCAACCCAAACATATGTTTCTGATATGTCCGAGATGCAGGGGTTTGTTGGTATTCGGCCCACAATACTCTACCACTACCACCTCACCATTGTCAGGGAAAGTGCCGTAGTCGTCTGTCAAAGCAGAGGTGAGCACTTGTTTAATCCAAACGGAATCGTGCAATGAAATGTTTAAAAAGCCTTTCACCACGTTGAATCCAGTTACCTCATCCAGGTGTTCAACAAGGTAATTGCCTATATCATTTCCAGTTTGTTCAGGAGATTTTCGTGATGTTTTCAATAGTGGAAAAACAACTACGGTCAACTCACCTTCAAAGTCTGGGCGTGTATAGTTTACCGTAATGTTTTCACTGTCGATATTGGCCCCATATAAAGCTTGAATCGCCTCGGATGCGGCTTTTTTTAATAATTCTTGAAGATGCATGGTTATTTCTGATTACCTCAGTTTACTGGCAGCGGCTCGATATTGGTTGGCTTCTCCTTTTCGGCCCATACCATCAAGGATATTAGCCATTTGCAGATAAGCTTGTTTGAATTGCGGTGCATGTTCAATACACTTACGGATATGGTAAACCGCCTGTTCTCCATTTCCTTTCTGTGCGAAAGCAGTGCCGAGCATATAGTGATCATTAGGCGATTCATCCTGAAGGGCAACAGCGTGTTTCAGGCTTTCAATAGCCTTGTCTATCTGGTTGGTTTGAAGGTAGCATTGCCCAAGAGTGCCGTGAAGTGTTTCTGCTTTTGGCAGTTTTTCCAAAGCGGATTCAAACAATGGAATCGCCTGGACATAGTTGCCGGCATCATAGGCTTCAAAAGCCTTCAAATCGTCCGTGGTCTGGCGCTTCAATACACAAACCATTGGGGCATCATCTACATAAACGGTGTGAATTGTGCCATCTGGCGGAAAGGTGCCATTCTTCAATTGCGATGGCCGCACATAATCCACATAATACAAGGCGTATTCCCAATCCTTTTTGTACCGATCGTAGTAGTGCGCAAACTTGTGTTTTATGTTTTGATTGACGTTGTGGAGGTAAATCCTGGCAGGAAAAGCGCAGTTGGACCGAATGATCATTTCACGATCTAATTCCTCTAATCCTTCATTTTCGGCCAGCCATTCCACCGCTTCGCGAATTCCTATCATCCAATAATCGCTCACATATTCCTTATAGGCTTCGTCTGTTGAGCCTACGGTTTCGTTGAAATAGGTGTATTGATAAGGGTGGTTGGCAAACGTGAACCTGGCCGGCATGATGAAGCCGATTGCAAGCACAACTGCAACGCCAATCTGCCCTGCTTTTGGAGGAAGTGCCCGAATGACCAACTCCCAGCCAATGGCCGCCAAAGCTGCAATCAACGGATAGACAAACAACACGTGCCGCCAGCCGCTGTAAACATTAGATTCTTTATAAACGATGTAGAAAAGGGGAAAAGCGATTCCGAAAAACAAAACGCGCATCAATCCTATTTCCACCGTTTTTCTTTTCCAAATGGCCAAAGGGAACATGGCAAAGAAACCGGCAATGATGATTAGCGGTGTTGAGATCAGGATGTATTTGGAAAGGTAATACCAGGGTAAATCGAATGACATGATTTGGCTGCCTTCAAACAATTGGCGGATGTTGGTTTTGAAATTCGTCATGAATTCCAATGCTTCAAGAGGATGACCTAAAGGATCTAACAAGCCAAACGGCCAAAAGATCAATCCCCCGAAATAGCCACCTATCGCAATTATAGCCATGGGTTTCATCAATGGACCGATCTCAATTTTCTTGCTTTTGTCTTTTGAAATGAAATTGAACCAGGCAATCCAAATTCCTACAAACATGAAGGCATAAACCAAAAGAAGAATGCCGCCAATCCTCACATTTATGGCAACAGCAATTCCTAATGTGAGAATGATGATTGCTTTTTTTGATGGCCGAGGTAAAGATTTCAGCAGGAGGATAATGCCGTAAAACGACATGGCATAAGCAGTTGCAAATGGCAAATCCTTGGGGTTCATAAATGAATGGCCCAGGAATCGTGGGGAAAGAAACATGAAAATGAGCACCATTAATCCTGCCCGCCAGCCAATGATTTCAACAGCAATAAGCCCGGCAAATAAAATAGCCAGCCACCCAAAGAAAGCGCACAGCGCATGCCTTACATTGTGGTAGCCAAGGTTTTTTTCGTGCACACCACCAAACGGAATGGCCAATACGGCATTGAAAAACTCGAATAACCCACCATAATATTCAGGGGTTCTGCCCGGCACATATTGGTCCCAACCCCTGAGAATGCGGGCTTCGAATTGTGTGAGGTGATCGGCCTGAAATTGTTTTTGCTGCTTTTTGTTCAGTTTTGATGGACTGTCAACTCCATATTTTTCCTGTAAGTGTTTTTTCTGAAACGCTTTGTATTCATCAGTTTTAATGGATTCCTGGGTATTGTGAAGCACTGTTTGATCTGACCCAAATGAGGTGTAAAAATCGAGGATGAAATCTGATGCCGGAACAAGAAAGCGGTCATCAGCGTTAATTCCTGCTCCTTGGCTCATGATTACCATGGCGAAAAAAAGCACTACGGAAACCGCCAAAAATGCTTTCCTGAAAAGTGGTTGGGGTTCGGCTGAATTGCCTTTCCATATCGATTCCAATTTATCCTTCATAGCGCTTATTGTTGCTGCGAATTAGTCTGTTGATCCTCGGATTTTTCCACGTTGGTTTCCCGGATAATGTACAACGGACGGTTCTGTACGTTTGAAGTGAGACGACTGATGTATTCTCCAATAATACCCACACTGATTAATTGAATGCCCCCGAGAAAGAGGATGCTCACCATGGTAGAGGCCCAGCCTTGCAGGTAATCGGGCGAAAAGAATTTGGCGAAAATGGTGTACAAGGCGATCAGGAAGGCAAATCCGGAAACTATGAAACCCATAATGGTGGCCAGTTTCAGTGGAACGGTTGAAAAGCCGGTGATACCATCGAGTGCTAATTGTACCAGTTTGGCAAATGTGTAGCCTGGTTCACCCGCAAGTCGTTCAGGTCGTTGATATTCCAACGAGGTTTGTTTGAATCCTACCCATGCTATTTGTCCTCTAAGAAACTTGGGTTGCTCTGGCATTTGCCGAATTACCTCTACTATTTTGCGGTGGATGATTCGGAAATCGCCAGTATCAAGAGGAATCTCAATGTCGGTAATGGCTCCGAGTATTCGATAGAAAACAGAGTAAGCCGTTTTCTTAAAGATGCCCACGCCTTGTCGGTTTTTTCGCACCGCATAAACCACTTCGTACCCTTCTTTTGCTTTTTTCAACAACTCCGGAAGCAGTTCTGGTGGATCCTGCAAATCACCATCCATAAAGATAATGTGCTCTCCACAGGTTTGTTCCATACCGGCATATATGGCTATCTGGTGACCAAAATTCCGCGAGAAATCCACGAATCGGATGTGGTGGTCTTTGGCTGCATATTCCTTGATCATTTTCAGGGAATTATCGGCAGATCCATCGTTAACAAAGATGATCTCGTAGTTGATGTCAACAGCCCCAAGAGCATCGGTCAATCGCTCGTATAGAACCGGCAGGTTTTCCTGTTCATTATATATGGGGATGACAACGGAGAGGTCCACTGATTGCGCAGATTTGAAGCGGGCAAAGTTAGGGTTTTAGGTGGGGAGTCGGTAGAAAGATTCTGCCCGCAATAGAGTCGGTAGAAAGATTCTACCGACAACAGTGTAGGGAATCAAAACAGAAACGCGGCCCGATTTTATGAATCGATAGCCGCGTTTTACGTTTATGGTAAT
>PVBE010728731.1_pt1 | contig 22006 bp, 22 predicted proteins | sample 1631181 | NCBI WGS metagenome assembly PVBE01 (sample SAMN08397723, study PRJNA350692) | Marine metagenome, whole genome shotgun sequencing project. | isolation source: water | place: Pacific Ocean | collected 2012-04 | reverse complement strand
GGGCAACCCTTCCCCCATTGATCGATTCAAAACCATTGCTAAATGAGTGTGCCAATTTTGGAATGACCTTGTGAGCAATCGCTCATTTCCATCTATTTGGAATTCCACATCTTCATCGCCCATACTTCGTAACCAATCTCCATCTGGACGAAGGATAAAATCACCTTGATGAGGTCTACCATCTACGTCAATTAACCAAGAATCAGTATAGCGAACAACCCCAGTCGTTTCGTCCGCCATGAAGGGTTGAGAAAATCGACCCTCCATCAGGGTTCTTGCCTCAACTTGAAATCAGTCCCTTCAATGGAGGGTCGATGTCGGACCCCTATCGCACGCTTGGGGTTTCCAAAGATGCCCCTCATGCGGAGATTAAACGCGCCTTTCGAAAGTTGGCACGACAGTACCATCCAGACCGCAATCCCGACGATTCTGCCGCCGAAGAGAGATTCAAGTCGGTGCAGAATGCTTGGGAGAAGTTGGAGACTCCAGACAAGCGTCGTCAATTCGACGAAGAACAACAGATGAAACAGGCGTTTGGTGGCATGGGTGGTATGCCTGGAGGGATGGGTGGAGGCGGCATTGAAGACCTTCTCCGCCAGTTCATGGGAGGCGGTGACCGTCCACAGCAGTCCTCACCCTTTGCCAGTAAATCTCGCCAAGCACCTCCTCAAGCCACAAAGGGTGCAGATATCTCTGCTCCCTTGGATATTGAAATTGAACGTGCATTGGAAGGAGGTAAAGTGCAATTCACACACAATCGTTTGGTTCGTTGTTCAGAGTGTAATGCGAGAGGTTGTGTTCATTGTACAAACCTTGGTGTTAAGCGTAAGAAAACCCGACTCACAATCAATGTACCTAAAGGTGCCAAACATGGACAACAGCTCAAATTGCCAAAAATGGGTAATGAACACCCTCAAGGTGAGCCCGGTGATTTGACCGTCACACTTCGAATCGATGCCGAAGAGGGGCGAAGATGGGAAGGCGAACATCTCATTCAAGAGGTTGCTATTTCGTACTCTACTCTGATGCTTGGTGGAGAAGTTAGAGTTTCTACTCCCGCTGGAAAAAAAGTCTCAGTAAAAGTGGCTGCAGCAACACGAATTGGGGACCGAAAAAGATTGCCAAAAATGGGTTATGCAGGTGCTGATTTAGACATTGAATTTACGTTGGATGAACTTGAAAAGTTAACACCCACTCAACGAGAGGCACTTGAGGCACTTCGAGACGCGGGCATGTAATGGTCATCCCCATATACCCGACTCTCCGGCCTACGGCCGGCGAGAAACATGAGGGACTTCTCAGGAGTGGCGAATTTTGCTTTCCGAAATCGCCTGAAATTGCATATCTCAATCGTCTTTATTTCAATATTGATGATTCCAGGGTTGTTACAAACCCTGACTCCAATTGATGTTGACTCCTATGACATGGATAGTCCTGAAATGGTTGCTGAAATTGTCATTGATGAGGAATTTTCATCAAAGGAAATGACGGTTGGTTTTGTCGTCACGATTCGCGACCCATCGCATGTTGAAAACGGTAGTCAGGCACCACACATTAATGCTGATGGAAATCCCGATAGGTTGGTGTTCCCAACACCTCAGGAAGCCGCTACCTTCCAAGGGGAAGGGAAAGGGATGTCTGGCGAAAATATCCCTAAAGGTGGAGTATTCAATCTAACATTCCTACGGGAACTTCAACAGAAGATTATGATTGCCCGGGATGATCCACTTGCTGAATTCTATCGGCCAATCGTTAGTGAATTAACAGGAGAAAGTGCCAATGGGACCCTGTCTTTGTATGAGCAATTCGAAGCTTTCATGGACAATCGCTCATTGTTGACCCGTCCATCTTTCGACCCCTTTGGTAACATCGTCCCCCCCCTCACCAATTGGGATGATTGTGGTGAGTTAGAGTGTTTGAAGTTCGATGATGAGAACGTAACACAGGCTCACATTGATCTTGCTGCAAATCGAATGATTCTCGCAACACCTTCGACTTTCATGCGATGGACCACCACCGATCGTGCATTTATTCCAGATTCAGACAGTCCTGTTATTGGCCCATACGGAGGCCAATTAGGAGAGGACGGTTCTTTCCAAAATGCAGTATGGATGCCAGGAAGATGGTCGGCATCGGCAACTTGGATTTTGATACAATTAGACAAAGAGGATATGATTTCATCAGGTTATACATTCGTATGGGGTGATGCTCGTTCAGAACCAGATTCCATGACTTGGGATGGTTTGGAATTGTATGCGACTCCAAAGACGATTACCCCAGATGATTGTCTGGAGAGTGTTGAATCTGGAGATGGGCCCTGTTCTGCAAGTTGGGCCCTTCTCAGTTTAGAACACAAGATTAGAGTGACAGATCAGGAATCTATTACAATCATAGCTCCTCCAACTGGAATCAACATCGAGGTCAATCGTGAACTGCAACAATCCGTCCTCTTGCTCGCAACAATGTTCCTCTGTATTCTCGTTCTGCTATGGGCTAGTTTGCGACGAATTTCTGATGTTGCTATTGTGATTATGACTCTGGGCTTTAGCCTGCTTTGGATGCAAGGCCTCATTGGCTGGGGGATGATTTTTGGCAATACAATCAATCTCAAAATCATCAGTCGGAGTCAATTCAGTAACTTGTTACCCATTCTCATTCTTGCTTTGGGTATTGATGATAGTTTACACGCTCTACACAGATACAAAGAGGAGCGCAATGGTGGCAAATCGACAGATGAAGCAGTCCACATCAGTTTGTCTCGAGTTGGCCGCGCAATTATGCTAATCTCTCTGACCACAATTGCTGCCTTTTCGGCGAACCTAATTTCGAGCATTCCAGCCCTTCGTTCATTTGGTATCGAAGCCGCACTTGGTGTGGCAAGTGCCTTTGTTCTGACGGGTTTGTGGGCACCTTTGATTAGATATGATATCGATAATTGGATGCAGAAAAGGGATCGTCTAAAAGAGGACCCTGAGAATAAATTGTATCTTGTTCCAAAGCATTGGTTGTCTAGATTATCCGGTGGTTCAGCATGGGCTGCCCCCGGCATTATCATTCTAGCAATTATCATCACTTCAATTGCCACTCCTCTGATGTTGGCTCTTGAGGGTGACTTCAAGGTAGAGGATTTTATCGATGAGGAATCAGAAATTGCACAATCGGTATTCCTCATCAATGAGCGATTCAGTTCCGAAGGGGAACCTGCATTGATTCTCATTGAAGGTGACATTCTCGACCCCAATGTATACGCAGCAATTGGTGAATTACGTTTGAATATGAACACACCGAGTCCCGAAGATCCGAATCGTTACACAACTTTGCCAACTGGACAAATAGAATTGCATGGAATCGATGAATTGGTATATTGGACAATAGGGAGTATGATGGCAAACTCAACACCTTTTGAGATGGGGGGTTGGGATGAATCACTTCCAGATAGAGGAGTGGGATGTGAAACCATCAATGGTATTCCTGACACCTCATCAAGAGGTTGTTTGCAGTTCCTATATGGGTTTTTGATGACTCATGGGATTCCATCAGCCGGAATCATCCCTGAGATACCACCAAGCATTTCTCAGTTGTACATCTCTCCTGATTGTAACCTCAATCCCAATGCCACTCATCTTTGCTCTGATGGAAATACACCTCAATACAGTCGAATGACGATGCGATGGGGCATCATTCGGCCCGAACAATTCACGATGACTGAGTTGACACTTCAGGAAGTTGAACTAGACATGTCACCATTTGAGAACCTGTCAAAAGGTGATATGAGGATTCGCAGCAGTCTAGATTCAGCCACTGAAGAATATCCAGTCACTTGGGCAATTCCAACTGGCTCTCCAGTCACAAGATATGTTGCTGCAACAAGTATGCAAGACGAGTTGCAAGGGACACTAATTCTTGGTGTATTCTTTTGCTTAATTACGCTGTGGTGGGGCTTTAGACCAGATAAGGATGAACGAAGATTACAACGTAGAAAAGGGTTTGAAACTAGAGCCATCATGGTGGCCTTTTGTCTAGGGGTATTCCTAGCAGGATTATACGGCGAAACAATAGGTGGAATTTGTGGTTTGATTGTTTTCCTGATGGTGTTCATGTTTGGGGAACGCGCACTTGGTTTGGCAATGATTACCACATTCCCGATATTGGTTGTAGTCGTTTGGTTGTATGGTATGATTTCTGCAGCAGGTTACGGCCTCAACATGGTCACGGTGGCAATTGCAGCCATGAGTCTTGGTGTCGGTATCGATTATGTCATTCATGTAATTGAGAGGTATCGGGAAGAACGAGAAATGGGCCGTTCAGTACATTCGTCTCTAGTTGCAATGGGAGGTGCATCCGGTTTGGCCTTGGTTGGTTCAGCTATTTCTGACATCACTGGGTTTGCCATCATATCATTCTCTTCAATGGGATTCTTCTCAGCATTCGGATTGTTCTGTGCGTTGATGATTGGATTGAGTTTTATTGCTTCAATGATTATTACGAGTAGTATCCTAGGATTGTTTGCTTGGCGGGAAATTCAAAATGATGTCAAACAGGTCGGTGGCATCAGACAATTACAGTTAGAGGCAGAAAAAAGGTTGGGAATTAGTTGAGGGTTGTAGATGACTGATGCACCAAAATTACGGCAACTTGAGCGCCGCGAAATTGATTTGATTATGCGCTGGATGGATGGTGATGAGCATACAGTCACCTATGCTGAATTGCGTTATTGGTGCCCCTGTGCAAATTGCAAACCTCGTCGAGAAGCAGCCTCAAGAAGTGAACTATTACGAGATGAGGTGAACCGATTGAGAAACGAAAAACCCAAGGCCGAAAATGTCGGTGGTTACGGTATTCGGTTTACCTTTGATTCAGGTTGTAATTCAGGAATTTGGAGTACGGATCGTCTGCATGCAATTGCAACAGGGTCACCAGACCCAGATTCACTTTGAAGTGCGAAGTGTCTTAACGGAGACCCCGGTCGATTGAATCAGCGAAGGAGTGGGTTGTCCCGCTTCGTCGCTCCGCGAGGTGGATGTAATGGACCCTGATTCCGAAGAGGATGATGATTGGACAAAATATGCGGATACCGGTTATGAATCTTCATATGACCCCTGGGCAGACTTGGTTCCAGTCGCAGAAATTGAGGAGGAAGATTTTGAAGAAGATTTCGAGGATTTCGATGATGCTGATTTGCGCAGCCGAGAAATCCCACGATGCCCAGCACCTGCGGGAATTGAACACACCATTCGCATTGGAACGTGCAATCACTGTCTTGGCCGTGTAGCGGGAGTTAGGATCGCGGGTGACCCTATCATTAAAGTTGGAGAAAGGGTACGTGCTAATGCACTTGAGCGCGATCCTGATTTGAAACCCGATGAAGGTGTTGCTTGTTGTCCATTCTGTGAAGACTTGTTCCTAGAACTCGATTTGATTGTAAATCGAATCGTTGCTGCTGTTGATGGGGTTGAATTTTCTAAGGTTCAATTGGGCATTCATTTTGCCAAGGATCATGTGGCTGCTGAAGAAGTATTACGTTCGACAATTGCAGCAACTGGAAGTCGTCCTTTGAAAGCAACTCTTTCAGATGCCTTTCAAATTGGTGTCGCAGAAAAAATTCCTGGAATTGTTTTTGTTAAAGAACGCCCTGACGTCATGCTCTTAGTCGATACTCTGACACTGGGGGTCAATGCAGATATTCGTGCTTTATTCTTGTATGGACGCTATCGTAAATTAGCTCGAGGAATTCCTCAGACACGTTGGCCGTGCAGGGCATGTCGAGGACGAGACGGTGGCTGTGAATCTTGTAACGGAACCGGACAACAATACCCACACAGTACCCAAAGTTTGGTTTGTGAACCAATGGTGGAATTCATGGGAGCCGCATCCGATGCATTCCATGGTATGGGTCGGGAAGATATTGATGTACGTTGTTTGGGCCAGGGTCGGCCTTTTGTTGCTGAATTAAAATCTCCACTTCGTCGTACGGTTGACTATGAAAAATTGACCAAGAGAATTAACAAAGCATCAAAAGGTCAGATTGAGATTCATTCATTGAGAGCATCCAATCGAGCCGAAGTATCACGAATAAAGGAAACAAAAGCTGAAAAATCTTACACAATCCGTTTTTCCTGCGAACATTCATTCTCTGATGATGAACTCATCAAACGCATTGAATCTCTTTCTGGAAAAACTCTCGAACAACAGACACCCCAACGTGTCGCACATCGTCGTGCAGATTTAATTCGAAAACGAAAGGTCATCTCAATTGAGAATATTCTTGTTGAGGAAAATGAGATTGAATTCGATGTCCGGTGTGAATCCGGCACCTATGTCAAGGAATTGGTTCACAGTGATGAAGGTCGAACAAATCCATCTGTTGCAGGGCTCCTAGAAGCCGACTGCGAGGTCATTTGGTTGGATGTAAAAGACATCCATGCAGATTGATTTACCATTCAATGTTAGGCGGTGCGCTTAATTAGGGGCGGCAGGTCGCCCGATTCCCCCTAAAGGGGGAAATGGAGGCACACGTATGCGTCGAAGTAAGGGAACCCGTCAGGGAACTCGAAATATCCTCAAGCGTTCCAAGGCTGAACGTGGTCGTCTGAACATCCGCCGAGTCATGCACAAGTATGAGGAAGGCGACAGAGTTGCTATCGTATTAGATGGTGGCCAACAACGTGGAATGCCCCATCGTCGATTCCAAGGCCGTACTGGTTTTATCCAGGAGCAACAGGGTAACGCTTACATCGTCTCTGTGAAGGATGGAAATATGCAGAAGACGGTTATTGCTCGGCCTGAGCACCTTCGCCCACTGGAGTGAGAATCATGACTGAGCGTGAATATACAGATTTTGCAAGCGTCCGTGACGCATTACTAGATGCCCAAGACCGCCGCGGCTTCCTCTCATACGAGCAGAAGTTGGCTCTTCAGCACGCCGAATGGGCTGCTAGCGATCAGCGATGCGGTATCAAAACAGATTCTAAGGTGTACAAATCATTGTACAGCAATTTGATGGAGATTGACAAATTGGAAGCACATCCTGACATTTGTGCAAAGATTGCTGAAATGATGCCAATGTCCACAGAAGAGGTGCGCTCCATTTTGGCGAGCAAGCGCGTACCTATGGATGGTGGCGAGATTGAGTTCATTGTCGACACCGTTCGCAAGCAAGTTCTGTGATATTGACAAATATCGGTCTGTTTGACCGTTCTATTATTGAGGCAACACCTACTTCGGAGAACTGATTCCCATGCAGCCCAGAGCCCCCTCAGCACCGGCTGGCGAATCCGGACCGCTCGATGAAGAGACACATGCGCGTGTTTTGGACCACCAGAACAGTGGCATGATTCAGGGGATTTCTGAGAAAGGTTTGCATTTGGTACGAATTCGTTCATCTGCAGGTGGTTCACCGCATATACCTGGGACTTCAATTGAACTTGAGGGAATGAACGTTCTTGGAACAACCCGACATAGAGATTTATCTGTAATGGCACAATCTGAACTACACGAAGTTGTCAAGGCAATACTAACTGATAATCCAGAGGTTTGCCTTTCATTCTACAATAGAGCCGGCAATCTAACACTCAAAATGCACGCATTCCAACTATTACCTGGAATAGGCAACTCAAAGGCTATTTCAATGGTTGAAATTCGCGGTCGAACTGGTTGGGATACCATTGCTTCCTTAGATGAAGCGTGCCAAATCGATGCCGCCGATTTACTTGCAGATCGATTGTGTCAGGAAATTGCAGATCCCCACATGACACCAAATCTCCTCGATTTGCTCATTCGTGCGTGAGGGATTTCAATGGAGCGCGATGCGCGCTTTCTTGTTGATTTACTACGGGATTACAATCCTGTAGTTCGGGAGTTAGGTCAGCATTACCTGGTCGACACTTCAGTACTCAACACAGCGATTGAGCTTGCAGGTGACCTTTCTGGAAAACACGTTCTTGAAATCGGTTGTGGCCCAGGTTCTCTCACTCATCATCTTCTACATGCGGGCGCGCGCGTAAGCGCGATTGAAATTGACACAGGTTCATTGGAACATATGACTCGTCACTTCAATGATGAACTTGAATCTGAACAATTAATTCTCATAGAGGGTGATGCATTGACCGTACAATGGCCGAAAAGTATCGATGCAATCGTTGCCAATATTCCATACCAAATTTCCAGTCCTTTGCTAGAACGAATGCAAAGAGATGTTCGTACCACTCCTGCAGTACTCTTGGTGCAAGAAGAATTCGCAGAGAGAATGGCGATGGCCATTGGGCCTCTCGACCGAGGCCCTCTCGGATTGTCATTATGGCTTGATTACGACATTGAATTGGGCCGTCGTGTCCCTCCCTCTTGTTTTTCGCCTCAACCTCGAGTAAACTCATGTTTGATTCGACTAACCCCCATCAATCGCTTGGCATCAATTGGTAGTGGGGTAGATCGCCGAATGTTTAGACAAATCACATCACAGTGTTTCAGTGATAGGCGTAGAAAATTGCGTAATTTGTTGAAAAAACCCCCTCGTCGGCTTTCACGAATTCCAGGTTGGCATCGAACTCGATGGCAGGGTGCCATTCGTACTTTGGTTGCACACCCTCTAATGGAAGAGAGGCCAGATATGTTAGAACCTGAAGATTGGTTGGACATTTGCACGCTCATTTCAGCCTTTGAAGCGTGAAAAGGAACGTATTCGACAACGACTTGATAGGGAAGCCCCCTTTCGGGTGGACAGAGTGGGCAGGGCACTGATGCAGGGTCTGCGACCCGAATTCCGTGACTTCAAGTAGGTCGCGATGTACAAAATCTACTCCAGGGGGCATTGAAATGGCAAAGAAAGACACCTATCTGGCGCTATTGCGTCGAGGCGTTGATGAGACCACAGCGATGACTCTCGCTGATTCCGGCCTTAAGATTGGTGAGATTAAGAAACTCGACAAAGAACAACTTGTACAGAATTACGGTCTCAAGGCCGAGATTGCACGTTCTGTCCTTGAAGTACTTCAATCAGGTTCAACAAGTTCTGGAAAAGAGCGTTATCTCTCGAATGTTCTATCGGGTCCTGAAAAGAAGCCAATGGATAAGATTGAGGAGCAACGATTCAAGCGCCAACAGAAGGATATTTTACTTGAGTTGCAAGAGCAGCGAGAACGTCTTAAAATAGCCAAGGTAGAGCAATTTCGTAGTCAGAAAGTAGTGATGAATCGCCTTGGAAAAACCATTGAATTAATTGTCAAATTGGAAAACAATTTCGATGATGAATCCAAGGATGAACAACGATCAAAAATTCGTGACCAATTGGAAACTCGTGGCCTAGAAGCAGCTCGGGATCACGAGATGCTTGAACTTGAGGGAACTCCACAAGACATTGTTGATTTCCGTAGAAAAATTGTACCCAAACTTTGCTTCCATGCATGCCCTCAATGTGGAGAGGACATGGACCCCCGTTCTAGTGTAAACATGGAATTGGGTGATGATTTTGGCTTTATTTGCTGGGATTGTGAAAATGAATTCTCTTCAGTCATGGCTCATGTGGTTGAGACTCGTCTCACTTCAAAGAAAGATTGGATTAAGATAAATCCTAGGAAGAAACCTCGGTCCAAGGTTCTCCGTCCTCCACGAACCAAGGTTGATTCATTCAAGGATACCATTGCAGCTGACCTTGCAGCAACAGGGGCTTCAGCAGACACCATCGCAGCCGCAGTGGAAGAGAGCAACCTCTCCAGTGGTCTAATGTCGATTAATGATTGGATTGATCAGACACTTGCAGTCAAGGGTTACATCCAGGCACAAGAGGATCGCGAGGACTTCATCATCGCAACAGGTGCGGGGGCTACTAAATTCAACAAGTGGATGAAGAAGGCCGGTTTGGCCTTCAACAAGCAGTCTGGACGTTGGACACGTTGGGAAGATGTCTGATGCCCAATTCTATGTCCTGAAGTCTCATCCGCCGAATCATGATGGTACCTGCCCACGCTTTGGCAGGCATCGTTTGCATTCATCTTGGCTTGATGGTCGCCCGTAATGACCGTGGTCGTTATTCACCAACCATGGAAATCGGCATCCTGTTTGCATTTCTATCCCATGCAGTAATCGATTCATTGGCGATTTTTACCTACCATGATGCGAGCCCATCAGGGTCCTTCTTTTCTCAATTTGTTTTTTGGTTTTGGATTGTAGGTTCCATCGCAGTTATTTTCTGGGCCATTCAAAGAGACCGAAGGTATGGTTTTGGTATTCTGGCAGCACTGTCCTATGATATCTGGGATCACTGGTTTCTTCGAGGAGTATCTTGTGTTTCTAGTGGCTTTCCAGAAGGGTGCATGAGTGTGTACGCCTACGAACATCTTCATCTTCATCATCTTGAGTGGTTCCTCCTGGACACCGTTTTCTCTGGTGTGGAAAGGCATTATGGCGATGAATCGTACTTCATTGTGGAAATCATCGTTGTAACACTTCTCTGTTTATCGATTTGGTGGTTAAGAAAGAATGCACCTTTACCTCAGTGGGATGAAGAAGAATGAATGAAAATCGACCAATTTGGCCAATGGTTTGGCCTTGGAAAGATGGTCAAGGGCGCACATTAAAATGGCGTGATGCATTGTATTCACGTCAGTTTTCATTGAGTTATCTATCAGTGATTTCTTTGTTGTATGTATGGCTTGGATTGGGTACTAGTAGTTGCTCAACATCTTCTGAAATCATCATTTGTGATTTTGCAATGTGGCCTTACAATCTCCTAGAGGCACCCCATGTATTCCTAGTATCTGTTTTCACATCGATTTGGTTTCACAATAGTCCTGACCATATCCTTCTTGTGGTAATTGTTATTGTTCTATTTTTACAGAGTGCTGAAGTTAGAATTGGTAGGAAAAGGGCTCTCATTGCAATGTTTGGTGTTCAACTTTCAGCAGCATTGATGATGACGATATATCTGTACATGGGGACACATTTTCACCCTGAAGATGATTGGTATCACTATGGCATATACGGCAGAAATTACATGGGCGGCTCTGTTGGCCTTTTCGGAGTAGTCGGAGTCCTCTTTACTAGAATAAAACGACCCATTTTTGGAGCGATGTGCTACTTCGCATTTGAATATTGGAATGCTTTCATCTATCACGGTGCTTCGATGTACGTTGTAACTGGACATGCAACTGCATTTTCACTGGGGTTACTCCTTGGAATTTATTGGTTACGTACAGATATGAGAAACTTTGTTTCTCCCTTAATTGAAGAAGAATAAGTAGTAATTGAGTGATGAATTTAATTCATACAACCTGTGGGAATCTCATGGCGGCAGTGCGCATCTACAGGGGGAACCTCCTCCTAGGAGTGACGGAAGCCATCTCCGGTATACCCTTGCTTGAATTGGCTCAAGCAATTGGTGTTGAAATTCCGCGGAATTGCACATCTGGAAATTGTGGAACGTGTATGTGTCGATTGAAATCTGGCGAGGTTTCGATGCCAGACCCTCTACCCCCTGGTATCGATGAAGATCTCTTGGAGGATGGTGCAATCCTCACTTGTATCGGTATACCTAAAGGACCTGTAGAAATTGATTTGATTCCCCCTTTATGAGGTGATAACATGGAACTCGGTCTCCAAATTGCTATTGTGGTCAATATCATTGGAATCAGCGTTGCGGTTTGGTTCATTCGAAGTCGTTTGAAAGCCAAGTTGGCTGAGGTAGAAGAACGCAAATCAAGAGGGAACGAAGATTAGCGTGATAGCCAACCCTTGTACACAAAGTAACCTAGAATTGCTGCGCTTGTGAGCCCCATTAGTGCTAAAATTTGAGGCAATCCAAACATTTCTGTGGATGCACCAAAGACTTCGATATTCATGCCGAAAATCGATGCAATCGCAGTGATTGGGAACATCAGAGTTGCCAAAATGGTTAGGATTCGAATAACATCATTCGCTTCAGCTTGAGTTTCAGCAAGGCGCATGGTTGATTGTGAGAGATACGTATCGCGCGTACTAACAGCACCAGCATTGTAGTTCTCAACGTCGTTCTTGAGTTTGGTTAGAACATCAAAGATGTCTTGCCAATAGACACTGCACGCCTCAGAGATGTAATCTTGGTCAGGCCGCATCATGCGACTGACAACTTCGTGAAGAGGAGTTACCGATTTTGAAATTTCACGCAAGTCCTGTTTGAGTTCATGCAAATCCTGTAGCAAACCTGTATGCTTCGTATTGGGGTCAAACACCCGATCTTCCAATACATCGATTCGGGAGGAATAACCACCCAGTATCCTGTACCAATCATCAGCAATTGCGTCAAGCATCTCATACAGAAGATACTCTGGCCCTAATTCGACTCTACGCTGAATCTTTCTAGAACCAAATCGCTTCCCAAAATTTTTGACAGCAGGCATGGTAGAATGCCGTACAGTGACGAGTAAATCATTGGTCACAAATGCACACAGGAACTCAGTATCAATCTCCTTGTCCGCATCACGCGCACGTACGACGACGAATCGATGTGTATCGTAGACGTAGGCTTTGGGAACGGGCTCCTTGAAGCAGTCCTCGACGGCCATTTCGTGGTAACCTTGAGCGAGCAACCATTTCCGCTCATCAGCCTCGGGATTTCGCATGTCGACCCAAGCGAGGCCCTCGGCAGCCTCTAGCGCAGCGGAAAGGTCCGCAACAGCGAGTTCCTCGCTGTTCTTGGCGCGGTCACCGGACACGCGCAGTGTGATGGTCGCCATGGTTCGGGCGGTCAAAGGCTCCCATTCAAGCGTTGCGATTTTTGAAAAGGCGCTGAATTAACTGTTTATGGCCTCAGTCCATCGATGAGCATCAGGGACATCCACAACTTCGATTTGAGCGCTAGAGATCTTTTTGTGTCCTTCTAATTTGGCTTTTAAATCGACTAAATCGACAAGGCAGCATGGACAGTGGGGTCGACTGGGTCTAATTTTCATCGCAACTACCGCTTCTTCGTTGACTTCGAGTCCGCGCAACCATCGCTCATCCATAATCGAGCCTTCCCCGTGTGGTTCTTTCCAGTCTCGAAGTATCTCGGCAAGTGCCTTTTTCGCAGCCTTCTGCGCACGACTCATGACTACACCCAGGGGTCAATGTTGACAACGTGATCCACAAGAACAATTCGACTCCCTGCAGCATTGGCATTGTTGCATGCAATCTTCATCATATTGCGCATCCATCCAAGCATGAATAAACTTTGAAGTCGGTCTAATTTCTGAATAAAATCAGAGGGGTCTTCTCCTAGTAAACCATTTTTCATTTCGTGTTGAACTTCACCAACATGGTCGTAGAAGAGGAGGATTAATTCCTCTACAGTTTCATCATGAACCTTTTTCCCATTCGCAAAACTGCGAGCCATTTGTCTCAGAGTTTGAGGGGTTAAAACGCCCGTGCCTCCATCCAAAGCATCACCAATCGCATCACGAGTTGGTTCTGGAGGTGAAAGTGCTTCAATGGCTTCTTCAGAGGGAGCGGCGTGGCCCATTGCATCAAGCGCTTTTTTCAAGTGTCTAGGTTTGATGGTATTCATTCGGTCAGCAGCTGCGAGATTTGCTGCAGAACCTAGCAATGTTCGAAGGTAAGATTCGAGTTGTTCATTGGCAGCGACAACTGCTGCAGCACCAACAGAATCGAGCCTGCCAATATTGTCAATCATCATGCCCCGTGTTCGGCTAAATCCGAGTCTCATGCGAACGGGATCATCCAATGTCTTCCGGTTGGGGTCCGATGCTAAGGTTTGGTCTTCCATCTCACGACTAATGTCCTTCAATCTCTCTTCAAGGAGTGTTACAAGTTGTTCCTTGACATCACCTGAAATTCGGTGATCAATGCCCAAACCTGCGGCTACCGTTGCAACATGAGAGGTCGCCCACGGCTTCGCCATGAGCATCTTCCAACAGTGGAGGACTTTGAAGGATTGGAATATCTCACCCGCTTTGAAGGAGCCATTGAAGGGTAAACATTGATTCATGTATGGCAATCTCCACAACCATGCGAAGCAACGCCCTTTTGATGACCATCTTGCTGATTTTGAGTACAATTCCTATGCTGCATTTCACTTCAGAAAATGCAGTTGGGGACACAAATTGGGTCGATGTTTCCGTTTCAGCTGATTCATATCACGCGATAGATTTGGGAACAATTGATGCTGGTAAGGAACTAGAAATTGATTATTCAGCCGATGACAATATCGACATTTTGTTGATGAGTTCTAACCAATATTCATCATGGCAAACAGGTGGGTCATCTCATATCAATTCAGGTTCCGATTATGACGATTCGAGCGATGACTATGTGTATACTACCGACACATCTCAGCAGTACTACCTCGTCCTAGACAACAGCGATCAGAATCCAGAAGGCGCAGATTCCACCGGCTCAACAGTCACGGTATCGGGAGATGTTACAGTTGTCAATGCAAGCGCAGGAACAATCAAAACACGGGCTTGGGCAGATTCAGGTTCATACGCAGAAATTATCACATCTACAATTGATTCCGGTGAAGTATTGAGTATTGACGTCAGTTGTGATATTGGATTGACAAGTGGTGACGACATCGATTTCCTCCTAATGGATTCAATTCAAGCCATGACACTTGGAAGTTCATCATGGTCTTGGAATCTCCATGCATCGTTTGAAGATACATGTTCACACGATTGGGAGTATGAAACTGGCAAAGATTCACGATGGAGTTTGGTGATTGACAACAGTGACCAAGCGCGTACCGATGGACTCGATAACGGAATCATGGTCGATGTCGAGATTGATACACGTTCATTGATTCCTGCTGTGGAAGTTACTGATACTTCTCGGATGATTGAATCTGGAGATTATTACAGAGTGGATATCGGGTTATTGCCAGCCAATGGCGTCATCGACATCGATTTTGCATTTTGGAGCCATGGCATCTCAGCTGCGTTAAACGATGATTTAGACATATTAGTGATGGAATCTTCAGAGGCGAACCAGTATGAGAATGGAAATGATGCAGACATCTTGGGTCATGCATCCATGTTAGATGTAGGAACTCTAACCTCAGAAGTTCCACCGCCTAGTCAGTCCTGGTCCTATCAATTCCCCAATGCAGGGGTGTACAGCATCATTTTTGACAATACAGACGAACCCAGCGGCGGTGCTGGAGACGGCACCGACATCCAAGTCGAAATCGGCGTCACCTCGCTCACAATCCCTTCTTTGTTTGGAAACCTCTGGACTGGATGGCACCAATCCCGACATTATGCTGACGAAGGAGACATCATGGCTTTGGATTTGGGTACTCTAAATTCTGGTGACGATGTGTACTACTATGTCGATGGGAATAGTGAAGGTGGTTCATGGCTAGGTACCAAAGAATACGATATCTTGTTCATGACCAAGAACAATTACGATTTGTATGTGAATGGCAGTACGTTTAGCGTTATATCTGACGGGACCAATTATGAACAGGGCCAAACAATTCCGACGATTGAAAACATCAGTATTTCCTCAAACACAGATTACATGCTAGTTTTCGATGCAGCAGATGGTCCAAATTCAAATTCAGCAGATGCAGATGGTGATTGGATTTGGGAATTCATCGTCCTGTCTACGGGCGGTTCAATGTCCAACCTACATGCACAAGATGACCACTATGAAGATTCGATTTCTGTTGGCACAATATCACCGCCTGACTCTGACGGGGATGGAGTCAGAAATGGACTCGATGAGTGCCCCTCTACACAGAGTGGTGCTTCAGTGGACTCATCTGGCTGCACTTCTTCCGAATTGGATGGTGATGGTGACGGTGTCACGAACGACATAGATCAATGCCCAGATACTCCAGATGGCGACGTGGTAGACTCCACTGGTTGTACAATACTGCCAGATTCGGATAATGATGGTGTGGAGGATAGTGCTGACCAATGTCCAGATACACCCGCGGGGGAATCAGTCGATAGCACAGGATGTAGTGCATCACAGAGAGATTCAGACAATGATGGCGTCAACGACGCTGATGATCAGTGCCCTGGTCACGACGACAATGTCGATGTAGACAATGATGGAACTCCTGACGGTTGTGATGCCATCATTGATTCAGATGGTGATGGTGTCTCTGACAGCGAAGATCAGTGCGAAGGCCATGATGACAATGTGGATGCAGACAATGACGGTACACCAGACGGTTGCGATTCATTCATCGACTCGGATGGCGATGGTGTAGAGGATAGCAATGACCAGTGTCCCGGTTCAGATGACAATGTCGATGCCGACAATGATGGCACCCCTGATGGCTGCGATTCGCTCATAGATTCGGATGGCGATGGTGTCGAAGACAGCAACGACCAGTGTGAGGGCCATGATGATAACAGCGATACAGACAATGATGGCACTCCGGATGGTTGTGACTCCTTCACTGATTCAGATGGTGATGGTGTTGAAGACAGCCAGGACCAGTGCCCTGGTTCCAACGACCTTGTCGATGTAGACAATGATGGAACCCCCGATGGATGCGATTCTCTCATCGATTCGGATGGTGATGGTGTCGAAGACAGCCAGGACCAGTGCGAAGGCCACGATGACAATGTCGATGCGGACAATGATGGCGTTCCAGATGGCTGTGACACAATCATTGATTCCGATGGTGATTTGGTTGCAGATTCAGATGACCAATGTGAAGGGCACGATGACAATGTAGATGTCGACAGTGATGGAACCCCTGATGGGTGCGACTCTCTCATCGATTCTGATGGAGATGGGGTTGCTAACCTTGTTGACCAATGTCCAGGTACAAATGGTAATCAAGCAGTCAACCTGCATGGTTGCGCTGCTTATCAGTTGGATTCTGATGGAGATGGAGTTATGGATGATGTAGATCTGTGTCCAACAACGCCGGAAAGTGATGTAGATTATATTGATGATAATGGGTGCTATGAGATTACTGAACCGCCTCTAGAACCAAACCCTTCCGACTCATCCAATAACGCTGAAGATAGCGAAGAAGCATCAAGTGCAATTTCAATGCCTTTGATACTTGGAATCGGTGGAGGTCTACTTGTTCTACTGATTGTGATTGTCGTTGCAGTACAAATGCTTCGAGGTGGTAAAAAACCACCACAGGCACCCCTGCGTGGCCTAATGTGATTACCATTCAGTCCACAGTGGGAAATTTTCTCCACTGGATAGGCAAGACAACCCATCTGAGGTGCGAACCCAGCAATCTTCGACACCGATTGCCCCATCCGGGTGAATCACCTTGGGTTCAATCGCCATGGTCCCTCCGACAGGGAGCGGTCGGTCAAAGCCAGCTGCGACCACAGGCGTCTCATCGAGTTCCAATCCAATACTATGTCCTAGGAAGCGTGCTTGGTCAGGGCCCATGCCCATGAGGTGTTCACCGTGACCCATTTCCTCCGCCTTGGCTGCACCTGTTGCCCAAGCGACCGCGCAATTCTCTCCACGTCCAAGGCTGTTACGGATTGTCATCGCAATCTCATTCATGTCCTCTAGGCGTCCAACCCACTCGTTACTCAGTGGCCCTACACTGAACATTCGGGTCATGTCTGAAATGTATCCTCGATGGGCATGAACAATGTCTACCAACACGGGGTCACCCGCTTTGACACGCGTGAATCCAGCACCCAATGCAGCCAATGGGTGCACACCCGTGCCCCCAACTGCAGAATCAAAGAAAGTGGGCACACCTCCAGCGCGACCACTGGCAACAACGACGCGATCGCAATCCATTGGCCATTTTCGCATTCTAACGAAACTACCGAATCCAGCCGCTCGACTAACTTCATCTGCTGCAGCAGCCAAGTCGAGTTCGGTTACGCCTTCGCACCCGATTTCATCAATTGCCTCAAACATCCATCGCTGAATTTCACCAGATTCGCGCATACGCTCGATTTCCCAGTCTGATTTGATTTCTCGAAGCGTCCAAAGCGTCTGCGTACAATCGCCACCTTCTCCCAATTTTGATTGAAGGAAAGTCGCATCTGATGCGGGCATACGACCAAGTTGTAGCGCAGGTGTATCCGATACAGTTTCGCTTAGAACAGACATTCTTGGGTGCTCAACAATATTGTGTGGTGTATCATCACCTCCCGCCTCAAATTGCGCTCTTTCTAGAGAATTTCTGACATACTGCGTCACATCTCCATTCGATGAGAAATGCACACCACCCGTTTGGCGGTTGCCCACCAACCAATACATATCCACTGGATCATTGACCCAAGCACTGCCTCCTTCTAGGGCTGAGATAAATCGAGATTGGCGGTTTTCGAGTTCCGAAGTTGGCACTCTCCAGTCTTCACCATCCGGCCCGGCGAGCGTATCGATTGCCCACTCCATAATCCCTCCAAATGGTGACCGACCTAATGTCTTCTGATGGCGAATGGGTCATAACCGGCCCTCGGGTCGGCCAGTTCAATGGGGTCCGTACTGACCCTGGCCGATGCCGGCCTTGCGGGGAAACGCGTACTCTTACGCGTAGACGTCAATTGTCCATTGGATCCTGTGACCAAATCCTTCCTAGATGACTCACGACTTCGGGGAATTCTTCCAACACTACGAAGGTTGGCAAGTTCCCGTGTAATCATCCTCGCTCATCAAAGTCGACCCGGAAAAATCGATTTCACCAATATGTATGCTCACTCTGATTTGTTGAGCAGATTGCTAGGTCGTCCAATCACTTTCGTACCAGATGTATGTGGTGATATTGCACAAGATGCAATTCGAAACATGAGATCGGGTGACATGCTATTTTTGAACAATGTTCGAGGACACGAAGATGAAATGGGGATGAAGAAATCAGATTTTGATGAACTCCATGAATCAGAAATTGTTCAGAATCTTGCGCCACTTGTCGATGTCTATGTGAATGATGCATTTGCAGCATCACATCGAAACAGTCCATCACTTTCGGGTTTTGGGAAAGCGCTGCCTTGCTTTGCAGGTGAACTGATGGCCAAGGAAGTCAAGGCACTGAAGATTGCTACAGAATCGCCACCTAAACCCTACACAGCAGTATTGGGTGGTGTGAAGTGTGATGATAGTCTAGAAATTGGCCTCAACTTATGCGAACGTGGAGTTGCAGACACAGTTGTACTCGTCGGTGCGGTAGGGAATCTCATGTTGTTGGCTTCTGGTCACAATATTGGTGAAGGTAACGAAAACTTCCTTCGTAAAGAACTCGGAGATGCATTTGATTCGACCATGGAGATGGCGAATACATTGTTGGTTGATCACAAAGAACGATTGCTATTGCCCATCGATGTTGCTGCCGAGGTAGATGGAAAGCGAGTTGATTTGACACTAGAACAATTACCTCCACCAGGGCCATTATTCGACATTGGTTTGATGACATGCATGAAAATTCACGAACATATTGTCGATGCGGGATGTGTACTTTGGAATGGTCCTGCTGGCTTCTTTGAGAAATCACCCTTCGCTTTTGGAACGATTGAAATTCTCAATCAATGCTGTGAATCCAATGGATACGTAATCATTGGAGGCGGCCATACTAGTACGCTTGTCAATGAGAAAAAGGTAGTAGATTTGGTTGGCCACAACAGTACAGGTGGTGGTGCTTGCCTCAATATGCTAGCCGGTCGACGCATGCCAGTGATTGAAGCATTGGAAGCCAGTGCAGAACATTTTGGCGATCGCTTGGATGAATTGGGTCTTGTTTGAGACACTCCGATTCTCTTATGGCCAAAAGTTAGGTCCCCACCCTATTGCCATTGTAGCTTAGCTGGTATAGCACTTGATTCGTAATCAAGAGGTCACGAGTTCAAATCTCGTCAATGGCTCCATTCGCTTGAAAGACCCCAAAGGGTTCCCATTGTCATGGGATGGTTATTGTGGCTGTTATTGGCCCTGTTCGCGGTAGCCGTTCTGATATGGTTTAGCCTCCCCTTAATCGCTTGGTTTCTACGAGGGATTGCGATTAGATACGGAATGAGAAAGGGCGAAAAAATTGTGAAACGTTGGTGGAGTCGCAAGGAACCTGGGGATGATTGAATGGATGTTGGTGACGCGGCTGGCAACCCAATGATTCGGAATGCATTGGGTGACTCATTTCCAGCCTCCCCGGAAGTGACTCTACGACTTTGTCGTGAAGCGGGAATCGATGAATTCAGTCATGTTCTCCATTTGGGTGCTGGTGTAGGGACCGTTTGTCAGTTACTCATTGAGACATTTGGCTGTAAAGCAACAGGTGTTGTAGCAGTAGAGCCTTTGTTGCAACACTGCATTTACGAAGATGAACGGGTCCATTACATCCATTCAAAGATGTCAGAACCTCCATTTGAAGCGGGCACATTTTCTCACGTTCTCATAGAATGCCGTTGTGTTATTCAGGCTGATTTGGAAAGTGTTTTTTCTGCGGCAAAACAGATGCTTGCCCCAGGTGGCCAGTTGATTGTCAACGAACCCACAATGCTAGCGAATTCATCTTTACCAAAACTCATTGGTCGCATTGTGGGTGAAACTCGAATCAATGATGTTGTGCATCAGCGAACTGCGATGGATATTGGTATAGAAATGTCCACAGTTGGTTTCGACATCATCAGTAGTCGCCCTGAACCGGAAGTCACAGAACGACTTCTGAACAAATTGAAACAAATTTCGATGTTGATGAAGATGGCCTTTCGATTTTCATCCTTTGATCCATATTCTGAGGCATTCCCATTCACAAAGAAGGACTTAATCAAGGCATTTGAGGAATTCAAAACTGCACTCGCTGATGAGACATTTGGTTGGCATTCGTGGCGGGCGACCCCAGTTTGACCGCAAAGGTTGACCTCTGTATGGCCAACACACGAGCCATGAGTGGGGGTGTTGATGCCGCGAAAATTGCACTGACTGCACTGATAATTTTTGGAGTGGTGCAAGTTAGTGAACGCAACACCTTGCTCGCAGCAGTCCTTGCCTCTATCCCGATTGTCAGCGTCTTAGCGATGATGTGGATGAATCACGAGGGACAATCTTCGGAAGAAATTGTAGAATTTGCCAAGAGTATTGTTTGGTTGGTTCTACCATCGTTACTCCTTTTCATTGTCATGCCAGTTCTCATGGAACGAGGTTGGGAGTTCTATCCAGCATTGGGTGCCGGATTGGTATCCACGTTCATAGGTTATTTCCTGATGACTCAGGTGATGGAAAAATATGGATTGGTTGCTTAAGCACTGTGGAATTTTTCCAAATTAATGAGTGAACCTAATCTCGATTGCACATCAGTCTTGATTGCCTGCAAACTTTCCTCGGTACCTGCTTCTGCTCGCATGACAAGAATCGGCTCAGTATTCGATGGCCGACAGAGGTACCAACCATCTGGATAGCGAACGCGCACACCGTCAACAGCACTGTATTCCATATCTGAATAAGCTTCACGCACCGCATCCATGGTTGCATTGCGCCCCCCTGTCAGTGGTACCTTTGCTTCCCCAGTTGATGGATAGGTTGGGATGCCATCGAATAGTGATGAGAAAGGCTTGTCGTCTCTCGCCACCAATTCGATGAGGCGAGCGGTTGCATACAATGAATCATCAAATCCATTCCAACGGTCATGGAAGAAGAAGTGCCCACTCATCTCCCCAGCCATTGGCACCTCGGGGTTTTCGCGAAGTGCTTGTTTGAGGAATGAATGTCCGGTTCGCATCATGTGGGCGATTCCTCCTGAGGCCTCGATGGTCTGTTCCAGTGCCATGCTGCACTTGACATCGTGAATCACTGTACGGGCTGCATCACTTGCATCCGCAGGTACGCGAGAAAGAATATCACGAGCAAATACAGCCAAGAGTCGGTCTGGATGAATGAAATCTCCATTTTCATCGACAACACCAACACGGTCCCCATCCCCATCGATTCCGATTCCAAATTCCGCACCAGTTTCGACAACCTTCGCTCCAAGTTCAACCATGTTTTTTGGTCGAGTTGGGTCTGGTGGATGGTTGGGGAAAGTGTTGTCCCAATCACAATGGATGGCTATCGTATCACAACCAAGTTGGTCGCATAGGTCGACCATGAACGGGCCAGGTACAGC
>PVBE012737205.1_pt1 | contig 22014 bp, 18 predicted proteins | sample 1631181 | NCBI WGS metagenome assembly PVBE01 (sample SAMN08397723, study PRJNA350692) | Marine metagenome, whole genome shotgun sequencing project. | isolation source: water | place: Pacific Ocean | collected 2012-04 | reverse complement strand
ATGAACCTCAAGGATTTTGTTGCCATTTGTGTTTCGGGTACTGAAGGTCCCGACGGAACACTCAACACGGGCGGCTTCCAAGTACGCCGCTTGACGGAATACTCTGGTAGCTCGACAACCGTGCTTCGCATGGTCTTGACCAGTACTGGTGAAGATTGTAATGCGCTGGCAACGTCTGCTGCTACTCTGGTCGGTATTCGCTTCCCGCTGGATGACACGTGGTCACAGGGTGGAGCCATTGGTTCTGTCATGGGCACCGCGCCGTGGCAGTTGGAAAACAACACGAACCTTCCCCAGATCGACATTAAGATCGATTCGGTGGCGGTGACTGCTAACACCAAGAAGCTCAAGGCTAAGTGGAGCCCTGAACTTGCTCAGGATTTGAATGCTTATCACAACCTCGACGCCGAAGTTGAATTGACAAGTATTTTGTCTGAGCAGATTGCTCTTGAAATCGATCAAGAGATTCTTGCAGACCTGATCAATGGTGCGACCGCCGGTACATTGTACTGGAGCCGTAGCCCAGGTAAGTTCCTTAACGCTGAAACAGGTGCTCTGTTGAACACGACACAATATCCGGATTTCACCGGCAACGTGTCCGAATGGTACGAAACGTGCCTGGAACGTGTGAACGACGTGAGTGCTCGCATTCACCGTAAGACCCTGCGTGGTGGCGCAAACTTCTTAGTTTGCTCTCCCGAAGTGGCAAACATCCTTGAATTCACCAGCGGCTTCCGTGCTTCGGCAGCCGTCGATGATGACAAGGGTAGCTGGGGTGTTCATAAGGTTGGTTCGATCAGCCGCAAGATGGACATTCACGTAGATCCTTACTTCCCGCGGAATCTGATTCTCGTGGGTCGCCGAGGCAGCAGCTTCCTTGAAAGCGGCTATGTCTACGCCCCGTATGTGCCGCTGCAAGTCACGCCCACAATCTTTGGACCGGAAGATTTCGTGCCCCGTAAGGGTGTCATGACTCGCTACGCGAAGAAGATGGTGAGACCTGACATGTACGGTCTAGTTGTTGTTGCGGACTTGGTGTAAACGATATAATCGTTCACTCAAGTGAATAACACTGAAGGGAACCTCGTCCTAGTGGCGGGGTTTTCTTTTGTGTTTTTCTTTTACCCGAAAGTTTGGGAAAGTAAAAAACTATTTATAGGGTAGCGAGGATTTATAATGCTATTAAACTTACAACCGAAGAGTGTTCAAAGTGCCGTTGTCTTACCGGCTACCGGAACAGCATCACAAGTTGCGACAGCTTTAGCCTACGGAATTTATAGCACCCCCGCTTTTATCAGTGGTGCAGTGGATCAAGTGGCTCACACTTATAACAAGCTTGGTGGGAATGTCCTTGATTTAGAAATTCAGCCCCGCAATGTTTACAGTGCCTATGAGGAGGCTTGCCTCGAATATTCTTATCTCATCAATTCGCATCAGTCCAAAAATGTACTGTTTGAATTGCTTGGAGCTACAACAGGTTCGTTTGATCAGGATGGTGAGTTTACAGCATATGCCGATGGGATAACATCATCACCTCAGTTAAAGTATCCTAAGTTTCAGTTACGATACCTGACCACGATGGGGAAAGCTAATAGTACCCATATTGGGGTAGGAGCATCCGACACTATTTATTCGGCTTCTTTTACTACCCAAATAGACAAACAAGATTATGACCTTCAAGGAATTATCTATACAGCCTCTCTTGACCCAGCATCGGACTTTTATAATCAGGTGGGTGATCGAGCTATTAATGTCATCAGGGTTTATTATAAAACTCCGTCCGTGATGTGGAACTTTTTCGGTGGGTACCCAGTCGGAACCGTAGGCAATCTTTCCACTTATGGTATGTACGCGGACGACAGCACGTTCCAACTTGTGCCTGCGTGGCAGAATGTTTTGCAAGCCTACACCTTTGAGGAAGATATGCACGTCCGCGCATCTCATTATTCATTCCGCATTAATAACAATTATTTACGGCTCTTCCCAACGCCGGATAATGATCCTACTAAATTCTGGGTCGATTTTAGACCATGGGACGATCCCATGAAAGACGATCCTACCCGGAAATATGGGGTCGAGGGAATCAATAATGTCAATACGTTACCTTTTCCTAATATTCCCTACATGAATATCAACAGTATTGGTAAGCAGTGGATTCGGCGCTATGCATTAGCTTTAGCCAAAGAGACATTGGGGCAGGTACGGTCCAAGCTGGCCGCCATCCCCATCCCCAATTCTGAAGTCACCCTCAACGGTCCAGCCTTGGTAACTGAAGCTAAAGAAGAGCAGGTAGCTCTACGCGATGAATTGAAAGCTGTATTAGACGAGATGGTCTATTCGGTTCTCGCTGAAAAAGAGATGAGTCTTCAAAACAGTCTGACCGATGCCGCCAGTAAGGTACCCGTCGGCATTTTCGTGGGTTAAATAAATGGCAAGCCAGAACAGATGGTCACAGCCCCTCCAGCCGCCACCCCCTTTATTTGTCGGTGCTGCCGAACGTAATTTTGTTAAACAGATTAACGATGAAGTTATCGAAAAGGTCATCGGGCAACAAATATTATATTTCCCTGTCGATGTCGATCGGACAAATTATAACTTTTATGGTGAGGCAGTGGAGAAAAACTTCTTATCGCCACTCCGTGTTTATTGCTTGACTGCATATACCGAGTCGGAGCGTGTACAGGGAGTATACGGCTATGATAATGTACGTATGATAGAATCTCGGTTTAATGATCGCCGTATTTCTCAGGATCAGGACCTGTACCTCCGCATTGGGGATTTTGTACAGTATGATGAGACCTTTTTTGAGATTATAGACGTCGCAGCTTCGGCTAAAAATCTATTTGGGCAGGATACGGGCTTTGCAGATGGGTATATGCAGTCACGCAGCATCACATGCCGTGAAGCTCGTCTCGGACTCTTTGACCCTGGATCGGTGCTCGGTGGAGTTAGCCGCGGCGCACTAGGATCATCGGGGAAATAAGCTATGCCAAAACGTACTATATTAAATCAAGACCTGCGCGCAACATACCCTCTTAGTCCTTCCACGATTGAAGACATTGACCAGGCATTATATAATTACTTGAACGATGATTTGACTATTAGTTGCACGAGCAACAAAGGCTTCAGCAAAGTACCGATTATTTTCGCCAGCCCTGAGCGATCCTTTGCGATCAAGGAACAGCGGGACCTGAGATCTAATGATCGAGTGTTGGAATATCCTTTGATCGCTATTGTTCGGGGAAATATGGTTAAAAATCCTCAAAACAAGGGGCGGTATGGGGTGTATATTCCTCCCTACTATGACTACTACAATAGGAAAGCTTCTATTCCTATTGCACGCCGAGTCATGCAAGAAAAGACCAGAGAGAGGGCTAACGCAACTGCCCTCCGGCGTTTTGGCAATGGAACTGACAGGACTTATGAGACATTTCCATTCGATAACCAGAAAATTGTTTATGAGACATTAATGGTGCCTTATCCGACTTTTATTGAAATTGAGTATGAGGTTAAATTGATCTCCTCTTACCAACAGCAAATGAACGAGATGCTTGCACCTGTCTTAAGTCAGTTCTCTACACCGGCTGTTTTCTCTATCAAACATGAGGGGAACACATACGAAGCTTTTGTTAATGAATCGTTTGCCAACGAGAGTAATAACGCCGAACTTCAGACCGCCGAGCGTCTTTTCAAGACGACTATTACTATTAAAGTGTTGGGACACCTTGTGGGGGCAGATGTCAACCAAGAAACCCCGAATGTAGTGGTGAGGGAATCGGCTGCCGAAGTAACGATTGGTCGCGAGAGAACAGTGGTGGGTGATGATCCGGAATTTAAACCGGGACGTAAAGATAAATATAGACGCTAACCAATCTCGGATATTGGTGGGTGTTTGGTTTTGTGACTGACTATTTATTAGTAGCATTTGGTATACTTGTGCTAATATACACGCGTTTTTAAAGAGGAGAAGAATTTTCCATGGCTGATAACTCTTCAAGAAGATTTAAGTTTATTTCCCCCGGTGTGTTTGTGGAGGAGATTGACAACTCTCAGTTGCCTGATCTCCCTACCGCCGTTGGACCGATTGTTATTGGACGGGCTGCTAAAGGACCGGCGAATATCCCTGTCACAGTGAGTTCGTTTTCCGACTTTGTGCAAACGTTTGGGAACCCTGTTCCCGGCGGCAAGTCTGGCGATGTCTGGCGCATCGGCGATGACAGCGCCCCCACTTATGCCCCTTTTGCGGCTAAGGCGTGGTTGACCAATAACGGACCCGTTACCTTCATGCGAGTTCTCGGCGACGAATCTGATCAAGCAACAACCGCTGGCAAAGCCGGCTGGAAAGTGGGCACAGCAGGAGCCACTGATGAAGGCGCTGACTCGGGTGGGGTTTATGCCCTCGTCGTTTGGCCCTCAGGCAGTATTAGCACTAAGGCACCGACCCTCGTGGGCGGCGCTGTGGCGGCTCAAATTTATGTGGATCAAGGTCGCGCCCTTCTGTCGGGAACCTTGGCGGTTTCCGGACCGGTCGCAGCTACGGGAGAAAACGGATCTACACTTATAGAAGTTCCGAACATTGATAGCTTTACACTTCACTTTACGGGCAGCAATCTGTCTAAAAAAGCAACAGTTAGCCTAAATCCAGAGAGTGAAAATTTCATTCGGAAGGTTCTGAATACGAATCCGACGATTACAAATGCTGCTATTACTACAGCGGCAACGCAGGACTATTACCAGGGTGGAAAGTATTTTCTCGGAGAGTCCTTCGAGAGATCTCTGAGCGCACAAGGGACAAACTCTATTGGGGTTTTGTCCGCCGATATTACTTCTGGAAAGCTTCACGCTGCCTTGTTCCCCATGGCAGTTCCCACCGGAAGTTTCACCTCTCAACAAAATGACTTTGAAGGTGCAGCTATTCGCGGCAGCACCGGCTGGTTTATCTCGCAAGATCTGAGCAATAATAACACTTCATATTACGCCAGTGAGATGCAGAAACTTTTCCGCCTGGAGGCTTTGACCGCCGGCGAAAGTGTACAACGTCAGGTTAAGATATCTGTCTCGAACATTAAAGCACCAGAAGGAGACTACCAATCTTATGGCTCCTTCTCTATTCTTGTAAGACGATTGGGCGATAGCGATACATCCCCACAGGTCATCGAGCGTTTTGATAACCTTAATCTTAACCCCGCGTCTGCTGATTATATTGCGAAGCAAGTCGGCGATCGCTATCAACGCTATGATAAGACCAATCTTCGCAACGTAGAATACGGTCAATACGCTAATCAGTCCAACTATGTCCGCGTAGTGATGGACGAGGATGTGGAAGCCGGCTCAGGCGAGCCGCGCTGGTTGCCTTTCGGTATGTGGGGTCCTCCTAAATACCGTGATGTCGGTGTGGTCTCTGGATCGTCCGGCTGGTCGGAGTCAATCTCCACTCCAGTCTCCGGTGTTCTTGCCGCAGTCAACACCATGCTTGCAGGCGGATCGTCAGCCACATTTGGTCTGGCGGGTCATTCCTTTGCTTCGGCCGACATCTTAGAAACAGACGCTGCCACCGGATTTAGCGGCTCTATTACTTTCCCCACAGTTCCTCTGCGGCAGCTTAGTACATGGGGTACGCCGCGTTCCCTGCGCAATTGCTACTGGGGTGCATGGACCGGTCGCGCAGCTAATGAGACTTTTTATAGCAGCCAGTTGCCGGATCTTCTGCGCGCCCGATCATTCGATGTGCAAAGCAGCGGAGAAAGTGCCAATCCAGCCGCTACTACTTATGATATCCAAGGACAGACGAGCGCCAGCATGGGCAGCAGCGCCATTGTTACCTCGTGGGTCTTCTCACTCGATGACGTCTCCGGCTCTGCCGCGGACGGTTATACCTTTGCTGCCGGACAACGACGGTCGGGAACCAGTTTGTCGGCTCCTTCGGGATCGTCCTACAAGACGGTACTGGCGGCAGGTGTTGATCGCTTTAACGTGCTCTTGCATGGTGGGACGAGCGGATATAATATTACCGAACGCGAACCCTTCCGCAACAGTGCCATTTCGACAACGGATGAAAAAGCTTCTTATGAGCTATTCTCCTTGCGTAAGGCGCTTAACATTGTTTCCGATCCGGACTATGTGCAGGGCAATGCTCTCACTATTCCGGGCGTTACCAAGGCTACGGTCACTGACTATCTGCTGGAAATAGCCGAAGAGCGTGCCGATGTCTTGGGAATCGTGGATATCGAAGATGCGTACACACCTGATACGGAAACCAACCTGGGGCAATATGCTGCTAATGAAGCAAACACTCCAGCCGCGGCTGTGAACACAATGCAACAACGCTCCATTAACAACAGTTATGGCGCAACGTATTATCCATGGGTGCGTATCTTGGATACGAATACTAACCAGAGCCTCTGGGCACCTCCGAGCGTTGCAGCTTTGGGAGTCCTTTCCAGTACGGATAGGCTTCAAGCTCCTTGGTTTGCGCCTGCTGGGTTCACCCGCGGTGGCTTGAGTGAAGGCGCTGCCGGCTTGCCGGTGCTGGATGTCTCTCAACGCTTGTCGTCAGACCAGAGAGATTCGTTGTATGAAACAAATATTAATCCCATCGCCAAGTTCCCGGCCGAAGGTATTGTAATCTTCGGACAGAAAACCTTGCAACAAACTGCAACTGCTCTGGACCGTATCAATGTCCGACGCCTGATGATTTATCTCAAGCGCGAGATCTCATTCATCGCTTCGCGACTGCTCTTTAGTCCTAACACTCAAGACACTTGGGACAGGTTCTTAGGGCAGGCATCTCCATTGCTGGAGAGTGTCAAAGCTGAATACGGCATCGAAGACTTCCGACTTGTGTTGGATGATGCCACCACCACTCCGGACTTGATTGACCGGAACATAATCTACGCTAAGTTGCTTGTTAAGCCGACACGTGCTGTTGAGTTCTTCGCCATCGACTTTGTAGTTACAAATAGCGGAGCCGCTTTCGAGGATTAATCGTAGAGCGATACTAAATATATTAGGGAGTATGTAAGACAATGGCAGAACTATTTTGGAATGACGTGCGGACAGAGCCAAAACGCCGGTTTCGATTTGAACTTAAGTTTAGCAGCCGTTCATCCGGCGGACAAGGAGCAATCCCGGTTTGGACCGTGAAGACGGCAACTAAGCCTAAAGCCAATGTCTCCCTGATTGAGCACCAGTATATTGATCACACCTTCAAGTATCCGGGACGTGTTACTTGGGATCCGATTACTATCACTTTGGTTGATCCTGTGCATCCTGATTTGTCTTTTGCCTTCTTGGATGTTCTCGGCGCAAGTGGATATAAGTTCCCTACAACTGCTGCTCAATCAAAAGCCAGTTTAAGTAAGCGTAAGTTTACGGAGCAAATCGGGCAAGTCTTTATTGATCAGATCAACGAGGACGGCAAGATTATCGAAAGATGGGCTCTTCAAAATCCTTTCATTACGAGCGTTGATTTCGGCGGCTCGTTGGATTATACCTCCGATGAAATGAATGAAGTAACTATTGAAATGCAGTTCGATTGGGCAAAACTGGAGATCTCGGGTGCAGGACGCGGCTCCGGCGCAGCCGGCGGCTGAGAACACCCCCCGAGCTACTCCCACTTAAACATTTTCTCCAGCTATGATATAGTAGAGAAAAGAAAGGTTCTATAAATGAGTCGTAATCAAAACCGGACAGGGCTTCCCGAAGATGCTTTCGAGCACCAAGAGGAAAGCCCTGCTCCAATTGTAACTAACCCTCCGGGCACTCCTCAAGCCGCGGCAAACACCCCAGCCTTTAATTGGGCCACACCAACTGAATTTGTGAAATTGCCCAGCGGCGGGATGTTTTACCCCGCCGGACATCCGTTGCATAACGTAGACATGATAGAAATACGGTATATGACGGCAAAAGAAGAAGACATTCTTACTTCCCGCTCTCTTCTTAAGGAAGGACTGGCGTTGGATCGGATGCTCCAAAACTTGTTCATTGATTCGTCTATTCAGGTAGGGGATCTTTTGGTAGGCGATAAGAATGCCCTACTGGTGGCGGCTCGACGTACGGGCTACGGGGCGATGTATGATACAAAGGTCGAGTGTCCCTCTTGTAATGTTACAGACGAGTTCAGCTTTGATCTCGAAGATCCTCCTATTAATAACTTCCGAGAAGCTATCGAAAGCGATAACGGGGTTACCTTAACCGACGATCAGACCTTCGTCATAACACTGCCTATGACGGAAGTCACCGTAGAATGCCGGCTTCTTTTTGGTAGCGATGAACTTGCTTTGGCGAAACAAGCGGAGCGCAAAAGCAAGCGCAAGCAGGACGACACCACCACCACCGATATTTTCCGTGCCTACATTGTTAGTGTTAACGGAGATCCATCCCCAATCATGAAAGAAACACTTATCCAGAATATGCCGGCGCGAGATGCCCGGTACCTCCGGAGAACGTACGTGTCCTTTGTTCCTAACATTGACATGACTCAGAATTATGTTTGCACCAACTGCGGACATGAAGCGGACATGGAGGTTCCGCTCGGCGTGGACTTTTTTTGGCCTGAATGATGAGTACCTTCAAACAGTCTATAACCAACTTTTTGACTTAAAATATTTTGGGGGGTGGAGTTTTTTCGAATCCTATAACCTCCCTATTCGGATGCGTTTATGGTTCCTTGAAAAGCTCCATGAACAAAAAACCCATGAAGTAGAACAAATGAAAGCTGCCCAGCAAACCACGCGTGGCGGCCGCGGTCGTCAATATACTTAAAATCTATGCTGCTGACTATTTAGAGATATAGTAGGAGGCTCTTCTATGAAGCCGGATTTTGAAAATGATGTGTTTGATCTAAATGATTTCAAGAATCAGCCCTTAAACGAGAACATTCTCCATGTCTTGGCTGCATGGATTGAGTATCTTTTATCCAAGATGTTCAAGGGTCGTCGAATCCCTGTTCGGGTCCGCGGCAACCGTATTGAGGTAGAACGTTTTACTGATGCTTTAGTGAACGAAAAGCGTTATATGGACTTTATCCGTAAATACGGGCTCGACGACCCCATGACCTACCAGCAAAAAGCGCGCCTGGACGTAGCCATTAAGCGTTTTGAACGCGAGTCAGGCATTAACTGGCCTATCCGCAATTAGGAAAACCAGTAGATGACTAACGGCAACAACGGTAACAACGGCAACAACAACGGTAATAACAACGGTAATAAAAAAGGCAACAATAATAAACCTCGACGACCGGTCAATCGCAACGAGACCGACCAAGAGAAAGCCGGTCGGCTGCTTAAACACATCCAGGCTCAAGAAAGACTTTTAGAGCTACAGGAAAAAGAGTATAAGTGGGGCGAGAAGAAACTCATACAAGATAAGAAAGCCCTGGAGGCGAAAGAGACCGATCTTCAGCTTAACGCTCAAGAGATCAAATCAGTAAATGTGTACCTCGAACTCTTAGCCCGCCAGAACGAGGCAAAAGCTAAGGGTATTGAATTATCGGACAAAGAGAAGGCAAGCCTCCTCGCTGCCCATGCCGCGCTTAAAGAAGCCGATAAAACATTAGTAGACCATATAGCTCACCAACGCGAACTAGTCACCGTATCCCAAGATAACGTCAAAGCCGCTCACGATATCAAAAAAGGGTGGGGAGCAACCGTCGATCTGTTCTCAACCCTCACCGGCGTCAACATGAGCCACCTGAAGAGTATGAAGGAGATCGCCAAAGAGTCGATTCGCCGAGCCCACGGACTGGACCAAGTGAACAAGTCATTGGCAACCCAAACAGGCTACACTCGCCATTTACAGAAGGACTTAGCTACCTTTTATAAGAGTTCCTCCCGCACGGGGCTCATGTACAAGGAACAGGGTCAACTTCTTGGAGAGTTGAGCAACGAATACAAGGATTATAATGCCTTGTCGAAGACTGCTCGCTTTGAGACTTTCGACCTCGCACGCAAGTTTAAAGTGCAGGGTGTAGAAGGCGCACTCTTCGGGAAAACATTAGATAAGATCAACCGTGGACTGGGAATCACTGGGACAGCCGGACTCAAAGCCGCAGCATCTTTTGAAAAGATTGCTATGAGAACCGGACGTCCCCTCGGCGCAGTCCTGAAAGACTTTAATGACCTTAACCCTCAGATGGCACGTTTTGGAGCGCAAGGTATTAAGGTATTCACCAGACTGCAAGAAGAAGCTCGTAAACTTGGCATGGAATCGAAACAGATTTTCGATGTGGCAGAGCTTTTTGATACCTTTGAAAGTGCAGCAGAGGCTGCCGGTAAGTTAAACGCCCAGTTTGGAACTCAGTTTGAGTCGGTTAATATGATGCATATGGATCATGCCGACCGGTTTAAGGCTCTGCGCGGCGAGTTTGATCGTACGGGCGTCGTCGTGAAGAATATGGGCAAACGACAGCTTCAGATGGTTGCCGATATCTTAAAGGTTGATCCCGAGACTGCCACCCGCATGTTTGGCGATCCCATGGAATTGCGCAGAATCCAAAAGGAAACACTAATAAACGAGAAACGTCAGGCTGGATTCAAGACGGCAACAGAAAAAATGCAAATAGCTTACGAAAAATTCTATATGGCTTTCGCGCCGGCCGCGATCAAACTAGTGGACTGGCTTGGTCAGATGGCTGAAGCCGCGGATGATTTTTTCTCCAGTTCCTGGGGGAAAGGCATCGCCAGCGTCATACTGTTGACCAGCAAATTGCTGGTCCTCGGAGGAGCACTCAAAAGCATCGGCTGGGCGATCAAGGGGCTCAAAGTGTTGTTCAGCCCTCTAATCAGCGGGATGTCCGCACTCGGATCTAAACTTTCAGCCATATCAAAAGGCGCTGCTTTCTTCGGGAAGATAATAGGCGGCATCGCCAGCGGCGTGTTGCTGATTAAAGATGCTGCTCAATCTTTGGGTATAACCGGAGAAGAAGATAAGAAGCTGGCCCGTGCACGGCTGGCTGGTGGCTTGACCGGTGCCGCCACCGCCGGAGCAATAGGTGCGGGAGCCGGGGGCGTGGGAGCAATTCCTGCTGCTATGTTTGGCTATAGTGTTGGACGATCGGTCCCCGAACTTACAGGAGCCGTCAACGACGCGACGCTTGCGCCCGGACCCATCATACATGCAGCCGGAGTGAAGGGTCGCGCCGACGACCTCCGCATAACCGATGCCCAGGGAAGACTACTGCAATTAGGAACCTTTGGAGAAAATCGGGCAGGCAGAGGAAGAGAAAGTTCGGGAGGATCGAATCAATCCGGTCCTATCACCGTCAAAGAACTTACCCTCCCAATTACTTTAGAATTGGGAGGCACTCAACTTGACTTCATTGAGAAAGCAGTCGATGTCGTCCTTAATCCTATGTACGTGAGGGGGTAAGAAATGGCTAAGAAATTTCCACCTTTGGTACCTGGCACAACTGCGGTTGCTCAACATTATAGAAGCTCCATAAGCCAAGAGGCTAACAGTGCGAGGGCACAGAGTTCAAGGGCATGGCTCACGAACGACAAAACCCTCAGCGAGGTCAACGCTCGCGCCTCAACTGACTTAGGGGGGACACTTCCTGCCCCTCCGAAAGCTCCTTCTTTCTCTGATTATTTGCGCGCCGAATCCGAAAAAGTAGCTAATGATCGCTACAAGACCAGACTTAACGAACAAAGTAGTGGAATACCATTTAAGACATCAATGGATGAGACGGGGGATTACCTCGCGACGGGTCGGGCCGGGCATGGAGATCTTCCGGGTGTTACGAACCTTGCTCGCCAACTTAAGCAAACGTTGACTATTACCCATATTGCCACAGGATTTCAGGTAGGGTTTCCCGCATTTTTGGATACCTTCAACGATGCTTATAATGCTGACTGGACCCAGGAGAGTGTCTTCGGTCGCATGGATCCTATTGCTACATTTAATGGTACGGAACGAACTCTTTCCTTGGGGTGGAACGTGCCGGCGGAGTCTTATATTGATGCAGAATTTAATCTGGGCGCAGTCAACCAACTCATCAGCTATCTATATCCCCTATATGAGGGCGACCGAACAAACGCCGCCACCGGTATTAATCAAAGTCCCCTGGTCCGGATTAGTTTTGGGAACCTTGTAATAAGTGCGGTCTCTGGGGATGGACTTTTAGGGTACTGCCGCGGCGTCACTTATGATCCGGCTGTGGAATATGGTATGTTCAACGAACTGACGTCCACGGGACCTCGATATTTCGCAAAAACATTTCGCTTGAATCTTGAACTCAAGGTGCTCCATGATCACAAATTGGGCTATCGGGTTAACGACTCAACCAGGGATAAGATTGATGAAAAATACGATTGGACTGAAGGGGTAACCCGGCGTCGTAACCGACAAACCATAACCACCTCTTATTCTTTTAATGACACCGAGGTGAAATGGAACAACTTTCCGTACCATACTCGGGTAGATGCCGGGACCTCTTCTCGCTCTACATCACGCCAGAATATTATTAATTCAGTCGAGCCCGACGCGCCCGATCCGGACGACAGCAGCGTCTTTGGAGAAATGATGGAGCGAGAAAGACTTGGAACTTTAAATGTCCGCAACGCTCTCTACTTCAACAAGATTACGAGGGAGGAGGCTGAGTTATTGTATCGACATCCAAGGATCGAGAAAGGGGAGTTGTTTAGGGACCCCAATTCAGCGACTGGTTGGAATAAGATGGATTATTCAGGATTATGACCAAGAAAATCAATTTACGAGCACAAAGAAAAGCGAAAGCTATAGCTACTAACATCGCCGGGGACTCAGACTACCGTCAAACCCTTCAGGCTGGACGAGATATCACCCGCAACGCCCGTGCCGGCGACGCCGCTCGGGAGGATCACGAAGACATAAACGGCCGTCCCATTCAGACCCGAGTTGCCGGGGCTCGCAACTTGGAGACTGTGGGACAGCAGCGTTTGTATATTGAACATGTGCCCACAGGCTTTACCGTTACCTTCCCTGCTTTCATAACAGCTTTCGGAGATGCCTATAATTCATCGTGGAATTCCGAAAAGGTGTACGGGCGGATGGATCCTATGGCAACCTTTATGCACACGAAGAGAGCTATATCACTTGCTTGGGAAGTTCCGGCTGAGTCTTATGAGCACGCCATGCGTAATTTGTTTAAGATTAATAAGCTGATTAGTTTTTTGTACCCTCTATATGCCCAGTCATCGCGGGATAAGCCGGCTAATCCCCAGGATGCAATCGGGGTTATCAATCAGGACCCCATGTGGAAGGTAAAATTTGGAAATTTAATACAAAACTCTCAAACAGGTGGTGCACTTCTCGGCTTTGTTAACGGCATAACTATGGACCCTATGGTGGAGAATGGATTTTTTTACGGCATGACTCCCGAAGGAAAAGCCGAATATTACCCCAAAGCAATTCGGTTAAACTTTGAGTTTGTGGTGACCCATGAACACAGTTTGGGTTTTGAAGCGAGCACCGGTAAAAGAAAACCAGTCAAGGTAAAGAGTATAGAGGATGGCATGTCCAGGACTCAAATAACCTATAGGTTTAATGACCCTAAGTTAAACTTTGGTAATTTTCCTTACGTGACTGATCAATTTGCTACTGCCATGCGCAGCGAGGGGGCCACAGTGCCGGTGAACGCGGCGAGTTCCGTACCCGAGGGTCAGCCCGAAGCGGGCAGCGCAGTGGAAGAGAGCCAGTTTCAGTCCTGGTTATGGCAGATTGACGTTGGTGAAGAGAAGCTCTCCATAGACACCATAAACGCAGGGCTCCGAGCCGGGCAGATCACCCTCCGCGAAAAATGGCAGCTTTACGAATTTGACCAGATGGTTAATCTTAACCGAGGAACATCTTACATCGATTACGGCGGCATCGACAATCCAGCAGCTTACGTCGCCATCACCAAACGCACCCGGTCACAATACAACGCCTGGGTCAAAACGCAAGGACCCTTGTATAACCGTGGCGGCTGGATACCCCGTCCCTGATACCCTTTTAGATATTAATCCTACCAACTACGATGCGGAGATAAAACACCAATGGCTTATTCACGATATACAAAAATTCCTATCTTTCTCAATGCCACTGAAGGGTATCGAGATGCTCTTTTTGCCCAAAGGGGTGTTACACAGATTCAGCAATATGCCTCTCGTCCCATTAATTACCCGTCATTATTTGGCGCTTCCGCGCTGGCTGGAGACCCGCAGGTGTGGGGGGCCACGGATAAGTTGTATAATATTGCGTATGAACAGTATGGTACTCCTCAATATTGGTGGATTATTGCCTGGTTTAATCAGAAAGCTTCGGAGGCGGATTTTAAAGTAGGGGATATTTATTATGTCCCACGCCCCTTAGAACGAGTATTGGAGTACTTTTAGATGGCTCGACCCACAGGTAAAGCGCAGTCAAGATCTCCCAAACCCAGCCAACTGTTATTGCTGAAGAACTTGTACAAGATTGTGAGTCATACCAGTGTGGTGTTGGATGCCGCATCATACGCCCGCGACGAGGGCTTGACCACCTCCCTTCAGGGGTTTGATGATTCACGTGCGGATACACTCATAAACGGACTTTATCCTTATACCGAGGACCCCGATGTCCTCGTCTCTACTTTGGTCAATCCACCGATCGCCGCCGAGTTTGTCCATGCTTGTCCTAATGTGCTCTCGGTCTTAGAGCCTCATATGCGGTTCTATATCCGCGATAACCAAGGCAACGAAGAAGAAGTTTATTTTGGGGATCACACCTCCGCCGCCCTTGCACGCCGCCTGGCCCAAACCCGGCGAAACGCCGGCACCTTAGACGAGGTTTTTGGACCCCGCCGCCCTGGCGGATCTAACGTAGGCATCAAGAGTTTTAGTTGGAACTATGATAATAAGCACGAAGGTGACCGTATCATTGGGGCTAACTTAGAATTATATTTTGGGTCATTGGTGGAACTTCTCAATATCAACTATTTAAAGTTTCTTTTTACTAATGGGTTGCGGACTCCTCATGCAAAGCCCTTAGACGCCGAGTCGCGTAAGGCAGCCGATACTGAAGCGTCTCGTATTAAAGCCTTAGAGTCAAAAATTGCCGAGGCCATGAAGACGATCACCGACAGTAAAGCCGTCTCCACCAGTACCGATTTTAACGCGGGGTTAAAGAATGACTTTCGCCAACTCCGAGTCACCGTGGGGTGGGCTGTCCCAAAAGGAAGTCAGCGACAATTAATAAAACTGTTCCGCGGGAAAGATCAGGCTACTAAACGCCAAAAACTAAATAGGTTTCTGGAATCGGTTCAGGTTATGCAGCGGGTTATTATGCTAAATCTGGTGGATTATAATGTTAATTTCCAACAAGAGGGTCCCACTACTTTAAGTATTCAGTATGTGGGGAGTACCGATAATTATATTACAAGCCCTACCTCCGATGTCTTCGGGTCTCATAATACAAAAGATGATTTAATAAGCAAGGCTACCTCCATCCCGGTAGATGATATTAATCTTGAGGATGTGTGGGCTGACGGCTACCTCGCATCTATTGTAAGCAAAGGGAAGTCTGGCACCCCTCTCGTTAAAGGACCTGATGGTCAAACCCTGGCGACCGTTCGCGCCTCCAAGCTTATTGAGGAGACAGACATTTTAATGGACAAGTTAAGTCTATTACGGTTAAAGTACAAAGGCGCACCCGATCCCGACAATAATCACGAGGACCTATTGAGATGGATGGGCCCCCTTGAGAGCGCCTACGACAAAGTGCAGAAAGCTCAGATGGCCGAAAGGTTAGAAGGTTTTTTGGGCTCGATGATCGATCGTCACAAGGTATTTGTAGGGACGGTGAAAGCCGACCCAGCGAAGTCTTTTGGGGCAAGCGAAACTGTCGAGGTGAGTAGTGCCGTTGCCCACAGCCGCGCCGAGTTGAAAACCCGACTCAAAGAGTTGGCCAAGTCCTATGATACTGTCGATAGCTCGGACAGCCCTGAACAGGCTGATACTATCTCCAAAGGGGATGACGCCCCCACTGATGCGACGCGACGCATTTATTTTGTGCGCCTGGGAGATTTAATTTCTACCGCTATGCAGAAAGCACAATTGCGTCATGACGTGAATCTCATTCTGGGGAGTTTCTCTCCTTATGACTTGGGCATTCCAGGGTATGGCAGTGCTTCTGCCGACCGCTTCGAGGCCTTATATAACCTCCCAATCTCGATAGAATATGTAAGTCAATTTTTTTATGATAATGTAGTAGCTACTGGGGCTAAAACTTATCCCTTTAAGCGGTTCATAGATGATCTCATGAGCATGGTGGGTCGCCTGATGAACGAGGTGAGCGAATATCGCCTGCGCCTTATCTTTGATATGAGTCTCTATAGTAGTTTTTGGGACGTGCAGGATCTTGATGATCATCAGAATATTCATATTTTAACGGAAGAAATGATCAAGTCTTTTCCGACTGCCTTAAAAAACAGGCAACTCACTGATAACGTGGCTGCCCCTATTTACAACTATTATGTGGTATTTGCACGGCAGGTCAACCACGCCACGCGTAAAGGGAATAGAAAGCAGGATGAAGGTGATGGCGTCTTTCATTATATTATTGGAGCCGAGTGTGGGATAGCCAAAAAGTTTAATTTCCGGAAAATGGATCAAGCCCACTTCAAAGCCCTTAATATTGAGTCCGCTCACTATTCTTCTACTTCAGGTATGCAATCCTCCGCCGCCGCCCGTGCTCTATTTTTGCCGCAGAATATCACCATCGACATGGTTGGCAACAGTATCCATAGGAATGGTGATTTGATCTATGTAGATAGTCGCATGGCACTTGGGGCTATGGGTAATGAAGTGTTGGCTTTGGGGGGATATTATCGCGTGGTTAAATCTCAACACAATATTAGTGCGAAAGGTTACACTACTCAAATTGAGTGCGTCTTTGAAAAGAGGACAATGGGGTAGAATATTATGGTACGTCAAGATAAGCCCAACCCCCAAGACAACCCCTCGGCTTACGCGTATGGGGAAAACGGAGATAATAGCCGGGAAATATTCCAAGAAAGGCAGCATTACGCAAAGGTGGTATTCCCAGAGAATCTTTTGCCTAATTTTATGGATACCTGGGGCGCTGATCGCTTTTATGGCACCATAAATCATAAGGGGAATGTGGTGACGGTAGAAGAAAGCCGCCTTCGTCCCCTGTGGTATGGGAACGGTGGCACCCATTTTGCTTTAGATTTCGTGGCAGATGCGTGGGCGGATTTTTCCTTGCGCCTCCAGACCCTCGTAAGGAATGGGCAACTCTATGAGAACAGTCCATGGTCCCAACCCTTAGCTGGTAAAGGATGGGCTTCTCCGGCTGTGGAATATGAAAAATATATGTTTGATGTAGTGTACCCGGCTTTCAATGATGAGTATTTAAGCGCGCCAGGGAGAGCCCAGAAAATTCGGGGGGTAGATACTTTCTTACAAATCTTTGATGATTTTGTAGAGAACCTATTATCCCAAGCAGGACCCTTAACTTATTCTGGCTTTTTAGAGAGCAGTTATGTGAGTCCACTGTCTACCGGACTGATGGTCGAAATGAATACCGACGCTAACTATGATGAAGATTTTTCGAAAAGTTATATTTTCAAGGATTTAAATTTTGAGATGGTCGGGCGCATGGCGGCTCAATATGGGTTTGCGGTAGATAAGAATATTCCCTGGCGCTTCATCGCTGATATCCGCAGTCCCGCTATGCAGGAGTATATGTACGGGATAGAGCCCGACGGATTTTTACTCAACAATCTCCCTATCGATACTTGTGAGCCTTATTTTGGGGACCCGGAAAATGGCCCGCGGGCTTTTGGATACAGTAATGTACCCGGCATGGAAGATGTAGTCCGTCATGTGAATGTTTATTTTACGGAAGACGCCCAACCTCACACTGGCTACTTAGCCTATCAAGAGGTGAGGGGATCCACCCAGCAACGAGCATTTGAAATCTTGTTTTCAGTCGCCTATAACGAGGTGTGGGACCGAGATCCGGCAGAATTAACCACCTATCTATTGTCTTTTTATAATGCGCTGGTTGAATTTGAGCCCTTCTTTACGATGCGGGATACTTTCTCCCCCACCGCTCAGCGGTGCGGAGCCCAGACTGCCATAATTCATCGCCAGCCAGCCGATGCCACCACCTTCAATAAGACATATGGGGAGCGGTGGCTCTTAAAATCTCTTTATCTTTCCCGCGCTCGCGAGCGCCAACACACTTATTCTCCTTCCCAAGACGCTGCACGCCTTCAGAGTTTGTTTAATATATATGAGCTTTCGCCGTCTGACCGATTTGATCGAGCCCGCCGATACCTCCAGGAAAATTTTATAGGACCCTATCGATCCGCCGCATTAACATTAGACTACGTTGAAGGTATAATGATACCAGATCTCTACTAAAAGCGAGACCAATGATATTTCAGACCTTAGATGATAAGGACGAGTGTGTGGGAATTTATGCCGACAATACTCTGCTTTTTGACCCCGCTCATTTTCCTGCGGACTTATCTCAGACATGGAGATATGCTCCGTATCTGAGGGGGAATGACAACATAGAATATGCAAACTTATATTTAGAGGGGCGCTCCTTAGAATCCGTTTTGCCCGAATACCTTAAGGACGATTGGGATGATGTTTATAGTCGCCTACAGGCTTTTAGACGCTCTCTCAATATTGCACGTGTAGATTTAAGCGACACATGTTTTTATGATTTGGTGCCTACCCGTTTTCTCGTTGAATTGTGTGAGGTAAAGAATAAAATAACCCATCATGTTTTTGAGAGCACGCCCAAGCCTGCCCGTTATGACTTTTATAAAAAAATGCAGATGCTCGTATCGGAGATATCCCAGCACCCTGTTCGCATAGACAAGCGTCTTATCTCTTCATATGCTACCAATCCCAAGTATCATAATCAGTGTAGCAAACTTTTAGAGGGCTCGTCTTGTGTGTCCTACGATCTTTTTGGCACGAAGACGGGTCGGCTTACCACTACCAAAGGTTCGTTTCCCATCCTGACACTCAATAGGATTTTCCGGGATGCTATTCTTCCTCATAATGATTATTACCTAGAGTTCGATTTCAACGGGGCGGAAATCCGTACCCTTCTCGGATTGCTCGAAAGGCCGCAGCCCCCCGACGACATTCACCAATTCCACTTAAAGACTGTCTTTCCTCCGGGCACCACCCGAGAGGAAGCCAAAACTATGTTTTTTGCGTGGCTCTATGGCTCGCGAACTGCTGCGTCTCCCGAGGTAATGAAAAAATTAGAAGACTACTATCAAAAGGATAATCTCCTTGATAAATATTGGGATGGCACTCAGATCTCTACTCCCTACCACAAGATCATCCCTAATACTTCTGAACATCATGCTTTAAATTATTTAGTGCAGTCCACCGCCGCCGACTTAGCTCTTTTGCAATTTCTTAAAGTGGATCAACTTTTACGGACTCACGGCACCGGCACCCGTATTGCTTTCCTTATTCATGATGCAGTTGTTTTAGATTTCAAAAAGGAGGATGAACACCTAATTAATTCTATAGTTGAGTTAATGTCGTCTACACGATTTGGGTCTTTCAAAATTAACATGAGTAGTGGAAAGACGCTTGGAAAAATGAAAGGGATGAGTAATGGATAAAGTGATAGGTCTCGGGGAGATGGGGGTACGACTTGCTGAGGAACTTTCCGAGCACCCAGAATATCGCATCTATAAGATAGGGACACACCTCAAGGAGCGGGGCACTCTCGCTCTTGATCCCTGTGACAACATGGAAGAATATGAAAAGAATTTTGACGCAGAAGAGGCTTATATCTACCTGCGGTCCATCAAAGATGGGGACCACGTTCTGGTGGCCACCGGCGGCGGAGAGGCTATTAACGGTGTGTTGTTACGTCTTTTAGAAACTATCAGCCACGCTAAATTAAATGTACTGTATGTCTGCCCGGATCGTACCATGATGTCACACATCGAACGACGAGATGACAAGATAGCCTTCAAGGTGTTGCAGGAGTATGCCAGAAGTGGGATTCTGGAACAATTATTACTCGTAGACCGACCAACTGTTGAGTCGTATGTGGGTGATGTACCGATACAGGAGTACGAAAAAAGTGTAGCCCACCTTATCGCGTATGGGTTCGCTATGGTGAATTATTATAATCACACGGACCCCGTTCTTTCAACCTCCTTGGATACTACTCCATGGTCTCGCATGAGTTCTTTTGGACTCTCTTCGCTTGAGGAGGATCAGGGCGATGTAAGACTCTTCTTTCCCTTGTCCGAGCCCAACTCCTATCATTTCTTCTATGGTATCCCCGCATCGATGATGGAATCGGATGGCTCCCTTATGCAGAAGATCAAATCCCACGTAAAGCGTTATAAAACCGAGACTGCTTCTGCGAGCTTCTCCGTGTACGAAACTACATTTGAAAATATAATGGTATTGTGCGCTGGATACACAGATAAAATTCAGGATTTTGCCCAACACTCTTGATTGCCGAATCTAACTTTTTAGACTATTTAGAATAGTTAGCTTTATGAGATCAATAGGGAGAATTCCGTGAATAAGCGAAAAGGTTTTTTGTTAGCGTCCTTTCTTACTACAGAGGAGGACCAGCAAATTCACGATGAAGTTCAATTTATCGCTGATCATCTTAATTTGACGGCTCCTTATATTTTCTTATTGCGGAATGTTAGCGACCCATCGAAGAAAATTTTAACCTACAATGCTCAGACTGAACGGGGGAAAAGTTTTAACCCTCGTCTGTACACGATGCGCCTGCACCGCAAGAAGCAGACCAATACCCTCTATACAATCAACGCTCTCAACCTGGCCTTAGCGATGGAGCACGAGGGAGCAACCGGTCGGCACCTGAAGTTGGACTGGGAAAAATACACCAATACGATGCTTCTCACCCAAGGAAAAAAACTTCAGACTTATCCTATTGAAGTCGTAAAGATTTTTAAAATAGAAGACTCGCCGGAAGAAAATTAACTTTACACCCTCTCCTGATGTGGTATAGTAGATACACGGTCAACTAACCAGTAAAGGAGAAACACATGGGTATTGATCTTGCAAAGATGCGGCAGAAGCACGCTGCTCTTACGACCCGAGGAGGCGACTCTTCAGACAACTTTTGGAAGCCAGAGGAAGGCACGCACCAGTTGCGACTTGTCTGTCCGCCGAATGGCGACCCTTTCTTTGAGGCGTATTACCACTACGGCATGGGTGCCGAAGGTAAGACCACTGTCCTCAGCCCACGCACGTTTGGTGAAGATGACCCCATCGCCGAGTGGGGAACCCGTCTTTGGAATGAAGGCACCGATGGCTCCAAGGAAGCAGCAAAACGCTTCTGGCCTAAGATGCGAATCTTCGCTCCTGTCGTCGTCCGTGGCGAAGAGGACAAAGGCGTTCGCTGGTGGGGCTTTTCCCGCACCACCTACCAAGCACTACTTGATGTAGTTCTTGACCCCGAGTACGGGGACATTACCGATACCGAAAAGGGTACGGACATTCGCATTGACTACGGCAAGAAGTCGGGTCAATCATTCCCAACGACTGATGTGCGCCCAATGCGCCGCACCTCTGCCCTAGCCGACTCCGAGGAGAAGATCAACACTCTTCTTGAGACGGTCAAAGAAGCGGCAGATGTTTTTGAAGTTGCTACTTACGAGGATTGTGAAAAGGTTCTCAATGAGACTTTGGGCGACACCGAGACTACAACTACCTCGGAGACCACTCGTTATAGCAACGCCCCAGCCGACAAAGGTACGGGCATCGAAGGTGTTCAAGATATTGAGTCAGCGTTTGATGATTTGCTGTCGTAGTTGACCAGCACCCGCAGGGGGGCACGGGGTGATAGGTGCCCCTCCCTATGGAAATGGAGTTTAAATGGGAAAGAAGTCTGGAAACAGCCTTGTAAGTGATTTGCGCAGCGAATTAAACAAGGCAGCTAAAGACAATATTGCTTATGATTTACACGGGGACAACCCGACAGACGTGAAGACTTGGATCCCAACGGGTTCAACTCTTCTTGATT